>Ga0114919_10000348_pt1 | contig 34905 bp, 39 predicted proteins | sample BlataG_FD_88682 | JGI IMG/M metagenome (GOLD analysis project Ga0114919, IMG submission 88682) | Deep subsurface microbial communities from Black Sea to uncover new lineages of life (NeLLi) - Black_00105 metaG | ecosystem: Environmental > Aquatic > Marine > Oceanic > Sediment | place: Atlantic... | reverse complement strand
TGACACCCGTACTGCCAGCCCCGCCAGTCGAGCCTGTACCGCCCGTCACGCCTGTGTTGCCTGTCGCTGCGCCGACGGGTCCTCGGGGACCTGTCGCGCCACGGGTGCCATCGGTGCCTTTGATGCCACGAGGTCCTGGCAAACCCGTTGCTCCTGTAGGCCCCGTGCGGATGTTGGGGTACACAACGACGGGATTGCCGTTCTCGTCAGTCGGGTTGACACCGAGCTGGCGACGTATTCGTTTTCGTCCCGGGTCCAGAGCCACGAGTTACCTCCTAGACCAGCTCAACGGTCAGGTTGCCCTCAACCGGCAACTCCCACTTCTGAGTAGGGATGTTCCCTGCGTTCAGATTCAGGTACTGCGCGTACGTGGAGCTGATCGTGGACCCGACGATCACTCCGCTCGCGAACGTCACATCGTACGAACCTGTTTCGTAGTCGATCGTGTTGTTGCCACCGGCGTAGACATCCCCGATCAGACCCCCGTTGCCGTCATCGATGACGACCTGTGCACCATCCGACAACGCGAAGGTGCCGGGCACAACCGGAGCGTGCTCGATCTTGCCTCTGAAGCGCGAAGCTGTCAATGCAACCACAAGTTCGGCGGCGCCCCGCTGGTGCTGCTTCAGGTAGCGGCCCGTGATGATGACGTTGTAGGCCGACGAGACCGGGGACGCAAACGTCACGCTCACTGCACCGGTCTCGTAGTCTACGGTACCAATGCCCGACCCAGTCAGGTTGCCCTCGCCATCGTCAGTCAGGATCTGGGAACCGGCCTTGACCACGATGGTCCCTTCGAGAAGCGGCAAGACGTCGAAGGTGCCCGAGAAGGCCATGGTCACGTCGTCACCCGTGGCAATGATCTTCTCCTGGAGAATGCCCGCCTTGATCCAGTCGATAAGACCGTAGTCCACACCCGTGGCGTTCTGCACAGCGCGGTAGAGATGCGCCAGCTTGAACTCGCGGCCGGGCTGAATGTTCACCGACTTGAATAAATCGGACACCGCCTGCTGGATCGCGGCTTCGACATCAGCCCGCGCAAAGTTCGAGAGTGCGGCCGCTCGAACGTAGATGTCCATGTAGAGGTTAATGCCGTCCTGCACCACAGTGTCAACCGAGATGATCCTGACTGCTCCGGCGTCGTTGTTGTCGAAGTAGTCCTGAACCGCCTGCTTGAGACCAGACGATGGCGCGGCCGGGACACCCTGCTGGTCACGAGACCAGAGATACAGATCGACTGTGTTCAGCTCGGGGATCTCTTGGCGCAGCGCTGCCTTCGCGTAAGCAACACCGCCATACGTTGGGTCGTTGAATCGTGTGGCCAAGGTATCGAAGTCCGCCTCGGTCACCGCTCGGCCGTTGGTCTTGACCCACTGCGGAGCCCAATACTTCGCGTGCTCGGTGGTCTCACGATCCTCACCACCGCTGCCACGCTCGTCCGGGTTCGTGACAGTGACATCGACCTCGGTGTCCGGGACGACGCCGTCGAGCAATCCAAAAACCTGCTGGTTGATCTGGTTCAGTGCTATGTTGCCCTGGATGCCACCGCCGATCCTATAGGCCACAGCAATCGTTGCCCCCGCGACAGGGATCTGACCGGAGACGCCATCACCGAACTCGACATAGGCGATGTCATTGCCGTCCTCGTCCACGTCGTAGGAAATCTGGTAGACCTTCGACGTCGCATCCCCGTAGACCAGTGCGTCAACAGCAGTCCACTCCTCACCGTTCACCAGCATGCTGATCGAGTTGTAGATGACCGGCGTGCCCGTGAGCAGGAACCGCTGGAACGAGCTGCCGTCGGAATTGAAGATGTCCGACTTGCTCTCACCCTGGGTAACGATCGCCGTGGCTGATGTCTGCCCGGCCAGGATGGTGGCGCCGTCGAGGAACTCGAAGGTGAGATCCGAGAGCGACTTGATCGGTGTCCCCGCCGGGATCACAACGTCGACCAACTCGGGACCGACGAGTTCCAAGGTGCATTCGACCGAAGCCGCCTGCGGACCCTGGAGGGCATACCCGATCAGCTTGCAGACCCGCACTACGTTCTCGCGGTCCTGAGCCGTTGGGAGGTAGCACTCGTTCGCCTGGTAATCAAGGTAGAACGAGAGGATCGCATACGAGTACGCGACCAGCTCCAGCCAGGCTATGCCCGCCTGGGACTCGTAGAAGTCCTTCCACGTAGTTGGGAACTTGTTCTGGAGGTGCGTTTTCAGCGCCTCCTTGATCGACGGGAAGTCGCGAGCCGTGTAGTCGATCGTTGGGAGTCCCGTGATGTCCTGGTCGCCCATGCTAACCTCCAGTAGTCAGTAATGTCGTCTCACCCACCGCGACCGAGAAGTTCTTGGTCGTTTTCAGCGGGTCCTTCTTGTTGAAGAACGCGATCTGGAACCGGAACTCGTCTTCCTGCTGGACGACGTTGATACCTTCGATCCCGATCCTGTCGTCCCAAGTCTCTATCGCGCTCACAATTTCCTGCACGATCTCGTTGCGCAGGAACACATCGTTCGGATCGAACGGCTTCTCCTCAAGGTTGGAACCGAAGTCGCGCAGCATGACGCGCTCGCCGCGCCGCGTGAAGAGGATCATCTCGATCGAGGTCTTCAAGATGTGCTCGTCGTTCTTCGGTTCAATGAACGTGGCGAGCGTGCCGTCCCAGGGAAATGCCTGGCCGCGCCATTGAAAGCTCATGTTATGCTCCCCTCACTTTGGATCTTCGCTGCGCTCCAAGGAGGTCCTCGATTCGTGAAGATACCTGGCGCCCAAAGACAAAGACACCGGGTCGGTCACCCTTGCGGCAATTGCACTTGTTGCACAATAGCACAGCATTGCCTGCTTCGAGCCGCCCGCCCTTAGCCATAGGCATTTCTATACTCTCACTGCCTGCGTTCTATACCGTATAAGTCGAAGCCGCCGTCGGGTGTACCGCGCCCATGAATACTAGAGCCCTTGAACGTGTTCGCACCGCTGGCCGCGTACAAGCTGCTGCCCTGTGACTCCAGCTTGATCTCTTCCTCGGCCTCGACCTCGAAGCGCTTGCACTTGATCTTGACCTTCTCGTCTGACTCCAACTCGATGTTCTTCTCGGCTTTGACCTTCACCATCCAGTCGCCCTTGGCCTCGACGCGGATGGTAGGCCTGTCGTTCGGGGCCTGTCCTACTGAGTCGAACTCGATGATGGCCTTCTCTTCGTCGTCCTGCCACCAGGCGACCTCGAACCGATCCTCCTTCAGTATGCGAAAGCGGAAGCGCTTATCGAACGGAGAGATATACCCGATGATGTCGGGGTACCGTGCGCTCGATCGCTCGTCCTCCTGCATGAAGTCATTGAGTTCAGTGTCACCCTTCTCGCCGCCGTACCAACCCCCAAAGTAGATTGGGTAGTCTGGGCTTCCGCCCTCGAATATCACATAGACCCACGAGTCCTCCGGCGGCACACCAAAGAACCCAGCCTTCAACTCCTCGTCATCTGGGTCCTTGAACGCGTGCAGGAAGCACGGGAACGCCCAGGGGAGGTCGTCCTCCCGATCCTCGTAGTCTTCGCCGTGGATCTGCGGGACCCAGACTTTGACACGGCCGAGGAACTTGTTCTCCTCCTCGCGGTCATCGTTCTTCACAACCTTCGCACGCCAGATCCCCATGTAACTGGGCTCTGTGTTCATCGGTTCGTCAGGAAACGGCGTTTCCAGAGGTACATCAGGGTCCATTACTTGCTCCTGCGCATCAGCCAAAGCCGGGTGTAGCTACGCTGCGCCATGGTGTCGATCCAGTGCATCATGCCCGCGACCAAATACTTGCCCGAAGCGAAGTGCGACTCGCCGTCGTCCGAAGTCATCTCCAACTTGATCGCCTTGCCAATCTCGATCCCCGGGCTGATGATCGTCTTCGTGTCAACAATCCACAGCTCGCGGGCTCGGCGTGACCACTCCGCCTTCGTCACGTTCTCCAGGGTGTCCTTCTCCGAGTAGATCGTGTGGCAGAGCCTGGCCGGGTTGTCCGGCGGCGACGGGGTCTGGCTCGCGAGCTTCTTGAGCTGCACGCTACCGTCATCCGCTTTGAAGAACTCGCCCTTCTTCTTGAACGGGTTCACAGCTCGGCACTCGTCCGACCAGGCCCCGTTGGCTGGCAGCCGGATCGGCCGGAAGTGGATGATCGGCGGCTCGATCGGACCGTACCCACCCTCGACTCCAGGGTACTTCAGTGTAGCCTGCGACGAGCCCACGTCCGGCGGCTCGAAGACAAGGGTCTTGCCCTCCTTGATGTAACACAGGTAGTCCTGGCGCGACGCGTTATAGGCCAGCGGCAGCAGCACCTTCTGGATGTAGTGGCCGTCAGGCATGAGCGCCTGTGTCAGATTGAACTTGCCCTTCGTTGACTCGACCTGTGTGTCCAGTTCACTCTCCCCAGCCAGCTCGGTCACGATCTCTGAGATCTTCTTGTCTTTCCAAACCTTCTGCGAGCAGCGCTCGAAGAGCTTCACGCCCTTGTCCATGCCCGTCACGTTCACGAAGACGCATTGCGGGTGATAGTGCGCCTCGACCTCGCCAACGAGCATGGTGTGCGTCGGTGACCAGAGCGACGTGCTGCCGTCCTTGCGGCCGAAGCGGATCTGCACCTCGGTGCCGGGTTCGTAGAGCTGGTCGTAGTAGTTCCACTTCTTGGCTGTGCAATAGACGTAGTACTGTGCACTGCCACGAATAGAGTGGTAGTACAGAAAGTTGAGCAGCCGGGACTCCTCCATCCTGAGGTCCTGGCCGTTCACCTTCATCTCAAACCTGATATACGGAGACGGCATCAGACCACCTCGTCGAGCGCTCCCGCGATTTCGTTGAGCGCCGGGATAACAAGCTGCTGGCCAACGAACATGTCAGTGATCGGGTTGCTGATCCTGTTCGCCCAGGCGATCACCCACCACAACGTCTCGTCGTCGTACCACACCTTTGCGATCAGGTCTATGTGGCCGACGTCCTTCGACGTCACTGTATGGCGGTCCACGTCCTCGGTGTTGAGGCGCGGAGCCCGCCATACACCATATCGGCGTATGCCCGCAATGATCGTCTCGTCGCTGTAGACACGCGTGCGGCGGAAACGATCATGCTCACCGCGATCGATGTGCATGTACCCACTGGCGCGTGAACGATCTGGCATCACTATATCCTATCAAGCCTGAAGCTGTCGGCCGTCGGCAGCGTGTCGTACACGTACTGCAAACTGAAGCTGCACGTCCCGACATATGCCTGTCCGGTACCAGGGTCGTACGGACGCTTCACGCCCGCGCTGCAGGACAAGACCAGCGCCTTCCTGACGAACCAGGTCCCTATCTGGATCTTGATCACCTCGGGTGGCTTCTGGGGAACGTTGGCGTTCGACGCACACTGCCCAAGTGCCTGAAGCCGGTTGATGTAGTCGAGCAAGTCCGCCGGAGTGTCAATCTCTATGCTCGCGCCGACAACCATCGTGAGTTCCAGAGTGACCGGCTCGTCCTTGCCCCCGTGCCAAAGCATGGTGGGGCTGCGGCTCACGTACATGTTTCCAGCTTGCATGACGTTCTGCTGTGCGTAGTTGTTCGTGTGGCTGTAGAGGCTCGGTATCTCTGCAGGCATGAGGAATTTGAACGAGCCAGACCTGCCGGTGATCTTGAGGATCGCGGCACCTGGATCGAGTGATTGCAGAGCCATCCCGACCTCCTACGCCGTCACGGCGCCAAAGTTCGCCAACGTGATCGACTTCGTCTCCTCACCGATCTTCTTCGGCAGTATCGTCAACAGACGGTTGGTCATCTTGTCAATTGCACGCACGATAGGCTCGGATGCCTTCTCAGGTTCTTCACGCGAGACGACATCGGGTTGCGTGTTGAAGACCTCCCTGAGAGCCTCGGACGTCAGGTCGCGGCGCCCCGATTGCAGCTCACCATCACGGTACATGAGCGGCTTGTCCGAGCCGCGTGGCCGTGTGAACTGCATGTACTGCTCGGTCGCGCCCGCCTCCTGCACAGTCATCGGACGGACCTCTCCAGCAACACCCTCTCCCTGTACGTTGACGCCAGGAATCATGCGTGGCTGCGAGGCCTGTATGGCCTGCGCCCCACCCTCGGTGCCGCTGGTTGCAGACGCAGTGTTCGGCTTCTTTCCAGAAGTCCCCACATCAATGCCGAGCCAGTCGAGCACCCACCCGAGCTTCCCGATCAACCAGTCGATGATGCCACCGATCTTGTCAGCAACCCACACGATCTGCTCGCCAACCCAGCCGAGTATTGGTACCAGCACCTTCCCGAGAACACCCGCCAACTTCCCGATCCACTCCATGGTCATCTTCAGCAACGTCGTCAGCGGTGGCAGCACGGCGCGGATTATGTCCATGAAGATCGGCATGAGCTGCTTGATCAGCTGCGTGATCGGTGGCAGAAGTTCCTCGGCCAGCACGACGAACTCTTTCGACAGCTCTGAGATGAACGGGACGAGTTGCATGACTGCGTCGGACATCAGCTGTTGCAGCGGCGCAAGCAGCGGCTCGATCGCCCACATCAGAGTTTGGATAGCAGGTTCGAGCGCCTTCAGCAGGAGCATCGCCGGGCCGAATGCGCCGAGCGCCGACTTCATGATACCGCCGAAGCTGCCGAGGCTCTTGATGATGCCGCCCATCGGCCCTTCCTTTTCACCAGCGCGAGCGAACTCCTGCTTCGGCTTGCTCTTGGTGAGCATCCCGCTGATGAATCCAAGTGGTCCGAAGAGTGCTGTCTTCTTCAGGGTGCTCATGCTGAACATGCGCTTCGGGATCTCGGCCAGCGCCCGAGTGATCGGCCTGGACGAAAACGCATTCGACAAGCCGTCCTTCACACCCTCGGACAGGCGGCGTGGCACCTGCATAAGCACGCCAGCGAAACCCTTGCCTGCGCCGATCAGGTCCTCACCGATGTTCTTGAAGCCACGCTTGAGCGAGCCAAGGAAGCCCATGCCGCTGGCCATCTGCTCAGCAGCCCGAGCCGTCTCGTCCATCTCGACCTTCTGGTACGCCAAGTGGTTCGTGAAGTCCTCGGCAAACTTCGAGGCCTGCGCGTACGACATGTTCAGGTCCCGGGCGATCTGGACAACGCCCTTGTCATAGTCCCCCAGGATCGTGGTCATGTTCTCTGTTGTCAGGTGGTACTTCTTCATCTCAGTCTGCGCTCGCTGGGAAGAGGCAAACAGATCCTGCATGCTTTGGTTGCGAGCAGCCATGGCCTGGTACTCGTCGGCACTCATGCCCCGAAGATCCTGTCGCATGGCACGAAGCGTCCCCATGGCCTCCTTGTACTGCTTGCCACTGATCACACCAGACGAGTATTGGAGCTTGATGGCCTGAGACGCGCTCTCGACAGTGCGCAACTCGTCTGATATGGCCCCAAGCGCCTTCGTCGTCCCAACGATATCCTTGGCAAACACGTTCATCGCACTAGCAAGACCGATGTTGACGCCCTTCATCTTCTGCATGGGGGCCAGGGCGCCTTCGATATGCTCAGCGATCTTGGCACCGGTTATCGTTCGTGTCATGTCTCGGAAGGAGCGCTCGGTCTGCCCGATGCCAGCCTGGGCAGCCTTCACGCCCTTCGGATTGAAGGTCGAGTCGATGACCAAGTTGAGGGCGCGTTCGCTATCGGGCATGGCTACCCCATCTTAGCAAGACCAACCGCCCCGCTGTTCGCGAGGTCCTCGGCATCGTACACGGCCTCTCCGCGTGCACGCTTCCACGCTTTGATGACCGCCTTCATCACCTTCTGCCGCTCAGGCACGGGCAGAAGGTTCGAGACATCGAACTGACAACCACCGTTGATGAACAACCAGATCTGGTCATCCAACGGTCCCGCGCCGTCGTCGTACGCGGGCATTGTTAGACCGAAAGAAGTCGGGCGTGAACTCGAAGAAGACATCGTTCACTCGCCCGCACCCTTCGCATTGCCGTTCCAGCTGTAGGTCCACACCACAGTCCACGTTGATAATGGCTTCGCGGATCGCTTCGGTGTCTCGTGCGTGGAGTCGTTCGACAAACTCACACGCCTCTTCGATGGGATACGGATTGCCGCCCACATTGACGATGTGCTTCGCGATTCGGTACACGTACCCCGGGTTCTCCTCACCTCGGTTCTCGCGCACCTTCTCGTAGTTCTGCACGTCCTGCTCGTCAGCGATCCTGAAGAGGCGCAGACCGAGCTTCTTCTTGCTGATCGGAAGCACGGTCTCGAACGGTTCGCTGAAACCAGGCTCCAACACGTAGATGCCCAGGTCATACGGCACGCGGATTTCGATCTTGATGGGCTTCTGGCAATACTTGCAGCTCGGCATGAACATGTAGTCCGCGCCGTATGTCGCCGTCCTGATCATAAGGAACAGGTAGACGACGTCGCCGACCAAGTACTGCTCGAACGGCATCTTGACCTTGTCCTCCGACCGGATACAGCCGGAGACGATGTCATACATCAGCTGGCCGCTGCGAACCCGCGAAGAGATCAGCATCTTCTCCTCGCGGGTCGACAACGGACGCACATGCAAGACGCCGTCGGGGAGCTTGTCCCCGTACAGCATACCCTTCGATGGCAAGCCCACCTTCATCAGCTCGGAAACCATTACTTCTGCCTGATCCATCACCGTCCCCTTTCCAGGACCCTACGGTCTAACTACGCACCCGACGAACCACCGTCGGCCTCCAGATACATCCGGTCGACTGAGAAGATCCCAGTCACCTGCTTGTAGTCCGTTCGCGTGGCCATCGAGAACTCTCCGTGCTGGATGCTCTGCGGCCAGATGCCAACGAGACGCCACAGGCGGCTGAAGCTGTCCTGGTCGTCCGGTCCGAACATCTTCATCGACATGTCGAACTTGTAGTCACGCGCCAGGCCGACGCCACCCGTCTCGGGGTCGTAGACCTTCTTGCGCCAGCCGTCGAGTGCACCGAGCACGTTCGGGTCAACGTAGTCGACCATGACGAGCGTTGCGTTCTCGAAGGTGACGGCGCCCGCTACCTTACGATCCTCGTTCAAGAACGGGATCACGATCGGCTCGTTCGAGATGTTCGGCACCGAGAACGACAGCACCGACAACTCGACGTCCTCGGCGTTGCCGAGTCCTGCATCCTGTGGCATCACGAGCTTGAAGTTGAACGGACGCTGCGGCTCGAATTTGCCGTTCGCTTCAGCTACGTGGTCCGCACCCATTACCCTTGCCATCGTCAGCTCCTTCCCTGCCCAGCTGGGTGGGCGTTCCCCGCATGAGGAACGCCCACCCAAAAGAATCCTAGAACTCGTCGAACTCCGCCCCCGTGGGCAGGAGCGTGAACTCGATCTCGATGATCTCGGCCGCCTTCGTCGGCTTGATCAACAGCTTGCCTCGCATCACGTTCTGGTCGATGTAGTACGGCGTGTTGGTCGTTGCGTCACAGACGACCCGGAAGTCGAAGATGCCACGCCGCGTCGCGATGTTACGAAGGAACGGTTCGACCAGCATGCGGAAGCGGAGCCAGGTGATCGAGTCGTTGGGCTCGAAGACGAGGTATCGCACGGCCGTCGCGATCACCTTACGAGCGTACAGGAGCATGCGGCGGACGTTGATGCGATCCAACGCCGTCGGTGCTCGCTGCAACGTCTTCTGGCCCCAGACCGTGATGCCGTCGCGGACGAAGTTCACGAACGGGTTCACGTTGTGGCCGGGGTAGCCATACATGTAGTCGCGCTCGCCCAGCGACGGGGAGTGCTCCAGGTCGAGCCAGCCCGGCCTGTTGCCACGTATGAGACCGGCCGGGGCGAACCACGGCTCTGACACCGAGTCGTTGTACGCCCACGTGCGAGCTGCGGGACCGGACGGCGCGATCCACACGTACTGGTCGTTGTAGGAGTCATAGACCTGCACGTACGACCAGTAGAGCGCTGCGTAGCTGCTGTTGGGCGCTGCCGTCAGGTAGTCGTCGTGACCGGTCAGCTGGCCGTTGTGCCAGTCGACTACCTGTTGGACCGTGAGCCCGGACGGCGGATCGACGATCGCCATGCAGTCCGCTCGGGACTCGCACAGGTCGATCATGGCGCCAATGACGCTCTTCTCCCACCGGCCCGGGCAGAGCAGCATGTTGACGTCAATGAGTTCGTCGTTGCGGAATAGCTGCATGCCCGTTGACGTGTTGCCGATCGTGGTGCCCACGATATCCGAGTCGTCGGCCGCGCCGTCGAGACCACCGGTGAGTGTGGAGGTCCCCTCCTTGAGAGTTGTATACGCTCCCGTGTCGCTGAAGACCACGTACAACGAATTCGCGAACTGTGTCTCGATGTAGTTCGGGCTGCTTGCGTTGGCCGCACCGACCAGGACGCCGTTCTTCTTCTCAACGAGGATGTTGTTGTAGTAAACCGAGACTCGGTAACCAGACCCGACGTCAGCCGCAACCACAACCTTGAGATTGTTGGCCCAGGAACCCGAGCTGGCCGCCTCGATGCCCACGGCGTTCGCGGTGTTGGGCACGTTGCGGATCGCGCCTGACGCCTTGGCATCGTAGCTCGACACGCGCACGAACCAGAGGTTCCGACCGCTGCGCAGGTATTGCTGCGCCGCGTAGAGCGCCGGATGGTCACTCGAAGGCGGACCGAAGGTCTCGGTCAGCGTCCCTTCGTCGGTGATCAGCATACGCTCGTCAGTAGGACCACGAGATGCCGAGCCCACCATTGCACAGATCGTTGACGCCAGCCTCGGCGCGTAGAGTGAGAAATCTATTTCGGTGGTATACACCCCCGGGGAGACTGCTACTGCACACATGAAACTGTCCTTTCTGCCCGAGACCGATAGCTCCCACTATGGAGCCGCCAGAACCATTCTGGCATCTACGATCAGTGGCACTCCTTCACAGTTGCCGCCCCCTATACAGCAGACCCTGAAACTACGCCAAGTCGACTCGTACGTCGTACAATACCCAGATGTCGAGTAGCTCGTCAGTATCAAGCTCGCTCACCGCGACCTGCGCCGACTTCACGGCCTTGACGATCTCGGTCGGCTTCATGATGTACGCCTCGATCTCGAAGGTCAGGGTGTACCGCAGTGACCGCTCACTGCCGTCGCCCGGAACTTCAAGGTCGCTATTGTTCGAGATACCCGTCCACCTGATCGGCCGGTACATGTATCCCCACGGCTCGGGGTGCTTGATGGTCAGGTACGCCATGTCGCCGAGATCCATCGCGCCCAGAACCTGCTTGTAGATCAGGTCGAGGTCGCGGAGGTTCCGCGCCCAGGCGTCGAGCTGGTATGGGATGATGACCGGTGTTGGGAACAACGCGCCCTCCCAACCGTCCACTTGAGCCGAGATCTCCTCGTCCGTGCCTGAGGGCAACGTCCCCAGGGGCAGTGGGAGACGCATGCCGCTACTGTTGACGGCTTGGAGCTTCCTGATCCGGCCCTGGTGCCATCGACGTTCGAGGTCGCCGCGATCCTGCAGCCGTGAGAGCGACATGAAGGGGAGCGGCACGGTCTTCTCGGTGTAGGTTTGGTTGGCCACGTTCCGCTTGTTGAGTACCTTGGCGAGCTGCCCGAAGGCACGCTCCGGCGCGGCAAAGACAGTCGGCACGGCCTTCGCCATCCGCTTGACCTTGTTCAACAGCCAACGGATCATGGCCTTGTCGTAACCGTCGTACCACTCCAACCAGATCTGCATGTCTACGTGACTGCCATACTCTGTCACGCTACACCTCGATCTCGTCGCCCAGCGGAGGTACTAGCTCCAGAACGTCGTAGTGACGCCGACACTCCCGCAGGAGTTTCTCGGCCCACTTGGGCGCCTGGCTGTCAACGATCCATCGCTTCAGCACCGGCATGACGCGCTCCACGGCCCGACGCAGCGTGTACGGGGAGTAGCCAACGTCTCCTGCAATATCCAGAAGACGGAGCCCACTCTGGCCGCGCCTGAGCTTGAGGTCGACCTGTGTCGACTCCCACCAGGCCTGAGCCTTATCGATCGTCATCGGATCGCCTTCGCTACCTCCTCGATGTCCTTCGCGGACTCTCTGCGCTGCTGATCCACTACCGCTTGGGAAAATGCTGTGGCAGGGACTCCATGCGCGACTGAGCCAAACTCGAAGGCACGGCTAACTTGTTCCGGAGTGAGGCCGGACTTCTTCCCGGTCTCCCCGGCTGGCGAGACCACAGACCGCCTGTGCTCTACGCCGCCAACTATGGTGGTGGGTCCCTCTCGGGACTCGAACTCAATTTGCTCTGCGTCATCTACGACCCTCGTCAGCGACTCAGTTTCTTCGCCAACGATCTTGGCCGTCTGCTCGGCGCGGGCGGCTGCTGTGTGCAGACCCACAGTCATTGCCTCGGCCATGCTTTGACTGCGACGAGCATGTACACGAGCGAGCGCATCGCGAGCGTTGCTCGCGAGCTTCTCGAAGTCAAACCGCCCGATTTCTACCTTGCCCTTGAACATCAGCCCCTCGGGTCCATATCCCAGTCAATTGCGATGCCGCTATCCGGCTTGAATCTCTTCGCGCTGATGTCCCAATAGATCGGGATATCAGTGTTGTGGTAACGCTCGTCGCTCCTCTGCGCGTTGAACGCCTCGAACTCGTACTCGTGGAACTTGAAGACGTCACCCATCCCCAGGCTCACAGTCAGCATGTCCGAGTCCGCACCGAGCACGACCCACCCCAGGTCCTCCAGGATGAAGCTCGGCACATGCAAGACGATGTCGCGCTCCCAGTCGATCACACCCTTCGTCGTTGGCTGGTCGTGCTTCCCAGCCTGTGTCACGAATCCGTGCAAGATCACGGCGGCAGCATACGTCCGCTGGTGGACCGCGATCTCGTGGTGTACGTCGTCCAACTCCTGCGGCTGCGTCGTCAAGCGCCGGTATGGCACAGCTGGGTAATGATCGGTCGCGTACTCGCGCAGGTACTCGAAGTCCTGGACGATGTCCTTCTCGGGCTCGGTCGGGTATACTGGGAGTGCCCAGTCAGCCATCACTCACCCCTAGAAGTAGAACGGCACCGGAAGATTCGGCCGCGACAGTCGCAGCTTCATCTCCCCGTCTTCGAGCATCTTGTCCGCCATCTGCATCTGCTTGTCCGAGTCGAGCTGCACCGTCTTGCCGCCCGGCCCGAGGACCTGGCCGCCGAACTTCCCTCGGATCTCGGCCAGGATGCGCCGTGTGTATCCTTCGACCATGGACAGGAAGTGCGAGTCCCTGGTCTTCTCGATCTGCTCCGGGTTCGTGAACGGCAACTGCAACTCGTACCCGGCGTCGAACGGCCCACTCGGGGCATAGAACACGATCCGCTTATCCTGCGGGTCAGTCTGGTCGAAGTGCCAGTGTGGATCGACACCGCGCACGCGGCGGTAGTTCTCCCAGGTCGATCGGCTCAGAGCGATGTCGCGCATCCCGAGGCGGCTGATCGTCAGCTTCTCAGTCAACTCGAAGATCGTCAGACCACTGGCAACGTCATAGTACGGCACAAGGAAGTAGACTGTCCGCACACCAATGGCGCAGCTGTCCACCGAGACCGAGAACGGCTCGTTCTCCCTCGTCAAGACGTTGCGGACAGTGTGGTACTCGGTGCGCGAGCGGTACTCGTTCCACTTGTCCAATGCTTGCTCGATCGCTTCGACTATGTCGTCCTCTTTGACCTCAACCGAGCGTCGACTTATGCCGAGGCGCTGCTGCATCGTCTTGACAACGTACGCGGTGTTCAGCTTGTCGCTCATGCCCCGACCTTCCGGCCTTCCTCAGGCTGGTACTGATGCACCCTCTTCGCGTGCCGGGTCATCTGCGCTTTGCCAGACGTAGTCCAGCGCACGCCAGCGATCTCGTCACACTTCACGCAGACGAACAGTCCGTCTTCGATCCTCCAGTATCCGTTACCGGAGTCCTTCTTGAGTTCCTTCGCCTCTTCGCGAAGCCCGGAAGGCGGAGAGCCAGAAGTGGGGACGGCTGGGCTATCAGTGCCAGAGGGTCCACCCCCTGACGCGTCCGGGTCCAGGACTTGCTGATCGCCCGACCAGGACTCCGGGCTCTCCTCCTTCGCGGGCCTCCTCGCCTTCTCAGGGTGGTAGGCCTCCATGTGCTGCGCTACTCGCTCTGCGTCCACCGTCGACCACTCGCAGAAGCGGCAGTAGTACGCCGGGCCTACCTTCTCGTATGAGTCACAGACAACGATCGTCTGCTTCGACTGTTCGCACAGCATCTGGCAGCTGTTCTCGCAGGCGACTTGGCAGGAGCTGTCACACCTACTCGTGCACCCAGTCGTTGCCCTCGGCTGCTCCGACACAATTCGTGGGCTCGTGACTGGCCGCTGCGATCGCGGCAACCTCTTGAAATCCCTCGACGGTATGTAGTCGTGCGGGACTTCGCTGAGCCCTGTGCTGTCCTTTCGCTCGAAGCGAGACCACCAGTTCCCTTCCCTGGCGTCACCGGGCCGGAAACAAATCGAGCCACCCCTTGGGCCAGGATGGCATTGCGTCATGTCCGTCAGATTCGCGTACTTCTTTGGCGTTCCCATAGTTCCCCCGCCGTCCCCCGGCTAGAGAGTGGGGGAGGACCTAAAGTCGGTCCTCCCCCGTGACCCTACTGCTGGACCGACTAGGACGCGTAGACGCGGCCGTAGCCGTACATCCTGCTGTTGATCATCTTCTGCGCTGCCCGCGTCGCCATCCCCTTACGGGAGATGAAGTCGTCGAGGGTGACCGTCGGCGTCGTGTAGATGCCGAGGTACACGGCGTGGATGAAGCCCGTGTACAGAAGGCCTTCGCCCTTGAACCCCATCAACCACTCGTCGCGGTTGATCGTCGGGTCCTTGAAGATCTCGAAGTCGCCCAGGGTGCCGACGTACTGAATGCCCGCCGACTCCTTGTTCTGGCCACCTGAGGGAACGAAGCGGTCCAACGTCTCGATGATGCGGACGACGTTGACGCCGCAGATCGCCCAGGTCGCGCCCCAGCGCTGCGTCGACTCGAAGATCAGTTCGGACAATTCGACGAACTTGTCGAACAGCTCTTCCTTGTGCCACTTCCAGGGCACGCCGGTCGGGGGCGTCTGGTCCCAGGTGACTGTGCCACCGTTGGCTCGCTGCCGCAGCGTGCGGATGACGCGGTAGCAGAGTTCGCGGTTGATCTCGTTCGCCTGGTACTGAACGATCTCGTCCTCGGCGGAGAGCCCGTGGTACGCCTTCAGGTCCTGCTCGGCTTCGAGCGACCAGCGAGCACGGAGCTTGAACTGACGAGCCGTGACGGGCGTCGAGGTGAGGATGACGTCCATCTGCGGGATCTTGTCGTTCGCTTCCATGTTGTACTCGTAGTCGGCCGTGATCGAGTCGGAGCTGCCAGGGGCAGTCGTGAACGTGAACGAGTATGCGCCCGTCACGTAGTCGATCGTGCCACCAGCGTACGTGTCGCCGATCAGGTTCCCGTTGCCGTCGTCGCGGACGACCTGGGTACCGTCACCGAACTCGACCGTGCCGGGTCGCACCGGTGTCCAGGTCAGGTTCCCTGACATGGCCGATGTGACGCCGTCACCTTCGCCGATGACTTCACCTTCGACGACCTCGCTCGGGTACCCGATGCCCCGGTTGGGACCGGTGGTCGCGTCGAACGCATGCGTTCCGGCGACGATCGCTCCCTTGGTGTCGGCGTACTTGACATCCAGGTAGAACACCCGGCCCGTGGGGGCGTCGAGCGGCTGGATGCTGACGATCCGGTCGAGGATCGTATTCGCATAGACGGCGCGAATGATCCCGAAGATCGCCTTCTCATACGGGCCGACCATGAACGCTCGCTGCGTCTCGTCCATGCGGTGGAGATAGCGGGCCTGGTTCTCGAAGAGCATGGCCATGACGCGACGCTTCGTCGGGTCATCGATGCCCTCCATGAAGTCGAACCTCTTGATCCGCTCGTCCTCGGTGTCGAGGCCGCGCACGACGCCGGTTCGAGGGACCTGGGTCCACTTCTCGATCAGCTTGTCGGCCTTCTCCTGGAACATGCCCAAGATCTCGCGCTGCGCGGACGTTTCGCGCTGCGCCTTCTTCTGCGACTCGGCGATTCGCACCTGGAGCTTCTTCAGGCGGTCCGCCGTCTTCTCTGCGAGGGTTTTCATTTCCCCTAATCCTTTCAACGGTTCCTTTATCTCGTCCCCGGCGGACTACAGGCCGCGCTTGTGCAAGCGCCCGAACAACGACTGCGGCCTGCTGCTTCCGTTGGTCCTGCTCTCCGCGAGCATCCTGCCCTTCCGTGCTTTGATTGGGGGCAACGGTTCGCGGGAGCCGCCCGAGGTCTTGCCCTCGGACTTGCGACCAGGGGTATTGTCCTGAGTCTTCGACGGCTGCTTCGGCGACGCCTCGGCGATCAGCTTCTTGAAGGTCTGGACCTTCGACTCCAGTTCCTTCGCGCTCTTCGCCTGGAGCAGCTCATTGCGAACGTGACGGAGCTGCGGGAGACGGCCGCAGATGTCCTCGACCTGCTTCTTCAGACCCTTGGCCCTGACGGCCTCCATGACCTTGTCGAGAACGGCGACGGCCGTGGCGTACTTCTTCTCCATCTTCTGCTTCTCGGCCATCTCCTTGCGCACGCGCTTGAGGAGTTCGTCGCCTGCCTGCATGGCGGCTTCGAGCTTCTTCTCGGTGGCCGAGCCCTTCTCGCCCTTCGCTTCCTTCAGGTCCTTGCCCAGCTTCTCGTTCTGCTCGACGAGCTGAGTGACCAGGGCGGATATCCCCGTCATGGCGTCCGGGTACTGCTTGTTGAACGCCTCGGCGACCTTCTTGTCCTTCGACTTTCCCTTGCTCTCCAACGTCCTGGAGACCTGAGCGCTGATCCCGGCGAGACGGCCCCGGGCCTCCACCGCATCTGCCTCGGTCGCGGTTGCAACCGAAGTCATGGACTCCACGACACGCATGTGGAGAGCGGCAAGCTCAGGCACATCCAGGGACGGGAGGTTCTTCGACTCGGCCTCGGCGATCGTCTCCTTGGCCTTCTTCAGAGCCTCGTTCATAACACCCGTCTCCCTTCTGCCCTTTTCCAACGATTCTTTGACCGGCACATGGCGGGCGCGATCGAGTGCCGGTGTGTGAACGAAGTCCCACGCTTCCAGATCGTAGTCATCGTTCACGTCCTCGGTCACGCCGTCGTCGGCCACCGTCGTCGATCCCTCACCCCGGCTCGAACTCCCAACGGGAACACCCACGTCGAACAGCTCTTCCAGGATCTGCCCGCTCGGCGTGCGCAGAATCAGCATCTTCGCCCACACCTCGCCGTTCGGCTTCATATCCACGTCCTCGATCAAGTGCGACACGCGATCGAGTGATGGGTCATTCTCAGGGTGCTCCAGGCAGCCCATGACCTTCCGCTCTTGTACTCGCTGCATGAACGGAGACTTCCGGTCTCCGATGTGCTTCTCGAAGATTGGACGGCCGTAGCGACGACCGTTGCCAGTGACCTCACCAGCAATGGACACGATGCCTTCGACCCGCATGCGCTTCTCGCCGTTGACATCCTCGCGGAGGATCTTCTTCGGAGTGAACACGCGTTCGTACATCAGCTTCTTCTTGGTAGCGGTCGTCGTCATGGTCGTCCGATCTTCCTGTTCCGTTCGTATGTCTGCGCGCAGACACCGGTCTTCAGGTCAAACGTTGCTTCCCGAAAGTTCCAGAGATAGTCCGCCACGGATTCGCCGTTCGAGATTCCGAGCCGTTCCAGCGCCCACAGGAACCCGCGTATCGTCGTCGAATAGCTGTCCCCGTCCGGCAGGACGATCACCACTCGCTGCATCCCCTCCGAACGCCTCAAGTCGATCCAGTCCAGACCCGATAGCCTGGGCAACAAGTCTTTGGGCACGATCGGAGGCACTTTCGGCTTGCCGCGCATCCGCGCCGGATCGTTGATCGGAAGGATCTCCACGCTTGGCCTTCTTCCTCTTCCGCTTGCGGCGGACCGTCTGGTCTCGGACGGTCGCCATAGGTTTCTCGTACGGACCCATCCCCATGGCGGTCATCATCTCCGAGACCTGAGCAGGTGTGGACGCCGTGATCGCTTCGATTAGGAGCTTGTTCACGACGTCCACCCTCCTACCCGTGCTCAGCGACTAGCGGTCGCTGAGGTTGCTCTCGAAGTCGACTTCGAGCATCTCGATGCGGCCGTCGGTTGTGCCACCGACGCCCTGGCCGATGATGCGGAAGCGATCGCCCTTGGGGAACGCCATCTCGATCGTCCGCTCGGTCTTGGCCGGGATGTCGACGTTGGCGAGCGAGCCGCTCGTCATCCCCACAGCGTTCGGGATCGTCAACCAGGTCGCACCCGAGTCGATCGAGTACTGGAACGTCAACCTGGCCGTGTAGTCGCCGAAGTTGTGGATCATGTACGGCTGCTTGTGCTTCTCGACCAGGTGGCTCGTGAGGGCCATCGGTCCGAGCAGCGTGCGGCTGACACCACTGGGTGCCGTGAAGACCTGACTGTGGCGGTTCATCTTCTCCTACTCCCTAGCTCCATGACATGAGCGGGTAATCGGGGATGGGGGCTGCTGTTTCGAGCTGAACGAACACGCCATCCCCGTCTGCCGTGTCGTCCAGTCGTATGCGTAGGTACTTCGCGTCGATGTTGTCGTCGGGCAGAATGAAACCGACGCCAACGATTCCTCTCGGCTGAACAGTGACGCCGAGACCAACCTTCTGGCGGGCGCCGCCAGTGAGATTGACACCGGTCCACGTGACGCCACCTTCGGACCAGTCACAGAAAACGTTCCGGGCCGCCGACGAGTAGTTGCAAAGCCACATGACCGCGCCGCTCCTGTGGGTCGGCATCATGTCGCGGATCGTCAACTGGTCCTTCACGAAGGCAGTAAATTGTGCACTTCGGAGCATGCTTACCCCATTCCGGCCACAGGCTGTTCTGGTATAACGATCTCGCCCGGGGCCTCTCCGGTCTGCCCGTACTGTGGCTCCTCGGGCTCGTAGTTTGGCTCCTCGAATTCGGGGAACCCAGGGAGCTGCGTCTCGAACACCCAGCTGCCAACAAGATCGTTGTTCTCGTGCGACCCCTCGGGGTGCTCAAGCTCTACGATCTCCAGGTCCTTCAGGTTCCGGGTGAACTTCTCGACGATCTCTTTCGGGCAGGCGCCATTGATCTTGATGCGAACGATGCCCTCCTCGGGATCGTCCTGAAGCCATGTGAAGTAGGGCATCCCGTTGGAGAGCGCCAGAGACTTCACGATGTCGTTCGAGGCCTCGAAGACACGGGTCGTGAGGTTGAACGCCACCTCGGGGTCCATCGCGTTCGAGCCCTCGAAGGTCACGTTCTCCTGGCCAAGGATCTCCTCCTCGTCGGATGTTCCGCCACCCATGTTTCCGGGAGTCCCAGCCATGACATCGGAGTTGACACCATAGGCGCCGAATCCCTGCGACACCTGCTCCACCAACGACTCAAAGGTCGTGTGCTGTGGGTTCATCCGCATGAGGGCGGGCTCGTTTCCGAGTTTACGATCACCAGAGCGACCCTTCGATCGTCGCCAGTTACGCTTCATGGCTCGGGATTTCCGGTTGCGGACATCCGGCATCCGCTGCGCGAGTTTGTTCGCCATCGAGCGCTCGGGGTCTGGACGGCCAGTGAGCCCGAACTCCTCGGCAAGTTCAGGGTCCAAGTCAGCGAGGACCTCCGTCTGGAGGTCCTCTCCTTGTCCGCTGAGCACAGAGAGCAGCTCGGACGGCAGCTCAGCCGCATTGATCTTCTCGATGTCTGCTGGGTCAAACTGCTGGATGTTGCCTTCACCGAGCATGACAGGGACGCGGCCGCTCGGGACTTGTTGATCCAGGCCAGGGTCCGCAGGATCGAGGACGCGACCGAATACCAGGGTATTGGGGTCACTCGACAATACGCGGACGAAGTCACCAGGGAGTGTCTCCTCGGTGAGCGAGCCTACTGCTTCTCTGGCTGACCTGAATATCTGCATCTACTGGGTCCCGATAGAACCTCCCTGGTCACATCCATATATGATCGGGGCTTGTAGGTGCTTGTTGAATGTCACGAAACAAGGTCGTGTTTCGTGTGGTGAAACGAGGTCAGCGTCCTCGCTTGGGTCCGCTGTACTTCAGGTAGGGCGCGGGAGGCTGCCACTGCTGCCAGCCTTCGGACTTCATGATGTCGGCATAGATCCTCTTCGAGCGATCAAAGATAGCCTTCCACTTCGGGTTCCTGCGCACGCCCTCGTGGGGGTGGTTGTGCTTGATCAGGGCAGGTTGGTCCGGCCAGCTGACGTTTGGGGCGTACTCACTCAGCACAAGGTACGTGCGCCAGCCGAGCAGGTTCTGTCGCTGGCAGATCAGCGAGTCAAACTTGTGCATGAACATGCGCTCTTCCCAAGGGCCATCCCATCGCTCTTGGATACCGAGCAGTGCCTTCACGCGGTGGAGGTTGCAGACCGACGCAACCTCTGAGACCACACCTTTGGTAGTGACCGGGTTGTATCTGTTGGCGAGCGGCCACGCAACGATGCCACAGTCCTCGTGAGCGCGAGCAACCTGGACCATGGCTCGTAGCCAGCCCTGCTTCACTTGGACATCCTGGTCCATGATGCAGAGGAACTCGCCACCGGGGTACCGCTTCAGGTACTCGGACAGCATGATGTTTCTACTCACCGAGCAGCCAACGTTGCGCTTCGCGCACAGAAGGACCACATCCTTGTGGCACTCCTTCAGGTACTCACGGATCATCTTTGTCTGCTCGGAATTGTCGAAGACGAAGAGCTGGTAGGCCATAGTGGTGTTGAACTTCACGGCGCGGACGGCCGCGACGAGATCATCGAATCCTTCGTACGCCAGGATGGCCACACCGATTGGTGGCTTCTTGCTTGCAGGCATTAGCTCGCTCCCATCGACAGAACCCCACAATGTCCCTTGGCACCCGAACGTGACTCGATAACATTGAAGAACATTCCGATCCGTTCGGCAACTTCGATCACGGTGTCAGGCTGTTTGGCGCAGTAACTGACGATCAGTCTTCCTCCTGGCTTCAGGATGCGGGCCATGGTTGCCAGGAAGGTGTAGGCCTTCTCCTCCAGGTCCTGCCCGACTGAGAACAGGAACGTGCTCATGACGACGTCGTACTTGTCGTGGTAGAAGAACTCGTGCTTCGGTGGCATGTGGAGGGGATCGCAGATCAGCCTGAGCTTTGGCACCTCGGCAAATGAGTAGAGGTCTCGAACAGAGTGGTAGACTGTCGGGTGCTTCAGGCTCAGACACAGATGTGTCAGTATCCCCAGTGTATCGTACGCACAGAAGACCTGGTCTCCTTTGCAAAGGAGTTGAAGAAGAGATCGATGCTCCCAGGTGCGAAGCTCCGCCAGCTCTGGCCCCACGTTCGACACGTGCCAAGGAATGGTTTCTAATCGATTATTAAGAAGCCGGTGGACTGCCAACAGCTCTTGGCTCTCCTGCTTCCCAACCACTTCTTCTGTTTCTCCCATAGCTATTTCAAGTCCTTCACTGTTCTGAAGACACTCCACCGTTCTTTTTATTACTCTTCTTCTACGACACCTTCTTCTACAACTACCCTAGTCTTGATATTCGCTATCTGGTCCTTAGTGCAATTGGTCGAATCAGCCGTTCTCCGCGTGCTCCACATCTTGTTGTGGTCGTTTTTCTGGCCACCACAAGATGTTGTGGACGTTTCTGGTCGTCCTCCCCGTTTTGAAGCACACTTTGTTGTGGTCCCTTCTGCACGACCACAACATCTTGTGGATAACCCTCCTGTTATGGCTTCATCGAGCGTGACACTGACCTCATGAGATCCGCTGGATTGATGCTCAGCGCCTCACAGATCTTGTAGAACCTAGTCACTGGCATCTCGGCCGAGCCTGCCTCGTGCTTGCACATCTGAAAGCGCGAGACCCGGACTCGCCGGGCCAGCTCAGTCTGAGTCACTCCAAGAGTCTCGCGATACTCGGCGAGCTTACGTCCAAGGAGTTGGAGGAGTCTCTTGCACCCCGGTGTATCCTGCCGCTGACGCACTCGCCGTCCCCTTCTTGCGATTGTGCATGTCACAGCCTCGTGATTGTGTGCTGCTCTACCTCGATCACGCCAGCAGAGAACTTGCCAGGTAATTCTCGCTTGATGCTGGTGTTCAACACGTTGTTCACACCCTGCATCATCTTGTCCAGATGCTCCATCGGAGTCTTCAGGCCGTACACTGGCATTGGCTGCAGCTCGCTCTCAGTGAGCATGCTGTAGTTGTACGCAACGATCTCGAACTTCATCTGGTCTTGGTTGTCCCTGGTCTCGGTGACCGACCAGGGAACGTGCGACGGGTCAAGAATCAAGTGGACCGCGTACACCAGCAGCTCGCGGAGTCTTTGTATCTCTGGCCCATCGACTCCCTCTATCAGATCAGTCCAGACAGTGGCCGTGCACCTACCGACTTTGCGAACGTTGACCAACTGCTCACCCATCCCGAACTGCTTCTGCAGCTGGCCCACCGTCATCGACATGGAGCCATGACCCTCGGGCTTGGTGACATCGTTGATCAACACCCGATCGTTGTCCCACATGTTGTGAGCCTGAGCGAACTCCAGTATCGAATAGAGCGCGTCGTCGTTCACCCCGGCGGTCTCGAACACATTGCGACCCTTGTACGACCGGACCCTGATCCATCCACGCTTCATGACGTCCGTAAGCAATTGTCGCCGCATGCCGGGGTCCTTAGCGTAGACAGCCTGACTCTTGTCAGCGACCGCATCGGGATGCAGCCCGAACTTGGTGGGATTCTCCAACACAGTCTTGGCGTGCTCCCACACCTCGATCTCCTCGCCAGTCCTGGCATTCAACCAGTATCCTTCGCCCAGTGGCATGGTCTACCTCACTCTCATGTCGTACTTCAGTGGGCTCTCGCCGTCCCACAGCTTGCATCCTGGGAAGGCCCTGAACTTGTACCAGCCCTCGCGCCGCAACTTACCTTTGTTCTTCGACAGGAACTTTGCAGTCAGCGCCAGGTCCTCCTTGGTCTCACCAGGTAGACCATACATGAACGAGGCTGTGATCGGAAGACCTACTTCGGCAGCCAGATCCACAGCTCGTTGGTGGTCCTCGACCGTCGCTCCCTTGTTGACCAGCTTCAGGAGTCGCGGGCTCGCAGTCTCGGCGCCAAACCTGATCCTGCTGAAGCCCATCTTCTTCATGCGGACGAAGAGCTTCTTCGTCGCCATGTTCGATCGGATGAACCCCCGCAGCGCGAGCTTCTTGTTCAGTTCATGCCCCATCCACCACGCGAAGAACTCGTCGAATCGTTCCTCGGGATAGGCCCACAGGTCGTCGAGAATGTACAGCTCCTGCATGTGTGGGTATCGCCTGAGGAGATACTTGATCTCGTCTGCAAGGCTCGCCACCGACCGGAGCCTTGGCTTGCCCCACTGTGCGCGTGATGTACAGAAGGCACAGTTGTAAGGACAGCCACGAGACGTGATGATCGGAACCGAGGAACCACATACACCACGCTCCGGCCACTTCAGGGTGTCGATGTCTTCGATCCGCTTCTCCACAACTGTCTTCATCGCGACGTGGCCCATGATGATTGCGTTCAGTGCACGCTCACCGTCTCCCCTGACGATGTTGTGGAACGGATGCCTATTGAACTCCTCTAGTTTCCGCCACAGCGCTCCCTGGCCACCGAGCACGATCCTACTGTTCACGTTGGCGGCACTGAGACGCTGGGCAATGTCAAAGGCTTCCGAAAGGCCCCAGGCGTTTGTGGACAACCCAACGATGTCGGCGCCATGAAGGTCGCGCCAGTCCTTCACGTACACTGGCTTGGCATCGAGCGTGTTGGTGAGCAGATAGCCCACACCAAGTGGGATCTCCGAGGTCGGGTGCTCGCCACCACACATGTAGAGTTGGACCTTCATCTTGGTTTCCTCGCGTGCACTACAATGTCACACGCACGGCATGGCATCAGGACCACATCAAACTTGGAATCCAAGAAGAGCTTCACCAGAGTCTTCGGTGTGTACCCCCACTTGTGGGCCATGGTCTCACCCTTCTTCTGCCAGCCATAGAAACCAGCCATCGCGTGGTCGAAGTTCGATTCTGACACAAACTCAGACTGCCCTGACATCACCAACTGTTGGGCATGGTAGAGGATGTTGGGGACCGTGACGTCCAAACCACCATCAGGTAGCATGATCCGGTGCCACTCCTTTAGTGTGGCGACGGCCTCGGCAAGAGTGAGGTGCTCAAGAAAATGGCGAGCCCGGAGGCTCGCCACTGACCTGTCTTCGAGTGGTGTGTCCCACGCTGGGCACACATAATCGACGTGAGGCGCCGAAACTATATCGAGGACCTTGAATCCCGATTCCGGGTTCCGACCACCACCTACGTCGAGCTTGATTCCTGGCATGGCACCTTCCTCGCAGCAACTAGGTGATAGGTGTAACGTTTGTGGCCGGGAACCTGTTCCCAGTGATCGACGACCTCGAATCCGACTTGTTTCGTAACATTCAACACCAACACTGGGTCCAAGTCAAACCATTTGTGAAAGTGGTTGCCACGGCCCTTTTCGTGGGCTGGGTGGGAGAAAACAAGAATGCCTCCAGGAGCCAGGAGGCCGCGCATCTTCAGCAGTGACACCATGATCGTTGAACTGAGGTGCTCGATCGTCTCCAGGCTCACCAAAACGTCAGCCTGCGACCCATGCAGCGTCCAGGGATCAACATCGAGATCTCGGACTGCCCATTGAGTGTTGGAGCGATCAAAGTAGCTCTTCGCGTGTGTGATCGCTTCTTGGGCACGATCCCAACCGTGAACCGTCTTGGCGCCGCCAGTCCCGGCCAGCATGCAGCTCCCATAGCCACAGCCGCAGGCCGCGTCGACCACGATCTTGTCCTTCACATAAGGCATCGCGAACGAGTACCGCTCCTTGTGGAGAGTCTCGATCTCCGCGAGTGTCTTTCCCATCTGACGTTCGAGTGGCATCTGTCCCCCTAGATGAAATGGCCGTTCGGCATTTGACCGTTCTTCTTCAGCAGCTCGATGAATCGCTGCTTCGGTATCTGTTCCTCGTTGAGATAGATCCATGGTGACTTAAAGTACTGCATGTTCCCATCGATGCGCAGACGACTCCAGTCCATGGCGTCGGCAACGACCCCCTGGTCTCTGGCCCAGAACCACAACTCGCTCCCAGGCAGCGGCGTGCAGACGAAGATGACCCAGTGCTGGAACACACTCGTGCGCTCGTACTCCTTCACGATCGCGATGCTGTCCAGCATCTCAGCTTCGGTCTCACCAGGGAATCCATAGACCTGGGAGCCACCGAGCCGCACCTTGATCTCAGTGCAGAGTTTGATTGTGGTGTCCAGATGCTTCAGTTTGACGAAGCCGCGCTTCATGTCCCCGAGCACCCGCGGGTTGAACGACTCGCAGCCCATGCCGAAGTTCGTGCAACCAATCTGCTTCATCAGCGTGAGGTTCTCACGTGTGACCAGGTTGGCGTTCAGGCTGATCGATCGGATCTTGTACTTGCCTAGCGTGTTGTCGTCGGACATGAGCTTGTGCAGCTCCCTGATCCTCTGGGTTCCACCGGCCAGGAACGTATCGTCCTGGAAGAAGAAGTTGGGATTGCCCGTGGCCTCCACACGACTCTTCATCAGGGCATACATGCGCTCGGCCGAGAGGAACCGTGGCTCGCCCTGCGTTGGTCTCTCCACGCAATGAGCGCACCGGAAGGGGCAGCCTCGAACCGTCGAGATGTCCATGAGTACCTTCGGATCTCGCGTCACGTCGACCGGCAATGTGTCCAGCACCACTGGCGTTCGCGGCGGAGTCATGGTGAATTGCGCTGGCAACCCGCGAATCTTTCGATAGTACGCAAGACCTGGGATCTGACTCAGGTCCGGGTTTCTGTTCTTCGAGTACTCGCGCACGAGTTGCTCGAACGTGACCTCACCCTCACCGACGACGGCACAGTCAGCCTTGCTCGGGATAGTCCAAGGCAATGCCGTGACATGTGGCCCTCCTAAGATGATTGGGCCGGTGAAGCCACCCTTCCTGACCCACTCGACCGTGTACATAGCGTCGTTGTACGACTCGGTGACAGACGAGATCGCGATCAGGTCCGGCTTCATCTGCTTCAGTTCGCCCAGCCGAGTCGCATACAAGATCTCGTGCTCGGGCTGCTTCGAGAGCAGGTAATCGATCAGGTGAGTGAAGCCCAGGTAGCGACTCTTATATGGGTGGCTGATCCACTGCTTTCGTTGCAGCACCTTGAAGAATAAGACCCTCACAGTATGTCCTCCATTCTGACCTGTGGTATTGGCAGGGCTGAGCGCGGCGAGCAGAGCACCAACTCAACACCAATGGTCTCCAACCAGGCGAGCAACGATGGGATCGATCCGCTGATCAACTTGCCCTCGCGCTTGTACTTCTCCAGGTTCTTGACGCTGTCGTCGTAGTAGTGGCGCAGTTCATTAGGATTGAGATCCCAACCGATGACGACGATGCGTTTCACCCCTAGGTGAACTGGCAGAAAGATTCCGATCTCCGACATCACCCCAGGCCCCCAGGGTCTCTTGTACGACTTCGAGATCTCCCAGTCAGCCCAGTTGTGCTGCGCTGATATCGTTGCGGACAGACCCGTCTTTCCCTCCGAGGCACCCTGCTCCGGGTGGAGGGGAAAGTGGATGTCAGAGCCCATCTTGTAGGCGTCCTTGTGGACCGTGATCCTTGTCGTGTACGGATGTTCGTACCGGCGGCCATCGATCGAGTAGTCACTGTTGTAGATGTGGAAGTCACAGTGTCTCGGGTAGTAGTCGATTGCTCCCTTGATGCACACGAGCAGCTTCGACTTCAAGGCTCTTCGGAACTCCTTGTTCGCAAGAACCTCCGACGTAGACGGTCCGCAGCTTATGACGAAGCAGGTCCCTGCCAAACTACGGTAGGCATTCTTCAGCGACATCAGCCTGTCGTACCAGGTGATCTGTCTACGCATCTCCAACCAAGCGGCCGCTGTCTGCTTGTGCATTAGGGGCTTCCTACGTCGACCATCTTCTTGAAGTTGATCTTCACCTTGGCAACGCCCCATGGCTTCCCAACGTTAGCCCCGACCACACCTTCGGCCATGTTGCCGTCCCGGTAGACACGGTTAGTCGCCAAGGAAGACATGCGCTTGGGGTCCTGTGTGAACAGCACCTGCGAACTTTTCGGTACGAGCTTGTAGTAGGAGTGCTCCCAGTGGACCTCGTTGAACCCAGCAGTGATCGCCCGCATGGTGATATCGCCATCATCGGCGCCCCACCCGTCGAACCTCTCGTCATAGCCGCGCAAGATCTCAACGAACTGGTTCTTCTTGTAAGCCTTTCTGCCAGAGCACTCACCCGACGAGACACGAGAGCCTCGGCGGATCTTCTTGTCACAAGTGATCAGAGGGAACTTCAACGACTGCATCAGGACCCGGAGATGTCTGGAGAATCCCTCAGGGGCTATGTTGTCAGCATCAAGGGAACAGATGATGTCACCTGAACAGAGTAGCGCCGCCACGTTACGGGAATGACCAAAACGGTAGTACTCAGGCTCAGTTGTTTCGGCAAAGACCACACGCCCGGATGCTAACTCGGCGCACAAGTTCATATGCACCCAATCAGCCATGCCTGACTTGTCGTTGTAGCTCAGAAGAACGAACTCGACGTTCGGATCACACTTGTGGCCCTTGATCGATTCGGGGAGGGCCTGGACCAGGTCGCAGACCCGGCCCATACAAGTCGTGAAATAGGAAACTTTCATGCGGCAGCCTCCACCAGGAGCCGGGCGATGTCGTAGTCTATTTTGTAGTCAATGTCGATCGACGATGGGTAGTCGACCTCGATGGCCTTTGGCTTCTGGCCGATCCGGCAACCACCCTGCATGATCACCTCACGTGTGAACAAGAAGAAGCCGGAGGTCAACTGCTGCACCGGCTTCAAGTCCTGCGTTCGCGGCATCGCACCCAACTGGAAGTTGAGCGGCTTGCCGCCAAACCAGCAGAACGTCTGGACCGGGAACACAGAGAACGCACTGTCGTATCCCTTCTGTGTCACGGCATCGACTGCTTCGCGCAGGTACTTCAGCTTCATCAGCGGTGACGTGACGTGGTAGAGGAGGTACGCATCCGCCTCGACCCTACTCGCGAACGATCGGTAGATATCCTCTCCAAGTACATTGTCCTCGTCGAGAGTCTTCGGCCGCCGCATGAACCGGACCTTGTCTGAGATCACGCTCTTGACGATCGATGGCTTGCTGCACCAGATGTAGTTGTCGACATCCTTCAGGCAGTCGACACTCTTGATCGCCCAGTTCAGCAGCGGCATGCCACCAAGATCAAGCAGATTCTTGTTCGGCAGCCTGACATTGTTCAACCGGATCGGTGTGAACGCTACAACCTTCATTGTCCCCTCCTCCGAGTAGACCCCTGATCATCCCGTTCACACCCTCACGCTTGCTAAGTGCAGTCAGCTCATGCTTCGACCAATGCTGCGCGTAGAGGTGCTTCGCTTTCCAATCGATTGGACGGGCGCGGCCAACACCGAACGGGATGTTCTTGTATGGAAGGCCAGCCTTGCCCTTGGACGTATTGTGGAACCGCTGCTCACAGGTCATCGCATTCCTCTGTGCGGTGAGCAGGTAGAGAAACTTCTGGATTGATGCGTACGGCAGATAGACCAAGCTCTGCTGGACCGGGCTGCGGAACCTCTGGCCGAAGAGCGGAAACTCACCCTCAGCCGCCCTCTCAACGGCGTTCATCCAGTTCTTGCCTACAACCAGACAGTCCTGCTCGACGTAGATGAAGTTGGCGTTGCAGTTCCACGCGTAGGCCGCACCGAGCATGAAGCCACGAATCCAACCGTTGAAGTGGGTCTTCGAGTTGTACTGGTAGTTCTCGTCGAGTTGCACCCACTCGATGCGTGGGTCTGGCTTCGGCTTGTAGGGGGACGCCGAGTCGATAACGATTACCTTTGTTGGCTGTGTGTATCTGAAGAGGAAGTACTTCCAAACCTCGTGCCACTCCAGGCCGCGAATCACGGCCTCGCCAACCTGGGGGTGCCCGTGTACGGCGCCACTGGTCCCACCCGGTTGCTTGCAGTACCAACCACTGCCGATGACATACTTGCCCATGCTAGTGGCTCCTCGTGCAGATAGGGCATCTCATTTCTTCTTCTCCGGTAGCCGCTCGACTTCGTACTGAAGCCAGTGCCACACCGCGTCAACGATATCCAAACCAGACCACTCAACCGCGTAGTGGCCCTGCTCTCCGTACGGCCGGTTCTTTACGAAGCTGTGGTTCCACGGCTTGAAGATCGAGAGCGTAGGCATGCCGTAGGCGGCCGCCGCGTGCGCGAGGCCAGTGTCGTTCCCCAGATAGATGTCACACGACTTTAGGGCTCCCAGGGTGCCGCGCAGACCGAGCTTGCCACACAACGAGATGATGCTGTCCCCAGCCTCGGACACGATGTCTCGACCATCGCACTCATAGTCCTTCTTGTCACCGAGTAGGAAGGACATGCCGCCGAACATCCTGAATCGCTTGGCGATCTCGACGAAGTTCTCATTGCCCCAGTGCTTCTTCTTGCTCCAGTCGTCACCCTTGAAGTACCCTATGCCGAGCGCGAGGCGTGGGCCAGGGTATGTGATGTCGACCTTAGTCGAAGGCACATGGGGCTCTGGCATCGGAGACTTGAAGCCGAACTTCCTGGCAACAGCAAAGGCCATCTCCATCTCGTGCACCGGCCAACGCTGGAACCACTGCACCCGGTCCTCACCAGGATTGCGTCGAAGATACGCCCACTCAACCCTGGGGATCTTGAACCGCTGCACGATCGGTGCGTAGTCACAGCACATGATCAGCACGTCGAAGTGGTACCGCTGAATGCCGTTCGTGTCTCCCATGCCCCATATCTTCTTAACACCTGGGCACGTTTTGAGGACCTCGATCGCTGCTTTCCGTTTGGGGTCAGCTACGACGTGGACCTCGTGGGTCCTGTTGCCCGCGTCACCGAGCACAGACAAGGCCTTCAGTAGAGGCGTTGTCAAGATCGCGTTCCCGAGGCCGTAGATCTGTGCGACTAGGATGCGCATCGTTTCCCCCTGGACCATCGCTGGAACCTGTTCCGCAGCTCGCGACAATCACGCGTCTGCCGTCCCTTCCGCGACACCGTGATTCCCGATGGCGTGCGGTGGTAGTAGTACAAGACCTCTGGCAGGAACTTTGCCTTGCAGTCTGTGGCCGCGAGCACGAGCGCCAGGTTGAAGTCGGTCGCATACGGGATGTCAAGCTGCAGATCGTATGGCGACTCGTCGTACACGCTCTTCCTGAACGTGCGGAAGTGCTGGGCTCCCCACCAGCCACCATTGAACGCCTGCAGAAGACTCTTCCCCCCGGGCAGGTGGGTGGAGAACCCACGAGCGCCACTTGGGTGGTGCGCGAACTGGGACCAAAGGTGCCCCAGCTTCCTGTCCGTCAGGTAATGCGGCCGGACCTTCTTGACCGCGCCTGGCGACAAACGATCATCGGCATCCAGGAAACCACAGATCCCATCACGAGGCTCTGCCCTATCGATCAGCTCGCGATAGACATTCGGCAGCCCTGGTCTCTTGCTGATGTTCACATGGATGTTGCCACCGCAGCTCAGCTCCTGCTTGACGAGGCGTACCTTCTTGTACGTGTCATCAGTAGTTGAACAATCGACCAAGACCTGCGCCGTCCAATGCGGGTCTACCTGGTTGGCCACCGAGAGCAGCGCACGCCGTATCGTATTCTGCGCGTTCTTCGCTGGGATCAGGATCATCATTTGCCGATACCCTTCTTGCCACGCTTTCTCCTGAAGTAGTTCCGGCAGAGCAGCTCCATTCGCTCGTCAGTCTTGCGGCCGCCGGGTGCCATCTTGGCAGGATGCCAGATCTTCAGCTCAGGCCGACGGTGTGTTGTTAGCCGGTAGTCCTCGGGGTGCTTCCAAACGTTGTAGCAGTAGCCCTTGTTGTTCTTGATCTCGTAGCCAGCGGTCTTCACCAGGAACGTGAGCCACGGGTCATCCGAGATCCCGAGCGACTTACGTGTGTCTCGGAACTGCCCCAGTAGGTAGCCGAGCTGTCGCATGCCCTCGATGCACGGCCGGGTCAGACACATCACTGCGCCATACACACAGTGCCTTTCCCAGCCAGCCGGAGGCTGGCGGCCGCCGGTCATGCCCATGATCTGTGCCCAGCGTCGATCGAACATCTGCTTCCACGTCTTGCCAATCGGAGTCACGGTACCGACCAGCCCGATGCCAGGCTTCTGCGCGTCCTCGATTGTCTGCGCGTCCGCGCCGTCGCCTATGAACAGGGCGTCGTAGTCGAGTGACAGGAAGTGATCGAAGCTGTAGTGCTGGTCTGCCCACTCCAAGGCGTCGCAGAGCAAACCGTACATGCCCGCACCCCAACCCCACTGGTACCCCGACTTGTAGACCCCAACCTGGGGGTAGTGCACCTTCACGTACTCGGCGATCTGATTCTGCTTCGCTGGGTCGCCACGCGAGCCGCGATCAATCGCGAGAATGACATGCGGCGCCGTCGTCGAGTAATGGAAGATCGAGTCCACCTCGTCGAGCACGAAGTCAGGGTAGTCGTGGCACCTTACGCAGATGCACAACTTGGCATGGCGGCCCATCAGGCCTCCTCCGGAGCGTACCCGAAGTTGAGCTTGGCGAGCTTCTCTAGGTAGTTGGTGCCCGAGCGCTGAATCCCATACTGTTTGATGGCGATGCGTTGTTCAGCTTGCTTCACTAGCGCCCCCCAGCAGCGTTTCCACGAGATCGCGGAAGCCGATCTTCTTGTGGCTCTCCGGGTAGAGGAGGTTCTTCATCAGCCTCTGCCGGATGCCCCAAGGATCAGCTTGCTGCTGGGCCTGACGCTTGGCCTGCGGCTGCTGAGCCTGCGCGGTGGGTTGCAGCTGTTTGACTTGAGCCTTTCCCGCCCGCTTGGGCTGTCGCCGCCGGGCCGCAGGCTGAGTGGCCTGCTGCGCCTGGTCTGGCACCTGCACTGTGGCGGGCTTTACACCGTAGCCCATCCTCTGGAGTTCACCGGCTATATTGCTCCACCAGAACGGCAGCACCTTGATCACGTTACCCAGGTGCTTGCAGACCGAACCTCGGTGCATCTCGTTGCGCGTCTTCGGCGGGTGGTCGGTGACGATGCCGCCCTCGTAGCGGGTCGGCGGGTTCGTGTGTGCGTCGTTTCGGAAGGCCGCACCCTGGGTGATCAGAATGTACTGGTATCCCCACATGAGGAACGCTTCGCAGTCGCAGTGCACTTTCAGGTCGCCGCCGATCGCGGCTCGGGTCGCATCGCCGATGTTACGGAAGCGGGGGTCATCGAGGACGTCTCGGAGTTCGACAAGCTGTACAAGCTGCTTGTGTCGAAGGCCAGGCCGGGACTCAGATGGTGTCGAGAACTTCAGGATGTCGAACTCGATCCCATCGTAGCTCACGCCCAGGTCACGGATCGCGTTGTAGTGCTGCTCCATGTGGATGAAGTCCCAGTCGATGTTGCCCCACAACTGGGAATAGTTCAGTTCGAGCAGCTTGGCCACAGGAGTTCCCCTACTATCTAAATCAATATACGGTCGAGACCCGCAGACGACAAGCCAAAAAGAAGAGCCGGGAGGCTTGGGGCCTCCCGGCTGGCTGAGGAACTGATGGCTATCTGCTAACTCGGCCCTCCCCGCAGGGTGCTAGAGGCGCCCGGCATCCATGTCCAGCTGGATCTGCGCGAGCTTGTCTCGGACCCACTCGTGGCTACGGATCTGGACCTCGGCCGAGCGCTTGCACGCAGCGACGACCAGCTTCATCTGGTCGTCACAGAGTTGCTTCATGCGCGGCAGATCGCAGAAGTGCGTCGGCGGCAAGTAGCCGAGGTTCACGAACGTCGAGCAGATCTGCCAGCTCGTGTCCATACCACCGCCGTTCAGCGCGAGGACATAGCGCCCCTCGTCAGTGAGCAAGATCAGCGTGCAGTTGTCGAGCGCTTCGTGGATGTCTTCCGGCACGCTGAACCCCGACGGGAGTGGGTAGTAGTAGTCCATCATAGGTTCGTACGTGTCATAGAGCGAACCGGAGGAGCAGTCCTCGTAGTCGCAGTCAACTGTGCCTTCGCCGCTGCACACGCTGCATTCGACCGTGCCTTCGCCGTCGCAGGACCCGCACTCGGCTTTGCCGTCGCCACCACACGACTCGCAGTCAACTGTGCCTTCGCCGCCGCAGTCGGTGCACTCACTGAGCATGGTATTGCCGGTGTCCACCGAACCGCTGCCCCCGCAGGACTTGCACTCCTCTTTGCCGGAGCCCGCGCAGTCAGGGCAGTCAGTGTCCTGACCCGCACACACGGGGCACACTACCTGGCCCTCGTCGCACGACTCGCACTCCACGGTCTCGTCGCCCCCACACTTTGGACAGACGATCAGCTCGGGTGCGATCTCCCACTCTGCGTGGTGATCACTCCAGGCGTAATCGACCGGCAGCACATCCAGGCACTCCGTTGTGAGCGCCAGCTTGTCCAACTTCTCCTGAATCGTCTGGTTAGCCTCGACTGCTGTTCCCATGGCTCCCGTCCTTTCCTGCGAGTATTATACCCAATGCGATATAACAGTCAAGTGTTATGTTGGAATATGCAGAAAAAACCCCCGGCAAGTTGGGGTGCCGGGGGTCATATCGGCCGGAGGCCGGGGAAAGCGTGGGCCGCTCACAGGCGGCCCGAGATCTAACAGGCCCCGATTAGGGGCTCGGATAGTGGCGGCTATCTCACCCATCACCGGGTACGGGTTCACCGCCAAACCCAAGAGGGCCGCGAAGGCGCACACGCAGCCGGGAGCAAACTGGAGGGGACCAACGGCAAGGGAGTGTGAAGACAAACGTTGACCGGGGACTCGAACCACCATCTCCAGAGTATGAATCTGGCGCTCTACCAATTGAGCTAGGCCCTCAGGTTGGTGAGGGATGTAATCCTCACAGGCATCCGTTGATTTCCCCATGGGAGCGGGATACAGGAGTCGAACCTGCTTACCCCAGGTTATGGGCCTGGGTCCGATGGCCGACCGGCCACCCGCAGTTGGTCCTGACACCTGGAGTTGAACCAAGGATCTCGTGGTTATGGGCCACGCGTCGTACCGTTGGACCATGTCAGGAAGGAAAGCCGTGCACGTGCAACCCGGCAAGGAGTGGCCGAGTGGGTTGTCTTCACCTTGGATAGGAGATGTACACCCGACCTGGCATCCAGGTAGCACATGCACGACTCTCACGGAGAAAAGGAAGGCAGCGCACAGGCAGCTCGGCAAGAGATGGCAAGACGTTTTTCGCGCTCTACCACTGAGCTATACACCCGTAGTGGGTGCAGAGGGATTTGAACCCCCGACCTCGTCCTCCAAATGGATGTAGTCCTACCGGGCATCCGAGCGGCCAATGCGCTGTCTTCAGAGAGTACCTGTGGCGACGATCGGCAAGGAGTGGCCGAGTCAATCTAGGCACTGCACGAGGCAGTACCGTATATGGCCCCCTGTACGATTCCCAGTACGGCTGTACGGTTGCCGAAGCAAACGGTGCCTGAACTGGGGTGATCGTATTCGGTGCGCAGCCCACGTCGCCGTGGGATTCTGCTCGCTGTCTCTCCTCCGTTGGAGGTGGGAGTTAGCTACATTATGGCCGTCATTGTGATGTAGACCCGACGGCATCCGGTCGCCGCCATAGGTACTCTCCGAGGATGATCCAGTGGTGAGCTGGCAAGTTGGTCGTGAGACAATCTGTCCGCTGCTCTACCACTGAGCTACCCTCCCACCAACATGGGAGGAGGTGGGCTCGAACCACCGGCCTACGGTTTATGTGAGATGTAGTCCCACTGGCATCCAGCACACCGCTGGATCACCCTCGTACAACAGTATTCAGTTGTGA
>Ga0114919_10000347_pt1 | contig 34993 bp, 39 predicted proteins | sample BlataG_FD_88682 | JGI IMG/M metagenome (GOLD analysis project Ga0114919, IMG submission 88682) | Deep subsurface microbial communities from Black Sea to uncover new lineages of life (NeLLi) - Black_00105 metaG | ecosystem: Environmental > Aquatic > Marine > Oceanic > Sediment | place: Atlantic... | reverse complement strand
AAATTAAATATAAATCATCCATTTTGACTTCAAATTAAAAAGAAGAAGAAGTCAAATACATTTCAATTAACAAATTGAGTGAGAAAAAATGCCTGGTCAAGCAGAAATATTGCCATAAATTGATGCTTTTTATAAGAGCATCATATATTTTCTTATCTTTTTTAAAATGAGTAGTTTAAATAAATATTTTAATATAATTAAATAGATCTTACAACTTAACAAAATGTAATCTATGTCGTTTCAATTCTGTTTCAAATCTAAAAGAAGCTTAAATTTATTTAAATTAAAGAATGGTGCAAATAAAATGTTTCACTCAGAAACGGTTCCATAAATTTATATGCTCTTGTATTTTAAAGAGCATAACTTATTTTTCTTTCTTTTTTAAATCTCTACAATTAATAACTTCGATTTAGCGTAAATTTTTTACTTTTTTAGGAATTTAAATATTCATTTTGGGTTAATTCTAATCCAAATCCATTAATCAAAAGAAATAATTATTAGAATATTAGTAAATTTTGATTTTGAAGTCGTTTGATGTTCCAATTTATAGTTTATTGATTGAGATTGTCATTCCACCATCTAAGATTATGTTTTGGCCTGTTATGTAGTCAGCTGTTGGAGACGCTAAAAATAGGGCAAGATCTGCCACCCATTTGGAATCTCCAATTTTGTCTATAGGGATTTTAACTCCTCTTGTTTCTAGGAACTGTCGAATTTTTCTTGGGTCGTTATCGTATATTGGGGTAAGGAACACTCCCGGCGATAAAGCATTGACAGTTATGTCAACTGGGCCAAGTTCCAAAGCCCAAAGTTTTGTAAACGCAATAACTGTGGCTTTAGAAGCGCTATATATACCTAACATTGGATTTATTCCATTCGCTGTTCCAGCACAGGAAGCAATATTGATGATTTTAGCCCGAATTGGTTTAAATTGCCTTTGGCTTTTCATTTTTCTAAAAAAAGTCTTAGTCACATTCCAAGTACCTTTAGTATTTATCCCCATAACTTTATCGTATGTTTCTTCTGATGCAGAGAGCGATTTATATGCACCACCATCAATTCCAGCGTTATTAATCAATATAAATACATTATCAAACCTTTCAAACACTTGTTTTTTCATTCTTTCGACGTCTTCTAACTTTGAAATATCTGCTTGAGCGAGAAGTATTTCAACATTATTATCTTTTAAAACCAAATCACGCGTTTCTTCAAGACCCTTCATGTTTATGTCATTTAGTACTAAATTTGCCCCTTTATTTGCAAAAGCGATTGCAAAAGCTCTTCCGAACCCACTCCCCGCCCCCGTAATTAAGACGACTTTTTTTGTTAAAAATTTATCTTCTGACAATTTTCTTTACCTCTTAGAAATATAGAATTATAATTAATAATATTTTTTAGATTAGGTTTATTCTGCATTGATTTTAATTTTTTTTAAAATCCTCAAATACAAATTCGGAGTTTAAATATTCATTCCATAAAAAAAATAGAGTGTAAAAAGAAAATGAGACAAAAAATGGACTTTTTTGGAAAAGTCTTATACGATTATTGGAAAAACGGCAAATCTTCCACACTATTTTTCATAGAAAATAAGGAAAAAAAATTTCCCATTAAAGTATCTCGGTACTTCCGGGGTTATGAAGAATTTTCAGATTTAGAGAAGAAAGCCATCAGTTTAGCCCGTGGAGATATATTAGATGTTGATTGTGCTACTGGTTATCATGTAGCGGCTCTAAAAAGGCGTGGAAATGTGGATGCGATCGATGTTTCTGAATACATCATAAAAATTGCTAACGAGCAAGGAATAGAAAACTGTTTTGTGGCAGACATCTTAAAGTATCACCCAAGTAAGAAATATGATACAATTACTTTGTTTGAGAACAACATAGGCTTAGCAGGCACAATTTCGAAAAATAAAAAGTTTTTAAAAGTTTTAGCTAATTTACTTAAAAAAAATGGGCAAATTCTCTGCGTAATGGTTAGGACTAGAACTGTAGATACTTGGTGCGTATTGCTTACGCCGTTGTGGAACAATAAAAAAGGAAAGTCTTTTAAGTGGCTCCATTTTTCCCCTAATTTTCTATTAAAAATTTGTACGAAATACAGCTTAAAACTAGAAATTTTACAGGAAAAAGAGATTTCTGGAAATATTTGGTGTTTAATTAGAATTTTCCATAATTCATCTTAAGGTTATTTCAAAATTAAAAAAAAAGTAAAAGATAAAGCGTGTTAAATAATTATCGAAGCGAGTTATCCATACAACCCACGATTTTTCTTAAGATTTCCAATCACCTTCATTGCTATGGGCGTTTCAAAGGCTATTTTAACATCAAGTACGCTAGGTTTTCCTGAATCTACAGCGCGTTGTAAAGCAGGTTTAATATCTTCGGGATTTAGAATTTTTTCGGCATAGCAACCAAATCCTTTTGCGATTTCAGCGTAATCTATAGCTGGGAGGTCTACATCAATGAACCTCTTCTTATATTCCCCCTTCTGTTTTGATTTAATCATACCCCACGCGGAGTTATTCGCAATTACAATAATTATAGGTAAATTCATTTGTACAACTGTTGCTAATTCTTGTATATTAAACATAAAACTTCCATCTCCGCTGATACAAACAACTTGCTTATCTGGTTTCGCTATTTTCGCCCCAATCGCATATGGAATTCCCGTACCTAAGTGTCCCATCGTTAAAGGAAAGTAGAGTGTTCTAGGATCGCGAGGGAAATTACTTATTAGACCAAAAGTAAAAACTGCTATATCTCCCCCGTCAATAACTAATTGTGTATCGGAACCTATAAAATCCAAGACTTCATATGCAAGTCTTTCAGGTTTCATAGGTAATTTATTATATTTCAAAATTTTTTGAATCATTAAGGCGTCATTTTTTTTTATATCTGTAAGGTAAGTATTCCATTCGGCCCATTCGGTGATTTTTTCTTTTGGGAGCGAACTTTCCATTTCAGTTAATAGCTGGTTTATCACGACTTTAGCATCGCCAATAATAGCAACTTCAACAGCCCTATTTCGTCCAATCATCTCTGGATCGATATCAACTTGAATGATTTTTGCATTGGGGTTCCAAATAGGTGGAGCTCCAAATAGTATTGAATAATCCCATTTAGCACCAAGAGATATTACTATGTCGGCTTCAGAAACTGCCTTTCGATAAGCGTTTGCAACTAGATATGAGCCTACATAAGTTTCGTTGCGAAGGTCTATTGAACCAACACCATTTATACTGGTCCCCACCGGAAGTTTGTATGTTGTTGATAATTTCTTTAGTTCTTCAGATGCATCTGATGAGTGAATACCGCCACCAGCTACAATTAACGGTTTTTTCGCAGTTTTTAAAATTTCTATTGCTGCTTTAATTGCATCCGGGTTTCCGACAGGCCTACTTATAGGTCTATATTGCGCTGGATCTAAAATATTTTTAACATCGTCATCAGAAGCCTTTCTTACAAGAGCAGTTTCTCTAAATTCTAGAAAAACAGGACCTCTTCTACCCGACATAGCGACTTTAATAGCTCTTTGTATTGCTCTTGGGATTTCATATGGATCTTCGACGGATATCTGTAGTTTTGTAATAGGTTCCATTAATTTCATTTGATCTAATCCACCTTGGAGAATCCCTGTATCATCAAACATCCTAGCAATCTGTGCCCCTATAACGAGAAGTGGAATTGAATCCGCCCATGCGGCAGCCACGGCAGGAACTAAGTGGGTCACCCCTGGACCCGCGGTCCCTAAACAAACCCCTAATTTTCCTGTAGCTCGTGCCCAAGCATCTGCCATATGCCCGCCAGCTTGTTCGTGTCGAACCATCACAGTATCTATTCCTTCTTCACGACCAAATCGTTCTATAGCGTCGTATATCCTCAGTAATTCTCCACCTACAATTCCGAATATCTTTGTTACTCCTTCCTTGAGGAGGGATTTTATTACTAAGTCACCACCATCTAAAGGACTTACATTTTGTTTAGACATATAAAAACTATATTAAAAATAAGAATTAAATATTGCTAATGTAGGATTATTAAAAGTATATGAGATTTTCAAAAAGAGATTAATTCTAAATAGAAGCCAAGAGTTTTTTTGGTGTCTAAATAATCGAATTTCACTTTTCCAGCTTTTCCGGTTTGGATAACTTCGATGTTATATTGGTTTTTAAAATGTTCAATTAATTCATCCGCGTTCTTAGTGTAAGCGCCGAGGTGATGTAGCCCCTCGTTACCTTCTTTAATAAAGTCTAAATAAAGGTGATCTCCATTTGAATCTACTAATTCTACGATTTCGAATTGCTTTCCTCCGAAGTTCTGCATCACCTTTTTCATTTGAAATGTAACTTCCTTGCCTTTATACCAGACCGTAGAACTCTGTTCGACGATGTTTAGTTTATTTTTAAAATCCATGACGCTACTGAATATTTTAGCAGCGCTCTCGATATTATTTACGACTATTCCAATTTGGTCAAACTTTTCAAGCTTTATTTCCGACATTTAATCTCACTTATTTTCTAACTTTTTTAATTAATCAATTTAATTATTTCAATTATTTTATCTATTTTATTTATTTAAGGCTTTCAGCAAAATCTAAAGTTCCAGTTGGTTTTTTGAGCAGGAATTCACCTTTGAGAATCATATGTTTTAGTTCTTCTGCTAATTTAATTGCTCCGAATCTATCCGACTGTCTTAAAACGATTGGAATTTCGCTTCCTTCGAATTCAATCGATTTTAGGTCCAACTTAAAAGCGTCAGGACACAATCGAACGCATGTACCGCAATTAAAGCATCGAGACCTATCAATTGCTGAGATAACTCCGTCTTTTATGATGAACGCGTTTGTTGGGCAGTAATCGATAGTTTTGCATTCTTCGCAATCTTTACACGCCTTAGAATCGAACTTCATGAAGAAATTATTATCCCAAACATCAGCGTAGGTGATTTCTCCCACTTTTTCTCTTCCGACAAGGCTTAAAATGGTCAAATTAACATCTTTATCCGATTTTATTATGTTATCGAATATTTCTTCGTTGAGAATTGGAATTGGTAAGGCTATGCTACAGATAGGTTCAAGGCCGTACGAAGTTTTAAACGCCCCCATGTATTCTGGCTTCATTTGAATCATTGGAGCTATAGTCATCATGTTTGGTTTTGCGACATAGTTACGGGTTCCAGGGCCAATAAGATAACCCTTGCTACCATTAACTAAAAGCGGTGAACCTACGCCGAAGGACTGAAATTTTGGGTCGTTTTGAAATGGATTTAAAGCGCCACATCCAGAAAAGGTAAGTTCTGTTTTGTTTGCTTCAAAAGGAAGGCAAGAAAATATAGTATCAACTTTATACGATTCACAATTAAGCATTGCGTTGTAATTTTTTATAGCTTGCCTTGTGCCTATTAACTTTGCATATTGCATTTCCTCTAAGGTCATTTCTTTTTCGACTTTTTCTCCTTCGCTACTTTTTGCTACGATTTCTACTGCTTTCCCTTCGACGAGTTCTCTAAAAAGAGAGCCTCCACAATAGCGATCTCTTTCTTGACTTTGAGCAGTTCCATATACTATCAAATCAGCAATACCTAAATACTCGTTCGGGCAAGGTCCTGGAAATGCAGGAATTCCATTTATAGAAATCTCAGTAAATTTTCTCAATGTCTTAGGTGCGACCATCTTGAACGAAAAAACCCCCATAATTCCGCTCATTAGGCCTTTTGTGGCCGTGGTAATCACATCTACATCTTCAAATTTAATGCGCTCGCCGTTATCCAAGCGATTGATAAATTCCTGAACTGTGACAATGTTTGCAGTTCCGGTATTAATTTTCCTCCTTATATCAGAAAGCTTTCTTTTCTTAGGCAAGAGAAACACTCATAATATAAAAGGCTTTATCATGTAAAATATTTATCTTTAATAAAATTTTTTTTATTTAAAAAAAACTTTAAATTCTTAAAACGATACATTAAATTCGAAATCTTAAAATAGAGGTTTAATTCTAATTGTCTTACTTTGAATCTAGGTTAAAAATAAACTTAAACGATTTCGCAGAGATTGAGAGAAAGTTAAAATTCTGTCAAGAATTACGGATAACCAATTTAATTTTAGAACCAAAAAATGATATAGTAAAGCTCAATTCAGAGTTGAAACAGCGAATTAGTAAAATTTCGACTCTGAACCTCTACTATCGCATTAATTTGAGGCCAAATAGCCTAAATGACCTAAAAAAGCGAATACAAACTTACAATAATTTCTCAGATATTATTTCGGTGGAATCTATGGATAAAAACATTCAAATTCAAGCTGCTAAAGATTCTCGAGTGGATATAATTTCGTTTTCAGACCAAAATGTAATCAAGACAATTTCTCCAGGAATTATTTCCCTTACAAAACAAAATAGGTCTTTTATAGAATTTTCACTTGCACCAGTAATGGCGAAAAATCAAGCAGTTCAATCGAGGTACTTGAGAATTTTATATCGTGCAGTCCAATTAGCATTGCAATTAAAAGTTAACTACATTATAAGTGGAAATTTTGACGATCTCTTTAAACTAAGACATCCTAGGGCTTTAATTAGCGTTTGTCATACATTGTTGGGCATACCTTTATTGAGTGCCAAGAAAGCTTTTTCTGAAAACGTGTTAACCTTAATAAATCGCGTACAGGGACGTCAGGACAAGAACATCATCGAATCCGGGGTAAGGCTATTAAACGAGGGTGAGCTGTAGTGGTAAAAAAAGAAAGAAATAGGTACATTCTATTCAAAGTAATTACAAAAGATATTTCCGATTTGGACCAAAGAGAGGTTTTAAACGCTATTTGGCAATCAATTTGGAAATTATTTGGATTGAGAGAAGCAAGTAAGGTCGGCTTATGGCTGTTAGATATAGATTTCAAGGAAGGGTTCGGCGTCATTCGGTGTTCTCATAACACCAAGGAAATAGTTATTTCGGCAATAACTCTGATTACTGAAATATCTGGCAAAATGGTAATTTTATCTCCAATAAAGACTTCCGGAACGATTCGTAGCATAAAGACTTTAAAAAAATTAATAACAAATAAAGGATAAATTAATTAGATATTACATTCATTAAAAAAGAAAATGAAAAACCCAAGCCTTACAGTTGCCCAAATAAAAGAAATTGACGAATCATTTAACTTAAATTTGAATATTTCATTATTCCACATTAAAGAGAAACACAAATACAGTTATTTATTAATTGTCAAATCAGAAACTACCAGATTTGCAAAATTAACAATATACCCTATAAATAAAGAAAAGGTCCTAAAGGTTACATTAACGGGTTTAAATCAGATTGATGAGCATATAGAAAACTTCTCTATGAATCTTCACGAATACGAGATCATTCATTCTTCGGGGTTGGTTTTGGTGGAGGGAAAATTATTTTTTGAGTGCTACCTTAATCTTTCATTAGGTGACGAAAAATATAAAGATTTAAAAACGCTTTTGGATAAGAATAAAAATAAATTCAAAGATATAAAAATAGAAGAAATAAGTTTAGCTAAAAGTAAAGTGAATTAAATAAATGAAAATATGGAAAGTTTTTCTGAAATTCTCTGATGGTGGGGAAAAAGAGCTAGAATTATTCGATGCTAACGTATATTTTAATGGGTATTTAAAATTGAAAAGGTCTTACTTTATACGGTTGGTGAGAGCAATAAAGATGACTAAAAAATATACTACAGGGCACGCGATTGAGAAAGTCATTGGACCCGATGCGAAAGAGTGGACTTTAAACGCTTGGATGTTGCTTTTGATCAAAGATAACGAAAAAAAGAAACCGTTTTGGCTTTTCATTAAAAGAGAGAAAGATTTATCTGGTCTACTAATTGCAATAGGGCCAAAAGCGTTCGCAGAATATAATAATAGTAATTTGCTTGAAGCGAAGCGCGATATAAAGCGATTAATAAATTACATCATAGCTTATTTAAACAAGTTTAATTGTAGCGTCCTACTTCCCAATTCTCTCCCTTAAATTGAGGTTTTACATCATTATTATAGAGATGAGTTCTTTTATTAAAATATAATGAATTATAATATTTGATTAAAATCGTTAATAATCGATTAAGTAAAGAAAAAATATTAAATTCAATTTTAATTATCATTTTTAATTAAATGCTAAATTGAACAATTCAAAAAGTGGCTATAGAACTTTGAAAAAAAACACAATAAGATTATTTACTCTAATTGTCATAACTCAAATATTCCTGAGCTCCATATTTTTAATAACAAATGGCTATGGAGATCCAATTGAAATTAAAGTAGGTTTTGGAGCTGCCCCCGTTATAGACGGGATCATTGATGGCACTACGGGCGAGTGGGAGCAAGCCAAGAAGCAAAACATTAACTTATATCCCAATATAACCGTTCCAGAAAACGGTTTGGCAATTGACTTATGGGTCATACAAGAGGGTTTAAACTTAAATATATTAGTACGGTTTGACTTGGAAAAGCATGGTTCTAGTGAATACGATAACGAGTTCATAGGAATTTTAATTGCGGATGAGGATTCTAACTCTGATTTTACTGATGCTAAAATTGTTCAATATTCAAACATAAGTGAGAACACTTTTCAATATCTCGATTACCATATTAATAATACAGAGTACGAAGAAGATATTATTTCTAATGGAGCCGGTGCAGCTAACTTAGAGGAAAATCAAATAACATATGAATTTTCAATGCCAGTTAAAGATACTGAAGATCAAGATGTTTATTTAAATTATATTAGGAATTATGATTTCAAAATTGTGTTCGGAAAAACAGCACTTTACCCAGATGGAATTATTATTTCAAATTTAGTATCAATATATTTAGAATTTAAACCGGGAGGTCCTGACATCTCGTTAGATGAATTAATAAAGATTACCTCAACGATCGTTATTTTCAGCACAATTGGCGCTCTTTATATTTTTTATTTATATCGAATAACTCAACTCAAGAAAGAAATCAGAAGAATAAGGAGTTAACATGTCAAAAATTAAAAAAAATAGTGTTAAATCACAACCAACTAAAAAGAAGGAAAAAATAGAAGAAATATTCGCATATCGTTCAGTTATTCTCTCTGCGATATTTGGAGGACTATTTTTAGCAATTTCAATTTTATTAAATGGAGAAATAATTACATTATTTCTGGACGGTAACCCATTTCTGTTAGCTTTAGATATTACTATTAAAGTTCTCGTTATTCTAATATTTAACATTTTAATCGTGGTTAGTCTTGGAAATTACAAAGAATTGACGGGCAAACCAGTTGATTTTAAAATAATAGGACTGTTATTTTTCTTTTCGTTAATACAAGCATTTAGAGATATGTTGGTTTTCTCCATTACGCTAGTAGGACTTTTAGCTATCGTTCTTTACTTGTATTTAGTTCAAGAAAGCTGAAAGTCATTATTTAACTAATGTTTTAAATTCAACCATGAAAAGGGATTTACTGTTTATTGGTCACAGAGGGACTAGAATAGATTACGATGAAAATACGTTAAAATCATTCGAAGCAGCGATTAAATCCGGAGCTCAGTACATTGAATTTGATGTTCGGAGATTGAAAGATGGAAATTTGTTAGTCTTTCATGATGCCTTCATAGACAAGACTTTAATTGGTTCAGTTTATCTAAAAGATTTAACTTACGCTGAACTTAAAAATTATAAAACTAAAATTAGAGCTGCTGAAATTCCTCTTTTAACTGAAGTGTTAGATAAACTTGCAAAAAGAACGAAGTTTATAATTGAATTAAAAGAAGAAGAAATAAAAAATGACGTGATTAATATGGTGATTAAGAAAGTATTATTAAAAGATTGCGTTATTGGCGGAAGAAATTATGAATTATTGAGAATAATTAAAAAAGAATTTCCTAAATGTCAAGTATGTTATAATATTACTAAAGGAAAGGGATTGGATTTAAAAGAATTTATAGAATTGGGGAATCAGAAGAATTTACATTTCATACCAGACATGATAAGTTTAAAGTCAAATTTAATTAAAGCTAATTTTATAGACATTTGTCACGAAAACGGTATTAAAGCTCTTGCTTGGGACTTTATTAAATACGCTAATTCTGTTAAAATTATTAAAGATTTAATAAAACTTCAAATCGATGGGATTTTATTTGATGATCATAAAAATATTAAAATTATAAAGCAATGGTTAAAAAGAACTTAACTTATTTTCGTTATTTTAGATGTTCCGGTAGGAAGTATAAGGATAATATCGTCTAAAGACAAGATTTTTACCCACTTTTTATTATCCACTTCAGATTTATTAAGAAAGATTGATTTCAATTCCTTTGCTAACTTTCCTTTGGTTAATCCAGATTTTGAAGGTTTAATTGGTATTGAATTACTTGTTTTATTTTTAATGGTGCTTGTTGGCTCGCAAATTATTTGCGGATATAATATTTTAATGTTCGGATTAGCTACGTCTTTGATTTCTAAAAGCTCCAATCGAATAGCTAACTCAGTTTTAGCGTCTTTAATTATATACTTCTTTCCAGAAATCATGAAAGAGCCTTTAGGTAAATACTCGCCAGAAGGGGGCGTTTTTGAAATTTGATTCATTAAAACATAAAAAACATCAACAACACCCCAATTTTCTTTCCAAGCTATAGAAAAACTTGCTACGAAGTCAGCTGCCTCCTTAATTGAACTTTCGGGAATTTCTTTATTTTCTGGATTTTTAATTACGGTTAGAGGAGAGCCCGGAAAATTTGTGTGAAAAATTAAATCGTTAGGTGATACATATTTTTTAAATATAGTTTCATTCGAACTCGCGTCCCTTCCGCCAATTACTAAAAAACCATCCGAAGAAATAAACCACCTAAATTTTTCATACCATTTTTTTGTTGGTTTTTTAATTAAAAAATTCACTTCTAATTCAATTGATTCTTTTTTAAGCTTTAGTTTTTCAATGTTGTTTTTTGTTTTTTCAATTGCCGGAAATGTTCCAGTTAATTTTTTTTCTGCCTTTTTACCTTTAGAATAAATTAAGTTTGCGTTTTCGCCAACCGTTTTATTTAAATCCAAATACACTTCGTTTTTGTTAATATCAATTACTACTTGTTTGGTTGCAGGGATAATTTTAACAAAAAATGCTAATTCTTCTAAATTTTGGTTTTTAGCACTTTGTAATTTAGCGTTAATTTCTTCCCAACCGTAGCTTTTAGATTTAGCATCTAAAATTCCGTCAAATAACTTATTTATGGCATTAAAATTGGCGTATATAAAATCTCCATATTCGTAATACATGTCTTTTCTTATTTTGAGTTCTTCAAGGTATTCTTGTTGATTTCTTAATATTTTTTCTTGAGATTTTATTTTTTGATTGATTGATTGATCTTTTGGCGTTATTAAATTACTGGAATCTAGTTTTGAAAAATATTCATCAACAGCGTCATTAAAAGAATTTACATGTTTTTTCTTATTGTTATTAAAAAGTTCTAATTCAAAAGGGATCACGGAGATCTCTTCTCCGTCCTCATTTAAAACAATCTGTGCGTTTATTTCACCAAAAAGCAATTTATTTCTTAAATTTTTGAAAGCATGAAACAGCGAATTCAATTCTTCTTGATTTAAATCGTTACTATTTTTAGATTTATCAATCTTTGCCATATGACATATTTCTTCACCATATAATCCTGATATGTTAATATTTCGTGCTAAAATTCTTACTATTTCACCCTCAAAATTATGTATAATTTCGTTAAAGTCATTTTGATTGATAGTTAGAAAATCTGTTCCCCTAGATTTTGGAAAGATGTATTCTCTATTAGCTAATATATCCCTATCTCTATATTTACAGTAACTTTTTGCTATTTTAACGAGGTTTTTATCGTCCAATACTATATAGTTTCCCTTATTGAATAGTTCAATTATAAATTTCCAAGGTTTTCCCTCTATATTGCTTAATTCGATTATAATAATTCTATCAAAATTATATTGATTGATTGCTAAAATTCTTCTATTTTTTAGAAGTTTTCTGAGAGATCCGATGTACTGACTTGGATATTTTGGTATTGGGTAATCATAATTAGTAAAATTTATACGTGAATCGTTTTTAACGATTAGTATTTTTTTTTCATTTAATATAGTCTTAATTTTTAAAATTAATATATCCTCAATTTCGTAGATATTAGTAATTTTACCTTGAGTTAGAACGAAATCTAATTCTTTCGTAATAGCAAATACATCGAAATTTGAAAATTTAATATTTTTTTTCATTGTATATTATAATGATTCTCTTTTTTTTCTCTTTTATTAAAAAATCAAAAAAAAATTGAACAAAATTTACTTTACAAAATTTTAATAAAAAAAATAATATTAATAATACTAATTATGGGAAAAAAAGAGAAACGGCCGAAAAGGGTTAATATTAAAAAAGAACGGCAAAGACTTTTAAAAGAGAAAAAAAAACTACTTCCAAAGCAAGATCTTCAGGTGGATAAAAAAGCGACCAAAAAGATTGATATTCGATTAGAAAAAGAGACAAGATTATATTGGGTAAGAGCGATTTCAGGCGCTTTAAGCGGTTTAATCGGAAGATTGTTGTTTGGTTTGATTGGTTGGTGGTTGTTCATTTGGATGCTATGTTTTTGGTTTATTACGCCATTTTTTGTTAGTTTTATTGTGTATAAATACGAATACGATAAAGAGGAATGGAGCTGGAAGAATATTATAAAACCTGGTATTGGAATATTTTTTTTATTATTTATGATTGTTGCTGTTATTACACATACATTTTTAAAATTTCTCTGAATCGAACTATAATTGTATTGTTTGTTTTATTTTCTTCTCAATCTTCCCTTTAGAACTAAAGACAATTTCGTCCAATTTATATATCCTGCTGCAGTATACGCATTGAATTTTCAGTGGTTTTTCTTCTAGAACCATGAATTCTGTTTCAATTGGTTCATTGGAATTAGAAATGCATGTCTTGTTCCGGCATAAAATTAATTTCGTAATTACTTCAGGCAGGTTTACCTTTTTCTTTTCAATAACCTTATATTCTTCAATTAAAGAGATAGTCGCATTTGGAGAAAGTATAGAGATTTGTTGCATTTGTTTTTTGTTAAGAAAGACACCTTCAATTTTTATGATATCTTTTCTTTGATATTTCTTAGACGAAACATTAACACCAATTGTAATAAGATTTGGAGATTCGTCAAGTCCCGTTAAACTCATAATAGTTAACGCGTACCCAGCGTCAATATGGTCAATAACGGTTCCCTTCTTTAATCTTGCTATTTTTAATTTTTCTTCCAACATTTTCTTAATTATTAAAAATTGTTTAATTGAAAAATTTTACTAAATAAATAGTTACTTCAATTTCTTAAACTAATATTAATATCGATATAAAAAATAAAACTGTTGATACTATAAAATTATAAGACAAGTTATCGTCAACCTCCAAATCAAAAAAATCTAAAAGGCCAATTATTACTGCTCCAACTAAGGGAATTAAAATTAAACTTACGGTTTTTAACATATATACTTGTCTTAAAAGCAACAAAGTGATAACTCCAGAGATATAGGCAACGCTCATACCCGCAAATAAACCCTCAAAAGTTTTTTTTGTATTTCGAATTTTCTTGCGCCCAAATTTTTTTCCGACTAAATTTGCAGTCATATCAGCAAAAATTGACATCGTCATTGAAGTGCAAATTACCAATGGGCCTATAGGTTGAAACATTCCATATAAGATTATTATTGAAAAACAACCAATTCCCATGGATATATGTGGGCCCAATCTCATGTGTCGCTCTTTTTTTCTTAAAATTCGATTAACTGGCTTCAAAGGGTAGAGATCTGGCCTTAAAATTCTAATAAAATCGGCAGATAGCATACCAATTAAAGAGATTCCAACTAAAAAAACTACTAAATATTGAGTAAAAATCATTTTATTAGCCTCTATGTTATAGATGGAAAAGAAGATCTCTGAAATGAAATTAGGGAAAAATTCTAAAACATACACAAATATGTTTTGAACTAGAAAACCTAAAGTGAAATAAAAAAAAACGATCCCTAAAACAACCAAATGAGTTAATTTTCTATAAAGCTCGTATTTAAATGGAAGCACCTCCGATAATAAGGAGAAATCTTCTTTCCAAGGTTTCTCTTTTAAATCTCTTTTAACAATTCGTTTTTCTCTATAAATCGAATAATAAAAAAGAGGAAGAAAAAATATAATAAAGATTATCATAAAAATATCAAATGGAAAAACTATAAAATCAATATTCGAAATGTGTAAAAAGTTGATTGTAATTAAATTGATTATTATACTAATTATTAGTATTAGAGAGTTTACCAAATTATTAATAAAGGCACCTTTTTCGCCATTTTTCTTCGCTAAAAGAGCTATATATAATGAGATTAACCCATAAAGGTATAAGATGCTTGTAATAATAAGTGATAAAATATTCAAAAAGCAACAATCTCTTGAAAATTATTTTTACTTTTATTATCTCCCTTCAAAAATATTTGCTAAATTTTTAGCGGCTACCCTCATTACCTTAACGGTCTTCATTAAAGTGTCAATAAGAGTTCCTGCACATACAATTACTAAACGTCCGGCATTACTGACGACAATATAGCCATTTTCTGCCCTCACGATTATTTCACTTAGCTCCTCTTGGAATAATGTTTTGATTGTTGAGCTTCCGGTCATCAACAAAGCGCTCGCAAGCCCACAGAATTGATCCCCGTCCACTTTATATTGCGGAAGCGCCGAAAATGCGATCTGGTACCCTTCTACGCTTACGAGAGCAATAGCTTCTATGTCTGCGTTTGAAGTAATAAATGTAATTTGAGGGCTAATTTTTTCAATTTCTTCAGGTCCTATTCCTAAGTCGCTTCCAAATTCGATATTACATCACATTCCGGGGTAATTTTTTAGTATATTTTAATTTAAAGATTTTACTTTATTTTAATTATAATTAATATAATGTTGATACTTTTTATTTTTTTATTTTTTATTCCTCCTACTTTTAATAGAGTTACTATTTAAACTTTTATCTGAAAAATAATTTCTATTGCTAAAAGTTAAAATAGATCATTATTATTCTATATAAAATTAAATTTGAAAAAACAACAAAATTATGATAACTACAAGAGAATCAATTAATTATCAATTTTCTTTAATTTTTGGTTACTCTAGTCCAACAGATTTAATAGTTGGTGATGTAATTGGGCCGGGCAAGTTAACTAAAGAAAAAGTTAACGAACTAACGCAAGAAGTAATAAAATTCTTGCGTATGTATAACGCTATTCTAAGAGATTATTCAGGTTCAGAAGTTTTTAGTATTGAGTTTGAGTTGTATAATTTTGACGAAAAAGATGCGATGCTTAATATTTATCCAAAATCTATGTTATTAATTCCGGGTAAGTTTAAAGACTGTGAAAGTTTATTACTTGCTTTAAAACCGGAGACTGGCTATTTAGATCCTCATAAATCAAGAAAATCTGTTAACCATATTAGTAGACTATTTTTTGAAGTGGAAGAGTTTACGAGTCGTCCCGAATTGGGAACTAGTGATAAAACTCAAGTCCTTAAAAAATTTGCGACGCGTTTTAGCAAAAAACTTTATGGAGATTTAATTGAAGATAAATGGAATAAAAAATTAATTGGTTTAAGCGTTTCTCTTCCAACCGAGAAAGAAATGTTAATTAATTATGCTTCGATAAAATCTGACATCAAATTTCTATGGAATAAAAGACCTATTGAGATGATAATTTCAAATCATAAATATAAGCGCCTTAAATCTCCATTTACTGGCAAATCGACAATTGATCATCTTAAATACACAATATCTGAGCCTAGTGCTAATTTTATAATAGAAAAAACCTTAATTTTAGGGAATAATCTCCTTAAATTAGCAAATACGGGTACAATAGATGAAATACAAGATAAGTTAATCTTTTTTCTTATCGTAAAAATCAAAGAAAAACTTGAAAATGTTAAAGAATTACATTCTGGAGATTGGGTAATTTCTAATATTGAGAGCATTATAAAAGAATTGGAGTTAAATGTTGACAAATTTTTAAAACATTCTAAAATATTTCTAACTACCGGGGAAATTGGAGATTTGTTCGAACTTTTGGATAAATTTAACAAATACATTATTGGTATTGCTGGAGATAACCTCAATATTTTTAAAGAACTTAGTCAATTTGCAACTGAATATGTTAAGTTATCAATTAGTAGAGGAAAAAGATTTAGAGCTATAGAATTAAGCTCTGTAATCAATTATTTTGCTGAAGTTATTAAGAATAGTTTTATGTTAATAAGAGAGTCGTTTCCTCAATATATTTCGAGACGCAGACTAAAAACCTTGACTTATTATTTTATTGGTAATTTAAACGAAAAGTTCGATAAAGAACAGAAACCTTCGAAAACTTTAGGTCAAAACATATTAACTAAATTTGAACAATATTTAATGAGCCAAATAGAAATAAGTCCAAGCGTATTGTCAAAAGTAAATAAATTCAATGAAGATTCTTTAACAAAAGAATTTAAAAAAATAGTAAATGGGAATATTAAATCTTTCTTTGAAGGAATTAAGTTAAATATAAGTGATTTAATTGCCTTTGCAGAAATTCAAATGGAAAAAGACTCGAACATAATAAAATCACATATAATTAAATTTGAGCTATATTCAAACGAATTAAAATATCTATTGAATTATATTCTAAGATACACTACGATAAATCGTTTTTTAAAAGAAGAACCAGATGTTGAAATAACAGACCCAGTAACTTTTACGAATAGATTTCATCGATTCTTAGAAAAGAGAGTTGGTGGGATTGACTTAGCCTGGAAAATTTACGTACTAGAATGGATAAAAGATTATGCTAAGAAATTCTTTAAAACAGAAGAAAAAAGAAATTGGTCTTTAGATGAGATTGTATTTGATTTCATAAGATATCTTGAAGAAAAGGAATCAAAAGAGCAAGAACCAGAAAGTTTTCTCAAGTTGTTAGATAATTATATCTTATCCGTCTCAGATGAGAGGGAGAAAGAACATTTAATAGATTTTTATAAACATTATGAGTTTTGTATTGATATAAAGACAGAATTTCCAAAATACATTCAAAATAATGTTGAAAAGGAAATTAATCTATTAAACATTGATAGAGAAAAAATAATTCCCGTTAAATATTTCAGCATTGATGGGGCAGAGCCGTTCTATAATTACATAAAAGAGAGAAAACTGAAGTATTTTTCGAAGTTAATACCAAGGCCTGTATCCTTGATTTTAAAGCATGAATTAACAAATAAAGAAAAAGAACTGTTTAATGCTGATTTATATCACACTTTTAATTTTAAATATTGGTATAAAAAAGCCAAATATGATATCGCAGATAATTTTAAGGAAGTATATCGAGAATGGATAAAAGAGTTATGATAAGTGGAGTAAAGCGAAAAACAACTGCTATAGAAAGCACCTATAGATTTTTTCAGACGATTGATCTGATGATTTCGCACTTGAAGCGAGAGGCCGATAAAAAGATAATTTTTGCATTGATTCACACGGCCCCTACATTGCGCTCACTACTAATTGCTACGGCGGCAGTACATTTGTACCATTATATGGGTATTAAAGTGCAAGAATCATTGGAGCTAAACAAATTTACTTTCGATTCAACTAAAGAACTAGAATTAAAAGAAAAAAAAATTTTGATAGAGGAAATTGATTCTTTATTAAAAACATCATTTGAATTGGAAGGAAGCATATTTAACAATATAATTGATTTAGAAAATTTGTTTTTGACGCTATTAATTGAAGAGAGAACAGCTAATCTTCAACAAACTCAGAGAGTGAAAAAAATAAACGATATTGAAACCCAAATTGAACGCGAATTGTTAAATATTATCTCTAAATTCCCATCTTTTTATTTTTATGATTTTATTGGAGATTTAATTGGGCTTAATGATATTGTAAAAAGAGAAATCTTAGAGGAAAGCGCGGCATTTAAAGGTATATCGATTGAGATGGAAAAAAAATTAGAAAGAGAGGATAAAGAGGATAAATATATTGAAGTATCCACACTGAATCGCTTAATCGTAAGAATGCAAAAGCAATTTGAGTTCAAATCATACAAGGAGTTACAAGTTCAGACGATGCCCATAAGAATGATAAAAAAAAGAATATTAGAGTATGAATTTAATAAGTTTCCAATTTCAGTTCCAGGATTAAGAACTTACTTAGAAGGAAATAATTTAAAAAAGAGAATAATAAGGTCTATTGAGAGTGCTTTCAATAAAAATATAAATTACGAACAATTTGAGGCGAAAATCCTATCAGAATTAAAATCTGAATTAATAAAGCAATTTAAGACAAATCCAAACGATTTTATTTATTTTCTTCAAAGTTTATATGAATCTAGTTTTGAAGATATTATTTTTTTAATTAACAAAAGAGGAATTAAGGATACTTTACATTTAATTAATGTCGATTATGAGTTAGTTGAAAATGTAAAGAAAAATATGATTAGATATAACATTAAAGAGCAAGATTTAATCTCATTAAACGATAAAAAGAAAAATTTGATTAACTTAGCAAAAAAAACATTATGTAATCTTAAATTTCCCTTTCTTGAAAACATAATTACAAAATTTGGGAATTTCACAGAATTTACCCTGTTAAAAATTCTTTATAGAAATGATGTTGAACTTGAAGAGTTATGGAAAATTTTAGAGAAGACGTTGGATTTTTCAATTAATGATTTAAGAGAATTCGTAAGGAAAAAGCAAATCATTGACAAAATTTTTTTCCAAGATTTAGGTTTGAGCAATTATTCCCAAATAATTCTTCTTAATGATTTTGATAAGATTTTGAATAATTTAGTGAAAGATCTATTTTACTTTATTTTATCTAAAATTTTAAGACAACTAAGTCGGATCATTGAATTGTATGGCATAATTTCAAACGATAAAGCGCTATTTACTTCAGCATTAAAACGAGCAGGTAGATCTACAGATATTGAAGATTGGGCTCAAATAAAATTAGAAGAATTAAGCATTGAACGTTTAATAAAAAGGCAAAATGAATTAGTTGTTGTTTTTAACGCTAATAATCAAGTTTTTCTTGTAAATGGTTTTATATTATCACGTTTAACTAATACATCATTAAAGGAAAGCATTTTTGAATTGAAAAATGAAGATAGTTATATCTACAAAGAAATCTTACCTTTAAAATTAAAAGCCGATTTAATATCCCCCATTTCATACTGTATCGCTTATGATTTAATCAAAAGATTTGAAAGTTTTAAAGAAGTAGAGAAAGAAAAAGTTGATATCGCCACAGAAGCTGAAAAGAAAATAGAGAAAGAGATGAAAATAGAAAATCGTAAAATACAAGAAGAAAACACTCTTAATTGGATTGAACGGAAAATTACTTCTACTTTAATGGGCATAAATCGTCCTGGTATGAACCCCCGTCAATTCTATTGGCAAAAAAAAGATACCAAAATCGCCACTGAACAGATTAAAATACATAGCGGATTAGAAGGTGGCTGCTTTAATAGATTTTGTGAATTTTTTCATTTTGCTGTAGGAAAAATTAAATCTCAGATGGTAAATATGAATTTACCTAATTATGACAGAATTAAATCTGATGTCTCTGCTTTTATCGATAGAATTTTATCTGAAAGATTGGGTCATGCTCCAAATTCTGTTGAAATTGGTAAAATGCTTGATGGAGAGAGATACGAAATAGCTAAAGAAATTGCAAAAAAGATAGGAGGTCTTTTAGACGACGCAGTTTATTTAAAATTCAAGAACAAATCGAAGAAATAATTAAACACATCAAAATAAAATAACAAAAATATTAAAATCATCATAATTTAGTTTATATACAAATTTTAATTTAAAATATCATTAAACGCGTATGATTAAACCATGTCGTGGCTTAAAAAAGAATTGGGCTATATAAAAGATTCATTTTCTCTAATTATTAATGGGTTCATTCTTTTTGTTTGCGCAACTTCTGGTTTAGGATGTGCTTTATTATTAAGACATCTAGGAGATAATTGGGCCATAATTGCATTTACGGGAATAGTTATAGAAGCAATTGGCTTATTTTTGAGCTATTTATTTTTCCAAAAGCATTTTACGCCAGAAGAGGAAGATGAAGCGATGCAAAAAGGAAAGAAATCATTTAAGTAAATTAGAATTATTTTACAAAGTCTTCCCATTTCCTTTTGTTAATTTGATGAGAAACCAAATAATCCTTTACCTCTGTTAACAATATTACGGGGTCATATTCCCAAGCTTCCATTTTATTGAAAGAAAGGCATTTAATTTGTTGGAATTCAAACTTTGACTTTATTAAAAGACCATAAGTAGCAACTTGTGGTAGTGAACTCATGAAGTTACCTTCTGGTTTATAATCAATTACTTTTACTAAATTGTCTTCAATCTGAATAAGATCTATATGTCCTGTAATGTAGGTATTGTTAACTTTTTTCCATATTGGAACTTCAATTGCGATTGAATTCTTATCTTTGATTAAAATGTTCTTTAAAACAGGATCGTGCCCAGGAACTTTAGCAATTTTATTATTTTTAAAGCTTTCAAATACATTTTGTGTGTAGTTTGGTAATTTAGAATCTGAACCGAAGTATTGTATTTTTCCTTCTCGAATTAATTTTTTACTGAAACTTGTGATAAAAGCCGGTTTTAACCCTCTCATTTTAAATTGTGAGACGCGAGAAAGCCCTTGTAAATTGAACAAGTCATTGGGAATATCTCCTTTGTATATTCTCTTAAAATAGGAACCTAGTTTAATGAATGCCTCTCGATTAGGGTTTTCTTGCAAAACTTTTTCCTTATGATGAGCAATATTCCAATTAAAAGCATAAGGGATGTTCTGATGTATAAAAGTCTTTTTCTTAAGCAAATTTACCTCTCATTAATATAGAATCGTATTTTTAGCGGAATTGTAAATCGTATTAATATTTAATATTACTAGTATTCCAAATTTAAAAGAAAATCATATTAACAAATTATTAATTTTTTGTTAGCGAGTAAGATATTTTCAGTTTCAAATCGAATGCTATTAATCGTGTTTAGATTTTTACGAATTTGAAAATAAAGCTTAAATATCTGTTAAAATGTCTCCAAACAAAAAATTTAAAGACGATTTGGTATTTATTATTATAACTAAAATTGAATAGGACCTGTAGCCAAGCCTGGATATGGCGTCGGACTTCTAATCCGAAGATCGCAGGTTCGACTCCTGCCAGGTCCGCTTCATTAAATCAAAGAATTAACTCTTGTTTTTAATTTTAAAAACATTATTAATAATAATGCCGTAATGTGCAAGTTTTTTATGAATCTTGTTTCTATTATACCCCCATTTCATCGGCTCTAACAAATAATTCAATAGAGATTTTTAAAAAAAAAGAAAAATAATTAGTGGTCTTATAAAGAGCATTGAAGTAAGACGCTCCTATAAGCACCACCAAATTATGGCGTTACAGCTCCTCTACCAGGCATTTAATTCACCCTATTTATTATTGAGTTGTTTTTTATAATTTTGAATATCCAATGAAAACATTTTTTTCTTAGTCTCAATTCATTTTCTAATTATTTATTTAAGCTTCAATAATTATTAAGAAATGAGTAAATATGGAATTTAGCTATAGTTTTAATTTAAACATTGTAAATAACGGAGGAATTTAATAAAAAAAAAAAGAAAAATAAATGGTGTTCTTGTAAAGAGTATCAATGTAAAGCACTCTCTATAATAAACACCAATTTAGGGATTAGTACCAGTTTGACCAGGCATTTCAATCACTCCTTTTAAATATTAAAAAATAATGAACATGTTTTTCTCTTTTATATGAATTCGTATGCGCTTTCTCGTTTTTTCTTCACTTATTAATTTGATTTAAATTGATTATTTAAACTACTAAAATGTAGCAAGAGATTTTTAAATAAATAAAGTTGAATAAAAACAATTTTAAAAACTCAAATTTTTATTATTTTATAATAAAAGTATATGATAATAGGTAGTGGGTATGGTAGAGAATTTGTAATCATATTTACGGCTAAAGCGGCTAATCTATTTTTAATTGATATTAATATCGATAATAAAATTAAGATTTTGAATTTTATAACAAGTCAGAAGGTAAGATCGGATTAATCAAAAGATTTCGAAAATCTTTAACTGAAGGGAATTCCCCATATTTTTTTTTTATGATATTCATTCCGAGGTTATATGTAAAAGCATTTTTTGAGTATACTGGATCATTAAGTCTTTTTATTTGATTTCTTAGGCCATCTTCATCAAATAGCTCAAAATCTTTACCATAACTAATTAATTCTTCATCAGTGTAATTATCAATAAGAGCATGATAACCAAAATTATACCAAAAGAGCATAAGCTTATTTTTTACTTTATATTGCGTAATCAGAGCTTCTAGGGAAACTTCTTTTGAACCGTCTGGACAAAACTCGTTTAATCCAATTTCTACTTGATCTCGATAAGAAAAAAGTACATTAATAGCAAGATCTGCTATACCTTCACTGATTATTAATTTAGGGGAATTCAGGAGTAAAATTGAGTGTTCAAATTGATTTAACTCGCGACATAATATCCGTTCTTTGACAGAAAATTCCGTATGATGTCCCGGATAGCCTTCGTGAGCAGAATACATCAGTAAAGTAGTCCAGTACATATTAAATTTCGGATTAACTTCTATTCGACTACTATAATTACCTAAATACCATTCATAGCAAGTCCATTTTATCTTGTCAATGTTTTTTTCTTGTGTTAAATCTAATAAAATTTGCTCATTTTCAGGTAAGAGATTTATAAACAACTCCTTTGTTCGTTTCTCTGTGATTTGAAGTGCTCTTTTAAAAAATGTGAAAACCTTTTCCTCAGGTACTCTTCGTTTTAACCTTAATTTTTCGATACGTTCTTCTAAACTTCCAGGACCCCCGTATGCTTCATCATACTCTCTTTTTAAATTTTTCAGTTCTGATTCATTAGCTGGCTGTAAAGCTACATCGTAAAGTTTTAAAAATTGATCTTTTATTGACATTTCGACTCCATTTAATAATTCTATTGAAGTCCTCATTGTCGTAAGCATTTTTTCTAGGTATCGCTCACGCTTCTTATCGTAACCTTGTGTTCCTAGTTGCCTAATTAACGCTTTACAATCAATTAATAGTTTGCTTGGGGAGGATATAGATTCATTGTCAACAATCTGACGAAGTTTTTCAGATCCAAAATAAAAATCAATATATCCCTTGATATATTTGTCAATTCGGAGCGCTATTAGTAAAAATTCTATCCCAAACTTAGTTATTTTTTTCATCTTTAACCAAACATTGACATTTCGTTTACAGGAAGTTATACTAAATATCAATGTTTTCATTTGTTATTAAAGCTTTACTTAATGAACTTAATTTTTACATCCGCTACTATCAAATCGGATTTAGGAGAAAACGGTTTAACGATCTTAGAGTTAATTATTTCTTCTATGTACCATCCCATCCTATTTAACTTGGTTTTTAAATTTTCAATTCCTTTTTCAATTGGATTTGGTTTTTCACAGAATTGATATAAATGTAAGATTCCGCCTGTTTTTTTCATCAGGAAGCATGCTATATCTAAATAATTCATAGATTGTTCTGGTAAATTCATTATTGTTCTATCTACGCGGTTTTTTAAAATAATTCCTAATTGATTGGATGATTTTTTAAGGTCCACGACATCTATGTTATAAGCAAGAATTTCTCCTTTCAGTTTATTTAATTTTATATTTTCAATGAGATATTTATGTGCCGTTGGATTAATATCGAAAGAATAAATTTTTACATCGTGGTTTCTTGCTATCTGAATGGAGATTGGCCCAACGCCCGCAAACATATCTATAATTAATTCATTTTTTGCAAACTTGAGTAAACTTAACCGTTTTCGCTCAAAAACTAATCTTGGAGTGAAATATGTATTTTTTACATCTATTTTATAAATACTATGATTTTCTTTATGAAAGGTTTCAGGGTTATCTACGCCAAAAATAGGTTGTAATTCTTTTAACCTATATCTTCCTTTTACTTCGCTCTTTTTCTCGTAGACTGTTTCTACCGTCTTATTCACTTTTACTATCGCTTCCGCTATTCTTTTCTTATATAATGAGATTTTGTCCACACTTAATGAGTTAAATCGGTCAAATTCGATAATTGCAATTTTTCCAATAACATCATAGGATTTTGGTATTAAATCTATAATATCTTCTGGTAATACGCCTATTAAAGCTTCTTCAAGGGAGCGAAATTTATAATTTGGAACCATTTTCCCCTTGGCGTTAATAATTTCAAAATTTAATTCGTTTCCTATGCATTCAATCAAATTGTTAACTTTTTTTTTATCCTTTACTAAGGGAAAGAGTACATAATGTCCCATATGCATTGTGATTTTTCTTTTGTCTAAAATATTCTCATTTGGTAATTTCGTTTTTAATAATCTGAGAAGTTTTTCAGCTGATTCCTTTTCAATTTTTAAAAATTGAGTTTTCTTATTTTCAGTTCTATTCATTTACACCATTGACTTTAAAAAGTATTGAAAATTGTTTCTTGGGATTAACTAATCTTTTAATAATATTCCTACTCAATTCGTTTGATGATTTTGTACAATTAACTAAAATGGTTCTATCACATATGAAGTCGCTTTTTCGAAACACTATGTCTTTTTTACTTAGTAGTGTTAATTTTTTATTACCGTAACCACAAAAAGAATCGCATATTTCATCCACTTTTATGATTACATCGATTTTTGCTCCGGTCCTTATTTTTTTCTTTAATAACGGATTTAAATCGTAACATGCTTTTGATGCCTTTATCCCTAAAATACATGTTCCTTTTTTAGTAAGATAATTATCCTTAGTTAATTCAATAGTGGTATTATGAATGCATTGAATAAATGGATGGCCCATTATTTCGATTGTGTCTATTATAGTCATCTCTTATTCTTCCTTTAAAAATTGAAAAAGTTCATCTATTTGTTTAACCACACAAGAATTTGATTCATATATTCTATTTAAGATGTTTTTAAGCCCGTTAATTGGATGTGAGTTTGGAAATTGTGTAGATTCGTTAAATTGGTTAATATAAAATTCTGGAATTAGAAGAACGCATTTTTTATAATTATTCGAATTAATTTTTAAAAACGCTTCTGAATTTTTTATGGAATTTTGATAGAAAACATCATTAATAGAAGAGGAATCGCATGATTCGTATTGCCCCATTGGAAACGAATCAATTAATTCATATGGAATAATTCCGTAAATTATTGAATAAAAACCCAAATGGATGTCCCTTCTTTGAATAAGTTGATTGTTATTTATTATATTTAACCAATTACTCGTGGTAGGCGAGTTTTTGCCTTTCACATCCAATTCGGGTAAAATTATTAGATATTTAGCTTCTTTAGGGGGCCTGTAATCGTTAATTATTTTTTGTTCGAACCGATAAATTAAAGGTCTATCTACGCTTTCGGTACAAGCATAAAGCCTTCCATGATTTTTATATACTTTCTCGTAAATCTCAAAAAAAGGTTTATTCTTTTTTATTAGACTGGCGGCTTTCACTAAATTAGGATGAGCTCGAATTCTTTGTTCGACTAACTCCCATAGATTTCCTTCTCTTATTGCTTGTCTTATTGTTCTTAATTCAGAGAATGATAAGTATAAGTTGTGTTTTGCCAGTAATTCAACCCTTAAATTATCTTCAAAATTTTTAATTTCCTTAGGCGAAAATTTTGAGCAAATTGGGCAATGGCACGGGAATTCTTCTAATTCTTCAAGATTTTTAGTCCCTGTTGATAAGGAAAAATAGCGATTTTCTTTTGCGAATAAAATATATGCCGCAGAATCCATTAAGTCACAACCACAAGCTACAGCTAAAGAAAAATATTGAGGTAACCCTAATCCAAACATGTGAATTGGTTTGTTGGGAGCTATATACTGTTTTACAGTCAATAACATTTGTGTGGTTAATTCAAACCTGTAATTCATAAATGATTTAACAATTCCTCCTATTGCATAGACTCCAAAATCTAATTTACTCATTTCGAGAGAACTTTCTTTCAATAAATCTAAATATTTTCCTCCATGAAGTGGACCAATCCAATAGCTATTTGCGTTTGATCTTCTCGAAATGTTATTGTGTGCTCTTTGGATTGTTGTATATACTTTTTCTTTCGCGACATCATAATTATCCTTTAATTGCACGGGTATATCCAAAATAACAGAAAAATCAGAACCTATATCTTCTTGGAATTTTTCAATAATGCTAGCATCGATGTTAATAGAATCGTCATTATATATATATTGTTGAAATGCTCCGCTATCTGTCGCTATAATCCCATCGTAATTTAAAAAATCATGAACTCCTTTCTGTAGAACTTGAGTTCTTAAGTTTTCATTTTTATAAATAATGTATGCGTTAGTAAAAAGACATTGCGCACCAATTTTCTTTAAATCGAAAGGTGAAATAATGTTTTTGTAAGGATGTACTACCGGAAATAAATTAGGAGTAAGCATCTCTTTATTGTTTAATTTAATGCTACCTAAACGCGCTAATGCATCGATATCATTTATTTCAAATTTCATATTCAATCACTTCTAAATCAGAATTTGTTAATCAAAAAATTCTTGTAAACGGTTTTCTTGAAATAATTTTTCTAACCAGTCCACTTTCCCTGCGTAATACTTTTCTAAATCTTTTTCTTTTAGAACAATATCCATTATCGTTTTAGTTATCGATTCAATATTTATTTTTGTAGTATCAATTTCTAATATGGGCGTATCTAATTGTTTATTCATAAAAAAATTTACGCAGTTTCCTAAAATTTCTGATTGAACATTTTCTCTAATTTTTTCTATTTTATATTCTCTTTTTTTTAACCTTATAAATAATTCGTCTGGATCACATCTCAATATTATAACCCAATCGATATATCGTTCGGGAACAATGTCTGAAAAATGACTTTCAATTATTAAAAACTCAAAATTTGCCTTTCTATATTTTTCTATTAACTTAATCAAAAAGGGAATTAATTTACTTCTATTTATAATAGATGTTTCTCTTTTAGTGTCATAATCTATTATTAAATTTTCTGAAATTGCTAATTCATTTAAACTAATTACTTTAACCTTAATGTAATTAGCGATGTTATTTGAAACAGTAGTTTTCCCCGTTCCTGGTGTGCCAGAGATCACTAAAATTTTCATGTTTAAATAAGTAAAATTAACCATCAAATATAAAAATAATATTCTGTAAATAGAAATAAAATTATCACTTAATTACTTCAAGCTAACTATAATAAAAATCAGAAGAATTAATGAAAAGTTTAAATGGGAAAGGGGGGCTTCGAACCCCCGACCTCACGGTTATCAGCCGTGCGCTATACCAGGCTAAGCCACTGAAGAGATACTTCGATTATAAGAATCCACTCTCCCAAGCTGCTCTCCCTTTCAAATATAGTAGTAAATTATATAATTCTTTATTTTTTAAAAGCTGAAATAGTTATTAACAAAGTACAATCTATTGAATAATTTATATTATGTATGGCTAAAAAATTTTTTGAATATTTGAAAAGTAAATTTCCCCTTGATATTTACAAGAAATCATCCAATGAACCTTTGATTTTGTGGGGTCCATCTAGTCCTAAAGGATCAAATCTAATATATGGATCATAACTTATTCGAACATCATGAAAACCAAATAATTCTTTAATTTGTTCATTGAATTGTCGAACAATTTCCAGTATTACTTCTTTTTGGTTAGACAACAATTTTTTTCGATCGAAACCGTCTTTTTCTTTTAATCGTATTAAAATAATCTTTTTTTCAAATGATACTTTGTTTTTAATAGAGTCTCTCGCCTTTATTGCGGCAAAATCCTCTATAGTATCACAGAAAGGATTTCTTCCTAGGTCTTTCTCATCATGATGAAAACCATCATATTCTCCAGCCACAGTATATTTATAATTGACTCCATTATTTCCTACAATACAAACACAGGGACAATAATGATCGTATCTTAATTGGCCAACGAAAACACGAATAATATATTGAATTCCACCAATTTCTATAGTTGAATCAATTGTTTCTTCTCGATCTATTCCACATGCTTTTTCTGGTCTTACTTGAGCTTCAAATTCCTTGTTGAAAAACTGTCCCAAATAATTCCTCATTATCTTCTCGCAAAAATGCTCATTACAATATGGACACCAATTACAATCATATATTAATTTTCTCACTTGAATAGGAAATAAATGCCCTTTTCCGCATGATAATTCTATATATCTGTCAGTAGGATATTCGGACATTGATTCAAAAGCGGCTTTTGGAGTCAATATATGTGCTTTTCCATGAGTTCGTTGATGAAGGAAGTCTTTAATATCCTCATATTCAATTTTTCTTCTTCTAGCACAATTTTTCCCCCATATTTTATCATAAATCGTATATGATTCATCAAGACTATAACATTTAATTTGAGCAAGATAATCTATAACCCACGGTTTAAATGTGTTTTTACTGATTACCCCCGACAATTCACACTCTAATAAATTATCTCTCGTTGGAATTATAGAGGTTCTTTTAGGATATAGCCTAATATATTTTTCAATTATTTCATTAAATCTTATTTTTTCCTTTTGTTTAGCAGAATTCTCAGGCCATAATACTTTAATGATTCCGTCTACTGCTTTTTTTCCATATAATAATTCCAGCCAAGTTGAAATATAAGCCCTGAGAGTTGGTCTTGAAATTCCTAAACGCTCTGATATTGTTCGTAATGATCCAAATCTATCATCATATAAAATATCTTTAAAACAATTTATTGGGTCATTTCCTAATAAATCTATTACATAATTTCTAATTACTTGTTTTTCTTTTGTACTGAGATTTGAACATTTAGGAGGTGAAAACATAATTATGCTGTTAGAAAGATCTAAATTTGAATTTGTCTCTTAGCAATCAATAGAATGGTGATTTTTGGAATTAGGTAATCCACAATAACCTTTATCATTAATATAATTCCTTTTTTGAGAGTTCTTATTCCTTTTTTTGTTTTCTTCTTTCATATAATCCCAAGTGTGTGTTTTTTTAATTTTAAAATCTGTGGTACTTCTTTTTTTCTCTTTTCTTTAGATTAATAACTATTTAAGTTTATAAATTTATATATTTTATATTCAAACGATTTTGTCTTTATAAACAATTTAAAAATCTTTTATAAGGTTTTATCTTTAAGAATATTTCGTAGAATTCATGAGAAATTATACCTCCGTAATACTTTATACTACTGTAAACTATTTTGGAATAATGCTTTATACTACTATAGAGGGTTTATTATAATCCCCTCTCAAGTCTTTCCAAATCTTTTGTTTAGGTTGTTTAAACGCTTAATGGGATTTAGACTAGTTCGGAATCCAAATTTATCCCGTAAAATTATACTTTTGGTAATAATTCTGGATAAATTGGCTCAAATTTTTCATTAAATAGTTTGGGATTTACCCATTTCTCAGTTTTTTCGTCCCACTTAAAATTCTTCAGAGGATTATATGAATTCAAGAAATTTGAACCATTAAATACAGATTTAATTAAATTATTACCTTGAATTAAATCGTTTAAAATCAGATAATCATTAATTTTTAGATATTCGAATAATAAATCAAATACACGCTCTAATTCACTAATTTCACATTCAGGAAGATAAATCTCGAGCCCGCTTATTTTACCAAATTCCATAAATATCATAAAATTTGGTTTTTTAATATTTACCTAAAGATAGGATATTTAAAAAATTTTTGGCTTCTAAATCCTCAAATTTTAATAGAATAAAGGGCATACTTTTTTATAATAATCTTAAAAAGTGAATTTAATGTCTAATATTTTAAACTATTCTATTATTGGGTTAGAGGATTATCTAATAAGTTTTGAAAGTTATTGTTCACCATGTGAAATCCAAAAGTTTTGTAAATATGGAAAAACAGAGCCTTTTTCGATAACAATAAACTGTGGCGATTTAAATAGGGCAAAAGAAAAAATTAAATTTGACCAGCTTCAGAAGCTTCAAAAAAAAGAGGATGTTTCTGTCACTTATGAAGAGCTAATTAAGAAAGTGAAAATAAACTTGCAAAACATATTTAGTCAAATATGGAAAGAAAAAGTCAAAACTCAAAAGGAGGAAATTAGATGTCTAGATTCGAGAAAAACAGACTCTATGCTTGTTGCCCAACAAGGTCAAGACTGGTGGCAAGACTTTGTTACCACAATGAAAGAAATAAATCAAGAGTGTGAAAAAATTCTGTAAATTAACCCTACAATTGGAATATAGCACCAAGAAAACGAATTAAATTTTTTAAAATTGAAAATTTTATATTAATAAAAGTAGGAATCCTAGAAAAACTATGATAAATTTAGTGATATCTGTTTCAGGTGTTATAATTTGTGGATTTACAACATTTATACCATTAATGCTGTAGGATATCTTAGACAGCATAAGTTTTTGATCGAAAGATTTATATACCCAATGTGGATATAATTAATTTGCATTCAAGGAAGAAATCGATTTTCAGTCACAAGAAATTTAGATTTTCAAATAATGCATTTTTCAGTTAGTTTACACGGGAATTTAGTAGTTTTAATATTTAATTAGAGAATTATTTTTTTAAAATGAGGTTTTTAATATGGAAATAAAATCTGAAGTTAGAAATTTATCAAATTTATGTCCAGAATGTGAAGGAAAGACAATTTCAATTCAAGAAAAGGGAGAAATCGTATGTCGTCAATGTGGGTTAGTTATAAGCGAAAGGATTTTGGATACAGCTCATAGCGGTAAAAGAGCTTTTACAAAGCAAGAAAAAGAAAGAAGGGAAAGGATGGGATCTCCAATCTCTATTTTGTTGCCTGATATGGGTTTAAGTACCATTATTGATAAAAATAATATAACAAATCCTGATTTAAAAAGGGCTGCAAAATGGAATTCTCGTATGACATGGGATAAAAGGAATATGTTAATCGCCACAACTGAGTTAAAAAGAATTGGAAGTAATTTAAATTTACCCATTCATGTAAAAAAAGCCGCTATTAGGTTATACATCGAAGCATTTAAGAGAAAATTATTACGCGGCAGATCTATAAATGGGATGGTTGCCGCTTGCTTATACTTCGCTTGTAGGGAAAGAAGAATTCCAAGAACTCTTCAAGAAATATTAGATGAAACTTCTATTAATGCAAAAAATGTAAGAAGATGTTACAGAACATTAATAAGAGAATTAAATTTAAAAGTACCTTCTACTGATCCGGTTTCTCTTATACCAAGGTATATTGCTGAATTGGGATTAGATACCGAAATTGAAAAAACTGCAATCAAAATTTTACAGTCTTTTATTTCAAAATATTCGACAAGTGGTAAAGATCCAAAAGGTTTGTGCGCAGGAGCATTATATTTAGTATGTAAAAAGAAAGACAAAAGGATTTCTCAAAAAGAGATTGCTAATGTTGTAGGAGTTACAGAAGTGACTCTTCGTTCTAGGTATAAAGAATTGATTAATAAATTAAACATTAAAATATGATTTTTTTTCTTTTAAAATTCTTTTTTCAGAAGGAATTTAATAAAATCTGGAAGGGTTATTAAATAGCTTTGAGCATTAGGAAGCTGTTCTTTGATCTTTATAAATAGTTGAGAATAATGTTCTGCCCTATCTTTTTGTTTTAGGACTTCATTCCGCGTTTGTTCTCGTATAGGCTCAACAGGAATTCCACGTAAAACAGATCTAGCAGGAATTGTTAAGCCTGGTGGAATTTGGCTTTTATTGATAATTATTGAACCTTCACCAATTGAACTTTCTTCGTAAATAAGAGTTCCTTCCATAATTTGAACATAATCTTCCATAAAACACCCTAAAATGGTAACTCCAGACTCAATAATGCAATATCGCCCTATATGAATTGAGCTTTTTTGGGATCTTGTAAACATCATAACACCATTAAATACCGTAGTGTACTCTCCAATGTTAATTTTAGAATTTTCAGCACGTATAATAGAGCCAGGCCATATAATAGCATTATCATTTATAGTGACATCACCTATTAAAGTAGCAAGTGGAGATACATAACTATTGCTACTGATATTAGGACTTCTTCCGTTATATTCAAGTAATACCATTATTTTTCATCTTTTTAAATAATTCTATTTAATATTAAAACTAAAAAGAAGGTAAAATTTAAACCATTTAAATTTAATTTATTTATTAATTTCTAATGGATTCTTTTCACTATTATTAGTATTATTTCATCCTTAATTTTAAGATAAAAATTAGAAATCCTGTTTAGTTATGAATTTTAACAGGATTTTTGGCATCATAAAAGTATAACTCGTCATGTGGAAATTCTAAACTTAAAAAATTATACAATTTTCTCAATGCTATCGTTTCGCAATTGTAAAGAGGTATTTGAATTAAGTTTAAACCTGATTCTCTCGCGTAATCTGCAAAATTATGATTCATGTTTCCTGAAAGATAGCAATCACATCCATGCTTTAAAGCTTTTCTTAAATAACTTAAATCCATTATTTCCCCTCCTACAATACAAATTTTATTAATTTCTGTACTTAATTCGCCTACAAATAAAATTTTTTCTATTTGTAAATTTGATTTGATTCTATTCAATAAATTATCTAAGTTTAATCCCTTTTTGGTCCTTGTGTATAGGTTTGGTAAACAAATCCTCCCGATAGGAACGATCTCGCCTTTGTCATTCTCGATATTAAAAGGTTTATCCAATTTTAAATATAAAGATTCCATAATAGTTTCTGAAATTCCACCTTCTGCAGCAATAAAAGATGAACTTAGTACAAATACTAATGTTGGATATTTAGAAAGCAAAGTTAATTTATTTATTAATAATTGGTTAAAATTAGTAATTGGTTCATTAGTAAGGCCGTAAAGGGAAATAATTAGATTGATTTTATTTTTGATTGCAAAGTGAATTGATTCTAAACTTAAATCAACTGAGAATAATATCCTTTTAATATTTTTTTTTTTTCTGACTTGACCATAATGTAATCCGTAATTTTCGGAATTTATCCTATATATACTTGGAGACAATTTTTTTTCAAATAAGGATTTGATCTCATCAAAAAACATATTAATCATCAACCTTTAAAGCATTAATTGAGATTTTAAAAAACTACAAAAATTAAAAGTCTGTGTAGGTTTTTTAAAAATTAATATAAAAAATTATTTATGTGGATTGAAAATACAGAGTGAAAGTAATGATAAAAGACGATAAATGCATTTTTTGCAAAATTATTGAGAAAAGCATTCCCTCTAATGTTTTATTCGAAAATGATAAGAATTTGGCTTTTTTAGACGTTTTTCCAGTTTCAAAAGGCCACACGATTGTTATTCCTAAAAACCACTATAAAAATTTAGAAGAAATTCCTAATAATGAATTGTCAGATTTATTTGAAATTGTTAAAAGAGTATCTATTTTAATCCATAAAAAATTAAAAATTGATGGTTATAATATTCTCCAAAATAATTTTAGGGCAGCTGGTCAAGTGGTTAACCATTTTCATGTTCATATAATTCCTAGAAGTAATGAAGATGGAAAATTTAATTTGTTTATCCCAAAAAAACAAGCTAAAGAAGAGGAACTTAATCAAATACTCAGAATTATTAATGGGTAAATGGGCACTGATCAATTTTTAGAATTAGTTTAGTTTAATAACATATTTTGTTATACTTTTATAAAAATAATTTGTTTTAAACCATGAAAAAAAGAGTTTTCATTAAGAAATTTCATAAAACCTTAAAAAACAAATTAAAGGATTACTTTTTAGACGAACATGGTGGAAATCTTCTAGAGTACGTTTTATTAATTGGATTAGCTTTATTCATTTTTTTTATTATAGTTGGAGTTATGACTTCTTTATTAGAATGGCCATTAGAACTATCTAGTAACTTTTGGGAAGATTTTGGTGCGATTATTACTTAAAATATTGCCTTAAAATTGCATTTAATTAGATCAAATTTAAAGCTAATAAAATAATAAGGAAATATGAAAATTTCAATCAGAATTTTTTATAACTAAATTTTCAATAATTTTAATATTGTATCTATCTGTCCAAATATGAATACATTCTAAGACATATTTTCTATCTACTTGTAAGAAATCAACAAAATCTTCAAAGGGTATTTTATTTACTCCTTTAAATAAATTCTTAATTTTATTATTAATGGTAATATCGTCAGGAGGAAATAGCTCTCTCTTCTTTGCTTTCATTTTTTCTATAACATCATCAAATTTACCATAGTCAAAAAAATGTTCTACAATCCTGCTAATTACTGAAGCAGGAGTACTTCCAAAAACACCAACTAATTCTTTTACTTGGTTCATGCTAATTTTACTTAAAGTAACTGTTGTTCTCGTTGTTTCAGTCATTTTAGTAATTTAAAGATTTTAATTTTCAATTATAACATTATTTTTGTCGTTTTTAAATTTATGCTTATTGATGATAATAAGGCATGAATAAGCATCTTTATATAAAACTCGATACTATAATATATCATAGAACTAGGCATTGGTATTTAAGTTAAAATGTCGATAAATTGTCGAATTGATAGTTAATACCAATGTTCAAAAATAAATTGTTGGAGGAATAAATTATGGCTAATAAAACAGAAATAGATTTTGGATTTAAAGAATATTTAACACCGATTCAATATAATTTGATTAAAACATTACAAAATGGTGGACCATATACACGCAAAGCTTTAGTTAAAGAATTAAAGACTCCAAGAACTACCATATATGATAACTTGCTTAAATTGCAAAAAAGGAAATTTATCGAAAAATTTTCAAGGAATAATGGAATGAGAGGTAGACCCCTAGTTTTTTGGAAACTAAAGAATTAAATTTTTAAAACTATTTCTTTTTTAATTTTTTTTATTATTT
>Ga0114919_10000346_pt1 | contig 35000 bp, 36 predicted proteins | sample BlataG_FD_88682 | JGI IMG/M metagenome (GOLD analysis project Ga0114919, IMG submission 88682) | Deep subsurface microbial communities from Black Sea to uncover new lineages of life (NeLLi) - Black_00105 metaG | ecosystem: Environmental > Aquatic > Marine > Oceanic > Sediment | place: Atlantic... | reverse complement strand
GGGGGGGGGGGGGGGGGGGGGGGGGGGGGGGGGGGGGGGGGGGGGGGGGGGGGGGAGAGAGAGAGAGAGAGAGAGAGAGAGAGGACACATATATATTACAACCCTGTGTATTGTATGTACAAGATACACACATTACAACTATTGTGTGATTTGTTTATTGGAAAGAGTGTAATATAATAGCAGTTCTCCTTCCAATCATGTAGTATACTAAATATAAGGTTGGAGTAGTATGGGAGATGGAATGTGCGTTTGTTGATGGGAAGCCCTGCAACATCACCATCATCATGATGTGTGTCTCTGTTTACTCCAAACAAAAATGGCATTGCAGAGAAAGATACCAGGCATTTTCGGAATTCTATTGGTCTAGACCGATTTCACGACCGTCTCGAATTCTTTCCTTCCCTACAACCAACCAATAACAAACTAGTAGTATTTATTTGGAGTCTGTGCAAGTGATCATCATTCATCTCTGACTCGATTTCCTCTTCCCCTCTATTTTCGACACCAGTCCATTGTCTAATCATCACATCAAGATGGAAGCTTGGGATCAGGGCGCTGATTTGTTCCTGGAAAACCTATCAGAATCGCTCAAGCAAGCCAATGCCATCACCGCTCCATTCCTACCTCCAGAGTGGCAAGAACTCCCCGGCTTCATTCTCTTCCTTAGCCTAGTCTTTCTCGTATCACTACTCTTCTGGAAGCACGCATTCAAGCTAGACGACACCAAAGCAGCCCTTCTAGCGTCATGCACCATCTCAACAGTCCACGGCATCGTTTGTGCCACCATTGGTTACAGAGAGCTCACCAGGTGGACCTCCCTCCAGGTTGATGACATCAACACTCCTCACCAAATCACACTCACCCAATTCTCTCTAGCATACATGGTTGCTGATTTCAGCATCTACCTCATGCCTTGGGAACCCACTAATATGTTATTTGTGGTGCATCACATCATCAGTGCCTACTTTCTAGTTGGAGTGTTGCATACTGGTAGAGGAGCTATATCAGGCATATTGATGTTTTTTATGGGAGAGGTCACCAGTCCCTTGTTGAATGCCTTTACATTCGCTAAAGAATTGAGGAAAGTATCTACCATTGCATCTAAATTGTTTATATTTCTCTCTCCATTATTCACCATTGGATACATCCTAGTGAGAACAGTGATTGCACCTCCATTAGTACTGTGGTTTTGTTATTCTTGGTGGTTTAGATCCTCGCTTATTCCAGGAGTATGGAGGTGGCCAATGGGTGGGGTGGTGTTTATAGGTATAATTGCCAGTCAGGCGTGGACGGTGATGCTGATCAAGGGGTACAAGGCACAACAAGCTAAGAAACAAAAGATGAAGGAGATGTAATACAAGAAGAGCCAGTACATTAGTGTGAGATGATAATAATAAAAATACCTCTCCTAATCATCTTAGCATCTTTCAAACACTTTATATAATGTCTCTAACCTAGTCAACTCTACAATGCTTCCATCACTAGCTCTGTGTCTCCCAGGCTTCAAGAATGCCTTCAATGCAGGTAGTATCACATGTTGCATTGTCCATTGATCTTCTTCTTTATCCACCAATGCTGATACTGCATATAAGTCAGAAAGTGCCTCTGCAATGGTTGAAATACATCTCTTTTCATCACTCCATATTACCTTCTGTCCTAGGGCTAGTATGAAGGCAGGGAGGCGTGATAGATCTGGGGTGTAGTGTTCTATCAATTGAGGAAGACTATGCACCAAGGCTGCTGTCTTTGTGATGTTAGTGTTCCCTCCTCCCTCCTCAACATCACCGTCACCATCTTCATCATCTTCCCCCTCCTCTAGCTCTATCTCAATTGCAAAATATTCAGCTAGCAACTCTGCCTTTCTCTCTACCAACAAAGTACACAGTAAGTGAGTCACTTCCTCCTTGGTTCCTTCCTCTACCGATTCCTTCCACCTCCCTGTCACCTCTTCTGCTTCCAATGCGGTCATTGCCAGTGCTTGTAATGACAACCCAGGCAGAATCTTAATCTTCCTTCCTGCTCCTAATCTCTTCAGTGCTTGCTGGTAAAACATGTCCTTGGAGAGGGTATACACATCTATCAAGTATAATCTAGTTCCATATTGCAATAGGGCTCTCTTACTGTCAGCCATACCCACCCAAGTATAATTTTGGAATATGTCCGTCAACCCGGGGTGTGCTGCCTTTTCAAATGATGATATGAGTTCCTTTATTGCTGATACTACTTCTTCTTCATGATTGTTATGTAGAGATGATGGGTGTGGTATGTCATCAGCGAGGTATGGGTTATTATTATTATTATTAGTAGTAGTAGCAATGCCATCATTGGACTGGTGTCTCACCGGTCTTCTCATTTGTTGAGTTGAAGTTATGTCCATTGCTGTCGGCATGAATGCAAACTCCCCACCACCCATATTGTTGTTATTATTCAAATCGCGAGTACGAACTCTCTTGGGTGCCACAACAGCAGCTGCCCTTACCGCATCTTCATTCGCAGTCCCCACCATTGTCTGCTGCTGCTGCTGCTGTTGTTGGGATGGCATGAATGCATGTAATGTCTGCGTCTTCGCATCAGTCCTCACTAATCTATCCGGTCTATAATACCTTGGCACTTCTTCATTATTAGTATTATTGTTAACAAGTGAATCAGTAGGTAGAGGTGCTTGAGTAGCTCCAGGTAGCAATGTCTGAACAAATGTCCTGCTATCATTACTTCCAGTCAATGCACTCTCCACAGCTCCTCTCACTGCCTCTATCAGCTGCTCTTGATGCAAAAACCCCACTTCCTTCTTAGTTGGATGCAGATTGACATCAACGTGGTTACCGGGTAGTTTTATATCCAGGTAGATGAATGGTCTTATGGCTTTGGGGAGCATGGCTGTATAGGTTGCCTCCAGAGCTCTTTTTAATGGTGTGCATTCTACTGCTCTATCATTGATGAATAATACCATGGTGGTCTTCTTCTTGCCATTATAATCTGCACCAGATACGTATCCAGTCACCTGGCACGTAAGATCATCATCATTAGTGGTAGTGCCATCAGTACCATCGTCCTCCCTCCCTTGTATCTCTAATTCTACTGGCAACAGATGCTTGGCCACTTCTGCTCCATATACAGATCTAATAGTATCTTGTCGATGAGCAGTAGCTACTGTATTCATATCAGCTCTAGCTTCCCCCTGTCTCTTCACTGTCATTCCTACATCAGTCTTATGAACAGCATACCTCCCACATACATCAAGTATTGCATTATATTCCTCACTGGCACTACGTAGTGCCTTTTTTCTCAGTGGTACATTGTAGAATAAATCTTCTACTGTGATGGTGGTACCTACTGTAGCTGCACATGGTCTAGGACCACCACTATCCATGATACCGTCTTTATAGGTGACTTTCCAGCCATGGCCAATGTCAGGGTTGTCATTGTCAGAGGCAGTCATGGTGGAGATGATGAGGTGAGCAACGTAAGAGATGGAGGAGAGAGCTTCCCCTCTGAAACCTAGGGTGTCAATGCCCTGTTCTAGCTGGGAGAAGTCAGTGAGTTTGCTGGTTGTGTGTCTCTCACAGAGGATGGGAAGGTCGTCATTTTGTATACCACTGCCATTGTCGGAGACTTGGAGGAGGCGGGAACCACCGTCCTTGACAGTGACGGTGATCTGGGTGGCTCCGGCGTCCAAGCTATTCTCTAACAATTCTTTTAAAGCGTTACATGGGCGTTGTATGACTTCACCAGCTGCAATTTTGTTGACGACAGCCTCGTCCAGGCGCTGTATCCTGCCCATTTTTAGTGTTTGGATGAGTGTGATCAGGCTTGGTTTAAAAAGTAGGACGTGAATGGAAGACCATCTGGTTTAATCATGTGACATGCCTATCTAATGATGAGTCGATATTTTGATAAAGTGATTTGAGTGCTGGAATCGTGTCCAAGCATTGAAAAAGGGGAGCTCCTGTTGGCATGGTGTCGTTGCAGCACAAAAGCAGATAAAACCAGGTAGACTTGAAATGGTTGCCAACCCTTTCTTTGTCATCTCATCTCATCTCATAAATAGAGTACTCAGTTGTCTCCAGACTACCCCAATAGTTTCTCTACGTCATAATGAGTAGCAAAACCAGCGTCACAAGATGGACAAGTAAACTAAGTAGTGCGAAGAAACTGAACGCTGCAGAGAATCTAATTGAACCAAAAGAGATCATATCATTAATTATATATGGTCTCAAAGCAGGTACGTAGTAAACAAACAAAATAACGACCTTGAAATCGTTGATTCCAAACCAACAACTTTCACCAATTCCCTGTTGCAGAACTCGTTAAAGCAAAGCCAGGCACCAACATAGCAATATGTTGCGGTAACTCCTTCACAGAAGAGCTGTACACTTCCATTGCCGTTGTTGACGACTCTAGAAGCTGCTCTTGGGCAGCCGACCAAGACGCCTCTCTCGACCTCCCACTCGTCACCGACTTTTCCAAACCCATCCTCATCACAATAAGCTTGAAAGAAGTTGTAGACCCTTTCAAACCCAAGTCATGGAAGTTACTAGGATCATCCACAGTAGATATCAGTCATTGTACCTTTGAATCAATTTGGGGCCCCTCTCAATTCACCCTGACTCTTGACCCCAATAATGATGATGATAATCAACAACAACAATCTTCCGACCTGGTTGTAGGCAATCTCCACTGCATCATGAAATCTGAACATATTAGTAAAACAGATACACAAGACAACAATAATGATAAGAATGATACCATCAAAGCATTAAGAACAGATTCTCCTCTACAAAGAGCACTGGCCAGTTTCTCCAGATTATCAACAAGATTTTCTTCCCCAGCTGCTGCCTCCTCCATCAAAGAAGGATGCACCATCTCGTCATCAACAGCATCGACCCCCGTACACACTTCAATGGTAGGAACTCCAAAACATCAAGTATACAGTATATATGGTGAAGATAGTCAGACTAATAGCATTGTCCCCAGTCCTGACCAATTTGACAATATTCACCTGAGGAATGATAGTCCAGATACATTGAGACGGAGGTGTGCAGTACTCATGGCTGAACGCGATGACCTCAGATTGTGGCAATATGAACACGCAAGTAAGGAAGTACAGAAAGACATGGAACTGGATGCATTAAAAAGAAGTAAAGATGTGTTGCTCGAGAGATTGAGAAATGCAGAGTACCAGCTACTTGCTGTATTTAATGGTAGTGTTATGGCAGGTTTAGGGGAAGAGGATTCATCATCATTGGTAAAGCAACTGGTTGATGCTAAGATTGCTAGTGCAGAAGCTGAACTGAGAATATTAGAATTGGAAGGAGCATTAAAGAAGAGCAGTGCGCAAGTAATACTGCTTGAGAAACAAATAAAGCCCATTAAGAATAAGAATAAGAATAAGAAGAAATTGTGATGGATTGGTAGATAGAATTGTGCACCAAGTGGAGGTGCAGTAGTAGTCTGTATATAGCAAGTTTTAATCCACTTACAAGTACATACATGTATGCAACACCCACATAGTCTACTTTGTCTCTCTCAAATAAAACATTATATGCGCAGCACTATAAAACACCAGCAAGGCAGCAGCAACAAATTGCCCATCAGTCAACACACCCTTGATAAACACCTCCACCAACCCATCCAACCCAACCACAAACCCAGCCAAATTAGCAGACATCAGAGCAGCTATATTAACAGCAGCAAACCCTGCACAGACATGTCTATGCAGCACCTTTTTATTCCTCAGCCATGCTAGTGCTTCTGAAGCACCTGCCTTTTTAATCAACAACTCGGGTAAGAAGGCGAGACATGTCACCCAAGCCCACGCCAACAACCTCCACTCCAAGTCATGCCATATAGCGACAAAAAAAAATATTGGCCAGATGTTGAACATTGCTCTCTTAGATCCTCCCAGTGGTACATACATGTACTGAACGAGCCATCTATTGAAAGAAGAGTGCCATCCTCTCCAGAATCCAGCAACGTCGTAATTATTGGCAATGCACCTCAACATATTCTCTGGAGGGTCAAGACCTTCTACCAATGATGCTAGTCTGTTAAATCTCCAAATAGTAGCAAACTTCAGCCACATGAAGCATAATACCCACCATCCAGTAAGGCCAACCTCTACAGAGCCAAATGCAATGCCATGTTGTTGGTATCGCAGACCTATCTTGTATTTAGCCAGTGAGTTAAAATATAAGATATGTGTCAGAACTTCTAGACATATCAAGTCTGCTGCAAATCTCAGTGTGTACCTTAATGTCGATGTTGATGGTAGTAGTGATGGCATGATATTAGCAGTGGCCATGTTCTTGTTACTATTATTACCACCACCAGCAGCTGCTGTTTTGCTGCGTATTTGAAAGACATAGTCTCTAAATGTTATGATTGGGCCAGCTAGATATAATGGTGGATAGAGAGTATAAGATAAATAGGTCAATAGTGAGAAATCAGTCAATTTCATCAGACTTAAATAATACTCTGATGGCCTCATTGTTCCTTCTGATTGCTGTTTAGCAGTTGTTGTAGCGCTGCCACCCTTTCTTCCCTTCTTACCTCCTCCACCACCACCACCAACACCACCACTACTACTATGATATGCACATTGATCCAATCCATAACTCAACATACGCAGTACTGTCAAATTGAAACATATTTCCCATCTCATAGGTCCTCTATATCCATCCAGCCAGGCCAAGGATGATGGCAGTACCATAGTAAATGGTACCCCATGCATCAACCTGGCACCCATCAGCATTGCTATATTGACCACCCATATAATACTATTACCATGTCTATGAGGAGAAAAGGCGTTGGAGATGTAGAAATTGATGACTAGTGCAATGATGACGTATAGAGAGGCAGTATTATGTAACAAGAGGAGTTGTACTGCTCCCATGATGATGGTGGTCCATACCCTAGCTTGCTGGCCATAGTGGGTTCTGGAGAGTGAAGATATGGCTGCAAATAATGCATAAAAGGCAGCTAATTTGGGCATTCCTTCTCTAAATGATTTCCATTGTATGTCTGATAGATCTATGCGACGTCCGAAGAGCCAACCAGGTTGAAGGCCGGGAGCGTATCGTTCCCACTGGTGGCCAACTTCGAATTGAAGGCTGTAGGTGTAGCCACGGATAAGGAAGAGGAGGCATGCCCCGCCAACGATCTGTGGTGGGGGGAAATAGGTTGATCAGGTGTTGGATGATGTGTTGCTGAGTGGAATGGTTAGGGTGAGAGACTTACCGCTGAATATAAGAGTAATTCAACTCGATGCATCTTCAGAAATAGGGTTGTAGCCACACTCAACTAGATCATGTACTAACATGAGCATCCAAAGAATCACGAAATGCCGAAAGAAATGAAAAATATGTAGAATTTAAGCAACTCGAAGCGATCATGAAGAAGTTCCTCAAAATTCAATAAATTTAAAGAGTGACGAGAGAAATGCTTGCAAAGAAACAGAGGCTTTTAGTGGGATTGACCTGACATTGGGCACATGTTGACAAAGTTATCTAAACACCTGCAAGCTTCAAATCAGTAAAATCCCAGCAAAGATGAGTTTCAATAGCTATGTTCAGCGCTTATCAGAAAGCATTGCTCGTCGAAATGGTTAGTTAGACTACTGCAGATCACTCACACCCGATCTATCACCCATCTCACATCCCCTCTCCGCCACAATTGCAGCTCCCCAGATACGCGACCTCATCGACATCAACAACAAGGCCGCCCAACAAGCCGTCCTCTCCGCTCGCCAATCCAACCCACGATGGAACCCAGCCTCCGCTACAAACCACCTCCCAGAGGGATGGCAAGAATTCATCATTCACCATGCAGCCTGCTTAGCTTCTCTCCAAGATGGTCGATCAGCAGAAGCCTATGACAGAGCAGTCACCGCCCTTCCCTTTTTCATTAAAATATTCCGTGAAGACCCTGATTCCTGGGTAGTTGCTCCCATGCACAGTGTAGTACACAATATTAGAAGTATAGCAGAGGCAGCTGATGCTGAGTTGAAGGCTGCTGGTAGACAGGCTGGTAAACTAGCTGATGCAGGTGACCAATTACGTAAATGTTTCTCAGTCAGTCTTCAAGCTCCTGGCAACAGAGATAAGAAGCTAGCAGCTCTGGATGTGGTTAATCTATCTATAAAGATATATTTTAAGCTAAATACGCTGAGATTATGCAAGAATCTGATTAGGACAGTGGAATCTAGACAATTTGCTGAGTTTACAGTGTTTCCAGCAGCTCAAAGAGTTACATATCAATTCTACAAGGGAAGGCTGGCAGTGTTTGATGAGAACTATGAAGAAGCTGCTGAGGCTCTCTCTTATGCACTAAAACACTGCCATCCCAGTGCAGCAGCTAACAGAGCCAGAATATTAAAGTATCTACTACCAGTTGAGCTACTATTAGGAAAGCTACCCTCACCAGCCTTGATGCACATGTACACTGAGTCACTGGGTCAATATGCCCCTTTGGTTGCAGCTATTAAGACCGGAGACGTAGCTGCATTCAACAAGGTAATGGAAGAGCAGCAATATAGGTTTATTGCTGAAGGGACCTACCTTTTACTAGAAAAGCTCAGACAGACATGCTATAGGAGATTGTTCAAGCTAGTGGCTATAATTCATGCTGAAAATGACCCTAACAAGGCCAGTCAGATCCCTCTCTCATTATTCCAACTAGCACTGGCTATGCAGGGCATAGAGATGGATATGGATGAAGTGGAGTGTGTGGTTGCTAATCTTATCTATAGAAAGTATATTAGAGGATACCTCAGTCATCAACACAAGGTGGCAGTTGTGGCTAAGGCTTCACCATTCCCTCCTCTTGACACCATTGAGTACGGAGAGACGTAAGGAATAATGTATGTATGTAACAATTATAATTCTATCATCGCCCTCTAGTCACATAGAGATATAATACAAATAATACTACAGCAGCTAATCCTGCCATGTAAATCACCTGTCTACCTTGGGGATCATTCATCACTTTATTGAATTTATCTCTAGAGGCACCTAGGCCCATTTGTATACCCGACATACTGAAGGACATGTTATCTAATATACTGTGTTGACTGTATACCTCTGATTGTATTCCTGTAGTGACCTGTAATAATAATAATAATAATAATGATAAGAGGGAGAGGGGGGTTGATGGGGGTGGATGTCTACAGAAAGAGTATTCTCACATCTCTCTTCTATAGATACTAAACTTACGTTTCTCAGCATTCCTACTCTATCTCCAAGTGCCGATATGCCTCTATCATTTTCTCTTTCTAAAGACTCAATGTCAAGGGTACCAGCGCTCTGTAATGGGTTGAGGAGGATTGGGGGGGATGGGGGGGTAGTCAGGGCGACGGGGCTCGGCGATGGTTGTCTGAAAATTGTTTGAAGGAAATAGTTGGAAAGTGCATACCTGCGATGTAATATCTGGTGTAGCGAATAATGGCGCTCTTCTATCTCTGCAGGAAGTGGTTGAAAGAGGAAACATGTGAGAATTTGTGCCAATTTTCAACTTCAGTTGCGATTAATTTACATACCTTGCCGTGGACATCTTTTGCAGTGGTAAATTGATTCTATGTGGTTTCAAGTTTTAGTTATCGTCAATGAAATGCCAGACTTCCACTGAAACCTGACTTAATTTAGTAAAACAAATTTTCTTACTCAGATCGCTTCCCATCTTCTCTACTCGTCGCTTTCACCAAGCACCCTTTGGCAGCTTCACTCCCACCAATCTACTCATATCAGGAGCAGGAAATCTACCCCCAGCATTCCATGGTGCTGAAACCCTACCACTAGTCTCACCTCTACCTCCCATAACCAAAACCTCGTACCTCCTAAATACCTCCCCACCAAAACCCTCCCATCTCCATCTCAGCAAAACCCCTCCCAGGACACCTATAATACGCAGCTCAAAATGACAACCCCCCCTTTACCACCCATCCCTACTGTACCAGTACTGCTATGTAGATCCCCCAGTACAGTATCTTTACTATGTCCATCTGGATTGTATGAAGCTGCATCAACACAGAGGGTCATCATCATCTGTATTTGAGTGAGGGGGGCTGATGGCTACTATATTGCCTTTCCAAAAATCCCTCCCCGATCACCGACTTTGCCAGCTCTTGCAATCAAGGTTGCCAGCGTTCCCATAAAATTCGCTGTTTGCGTTGACAAGCAAGCCCATTTTGCTTTAACAACGATACATAATAATCATATTCTCTCATACACGTCATAAGATCAACCTATCCTCAGTTGTGCAAGCAAGCATTCTAAGAAATCACTTCTCGAAACACTCCCCAGTTTTAGTTCAACACCACCTTCTTACCCTCCATGATGTTAACATCAAGCATCAGAATTCACCCTTCTTCTTCCCAATCACTACTCCGCAAGCCAAATGCCCCTTCTTCAACCTGGAGATCCAATCACTCCCGCCTCGTCTGTCGAGCAGCAGCTCCTCAACAACTCCTCATCTACGTCCCTCCACACTCCCTCGTCCAACATTGGGTTGCCGTCCTAAGAAACAAAGCCACCCCTACCCCTATGTTTCGAGCAGCAGCTGCAGAGCTAGGCCGTATCCTTGTCTACGAGGCAACCAGGGATTGGCTTCCAACAATACAAGGCCAAGTAGATACCCCCCTGGGCACAGCTGACGTCACATTTATCGACCCAACTAAGCCACTTGTCGTAGTACCTGTCTTAAGAGCTGGGTTAGTACTATTAGAGCAGGCTTCAAGTATTCTACCAGCTACAATCACATACCATGTTGGTTATGTGAGAAATGATGATACTTTGGAGTGTTCATGTTACCTGAATAAACTGCCTCCGTCATTCAGTAGTGATGATTTAATCCTGGTGAGTGATCCTATGTTGGCTACTGGAGGTACTATGGTGGCTGTTATACAGGATATTGTATCTAGAGGGGCCAACCCAGCTAATATTCGTATAGTGGCAACTGTAGCGGCACCACCTGCATTGAAGAAATTGGGAGATAAGTTTCCTGCGTTGAAGGTATATTGTGGAATGATTGATGCTGAAGTTGATGAGAGGGGATATATTGTACCTGGATTGGGAGATATGGGGGATAGGGCTTTTGGTACTCAATAGAAGAAAGGAGGAAGGAAGGAAGGAAGGAGGAAGAGGGTCAAGAGGAAGGCAATGTGTATGTCGGAGCGGGGTGGAAAACTTAAAACCAAAGAGATTCACTGTAAGAATGCAACAGAATACAACATCTGCGTTACAATCAAGTGTTAAACGTAAATTCACATCCCACAAAGCAACAATGTCTGCAAGGGATCGCCAAGAAATTCGAAATGAAATCTCTAAAATCCTACTCCAGGTGAGACACACGATAATCTCGGCTTCGATCAGATCACACTTGTGCTTATTACTGACACCCACTGTGTACTCACTTCCTCAGATTGACGAATTAGAAAAGCTCATCACCGACTTTGATGGCAACAACGACCTCTTGCACACCAAGCTGTACGTCCTACTAGTCTTCCTCTCTCTTCTTCATTGCTCCATTCATCTCCTCACTCATTCATTCACTCAATTTCCCCTCCTCTTCACTCCCAATAAAGTAATGAATACATAGCCAGTCTTAAAGAACTATCAGAAATGCGACACAAATTAGAAATATTAGGCCAACCCATAGAAATCCCCATGGAGCTGCTAACCCATCTAGATGACGGTGGCAACCCAGATTCCTTCATCATAGACCTCTTTACAGCATGTAGAAGTAATAACCAAATAGCTAAAGGTAAAGTAGAATCATTCAAACAATTACGATCCAAGTTGATAGGTACTGTCAAAGAGGCAGCTGCATATGAGAACTGGAGACAGCAACGGAAATCAGCGTAACAATGTTTTAAATACCTATATTATTCCAGTAGTATTTCCACTCTGTGTAATCCAATAACAGCATCAGAATGTTGTTCATCTACCTCCTCCTTATCTCTCTCTCCTCCTCCTCCTCCTCCTCTCTCCCTAACCAACCATGATGTCAGGGCAACGCTGCACCATCGTACACCTCTACCCAGTAGATTCCCAGATAGAGCAGCAGGCAGTGCTTCATCCACTATAGCAGAAACTACAATGGTTAGCCTTACTTTAGATAAAAATCTTAGACTCTTGAGGAAGAGCTGCTTTGCTTCATCAATGTTATCATCGCCATCAACATCATGAGGTGAAGGAAGGAGATGCGGTGACGGTGGTGGTCGTGCGCTTGGTAGTCGTCTGAAACCACCACTAGGGCCCAACCCTCTGGGTCTTGTTACTATAACTTCCTCAGCAGCAGTTATTTCTTCCATGGTTTAAAACTAAGCATTTTAATAACAAGTTAAAAAAGTAAGAACTAGCAGGGGTTGCCAATTATCCTCTTCCAATGATCCAAAGGGTTGCTGTTGTACACATCAGCGACAGCTTCCTCCTCACTACCCACCACTCACACCACATTGTTATTCCCTCACAAGCTTCGACTTTTATACAATCTTGTACTACCACTACTACCATGATCATCAGGTAATCTCAACAATGTACGGTACAGCTTCTTCTCCTTGCATTGCTTCCTGCTCTCCATAATATCCCCCAACCATTGCTGTTCCAGTAGTAATTGAGCAGCTGTCGCCTCCAAGTTCTGACAAAATGTATATGAATTGTATGAGGGAATGGAGTAGTGGGGGAACGGTATCAGTAAAGCTATTCATTGTAGAACGATGACTTGTACTCAATGCAATAGAGATATATCATGCAATGTTATGTCTGGGCAGTCTGCAAGCTCATAACTACCGGCTCGTCTCCTTCATCTCCATCACCATCACCAGTAGCATCCTCGCCAGCAGCAGCAGCCGTTGTTGTAGTCATACATGTGGGCTCTTGTTGTTATTGTTGTTGTTGGGCTTGTTTTTGTTCTACTGGGCCATCTGTGTTCTTTGACTGTACCTCTACATATGTTTCTGCCCTTCTCTTGGACAACCTAGCTGACTGCCTGTTCTTTTCCCTTTTAATGTGCGCCTTGATCTCCTCTTGAGTCAGGTTGGCAGTGTTGGGATCTGCCATGACCTTTGCTTGGATCTCTGCATCAGTTAGTACCACATCCCTCTCATCACACCCTGCTGTGCCTACTGTCATCATACTACTTCCACCACCAGCATCACTCGTACTGGTTGTTCCTGATTTTCTTAGAGCAGCAGGTTTCAGTGATTTGTAACTGATATTTTTAGAAGGTCTTCCTCTCCGTTTCTTCTCTACTACTGCTACTGGTGGTGGTGGTGGTGGTGGCTTTGTTGCCTTGGTTTCGTCCCTAACCGCTGGTACAGCAGATGAAAATTGAAGCTCTAATGTCTCTTCTAGTATCCCTGGAGCAGCAGCACCACCACCACTTCCACCGCTCATTGTCATACTATTATGTCCACCTAGTGCTGTTGCATTATCCTCCATTTCTACATCGCCATTCTGATCCTGATCCTTATTATGTTGCTCACTAGCATCTGAAGCTAAAAACCGCAACACAGGATCTTCTTCTTCCTCCTCCTCCTCCTCCTCCTCTACTACCAACTCCCCTTCAGGCCTTGCCGCTTTCAATGTTGGACCAGTACCATGATCCAGGTAGGCTGGATTGGCAGTACTCAAACTTCTCTCTCTTTTATGACCTGGTCTTAAGACACCACTACCACTACCACTACCACTTTCCTCTCCCATCATCAGCATCACTGTCGGTGGGAGCTGCTGTCCCATGAATGCAGCATGAGGAGGAAGCAGTGGTGCTGCTGGTGCTGCAGCTAAAATAGCAGCCGTCAGATTGCCAGGAGGAGAAGGACCAAGAGATGCAGATGCACTATCTGTTGGTTTGAGAATGACCATAGGTTTAGTAGTTGGTTGAGAAGGAGGAAGAACAGATATGTTGACCACACCATCACTATGAATATGTGGCGGAGCAAGATGCATCGTTCCTGTTGGCTGTTGTTGTGGTTGTTGTTGTGGTTGTTGTTGTTGTTGTTGTTGTTGTTGTTGTTGTTGTGGTGGTGGTGGTGTTTTGGACGTAGCTGGTCTCAATATTGGGATAGGCGGAGGAGGAGCAACTGTTGTAGGGATGAGCATCACAGATGATGATGTTGCCATGATGGGAGCTGTTCCTGTTCCAGTTCCAGTGGTGAATATTCCCAGACCTTCTAAATCATCTGAACTCACACTAGCAGCCAAGGTAGGTTCAACAGAGGAGGGAGATGTACCCAGAAGTACTGCTGGTGTCATCTCACCAGAATTTCTTCTCAAGTTTTCCATTTGTGCTGTAGCTTGTTGGACTAGTTGTTGAGTGGATGCAATCATGGGATCTGTTTGTGGTTGTTGTAATTGTAGGGTTGGTGGTGGTGGTGGTGGTTGTGGTGGTTGTAATTGTACCTCTCCTCCTCCTCCTCCTCCTCCTCCAGCTCCTCCTCCAGCTCCTCCTCCAGCTCCTCCTCCTCCAGCTCCTCCTCCAGCTCCTCCTCCTCCTCCTCCTGCTGCTGCTGCTGTTGACTTCTTGCTAGGCAATATTGGAATGTATCGTAATACAGATCCAGTTTCAGGAAGGATGAATTCTAGATTAGCAGCATTGGGAGGTAGCGTTGTTGCTAATACAACTCCATTCTTCTGTACTACCTGACCATTAAGAGTTGCTATATATTGCTGTAATGGCTGTACTTGGATTTGTTGCTGGTCTTGTGAAGAGTGGGGTAGAAGAGATGGACCAACTTGCTGAGGAACAGGAACTGCTACCATACTTGGAGCGTTGGGTGCTGCTTGAATTATAGGTTGAGCAGAGTTGTTATAACTGGTATCTATCAGCATGTTTTGATGTTGATGTTCCTGTTGGAGCTGCTGTAATTGTAACTGCCTCCGCGTCTCTAATTCCTGACTCTGTTTAGCTAGAGCGTTCAACCTCTGCTTGATCACTGGGTCTAGCGTCTTTTTTGTCTTTGCCTTTTGCAGCAACCGGAGGAGTGTTTCTCCCGATAAGGTCAATGTGGGTTTGTTTTTGTTGACAGGTAGCAGTGCAGGTTTTACCATCAGTGGCTTTGGTGCTGCTTCGGGTTTTGTAGCTTTGGGAGCTGTTGCAGCAGGTGCAAGGGAGGCTACTACTGTTGGTGTTGGTGTTGGCGATGTCGATGCCATAGCACCCTCTTGGCGGTCGTCTAATACAGGGAAAGTAAAATCACTTTCTTGTTGTTGTTGTTGTTGTTGTTGTTTTGCCTCTGCTTGTTTCTGTGCCTTGGTCTGTCTAGGTTTGGTGACCTTTTCTTTCTGCTGCTTTGCCTGCTGTGGTCTTAATTTAGGCGCCCTCTTCTTCTCTACTGGCTGGTTCCGTTTCTTCGTCAACGTTACTTGCTGTTGCCTTTGATTATCCAATGATTCATCTGGGGCAAAAATACCCAATGCCTCTGCAGCTTGTTGTAACGTCTCATAACTCTCAGCCCTCTCTTCATTGCTTAGGGGCGACCCTAGTAATGAAGATAAGCCCACATTACCAAAATTACCGTCTATTGATTGGCGCCGTTCCTCCTCCTCCTCCTCCTCCTCCTCCTCCTCCTCCTCCTCTTCTTCTTGTTCTTCTTCCCTAGCAAATTCCGCTGCTATTTCTCGCAGTTCATTTCCCAGAATCTTACTAATGGTATTGTCACTAAATAAAGCTGGTAATTGTGAATTGCCTGCACCAAAGAGATCAGCTGCAGCAGTCGGGTTGATGGCAGTACCACCACCACCACTGCCACTATCATGGACAGCCACATCATCCTCACTGGTCAATGTTTTGAGTAGCTCTTCTAAGAATGCACCATCAGAAGTGAGGCGGAATAGGGGAGATGAGCCTATAGGAGCAATTACTGATGGTTTTTGTTGTTGTATCTGGTCTTGAAATTGTTGAGGAGATTGTTGTTGATGTACTCCCTCACTACCACTGCGCTCTAATCCTTCACTGCGCTGTAATCCTTGCTGCTGCTGCTGCTGCTGCTGTTGTTGGTAGTCTGCCTCTAGAACAGCTTCTAAGACTGGAGTGAGGCCTGATTGGGATGCACCTCCAGCAGCCTCTAGTTCATCGACTCCGACAGGGAAATGTTTGCTTAAAAGTTCTTGCCAGTCTGAGCTACCGAACGTCGGTCGGTGCAGGCCCCCACCGGGGGGGGCAGTTGCCATATTGAGGAGCAGCCAGTCTCTATGGGGGCTGCTTGTCGATGAGTGTAGCTAGTAATCAGTGAATGGGGCAGGAATGTGTCAGGACAATGCGCATTTATACTTTTCAATCAAAAATTGTGGGGATTTCTGTAGTCTTTAAGAGTACAATAGCTTAGTTCTGAGTGTGCGTAGGTAAACATAGAATCAAAAGATTGAGTAAATGATGATTTTGACTGGCAATGCCATGCATTTAAAGCATCTTTGTTGGCGTCACACATCCTCTTCTCTTCATGCTTCATGGCGTGTTTATCGAGTAGTTGTTGTTGTTGTTCTAAAGTTATATACAAGTTTACACGTGCAAGCATGGGTGATGGAAACAGTGAAACCCTACAAGCGTTATTAGATGGTACGTTTTCAAATGTTTTGGAAAGAATCTGTGCAGGGCAGATTCTCACCCTCAAACCTAAACCCTCTGATATTCAGCACTGATTAACCAAGAAAACCCGCCTCATACATTTCATTACCTTATTACAGACGCATTAGAGAGCTTTGAAACTCATTCCCGCCCCAGTGGTGCCAGTCATCCTACATCTGGCGACGCCCCGTCTCCTTCACAACTCTCAAAACCCAAGTTTGACCCATTACATGCTGGCAAACGCAAACCTGCTTCAACAGCAGAACAAACTAAACAAACTCATCCCATATTTTCTGAGGACAATGACGATGACGATGATGTATCTGCTTTGACAGAGGGTCTTGGTAAACTACTGGAAGAGCTGGCTTGTGCTGGTAATGGTGGTGGTAGTGATAAAAGCACTGGTAGTGAAGACACATTAGCTGCTACATTGGCAGCATTAGCAGCTCAACATGGGAATGGCAGCAGAGAAACTGGTAGTGAGCAAACTCCTCCTCCAGAAGACATATTTGCTCAGCTCTTTGCAGCTGCAGCAGGTGGCAGTGGCAGCAGCACTGGGGGTACCCCATGTACCAATAAACCTAGCAGTAGTAGTGCTACTGCAGACGCATCTAATGAAAAAGAATCAATATCATCAGATCCCCAATTGACATCTTTTTTAGATTCATTAATGCACCAATTATTATCTAAAGAAGTCCTATACCAACCAATGAAGGACATTGCATCCAAGTACCCACAATGGCTGACAGATCATGAGGACAAGCTGTCAGATGGGGATAAAGACAGGTACACCAAACAATTACAATGTATTACAGAGTTGATATATATATATGAGAATGATCCTACTAATTATCCAGTGTTGATGAATACATTGCAGACTATGCAGGGGTGTGGGAACCCTCCTGATGATATAGTAGAGGAGCTGGCTCCGGGGATGAAATTTGGAGGGGAGGGAGGGGGGATGGGGATGGGGATGGGTGGGATACCAAGTGATCTGTCATCTGCTGATTGTTGTATACAATGAGAAGAAGGGAGGATGGATGGAAGATGGGGTGAAAGGTGCGAGAGAAGGTCCCGTTTAACATCCGATGATGGATGTGGGGGAAAGAAAGGAGGAGGGCCGAATTTTGAATAGAACACCACAAAAATCTGCCGACCTACAACACTTTAAAGCCAATTTGTATTTAGATCTCCTTGACGAGGTTTTATAGATCAGTATAAACACAGCTTTTAGTGATAATAAACTATAACGGGAGATTTCTTTACATCAGAGGAAGCAGATGATTTCGCTCTGCCTATACCACACGTGAGAGCGGTTTCTAACCTCGTCATTTGCATACAAGATAGATATTGGTTTAAGAATAAGGCTGGATAGTGGCATTATCTGGATACTTTGACTCGTTTAGGGATTTGCCAAAGTTTCAAGATGTCTAGAGCGCCTTCGTCGACTCCTGAACAACTAAATAGGGTGTATGAAAGGAAGCTCGAGGTAAGTAGAGCACCGCTGACTATTTATTTTGTTGATCGGTTGACAATTGCTGACTCAAAGACCTCCTCACCTCCCTGCAGGCTCAGTCGCCGTTTACTCAGTTTTGCAACAAGGACTTAATTGCTCTTTCCCCTCCAAGGACACGGTATGGGGCATCAAGCTTCACTGCTTTCACTGCAGGAGCTAGCCCTGCCGTAGCTTTACCACACGGGTAAGTTTAGTAGAGAATCAAAGTGGGATGCCTGATCACGCTCCAACCCAGCGCTGAGCAGGCCTAAAACGACCCACTTTACACTTCTTATGCTTTCATACGCTTAAGATTTTAAATTAGGAGATAATCCTGGCTGGCCTTGACTTCCCGCTGATTCATGCCCGTTTCCTCTTCTCACCACCCATTCCCTTCCCTTTGTTTATACTCTTTTTACAGCCCTGGCTCTGATGAAGCCCCGCGTGGTACAGAAACTAGATCAGAGACTGTGTATACAGATCTCTTAAAATCCACCCCAATCAAGCCAGGTACCAATGGCGGCTTGGTCAGTCCTCGTCTAGATCTCCAGTCCCCTAGAATCCCATTGTTCCATCCCTCTCCTTCTAAACACTTTGCCGGCAATCCACAACAGCAACAAGATCAGAAGAAAAAGGCAGATCTAGATTCTAGGGGGGCAGCCTTCAAAGCAGATGATGCTGGGGCAGCAGCAGGAGGCACCAACCCTTCCAGTGATAACAACAACAACGCTACCAACAACACGACATCTGGTGATGCTGCAATGACTACTAAATCTCCAGTAGAGAGTAATGGAGGTAGTGGGCATAATACTACTAATAACAATAATAGCAACAATGGGATTGCCAACACCAATGGTGCTGTGGCTCCTCAACATGAGAACACCACTAGCAACAACAACAACAACACTCATGGAGGGTTCTGTTTCCCTACAGCCACATTCGCATCTCCATTAGCACACATCTTGGACTCTCACAGCCGCATCTCCCCAATAATAGTCAAAGACAAAGTAGCAGCAGCAGCCGCCACCGCAGCTGGAGCCACCCTCGGTGGCCGCCCCTTCTCTGGCTTGTTCAGCATGCAACCCACCACTACCACCGCTACCACCCTGGGAGCTGCAGGTGCTCCCCCCACTGTCCCTCCTGCTGCTACAGCCACTGCTCCTACTACCACCAGAGCCCCCCCTCCATCTATCCTATCTCCCATCATGGGTAGTGCTGGTCATCTAGGTAGAAGAAGAGATGGTGATGATGACAGAGGAGTAGTAGGAGGCTCACCTAATGGTCATGTCTTATCTAGATCAATAGGAGGAGGAGGAGAGGAGACTCCACAGAGAATACGTAGACGCGCTCTTGATTTCAGTAGTATTCCTCTCTCTCCAGATGATCCACTAGGTTTTAGAGGACATCATCATCATCATCATCATCATTCAGGTGGGATTCCACAATCTCCCCTGTCCCCCCATCCTCATATGATGAACATAGATTCTTTGCTACCAATTGCCAAGTTGAGAGGAGCTGATGAAGATGGTACTGGTGTAGATGATGAGAATACTACTATTCATAACAACAACAACAACAACAATAATAATAATAGTAGAATGGTACTTCCAGCAGATACCAGTAACATCCTGGACCCAACCAAGAGTCCCAATGTACTGATGGGCAGTTCTAGGCAGCTTACCATTATAGACAGTCCAGTAGTGAAGTCGCTGACAAATGAAGCAGTGGCAGCTGCAATGGAGGCAACCCAGAACGCTCATCATTACCATCAACATCATCATTTCAATCATAACAACCAGCAACAACCACAGCAGCAGCAGCAGCAACAGCAGATGATGTCGAGTGGAAGACCATCTAGAATGGCAGCTCAAGGTGCTCGCCTAGCTGCTCAGAAGGCAGCCAGTAATGCTGGAGTCATCCGTCGACCCAAGATCACCTCACCCACTGGTGGTTTTGGTTATAATAATAATAATAATGATGGCCTAGATGCATCGCTTCGAGGCCCTTTTGGTGGTGTCCCCATCCACTCTCATGGTGACGGAGGTGTAGGTGATGAACAAGGCAGTGTACAGTGCCATCCTGGTGTATCAGATAATGGAGGACCACCTAAAAAGTGCAATTGCAAGAAAAGCAGATGTCTCAAATTGTATTGTGATTGCTTTGCTAGCGGAGCCTACTGTGCTCTTCACTGCTTGTGTGTCAGCTGTGCCAACAAATCAGAATCAGTCGAGCTAGTGTTGGCTGCCAAGGAACAAATCCAAACCCGCAACCCCAACGCTTTTACTCAAAAGATTGAGGCAGATATCTCAGCTGGCGTAGTGGCACACAAGAGAGGGTGCAATTGCAAGAAGAGCAAGTGCTTGAAAAAGTATTGTGAGTGCTTCCAAGCTGGTGTTGCATGTGGTGATATTTGCAAATGTGAGACGTGTCACAACACTCAGGAACACAGAGATGCTAGGGATGCTGAGGCCAAGGCCAAGGCCAATGGTGGAAAGAAACATAAGAGTGGCACTGCTGCTGCTGGTACTAATGGTGGTGGTGGTGTGACCAATGGATCTGTACCACTCCCGACCACCAACCCAGCACCCCTCCCTCTCCCCTTTACTCACCCAATCCCTGTTCTGGCCCCTATTGGTATTGACCAAATCATAGCAGCACGAAATGCTGCAGTAGAAGCAGTAGGAGGAGGAGGAGGTGTGGTCATGCCTAGTTGGCAGGTGAATGCCATCTTATCTGCTGCTGCAAAGAACCAACAACAGCAGCAGCAGCAGCAGCAGCAGTCTTCTCTAGATAATAATGGAGGTACTGCAACAGCAATAGCAACAGCAACAGCAACCGCATTGCCAATGATCAGTCCAGTAGTGGATGGTGGAGGTCTTGGTATAGCTACTGATCGTACTAGTATGGACCAGCACCAACAATTAGCACCAGTTGGTACTGGTGATGTTGATGTTGATGATGCTGCTGTTGCGGCCTTCACATCAACAGACTTCAGCTTTCCCACCCCAGCATCAGACGCCAACACTGGAAGTGATGATGGCAGTCAAGGTGCAGTAGGAGAAAAGAGGAAGAGGGCAGGTACAAGTACAGCAGCATCTGGCAAGACACCTACTAAAAGGAAACCAGCAAGGACTATGACTGCTGCATTATCATAATGATGACTGATATAATGACTGGTAATACTAGATTCCTGGAAATGGAGAGTTTCTACTGACTGACATCATAAATAACATATAACTCTAATTTTTGGAATTAGATTGCATTTTTGAATTTGAAAAGATTCCTTGTTTTATGTATAGGGAGGTATAAGTATATGGAGGGCACATGTGTAGATGGGTGCTGAATATTCCGAGGAGAGCAGCATGTATGTAGATAGATAGATAGATAGTTTAAATGGATGTTTGTTAATGAATGACAACTAAATGAGTCTTTTTATAATTCTGTGGATTTGTGGCTCCTCTTCAAAGAGGGGTGAGAGCCTATAATTCTAGTTGCAAAATGTTTTTTTTGTTTTTTGATTTTCTGCACATCTGTCTTCTTCTTGTTCGCGATGCTGCCTTTGCTGGCTTTTCTCGGCAAGAAGGGCATTCGGTGTTTAATTGTAAGTTTCTTTCCTCCTTTATATTATGATGAGGCAATATGTAATGGATTCAATCTATAGCAATTAGCTGCTTTGATGAAGTGTGATGGTCGAGACGTCGGCGTTGGGGACGAGACTTGGTCGTCGTCACCAAATGGGGGCACCCATTCCTCGAGGTTGCTCATTATTCTCCTCCTTTTATAGAATAAATCAATTACATACAAGCTAGAAATATGGATGCAGCTGGTGTAGATGATACAGCCAAGGTAATTCAAACGGATTCAACCTCATTTTCTTGATCAATCAACATTTAACCACCCATCCAACGAAATTCACAGGTCTACGACACTCCAGGGGAACTCTGGAAGGAGATCAAAAGTAGCAACAAAGAATCAACCTCTCTACCTGACTGGTATTCCACCGCAGTCAACTATTGGGACAAGCAACCTGCCACCGTCGACGGCGTCCTCGGAGGCTACGGCCATACCAGCGACCCAGACTTGCAAGACAGTAAGAAATTCCTCCTCAAGGCTTATGGCAGCCATATAGAAAAACATAAAAAGGATGAACTAGTAGCAGTAGATTGCGGCGCAGGTGTTGGAAGAGTCACAGAAGGCCTCCTATTGCATTTTTTCCAGCAAGTAGATTTAGTGGAACCCTCTGCTCACCTCCTCCAAGCAGCCAAACAGAACTTCTCCTCGCCCTCCAAATCACAATCATCCTCGTATCCACCTTCTCACAAAGTAGTCAACTACATCCAAACGGGCCTAGAATCATTCATCCCACCACCAGGCAGATATGACATCATCTGGGTCCAATGGGCCATGCTCTACCTCACTGACGATGATGCCATCTCCTTCCTCAACCGATGCTCTGCAGCTCTAAAGCCAGGTGGCATGGTCTTCATCAAGGAGAATGTATGTGATGAGGGATTTATTGTAGATAGAGAAGATGCATCAGTTACTAGATCACACAAGTATTATATTGAGCTGATTGAAAAGGCGGGGATGGGATTGGTGCATACTGCTCTACAAAAGAACTTTCCTAAAGAGCTGTTTAAAGTAAGAATGTATGCTGCCAAGCCCAAGATGTAAGAATAGTTGTATAATGTACTATATTATAGTGCTATTATTACAATAATAACAACTGTCACTCATTGTCACACATCACTATTCCAAATCCTCAATCGCCTTTTTAGCCAAATTTCCAATATATCCTATTGCCACCACAGTCAATCCAAGTGCTAGTCCTATCTGCCACGTCTCCAACCCCACCATCCCTCCTCCACCTCCTCCTTCCCTCCCCTCTCCAGTCAGCAATCCTTTCCCATACATCCCAGCAGCCACATATGCAAAGGTACCAGGTAACATCCCCAACCAAGATCCTAAGACATATGGGCCCAGCTCTACACTGGTGAGACCATAGAGGTAGTTGGAAGCAGCTAGAGGGAGGAGGGGGGATAGTCGCAGCAGGGTGACCACCCTGAAAGAGTCTTTGCCTATGGCTCTATCTATGGCAGCGAATTTGGGGTTTTTAGCTGCATATTGTAATATTTTATCTCTTGCAACATATCTGGCTATGAGGAATGCGAGTGTGCATGCTATGGTGGCTGCGATAGAGACGACTGCGGTGCCGAGGCCTACACCGAAGATGGCTCCGGCGGTCATTGTGAGGGGGATGGCAGGGACGGCCAGGAGCTCCAGTAATGCATATACTGCAATGTAGGCGACATACCCACCCGCACCCCAGTTATCTACTAGGTCAATGAAGAGGTCTAAGAAGCCCTTGATTTGGTCTCTCATGAGGACACCGCCGAGGATGAGGAGGCCGATGCCGCCTGCGACTGCAAAGGTGGCTGTGAGGCCGACTGAATGGTTGCTGTCGTCACTACCGTTGTCCTTGATGGAAGAAGGGGGTGTTTTTTGCTTGGTGTTGTCTTTTCTAGGGCCTCCCAAGGCTTGTGCTGCAAAGATCCTAGCGTGTCGTCTATGAGTGATGTGCTTATACTTGCCAAGTTTAAACATCTGTGGATGGGTGATTATAGAGGTTTATGAGTATTATGAATAATTGGTCGGCTGTTTGAGACACTTATACTTACTATAACACGTTGTTGTCTAATAGGACAAGATCTACCACTTGTAGAGGCTCCCAGGTCCATTGACACCATATGCTTCATTTTTTCCTTCTGATTTGATTGACGAAAAAAGAAGAAGAAATCAACCCAGTTTCAATATAAATTAAGTCTTAATCGTACCTCTATAGTTGCAATACATACACTCATCATTCAATTTATACAATGCATTTCCATCCTCTTCTCTTCTTAAGCAAAAACCGGCCCTCGATGAGCTCCAACCACACCCTGCCAACCAATCATATGCCTTGATGGTCATCCTCTCCATCTCCATCTTCGTCTCCTTCTTCTTCTTCTTCTCAAACATGCAACAAATTCATAGCAATAGTACCAATCAAGCTATGTAAAGAGTACTCCCCACTTCCTATTTGAATACATCTTATGCAAAGTCCCAATTCTATCTGCCAACCTCATCTCCCCACCATATCAGCAGTCACCTCCACAACACCATGATGAGACGTCTCTCCACTAACAACAGTCCTCTCTGCAATAGCTCTAATCAACCAATCATCATTAACATCCAGCCCTACATAAGACAATGTGGTAGGCAGTTCTACCACCTCACCCAAAAGTCAGCACCTCTTTCCACTCCCCTACTGGCCTGCCCTCGGACACCAACTCGGTGACCAGCTGGGCCACCAGCAAGGAGAATATCTTTGCATAGTTTGGCCATGGCAGTGCCAGACATGAGGGGCATGCCACCTAGCTAGCTGATTGCATGTACACACTTACTCAAGGACTGCTCGTGCTTCATACCAATTTGCCGGAGCATCGCCCAGTCCTGCGACGTAGAAACGTTTGGGGGCCTTGGCGATGACAACCGTGTCAACAAGAACGGGAGTTGAATGACGGGGTAGAATAAGTAGTTTTGTAACTATCCTTTCGCATTGCATACAAAGGACAGGGCAGAGCATGGGGCGTCAGAAGAGGCAACAGTGGGACAACAGACAACATCAACCTTGATCTGATCCGCTGCGCCTCTGGCTGTGTCGATGACTTTTCCTCCACCTGCACCGATGATGCACTTGCAACCAAGGGCAGTGGCCTTTTCAGCTACACCGTCGATCTCATTCCTGGTGCATTCACCTCCAAAGAGGAAGATGTGGTGCTCATAGCCAGCATTGGAGAGAGTCCTGGCCCGGTTTGATTCTAGTTGACCCAAAGCATAGTTACCACTGACAATGAGGACTGGGCTTTCAATACCTAGCTGCTTCATCACATCACCAATGTATAGAGTCACGTCTCTATCCTGGAATTAGCGCTCAACGGTGCTGCATCTACCCATCTTCTGCATCTTCAATCGAGAGAAGAAATCGAGAGATTATTAATATTCAAAACAAAAGCGAGGAAAAGTCCTCGGGGTTTGATTCTTAAGAACAATCAGACTGCTGTTTATGTAGGATACAATAGGTTGAAAAGATTTAGAAGCCTCAAAACCTGAACTGAAAGCCTCTTTTTTTCCTTTGGCTCTCTCTCCTCAATTGCCCGCCCCTCGACGTTGACTATCTAGTCCAGTTCTTGGACTAAGAGAGGAGAGGCAAGGTTCGGCAAAATGAATCGAAGCTAATCTTCATCCATACATTCCATTAAGTGATCCTACGTTAATTCATGCCATCTCCATCTATTTCAACTACACGCTAAAGCTGAAAAAGCAGTCAGTCCTGTAGCAGCACCTGTATGCATACACCTCATTTCCTCCCTGATAATGCGTAGGAAATGCTCATTTTCTAATACAAAAGACGATAATGAGAGCAATAGAAATAATACAGCTGTCCATTCATCCTCCAAACAGCAGCAGCAAGATGGACGTCAACACCGACGCTCTGATGCCAGACCTCCCAAACCCACCGCCAAGAGCATTGCCGCTAAGAGCAGGAGCACCGCTGCCAATGAAGACGACAAGCTAAAGCGACCAAGATCAGCATACATCATCTTCTTACAAGAATACGCAGCCAACCTCCAACCCAGTGGTAATACCCAATTTGGCTCCAAAGCAGGTGAGGCATGGAGACTCCTATCTGCAGAGGAGAAGCAAAAGTACCAAACCATGTGTGACAGAGAACGCCTTGACTACAAACTCACCAAGGATGAGAATGCGAATAAACAGCGTCGTAATGCTGCTGATAATAATGGTGATAATTGCACTACCACTACACCAAAAAACAATAATTATAATGATGGCAGTGAAGGTGGAGCAGTTACTAGTAGTACCGTGTTAGAGAATTTTGAGCAAAATCCCACCCTCCCTCCTCCTAGAATCCCCAAATCATCGTATTTACATTTCTTTGAAGACTGGAAGGAAAAATGGAGAAGAGAGAACCCTGAGGAATCTAAGAATGCCAAGATGAGTATATTGTCTCAATTAGCAGGTGAGGAATGGAGGTCAATGAATGCTATACAGAAACAACCCTGGGTAGATAAGGTTATACAAGAGAAACAGATATATACCACTTGGAAATTGGTAAAATCCTCATCATTCAAATCATTGCTCAACCTGCAAGAGAGTAGTAGTAAAGAGGAGGAGAAGGGGGAGGGGGGCGGTAAAGAGGAGGGGGATAGGGAGAAGAAGAACAATGGTGATGATAGTAGTATTGATGCAGCAGCAGCAGCAGCAGGAGCTGATCAGCAACAACAACAGCAACAAAGAAAGAAGAAGAGACAGAGACCATCAAAGAAGACTACGAATTCAAGAAATACTGTATCATCACTTAAGAAGGATGACACTACTAACAATGATAGTCATCATGATTCTATTCTTATTACTACAACCAACAACAACAACAACAGTGGCGATTTCTCACTTCCTCCCTTGCCCCCTAATAAAAAGAGATCAGGCAATTTGAGTCAACTACTGAGTGGCAGTGGTCACCTCCCTCCTCCTGCTCTTCGTCTTCCTACGTATCAAAGAGTACATGTAGATGCATATCCACTACCATTCCCTCCTCCTCTCCAAGTACATCAACATCATCAACAATCAGCTCCTTTGTTTATGAATGCTGCTGGTAGTGGCAGTGGCAGTGGTAGTGGCAGTGGTGGTGAAATGAATAGAGTGTTATCATATAATAGTGCAACTGATGCTGCTGCAATTACTACTACCACTACAACTAGTACATCTCAACAATTAGATATGGTTTCTAATCCAACGATCAAAGATAGAAGTGATAGCACTCCTCATTTTGTTCCTGCCAATGCAGTCAATCCCACCCACCCACCATCGTCATCAACGGCAGCAGTTAGTTATCATCGTATGGTTGCTACGTCTACATCAGCAGTATTAGATCCATCTCCATTTTCCATCGTTGCTCCCGGTATTCAAAATGCTTATAAAGGGGATGCTGCAGTAGTGGTCACTGCTATGACTGCTCACAATGCACTGCCCAGCTTCCCTCCCCCTCCCCCTCCTCATCAAGGTATTGTGAGTGTAGGTGGCATTGATGTGATTCCCAGTACAGTAGCAGCACCAATGATGATTCAAACCATTAATAACCCACACCTGGAACAACAACATGTACCACCATTGAATGTTCAAGAACAGCAGGCTCAGCACCTGCAACAACAAAAGCTGCTCCACAACCCTCTTCTTTCTCTTCCTCCTCCTTCTCTCCAGCAGCAGCAGCAGCAGCAGAAACAGCAGCAACAACAGCAAGCTGCTGCATTTGATTTGATAGATGATAAATTAATGCATGCTGAGGCAATGGTATCCATCATAGAAAATAAGATTAAGAAACAATAGATATAGCTATCTATCTATATATAGTATACCTCCATGAATGTAGCGTCATCATTCATTCATTTTAAGATACTTCACATATAATATCTATAGATCTTATCATTACACGTACACGTACATGCACACGTATTCATTCAAACTATCCATCCATTATCCATCATGTCAAAGTCAAGGCAGCAACATACCCACATAGAAACACATTAAACCCCAACACCACTGGATTATCCAACCAATCAACCCACTTCTTAATAGTCACTGGATACATCAATATCAGCATATACATAGCGAGTTGCAGTACCTTCTTATGTACTGAGGGACATGTTTCTACTTGGTATGTGGTAAATATGCACACTGCTGTCAGCCAGCTGGTGATATGGACAGACATGTTGCTCAGGAGAAGAGAGGATGATTGGGTGTGATGATGACGAGGATGAGCTAGTGTAGAAAGGTGATGATGAGGACTTCTAGCATTGGGATCATGTTCGGTAATACTATTACCACCAGGACTGCCAAGGAGATGTCGCTGCTGCTCCAATTCCTCCAAGTGATGAGTGGTTGATCTCAGTTTCCTAAGAGCCTTCTTTCTATCTGTTTCTTTTTCTTCTAATTGTTCTTTGAGTTCATCAATGAGGGATCTATACTCGTCTTCTCTAATGTGCATCGAGTCATTGATGGCTTTCTCGAGTTTTAAGGCGGCTTCGACTGCCGCAAAGGCGTCTACGCCGATGTAGCCTTTGGGAGTGGCTCCGACTGCTGCAAAGGCGGAGATGAGGAAGGAGGCCCACATTGATAGCAATTCCGAGAATAGCGACCATGGAAAGCTTACAATGTTCCTGTGGGGTAGTTCAAATAAGGTAGTTGAGGGGATAAGAAAGGTAGAAATAAACGAGAAACTCATTAATATAAAAGGCCAGATCACATACCAGACTAATACTGCTACTAGAGAGACCAATGGATACCGTCTCGAGGCATTCCTTGCTACTATGTTCATTCTACCATTAGTATAGGAACTCATATCTCATATATTGCCGCACTAAAGTCAAAATGTTTTAAAAAACAAAGTGATCCGCAGTAACACTTTTCTCTCTAGAATTGTCTCAGTCTTTAATATAAAAGCTCTTCATTCATTACTCTCATCAGGGTTTGCCTGCTGCATAAAAAACACGTGCCAATTATGACAGAATGGGGATGGCAACGTCCCATGCTACTCTCAACACTTCCTGCTCGAAGGGAGCTCCATGTCTACACACTCTCCCTTCCCCACTCCCTCGTATCATCATCAATTGACATATCAGTATTCTAGGACCTATTTACAAACTATCTCTCTACCTATATATATATATATATATAACAATTTAAAGTTTAAATTCCTCTACTTTGGGATTACCAAATAATTGATCAGGATCCACAGCAGACAATGTCTTCCCACTTGCATTCTTACTGAACAGAGACTTGACCACCAAAGTGGCCACATCTTCTCTAGTAATAGCTCCACACACTGTAGTATCCTCAGTCAAAATACCCTTCCCAGTAGCAGGTTCAGATTTCAGGCCCCCAGGTCTGATGATAACAAAGTCCATTGTGCTGCCCATCTCTCTGAGCCTGGCCTCTGCCTTTTCCTTTTCCAACAACACTGGTTTCAATGTTTCATATACTTGTGGTGGTGTGGCTTGTTTGGAGTCACCTGCACCTATGGATGTAACAAGGATGAATTTCTTGACACCATGTCTTGCTGCAGCTTCAATGAGGGTGATGTTGCCAAGGGAATCAGCAGTGGGATCGGCAGTGGTGCCACCGACTGAGGAGATGACTGCCTCTACACCGTCAATGGAAGCAAATGCTTTTTCAACATCTTCCGAATTGGTAGCGTCGCCCTTGACAACGATGGCCATCATGCCTTCAATGTCTTTGCGATGGTTTTCAGTGCGCTGGAGTTGCCAGACCCAAGAGCCCATGTCTTTGAGCTTGCGAGTGACGCTGAGGGCGACGCCTCCGCCACCAGCGACGAGGATGGAAGCGTTGTCTGGGTCTAATTCGAAAGATGATGCTCGCACTACGTTGATGGATCTTCTCATTGGCTGTAGGGACGGGCATCTTCTAGCAGTATTGTGCAAGGCGGGTCTGCCGGCTGCCAGTCGATGGGATGTTAATGTTGCCGACATATTGCGTTCTATATCACTTCGTACGTCACTACAGCTACTATATCAAGTCAATTTGAACACTTTCTATCGATGTGTGCTAAAGATCGTTATAATGAGCCACCCATATCCCTGTTTTCAGGAGATATACAGGGAATGATGATCATGGGAACGACGATGAGGAGCGGATGGCTCGGATGAGACACCCCGCAACCTTCTCTCTTTCACTCAATAACAACAATACACTTACTACCATCATATTTGTCATTTACATTCTATCAATATTAATATCAATTCAATCCAAATATCATGTTACTCAGTGTCTGTGATATCTCAGTTATCTGATCCACTGATCCTGGTCCTACTGCTAATGCCGTCCTCTTCACGACTCCATCTCCATCTCCTCCTCCAGAATGCAGGTGCCTGATCATTCCATACGCTTTGGCTGCTTGTCTGACCAACTCTAGATCCTTCTCACTATCTGCAAAAGCTACCTTTATTTTCATCCCCCCACCCTCCCACTGTCTCATTGCTTCCATTGAATGGCGATGTACCAAGTATAGTTTCTTATAAAGGCCAAGGAGAGCTCTAGAGGCATCTTTGATGACATGGGCTGCTGATAAGTTGAGGTCTGATCTAATGACTATGAGTATTTGAGAGTCTGCATCTGAGGATAAGGGTGCCTGTCGTTGTTTGATGGGGGAAGCAGTGGATGTGGAGCGGGGGGAGGTCGCGATGTCAGGAGTTCGGTGTCCATCGTCTAGGTTGAAGTAATGCCTAATAAGGTTCTTTCGGCCGATGATGTAGCCTGCAACAGCTGCAGAAGCGACAGCTGCTGTTAAAGAGAGAGTGAGCGTAGCTGTGCTCGACATGTTTTAGATTGTCCACAAAGATTGGGTTGAATTAAACTCTATTGTAGGCGAGAATGTTGGATATTCTAGTAAATCTATCGATTGATAGTCTCCATTTACGAAATCTTCAAAAACACAATACTTTGGTCACAGAAAACTGGGGTTTAGCTCTCTATCCCTCGACTTGGTCCGACACTGGGAGGATGCATTGCAAGGACGACTAGTAGGATGTTGACATGACCCAGAGGTATGATTCAGGAGTGATAACAGGATGTGTATGTCAATCGTGTAGGCCTTAGTAATCCGCTCAAAGAAATTTGTTTATCAGCACCTTGAAGCTTGCTGCTCCAGTTCATCTCGAGCTCCGGATCCGTCAGGTCAGTCGGTGCAAACGGTAGGAAAGAACAGCCAAAATACATGAGCAGCCATACTTTAAACGTAAATATACAATATAGCACGAATAAATTACCTCCGATAGTATGCATATGTGAATTTATATCAATTTTCCTACCGCTTTTGTTTTACTGCTGGTTGCATCCATCTGCGATTTGAAAAATGGCTGGACGTCTCTTCTCCTCATTCCCTGAAATCAGCCCCGAGACACTAGCCATCCTAGACACTCTCGGTTTCAAACGAGCCACCCCCGTTCAAGAAGCCACACTCCCCCTCTTTGCCGGCAACAAGGATGTTGCCGTCGACGCCTGCACCGGCTCTGGCAAGACCCTCGCCTTCATCCTCCCCATCATTGAACGCTTCCGTCGCCTCGACCAACCCCTCAAGAAGCATCAAGTCGGCGCCATCATCATCTCACCCACCAGAGAACTCGCCAGGCAAATTCATTCCGTTGCTCTTCCTTTCATCACCTCCATTCCATGGATGTGTCTCACCAATAAGGAAGGAGGAGAGGACTCCACAATATCAACCACAAAAACTTCTCTATTGGTAGGAGGTACAGACCCCTCTCTCGATGTATCCTCTCTCCGTACCAATGGAGCCAACTTCCTCATAGGCACTCCAGGAAGGCTGCATGACATAATGCAGAGAGCTTCCACCCTCTTGGATTACAAATCACTAGAAGTCCTCGTACTAGATGAGGCAGATAGATTACTAGATATGGGGTTTAAATCCCAGGTGGATGCTATTATGGCTAGGTTACCCAGACAAAGGAGGACAGGTTTGTTTAGTGCCACACAGACAGAAGCGGTGGAAGCATTGGCAAGAGCTGGGTTGAGAAATCCTGTACGAGTAGCTGTAGCTGTTGCATTAAAACATGATAATAATTATGGTACTAATGGCAATAATAAATATGAGCAAGTGACTCCTAGTGGACTACATATAGGGTATACATTTGTATCTTCAGATAAGAAACTGATACACCTGACTGAGTTTATCAAGGCACATGCAGATGAGAAGATCATTGTGTACTTTTTGACATGTGCATGTGTGGACTTTGCAAGATTAGCTCTTCCCTTGGCTGCACAGTCTGTAAGAGGCATTGCTTTCCAATATAATAGTGGTACTACTAAGGATGATAGTAATAGTAATGATAATAAGGAAAAGAAGAGCAAGGCTCCCCCTCCCCCTCCCTCCTCCTCCCCCCCAGTACCAATGTGGGCCCTGCACGGTAAGATGAAACAAGGAGCCAGAGAGGCCACTCTCTCCTCATTTGCCACCGCCACACATGGTGTTCTCCTAGCAACTGACGTAGCAGCAAGAGGCCTAGATATCCCTGATGTACACTTGATAGTGCAAGCAGATCCTCCCCAAGATCCAGCTGCTTTTGTACATAGGGTAGGGAGGACAGCGAGGATGGGGAAGAGTGGGAGAGCACTGGCTTTGTTGTTACCTCATGAAGAGGCATATGTGGAGTTTCTGAGATTGAGGAAGGTTCCTTTGATTAGAGAAGATGAAGAAGGAAAGAGAGGTGGTAATGGTACCACTGATGGTACTGCTCATAATGATAATGATAAAGGAGTAGAAGATGGACTTGAATTACGGAAATATACTGAGAAAGAAAGAGAGTTAATGGAGGCAGGGTTGAAGGCCTTTATATCATATATACGTGCATATAAAGAACATCATTGTTCCTACATATTCAGAATACAAGATCTAGATATAGCTGCATTGGCGAGGAGTTTTGGATTACTGAGATTACCAAGGATGCCAGAGATTAAAAAAGCGCATCACCAAGGTAGCGGTGGGAATGGCGTTGATAATGTAGGATTCGTTGCATCGCTCATTGATCCAGACACAGTGCCTTATAAGGATAAGAATAGAGAGAGACAGAGAGTGAGTGGCCTGGCAAAGAAGAAGGCAGAGAGAGAGGCATCTATAGTAGCATCAGCAGTGAAGAAGCAGGCTCATCAGAAAGCAGCAGCTGCTCCCAGGTTGACTGCAGCAAAGAGAAGGCAGTTGGAGAATAGGCAGGAGCTGGGGGAGATGAATGATGATTATGCATTGTTGAAGAAGTTGAAGAAGGGGAAGATTAGTGAGCGTGAGTTTGATGTTGCTGCTGGATTAACTGATGATGATGATGATGGTGGTGGTGGTGGTGATGATGATGGTGGTGGTGGTGGTGGTGGGGAGGATGGAGATGTAGAGGAGGAGGGTGGTAGTGATGGTGATGAGAAGAGGAGGGAGGCATCGTCATTGGTGGCAAAGGCAGTGATGAAGAAGGCAAAGAGGAAGAGGAGGCGTAATGCTAAGAACAATAATTGAGTGAGAGTTGAGATGAGGTTGTTGTAATACAACACGATCGTATGTACAGCTATTGCCAGTAGAACAAGTGAAGCTCAACCAATTCAACAATATGGCTGCATGTCTGAGTCAGCGTTGGGAAGAAGGGAGGGAAGGGTAAAACCCATCGTCAAATGCTCTATTAACGGCATATAATTCGATGGATGATCATCTCTATTCTCTTGGATACGCACTTCTTGGTCTCCAAGATGTACCGGTGTAATGTGGAGAAGAGAATTGCCAACGTACTTACAGTTATCATGGCTGGTGATTCACCTCTGTCATCCAACTGTGCTGGAAGTTCAAATAGATGAATCTCTATGGAACTATCCTGAGTACATATATCAAAAAAGAAAAAGAAAAAGAAGTTCCTCTGATGTGATGGAAGGCGTGGTTGTTACAAGGTTTTTATTGGGTCATTGGCAGGCTTTGGTTTGGATTGCCTAATTGTCAGCCAGTATCAAATACCATTTTGTAAATTTTGAAAACAGGATGGCGCATTTTTCTAGGCCATACAGGTCTATATACCATTACTGTGTTTTTTTATTTTATGTATTTACATTCTGCAACTTTACTAATTATGTAATAATCACCGTACTAATACTTTCCACCAACTCCAGCCCTCTCTATTGTGGAGAAGGAGATACTACTGGTGATCCAAACGCCACCGTCTCCTGCCTCACTTCCACCCTACCTCCACCTCCACCGCTATTATAACTATCCTTCTTCTTCCTATTCCCAAATGACAGCTCCTTTTTCAAATCAGCTGCCAATTGATTCACTTCGCTGGTCGGTGTAGATAATGCTCCTCCCCTCAATATTGATGTCGGTACACCAGAGTTCCACCTACCCATTGTTGCTGCAGTAGCAGTAGTAGTTGTAGTTGCTGCCGCCCCTACCCCCCCATCTGCACCATAACCACCACCACCACTATTACTAAGACCAGAGCAACACAAGTGCAGCAATATCTTCTCATCTTGTATCATATAGTGGGGGAGCTGTTCTCTCCCTTCTAATAAGGTCAACCTCAAGATCCATTCCAACCTTCCTAACAATGACCACTCTCTCGTAAGATCTGATAATGTGCTGGTATTTTTATTATTATTATTATGATTGGTGAACATATCATCGCTACTACTATTATTATTATTATCATTATCATCATCATTGTCGTCACTCCTAGTTCCATTTGTTGATGCATCTTCCTCATCACCATCTTCCTCTTCTATAAAGTTGCAAATTATAGCCAAGTTTTTAATAGTAGTAGAGCCAGTACTAGCAGTAGGAGTCCCAGGTGTAGTGCCTCCCCTAGGAGTAGCAGTACCCACCTTACTCCCAACACTAACAGCAGTACCAGCAGGTGGTGGTGGTGTATTCCTAGGTCCCATGGACTTGCTCATCTTAGTCGCAACACTAGCTTGCTGTTGATGATGATGTCTTACCGATATCAGTAGTGCAGGTCTGAAATCATTGTCCCCTAGAGCTAATGTCTGGGCAGTACTCCATTGTATATCCAAAACATTGGACGTACTTGTACACATACTACCTGGTATCTCAGAAGTATCATGGAACCTTCCATCATCCATATCTTGGATGATTTCCACCTCATATTCATATTTATTATTATTATTATTATTATTTTTGGTAGCAGTATGATACTCTTCTTCTTCTTCTTCAGATTGACCGCTCGTCCTCCTCCCCTTCCCTTTCCCCTTCCTGCCACTCTTCTTCTCTCCTTCTCCTTCTCCTTCTCCTCCTCCTCCTCCTCCTCCTCCTCCTCCT
>Ga0114919_10000343_pt1 | contig 35198 bp, 26 predicted proteins | sample BlataG_FD_88682 | JGI IMG/M metagenome (GOLD analysis project Ga0114919, IMG submission 88682) | Deep subsurface microbial communities from Black Sea to uncover new lineages of life (NeLLi) - Black_00105 metaG | ecosystem: Environmental > Aquatic > Marine > Oceanic > Sediment | place: Atlantic... | reverse complement strand
CTCCTCCTCCTCCGCCTCCTGACCCCCCACCCCCACCCCCACCCCCACCCCACAGACTATGACAAGCGTAAATATATGTGGAAGCTCTTATACACCAGAATGCTTGGATACGATGTAGAATTCGGCCACAAACAAGCTATGGATCTCCTAGCTTCCACCTCCTACCCATTGAAACATGTAGGGTATGTAGCCTGCTCCATCTTCCTCACTGAAAAAGACGAACTCCTCCGACTGGTCATCAACAGTGTCCGTAACGATCTCATATCCAGGAATGAATCCTTCCAATCTCTAGCCCTAGACTTTGCTGCCAATGTTGGAGGGGAAGAGTTCAGTCAGCTGCTAATGCAGGATGTCGTGCAGGTACTGGGGAATGGTGCCACCCGACCTGCAATCAGGAAGAAGGCATCGCTTTGTTTGTTGAGGCTTATTAGAAAGTTTCCAGAGGATCATGAAGCTATGCCTGCTGATGTTTGGGGGACTCAATTGGCTTCTCTACTGGAAGACAGTGATCCTGGAGTCTGTCTTGGACTGGTCACTTTGCTGCTGGGCATTGTCTCAAGGGGTAGTTACGAAGGGTTTGAGCCATGTGTGACCCCTCTGGTCAATATATTAGAACGTATGAGAAACAGAGAAGTCCCACAAGACTATACGTACTACGGCATTGCCAGTCCTTGGCTCCAAGTCAAGTGTTTAAGGACGTTGCAGTACTTTCCCACGCCAACAGACCCCCACGTGGTGAAATCCTTGGTGGAAACGGTAAAACGTATCCTGGGCGCTGGAGGAGATATAATAAAGAATCAGAATAAAAGCAATGCCATCCACGCTATAGTGTTTGAAGCAGTAGCTGTGGCAGTAGCTCTGGAAGACCACGCTGAATTGCTTCCCATAGCAACTGCTATTCTGGCAAAGTTTCTGACTGCAAAAGAGGCCAATATGAGGTATGTGACGCTGGAAAACATGAGCAGACTTGCAGAAGTACCAGCTGTAGCTGCTGCTCTCATTCCTCATCAACAAACCATCACAGTTTGTCTGAAAGACCCAGATGCGTCCATCAAAAGACAAGCCCTGGATCTGCTATTCATCTGTGCTGGTTCCAGCAATGCAGTGGCAATAGTAGAAGAACTCCTGGGTGCACTCAGTACTGCGGATTATGATTCCAGAGAAGATATTGTACTCAAAGCTGCAGTTCTAGCTGAGCGGTTCTTGCCTTCATTAGAGTGGTATGTCGACTCTATGCTCACACTGATGGATAGAACCGGGGACACTGGTGCCAATGACATTTGGATATCAGTCGTTCAACTGGTCACCAATGCCCCCAGCCTCCACACCTATGCTCCAAAAAAAGTGATAGACACCATGAAGACCAGATCTGGTGGATCAGAATCGTTCATCAGAGCAGCATGCCACATTGTAGGGGAATACGGCCGCTTTGTCGCTACAACAACACCAATGCTAGAGCAATTCACCCTCCTCCACAGCCGGTTCTTTGCAGTGGGCCCTGAGACGAGAGCCATGATGTTGACAGCATATGAAAAAATGACAATTGCCGACCCCCAGAATGATGCATTGAGGAAACAAGTAGCGGATATACTTGACCACCACAGGAACTTTATGGATCCAGAGCTGCAACAAAGAGCAATAGAGTACAGGGCATTGTTGAATGCAGGTGAAACGACAACAGGGCCTGATATTGCAGCTGTTGCGCTTCAACCTTTGCCAAAGTGGGAGAAACAGGGGAGTTTGTTGTTGAGGAGGTTGGCTCAGAAGGCAGCTGAGGAAGGGGATGAGGCTAGGGAAATACCCGCATGGTTGAGTCAGTTGCAAGAGGAAGGAGGAGGAGGTGAAGGTGGTGGTGAGCAGCAACAGCATCAAACAGGTGAAGGTGGTGCTGTAATAGGCGCTATTGCTGCTGCTGCTGCTGCTGGGGATGGTGATAGTGGCAGTCGCAGTCAGCCAGACACAGCCAAGCGTGCTTCTCCAGTACCTGATCTCATGGATCTCCTGGATCTTCATGAAACACCTCCGACTGGTTCTGGAAACATAAGTGCAACAGCTGCTACTAGTAGTATCAGTAATCCATTTGGTGCTCCAGAACGGCAGCTTTCAACAAGTCCAAGTGACGGAGCTTCTTCCCCTGGTAAACAATCACAGCCTTCTTCTGCACTTGTTGCATCATCATCACTGGGCAAAGGATCAGGCTCGATCCCACAATCTTCAACAACAAAACCCAGTTCAAACATCCAACCGACAGTTGACCTCCAACAATGCGCTAGAAAGCTCTACCTCTGCAACTCTGGTGTATTATATGAAGATGCCAATCTCCAGGTAGGAGTGAAGAGCACATACGCATCATCTACGGGACAGATAACATTGTTTCTCGGCAATAAACATGCCACCAGTCAGTTGAGCGGTGTTCTATGCAAGGTGATGGATCCTTTACCAGCAGGGCTGCACATGGTACAAACTGGGCCTAGTCCTGGTGTATTGACGCCAAAGCAGCAAGTACAGGTCCCCTTTTCCGTCTCTCTTCTTGCTCCTACGAATGGGTCTGCTGTCTCCCCAAAGATTCATCTGGCTTACCAGATAACTATTAATAATAGTGGTGGAGCATCACCTGTGGTGGTAACGATGAATCAAGTATTGGAGCTACCAGTCCCCTTGACTAAATTCCAGCAAGATCCGCCAGTAGATATCCCTGCTGCTTTATTTGCTTCAAGATGGTCTCAAGTGCCCGGTCCTCCATTCAAACTGGAAGCAGCCCTAGCATCTTCATTATTGAAAAGAAGTAATAGTGAAATAGAGGATATATTGATGGGATTGAATTTGAGGGTGGTTAAAGGAGTACAGGTAGAAGGTCCAGAGGTAGTGTGTGCAGCATGTGTAGTGCAATGTGGTGGTGGTGGTGGTCAGCCAATGAAGCAAGTGCCGTGCATGGTGAAGGTGGAGAGAGGAGTGGTGGGCGCTGCTACTCCAGATGGGATGGCAACAGAGGCGTTGATGGCTGTGTTGATGAAGGTGTTGTAGTATTGTATTGTATATATTGAGTTTGTAAAGGTTTTAGTAGTAGAGTTGAAAAATGACATAGGAATGGTGGGGTCTGGGGAGACAGCTGTGTCTCTGTACCTCTCTCACACGTCTTCTAGGTTTCAAAACCAGGGGAGGGTCGGTGCAGCGTCTCTAAATCAGCATTTTAGATCAAAAGCAATCTTATATCACAAAGCGTACTGAATCCCTCAACCTTAAGGAGTAGAGTTAGCTTATCTCGTTTCAACGCAACTCGAATTATTTGTGATCGATATTTTTTCAAGAGCTTGGAAAACAACTCAAACGCCTTACATACAACGAGTAAGTCCGTTCAGTGCATTGGTCGCAGTCGTGTATCCCATCCTGCTATTTGAGTCAGCTCCCTTGATCGCTCCCCCTCACACCTTTTCCGCCTCTCTCCTATCCCCACACACCTGTACAGATCATATTATTATTCACCAGTCATGGGTTATGCCGGTTACGTTCCAGCCAAGCTGCCTCCCAACAAGGCTACTCCATTCCAACAAGCTCTCTCTACTATCAGCACCATTGAGGCCTTGGAAATCTTCGAAAAACTCATCTACAACACTGCTATTCAACCTAAAGAAGCCAAATTCCGCAAAATTAAACTTTCCAACAACAAAATTGCCTCCACCATCGGCACAGAACCCTCTGCTCAGGAAGCTCTCCAGCTCATGGGCTGGGAGCTCTCCCAAGAGGAAGAAGACGGCCAACCTTTCTTCACCTTACCAGCCAAGAAAAATTTGACCATGGCAGATGTCAGACAAATCCAAGAAGCACAAACCAACCTCAAAAAGGCCATTGCAGAGGGTAAACGCTCCAAATCTTCACGTAAGCTGGTAGAAGATCTCAGATCAGCAATGGAGAATGATCGTAGAGAGAGAGCTGGACAGGAGCCAATCCAAGGTGCTTTGGTCGCTCAGGCACTGCCTAATGCTAATAATGGACCTAATGTGGCTACTGCCAAGGATGTTGGTATGAGTAGCGACGGATGCTGCTAGAAGAGAGAGAAGGGGGGTGGGGGGGAGGGGGGTACTGAGAGGAACAGAGCTGCCAATAAAGAAGGACGAGTGTTCTATCTTCACAGCATTTTTTGAATATATTATATATGTATCAATTCTTAAAAGAAGAAATCAATTTATTTATGAGCATCACTGGTAGCCAGTGAAGAAGATGCATGATGTCAACAGTACACATAGGAGCATGTTATGATCAACAACCTGCTCTCTTAGCATATCAGTAGCAATTTGATCAATTAAATGGATGGAAAGCCATTATAATTGGATGGAAAAGAAGAAAAATACATGTATGGAAAGAGAAAAGAGAAAGGGCACCAACTAGAAAGGGTGCACATGATCATGAGTGTACATGAGTCATGGCTGAATTATTGGATCATGGATTGGATTTAAGCAACATTCAAACTGAACAGGATAATCATCATTACTGGACTACTGTTTCTATTCTTATTTATAAGAAATTATAACCTCTGTTGACACTAAACTGCATTGATATTATCATTATTCAGCTCCGTCCCGCTCCTCATTCTCATTAATGGGGCGGCACTACTAGGTGCTGCTGCTGCTGCTGCTGCTGCACCACCTCTACTAGTACTACTACCACCATTTCTAGTTGTGATGTGCATGCTGCTAGTCAATGGACTAACACCTCCACTTCCAACTAATAAAGGTTGATGAAATTCTCCTCCAGATATCAAGCTACTAGATGAAGACGTGGGTGAAGCATGAGCATGAGCAGTGGTGGTTGCACTAGCATTAGTTGTTGTTGCTGTGATGGTGATTATTATTATTGTTATTATTAGTAGTAGTAGTAGTGGTAGCATTGCCATTGGGAAGTGATGCTCTACCTCCTCTCCCTGTCAATCTATTCCATACTTGTCTAGTCCAGCCACTGCCAATAGAAAGCTGATCAGCAGCTGTAAGCAGACCACTACCATTACCTCCACTACTACAACATTCCATCCCGACCTGGGTAGCATCACATTTGCACACAGGACACAATGGCTTCCTAGATTTCAACCAAAAATCAATACAATCTTTATGATATCTATGCTGACATGGCAGTATCCTGAGCTTCTCTCCATCCTCATACGTCTCAAGGCAGATGGCACATGTCTGCAGTGTTCCTCCTCCTCCAGCATACATTTTCCCTCCTCCATCACCTTCTTCTTCCATTTCATTCTCATACTTTTGCTGCTGTTTTTCTACGTCATCATCTTCAGTTGATGCAGTAGTATATGATGGTCTAGGAAAGCAAGGCTTCCTTGGAACTATCAATGCAGCTGTCATAGAGGAGGATGTCTCTCCAGAGAAAGAAGAAGTAACAGCTTGCGTGACTGCACTACTATTACTGCTACTAATAGCTTTATCTTCCCCACTGTGCCTTGCATTCATTGCAATAGCAGTACTCATGCATTTATATATGACAATAGGGAGCCTGTTGAGTTGTTCTTCAGTCAATACACCCCTACAAGCAGCTGCTCCTCCTTGTTGCTGACCACCACGAGCATGTCTGGCGAGAACAGTAAGGCTGTGTCGTCTTCTTGCCAAGATCAGCCCTGCCATCAGAGTGAGAAGAGCCAATAAGCCAGAAAATCCGCTAATAATGAGAGATAACGCGGTATTACCATGCTCAGGAAAGATCTCTGTGTATGTCTCTCCACCCTCAACGAGATGAAGAATGACCTCGCCCGTCCTGAGGGAGATGAAAACAGCTGGGATCTCTGGGTCTGGACTTTCTGAAGGTTTGGACATGACTATGAGAGCTTCATAGACATCATCGTATACTATAGCTGCTATAGCACCTGCTTCAGCTGCGTTGCCAATTTTGGTATCAAATGTGCATTCGGCGGCCATGTTTTGCGACCTCTTGATGAGAGCAACCCATCTTGGTGGCTTTGATGTTGATGTTAGGATATTGGGGATTGCTTTAACTTTAGAGCAGGCATCTTCTGGCTCTGTAGGCATGATGATACCAAAGATACCATTGGAAGGGATGCTGGGGCCAAAATTTGCTTGGGTCGATGAGGCTTGGAGGCCAACGGAACCACTCTGCGAGAGGAGGGGACGGGGATGGACAAGGAGTTGAATATAGGCGAAAGTGATTAAACCGAGGTTGATATTAGCGGAGTAAATGATTATAGAACGAACCTTGATTACTACTGTCGCTTGTGATGTCCTTCCTAGACATATTATTACTAGCATGAAAAAACTCCCAAAGATTACTTGAGCTCGCATCCCGCCTGCCACCTCCAAGAGGTGTTATCGTTTAAGCAAATACATCTGATTGGGGAAATCAAAAGATGATTGGAAAAAAACATTGGTGGCGAGTCGGACCCTTCCTCTTCTAATGAAACCCCAGTCGCTCTCCAAAACAATGTGACCCACCCTGGACATTCCCTCTCTCCTTGTTCACACCCCCTAGATGGCCTTGATTGACATTAAAAAATGGGCAGGGGAAAATCTTCATAGATTTCGATCCATTATATCAACACTCTCAAGAATTGGAAAGTCGCTTAGTATGCCACTGACAGTGATTAACTTTAATAAATCATAACGAAAATTTAGTTGAGCAAAGAATGAAAGAAGAGATAGACCAGCGGGGAATCATCCCTCTTAAGACAACCATATGTAAATTCAAAGGTTTCAAGTAAGTAACTGGGAGCAGTTGCGAATTGGTTGCACCTGGCATCGCTCCGCTCTCTGCACTTCATTTCATTCTCTCTCTCTCTCTCTCACACACACACACCTCGTCTCTATTTCTCACAGGAAGGGAGAAGGCAGTGACGCCCCCTACAGTGGAAAATCTTCCAAACCATATCTACTCACCCTTACTCCAGACGCTATCCACTTATTCACCACTGACGACGCAGAGGAAACACTGCACTCTGCTCCAGTCCTCTTGGTAGCACCCCCCACCACCAATGCCAGCAGCAACAACCCATCATCCAAATTGGGGCACACAAAGAGCATCAGATTAGCTCCAGGCTCTCTATTTAAGAAGGGAGACCAACAGGAATCTAAACCATTCATATTGTCAGCCATCAAGAGTGCCCCCCAAGTAGTCCAGCTGCATCCCGAGGTTTCAGGAAACAGTGCTACGTCTTCTTCCCAAGGAGGAGAAGGCCCTCAACAACAACAACAACCTGGAGGGACATCTTCTCAAGGAGATGCGTCAGATTCTCACCACCACCACCACCACCACCACAGTAGTAATAATAATAATCAGACAGACGAGGGTCAAATCTCTAAATTGGGAGTGGCTCTCACTCAATGTCTGTCTATAGAGCTCTTTAAAGAAAAGCGACTCAAAATATGCTTTGCCGCACAACGACCTGCCATCAAAAAGGCAGAAGAAGCCACTCTCACTGCTTTGAAAGGAATCTTCTTCCCTGTATGGTTCCCTATCGATGCTTGGTACAAAGAAAAGTGGTCCTTTGATGCTTATCTAGAAGGCCATCTGGTGAAGGATCCTGGTGTACATAAATTCATCATTGAGCTGCCTACTGCTCAAGAAGCCGTCGATCTGAAACTGGCAGTTGAGCAAGCTATGAGGAGATTGCACAAGGCGGTGCGGTTTTTGAGTTTGGGGATACCTCTTCGTTCTTCTAGTACCGTCACAATGATTACTGTTGATGCCACACCGCCTCCCGTCTTCAATGGCAAAAACAACAGTAACAATAATAACATGAGCCCAGGGACTGCTCTCTTGGCACATGCCACTGCCAGAAGACACACATGGGCCCTCAGCAACAAAGAGTTCCTCAACTGAGCCATGTCATCCCCTTCCCCGGTTGGGGGGAGAAGCTAGCTCTCCCTGACATAGTGGGCATGGCCATAGCTCACCAGCAAGCGCAGCTAGACCAACCAATGATGGTGCGCATGCCATCAGCTGCATCTCAACTGTATCAAGACGTTTTAGTCAAAATATGGCTCAACACTCCACTTGGTCCAGCAGTAGCGGAAGTAACCTCCACCATGTTGTTGCAGTCTGTCAAAGCAGGTGGCGCTCCAGTTGAAGTCAGAGCCATGGTACACAAGCAGCCTGATATTGATGAAGAGGAAGAATCAGTAACTGATAAATCCGGGGGAATGTTCCATGACGGTGTTAAGAAGAAGGTGCAAGTAGTGATCTTGTTGGAAGTGCAACCAGAGGCGCCATTGTCGACAAAAGAGGCAGCTGCTGCGTTGGCGTTGTATAATTCAAGGCAATTGAAACGAGGTGAGGACGGTCGATATTATTATAGCATTGACTGTGATTGTGTTAATGATGGCAGGGTGCTGTCTTCATCATGGTCGCCTGCTTATTATTATAGCACGCTATTCTTGCTGTTTGTCATTCTAGCGAGTGCATTGACAACCACATTATTATTGCTTTATTGTATGTCTCTCTCTCTCTCTCTCTTTCTCTTTTTCTGTTCTCCCAGCATCACATCTTCAACCATTTACTGACCCTTCTCCTTTTCTTTTATCCATATACAACAAAAACAGGGAACCCACTCCAATCTGGAGCTAAGGGGGTGTTGAAAGCAGCCGGTACAGTTGCAGGTGTCACTGTAGGTACAACCGTAGCAATATTAGGATCTGTCTTCAGATTTAGACCTGGAGGTAGTAGAAAACAATTACAACAGCAACAAAGTAGTACACGCCCTGCCGATGCTCCAGTCACAACAGCAACTACTACTATTATGCCGTCTACAAAGGAAAGGAGCGGAGCAACTGATTATCAAGATGTCAATTCAGACAATGGCAGTGTTGGCGTTGCTGATGACAATGATGCCGATGAAGAAGAGACCAGTTCGAAGTTATTAGCTGGGTGCCCATGCAAGTGGTATATCTCCCTAACTGCGGCTGAACTTGTAGAACAGACCACTAGACCAGAGAAGCCATCTGTTCCCCCAATCAGACGAATGCTGTCAGTCACAGGGATGCCTCAACCACTGCTGTCCAGCACTGTATCCGCCCTGGAGGCCTCGACCACCCCTCTTCCCCACCCTCTCATTCTCCTCACCGAGCAACATCCAGAGCTTGTAACTGAGGACATTGCCAGGAGATTCCTGGTAGGGTTGGGATCCGAAGTAAAGGCATACTCTGCTCTGTCGACATGCATCAATTGGACGTTACAGCAAGGACTAGAGGGGTTAGTGAGTCAGCCTCAGCCCAAGTTTAACATCATTAAAAAACACTACCACCATGGAGTGTACACTTGGAGCAAGAAGAAGGATTGTTTACTTGAAATTGAAAAGATGGGACTGTGGCCACAGGCCTATCCATTGATTAAAGCTGAGGGCGCTACTGATGCTGAGATTTTACACCACCTGAAATTCACTTATGAATATGCATTCAAGAGAATTGACGACCGTCCATTGCCTCATGGGAAATCAGTCAAAATTATTGACTTAGAAGGGCTGAGTATGTCTGCAGTGAGATCAGAGGCATTTAAATTCATTTCTCAAGCAGGTGCTCTGTTGGCACTGAACTATCCCCAGAGATTACACCGAGCCTTCCTGGTAAATGCCCCCACCTGGTGGAGTGTTGCCTGGAGACTAATCTCCCCGATGATTGACGCAAAAGTGAGATCTCAGATGATGCTGGTGGGTAAGAATGATAAAGAAAAGATGAAGGCGGCGTTATTGGAGTGGGTGGATGAGGATCAGTTGCCCTTGCAGTATGGTGGAACGTGTACTGTGGAGATGGGGGATAGCGTGTTTGAGACCGAGATGAGAGAATATGTTGCAAAATTGAATTTTTCTTCGTGATATTGATTGATTGAGTATTCATATTTGATGAATTATATATTATATAAATCGTGTAAGCCTTATTATTATTTTTTAAACTTGGTCTTTACTTTACACAAAGTCTAGATTGACAATGCATTGATTACCACCTTCATTCCATAACTTTTGATAAAACTCTGTATCTTTTGTAAAAATCTCCAGACGATCAGCATCATATTGATCACCATTACCATTACTATCATCACCATGCACCACCAACCTTCCTTCCACAGCTTTGCTGCTATTCAATGAAAGCAGTACAGGAAAGCTTCCAGGTCCTGGAGGCTGATTTTCTACCTGATCTACCCCTATTTCCAATTTTCCCCCACTAATTCCACTACCCCCTCCCCCTTCATCTTCTTCTCCCAAGTTGATCACCAGTCTATATGGTCTCCCCAATATATCCTTTACCACCTTCATGTCCCCCTGCATCAACCCTTTTCTCACTGCAGACGATGACACTGTAGTCTCCAATTGCTTCCTCCCCGTCTCCCCAACCAAGTCTACTATTGAAACCTTTATTCCATATTTTTCCCCTAGGTCCTTCAACGTATCTACAGTACCAGCTGCCTTGTATCCAAATCTATAATTGGCGCCTACTACCACGCCATGGACTTTAATATCCTGGGCTAGGAGCCTAACGAATTGATCTGGGCTCATTGTGCGTATTCTGTCAAAAGGGATGTAACATTCTTTAGGGGAGAGGGGCTGGATGGACCAAGAGTCGAGGACACGGCGTCGGTCTCGGGGAGCGACCAGAGGTTGGCGTGGTTCCCAGCCTAAGATTTCTGCCATGTTTGAGAATGAGACGAGCCATGGGTGGCATGGTGTGTCACAGAGAGATGCAGCGGCTACAGCTAGTCGCCGGTGTCCAGTGTGGAGGGCGTCGAATTTGCCCAAGCAAATGGGTTGGGATTGGAGGTGGAGGGGAAGACCATCGATGTGACCAAGGTTGCACTCGTCTTCACAATAACTGCTAGATGAGATCATGACTTTCGGTACTGTCGAGTGAGATATTGAAGGAAGCTTTAATCTTGCCATGGAACAACAGTACCACCGACAGTTTGAAGAATTGATCATCTTTTGATTGAATTTCGGTCGATACAAAGGTATTTGCCTACTGAATGACGAGTATTCTCTTCAAACACATGTTAAATATTTTCAATTTAGATCTCGTGGCTATTGTATTGTTGGGTCGACAAGAGGAAGAGCCGATGACTGACTGGTTCCCCGACTATCCGGGCAGCTGTCTGCAGAGAGCCCCAGCAGAGGTTGGTGCCAGTGTAGGTCGGGTTCCGTTGTTATAAGGCAAGAGATCCCACACTGTCATTGCTCTTGGGTTAAGACAAATGCGAGCCAATGCCCAAGTGAATAGAGTGTCTACAGAACTTGAAGTGGGATTGGAGTTGGTGTACACTAACATGTTGACCACCTTTCCCATCGTTGTCTCCCTGTTTAGGACTAAGTTGGCCATGTTTGGGGCATTTCTTCCATTTTAACCCTTTAACAAAACTCAATATGTATTAAGTATACTACAACCGTCAAGTTTGAATGAAGTAAACAGAACCTGTCAATTCAATCGCTAGAAAAGATGTCAAAATCATCTCCAACTCGTAAACGTGCTCATATTTCTCTTCAATATGAGACCAGCAAACATTACGACCACATACACCCGTTCCAAGACTTCTCTAGACCAGCCAACCCTATCCAAAAACCCATCGACTCTCTTGTTTTCATGACCACCGATATCACCACTTTCAATTCCTCCTTCCACATCTTCGGCCTCACCTCATCTGGCCACACCGTCCTCATCCGCATTTCAGACTTTCACCAGTACTTCTACATTGCAGCTCCCATCAACCTCAATCCCACTCCATCCAATCTCACCTCCATTATAACCGCTCTCAACCGAGCAGCTTTCCTCCAATCCTCCTCCTGCATTACCACCATCCAACCAGTTCACAAACGCCCCATCATGTTCTACCGCCCCGACACCCCTCAAGGATCCACCTACCTCAAATGCACTTTATCTCTGGGGGGTAGTAATAAAATGCACCAAGCTGCTACTGCAGTGGAGAAGCTTCTCAATGACCCTCACCGACTGGCTCACCTAGAGGCAGCCACCAACATGTCCTGGAGGGGAGGAGGGGAGGGATACAGCAGTATCTACGAAGGGGAGGTGGCTCCATTACAGAGGTTCTTAGCTGATGTTCCTGTATCAGCAGGTGCATGGATGTATATCCATAGTGTGGAGGAAAATAGCAAGTGTGGTCATAGTGACGCTCTTCAATTGACAACACCAGACAAGAAGCACCCTAGTACAACAACAACAACTACTACTACTACTATTTGTTCTTCTTCTTCTTCTTCCCAACAGCATGTACCAGCAACGCATATTGTAGACAGTAGTTCCAAGATATCTAAATGCGATATAGAAATAGATGCATCATGGTCATCATTGGTCTGCTTGACCCCTGACGCTACTCAACTGGCGAACCCACATTGGTCACCTTTGAAAGATGTTAACATTGCTGTTGATATCAGCAATGATGATGATAGACTGAGGGAGGCAACAGAGGCAGCAAAGAGAGGTGACATAGCTCCATTGAGATTGATGATTGTAGATGCTGTCCTTGGTACCTGTGATGGTGTTGACAGGGCTCCTATACCTGCTCAAGATCCTATTGTGGCTATCTCATGCATTACAACTACCTTTACTGGATCAGCAGCAGCAGGTGATCATAGACGAGGAGGAGGAGAAGGAGAGGGAGGGGAGGATGAAGACGATGAAAACAATGCTGATGAGGAGGAAGAGGGCAATGGTGGTGGTACTAAGACAACGGCCATCGCATTATCTAGTGCAGCTGTAGCAGGAGCTCCCAGCAGGCCCAGCGCATCCAAGGCAGCACCGCTTGGTAGTAGTAGTAAAGAGCAACAACATCATCCTCGGACGTACACATTCGTATGGAACCCCACCTTATCTACATCATCACCACCAACAACAATTGAAGAACAAGGTACACACATTGCTGTGTTTAAAGAAGAAGCAGATCTCCTTTCCAGTTTCATTTCATTCCTCAATACATACGATCCAGATATCCTGGTGACATTTCAAGTAGGAGACACGCTGGACAGAATAAAGAAGAGATCTGAAGCTCTTGGTGTAGGAGGAAATAGTGGTAGTAATGGATTGTTGTTTGGTGTTGGAAGGCTTGTTGGAAGGCATGCAAATGCAGCGATAGTGAAGAAAGTGACAATGTACAGTGCGGCATGGGTGAAGAGTCAGTCAAGGATGGCAAGTACCAGCAATCAAGAGACATATGCCATGACAATAGATGGAGTGTTGGTGATTGATATATTGCGGCAAGTGTTGACTGGAAGTACCTTGTCTTCATTTAGCTTGGTTGACTGTGTGCAGACCTTGTTGGGCCAAACATTAGAGGTCATCAGGCCCAATCATATTATGTCTCATTTGGTGAACAACAATAATGGAAAAGAAAAAGAAGGGGGAACTCTCCGTCTAGCTAGATATAGCAATCAAAGATGCAGAATGATCCATGCTCTGCTTGATCAGCTGGCTACTATTCCAGAGGGGTTTGAAATGGCACGTGCTACTGGTTTGACAATTAACCAGGTGTTCTATAATGCTCAGATGATCAGAACGCTGTCTTTACTTCTTAGAGAAGCTGGAAGAAGAGGGTTTATATTGTCTGGGAGGCAAGATGCGCTGGCCCTGTCAGAAAGTCCCTTTCTCATTCATCCAGTAGAACAGAATACAGTCGGATTGTACAAAGATCCGGTGGCAGTGTTGGACTTTGCATCGCTGTATCCTTCACTATATAGAGCATACAACCTTTGCTATACAACGTTATTGCACCCGGACGATGTTGGTAGGTTTTCCAAAGAAGACATTTTCGTGTCACCTCAGACTGGAGCAGCGTTTGTGAAATCCAGGACTAGAAGTGGAGTACTGCCAGATATACTTGCTGCATTGATGAATGCAAGAGCATCAACGAGAGAACAATTGAAACATACAACTGATACTGCTATGAGAGCAGTGCTGGATGGAAGACAGAGAGCTTTAAAAGTCACGGCAAATGCTCTTTATGGGTTCACTGGAGCTGGAGCCAGCCCTTTGCAATGCGCTCCCCTGGCTAATAGTTGTCTGGCACTAGGAGCTCAATCATGTCGACAGGCAAAGCAGGTTTTGGAGGCAGCAGCTCAGAATGGGAGTCTTGGGTTGACTGGGAGACAAGCCAAAGTGGTTTATGCTCAGACAGATTCTCTTTTTGTAGTATTACCACTTGCAAAATCACCTGGAGAAGCCATAAAAGTGGGCAAACTAGCCAGCTCAGTAGTATCACAAGCTTTTCCAGACCCAATCGAGCTCAAATTTCAAAACATAATGCAACCCTTTCTCCTACTCCAAGTCAATAGATACGCCGGTAGAGCGTTCTCAACAATAGAAGCTGCTGAAATTCAAGGAGGATGTGGAGAATTGGTGGTCAAGGGTCTGAAATCTATGTGGAGGCAAGCTGCTCCCATCGTGAGAACCACTCTTCATGGGGCACTGGTATGCATTATCATGCACAATGATGTACAGTTAGCACTAGAGTTTTGTACCAAGGAGATTAAGAGATTATTGTTGGGGGAGGTGGATTTATTTGAATTAATTATGACTGGAGGACTTTGGAGGATTAGTGGAGAGCAAATAGATAAAGCTGCTGCTGCTGCTGCTGCTGCTGCTAGTGGCAGTGGTGGTGGCAGTGGTGTTGGTGGTGTTGGTGTTGGTGGTGTTGGTGGTGGTGGTGGAAATATTAGTAACACAGGAGCATCAGAAGAGGTGAAAGGACCACATGCTTCCCTAGCTGTCAGGCTAGCCCAAAGAGATCCAGGTTGTTCATTTGTGCTAGGTCAACGTCTGCAATACGTACTGGTATCAGGGAGAGGGAAGCTTCAAGATGATGCAGCAGAAGATCCATTAACTGTACTGCGACAAGGGTTGATACCTGATTATCAGTTGTATTGGAGAAATAAACTAAAGCCACCATTGCAAGAGTTATTGACGCACTGTGTGACTGATTCTCAGTTGCAGCAGTTGGTGCATGGGGGGCATACTATGGTTAAAGTCGATTTCTTATCTCAACAGCAGCAGGAACAGCAGGTGCTAATGTCTCAGAAGAAGCAACAGAGTGAGGAGAAGGAGCAACAAAGGAAGATATTGACAGCAATGCCGCCCATCAGTCCCTCCCCCAGTAGCAGTAAGAAGAAGAAGAAGACAACACGGAGTGCCACCACTTTAGCAGCAACTGCTGCTACTCCTGCTGCTAAATCAACTCAAGTAAACATTAAGCAGACAGGCCTTACCTCCTTTTTCAAATCCACTGCCAAGTGCTTGAGCTGCAAACGAGGCCTCCCTGGCACCATTGCAGGAGATGCCTTTGCACCTGGCCTCTGTCCCACCTGCTCCTCTCTCCCCGACAAATTCCAAGAAACCTACCTAGACGTCCTGGAAGACCTGAGATTCCAAGAAGCCAGGCAATGTGGGGCTCATGATGCATGCAGATCATGCGGTAGTTCCACTGTATGTCAACCAGTGGTGTGTGAAAATGCAGAGTGTCCTGTGTTTTATAAGAGGCAAGATACTGATGTGAAGACTGTGGTTTTCAAACAGTCTCTTGATAGATTGATGTAGATCTTGTTTGTTTGTTTGTGATTTTTGATGATCATTATGGCGATGTAAGACTTGTTTCTACACAGCAATCGTTTATTCTAGAACGACAAAAAAAGGAATGAGAAATTCATTATAAACTACTACCACATACACATACACACTTCACTTAACCAATGAGCACCTTGTTTCCATCCTCAATAAAATTATATTCAGGGACCTCCAAGTTGTAAGGAGCTGGCCCCTTTCTGATTCTCCCTGATACGTCATAATGAGAACCATGGCAAGGACAGAAATACCCACCATAATCACCAGCATTAGGGAGAGGAACACATCCTAAATGTGTGCATACACCAACAAGTATGAGCCATTCTGGGTTCTTCACCCTGGCATCATCTGGCTGGGGATCCCTAAGGGTGCTAATGTCGACAGAATTGGCATTGGCGACTTCTGCTGGAGTGCGTCTTCTAATGAATACTGGCTTGCCACGCCACTTGATGGTGATGGAGTCTCCTGGTTGGATGGAAGTGAGGTCAACCTCGGCGTTAGCCATGGCAAGGACGTCTTTGGTGGCGGTCATGGAGAGGATGAATTTCAAGACGAGGAGACGGAGGGCTGCTGCGTAGACAAATCTACCTCCTGTGAGGACAAAGTAAGTGAAAGCACGTTGGCTGCCAGAGTCACCTGGAGGGAATCTTGCGTGGCCAGACTCGTCGTAACTGTAGGGGGGTTAAATAAAGAAGAAGAGAGGGAGGTTGAGTGAGAGGAGAGAGAGAGAGAGAAGAGAGAGCAGGGGTGGTGTGTGTAAGGTCGTTGAGGATGGGGGGAATGGACTTACTGAATGAGGGGTGTGGGGTTCTTCATAGCATATACAGTTGGGGACATTCCATCGAGATTATCCTGCCTGGTAATATCTGAAGATGAAGCAAAAGCTGCACGAATAAGGAGGTGATTTGGAAATTGTCAGAAGATAGGTGAATTTTATTGGCTGTGATAAGCCTACCCAGTTGACTTTGTGGCCTGTTATTGTCTTAAGTGCATCATTAACAATGGATGTGCCGGAAACTTACTTCTATATATGGAGGGCAACCACTGAACCCTTGATGGCAATTGGCGTTCATCTTCCTGGCCAACGATTGGTATATGGTTGATTGCCACTGATAATGGTGACATGCTACTAGTTTGCTGCTGCAGCAGTCTTGGTATCAGTGACTGCGCTGAGCGACGAAGCATTTTTCTACTTGTTTTTTCAGATGGTGCTTATTTATTCTAGCAACGATAAAATAGACAAACCAGGCAAGTTGTTCTTTTTATCAACTCTTCAAATATTCATCAAAACTGCTGCGCCTCTTCCAAATTCATCCTTACTTATTTACAGCTCAAATCTGAGACGGTGAGGAGGGCTTTGCTTGCTCCACCGCCCACCCCATTTCATATCAAACCGCCACCGAGGATAGAAGAAGGATTCAATCTACTCAATATACTATTCCTTCTTATCAGACTTCTCACCTTTTTATTCCCCTGTATATCCTTCAGATTCATCAACACCTTGGACTGTCCTTCCAGGCTGATCCTCACTTTCAATGGTGCCACCGACTCCTCCTCCTCTCCATGATCATCACTTTCACCATTCACATCTACTACTACAACTCCTCTCTTCACCCCTACCTCCTCCCCTCCCCCTCCATTCACTACAGGTATCTCCTGCTCCCAAGGCTCTCCATCTATCTGCATGTACGTCTTATGACTCTTCCTCCTCCTCCTGGACTCCATTCCTTTCACATCGCCATCATACTGTGCTGCTGCCAAGTCCATATCCACCTCTGAACACTGTGCCAGTCTCTTCGCATGTATCCTGGCATTCAATTGACCCATTACTACTGCAGTATGCCACCCGGAATGCAGTCCTACAATTTCAATAGCGCCATCATTGAAAATGGGCTCTTTTAGTCCCTTTCTAGTCAGATTTGTTTTATCTGCTAATCCCCAGATGTCTCTCCCACCTCCATATGTCTGTAGATTGAGGAAAACAATAGCTCTGATTGAGGATGGTATGGGGATCTCTCTCCATGCATTTCCTGCTGGACCCCCTCGTACCCTGAGTTTGACTTGAGGGGTGAGAGAGGGGGCTCCACAAAACCAGCCGCTGGTGCATGAAAACCAACCATACCAAGCCTGGTTCATCAATCTACCCGAAGCCAGCCAAGGTCTGCTTTCCCTCAGTTCATGGAAACTATGAGCTGCTTCTGCATCCAATCCAATGCTAAAATAATTCCAAAAGTGTCCTTGTACTTTCTTAGGGGTTTCAGGGAGAGGCAGCAGGGAGTGGGGGGTGTCTTCAAAGACATCTGGCGATGACGATGACGATTCTATACTGAGGTGCCACCTATCCAGTGATTTGACTTCTGCTTCGTGATATCTCTTCAAAGTTCTATATTGTTGAGCTATAGTTCTAACCCAAGACCATTGGAATGCCTTGCCCCAGCCAAAACTGACTGAGAGATCATTGCCTGTGCCCAAGGGCATGACTGCGAGTGGGGGTTCAGGATCAAGTTTCAACTTGGCAATCTCTCCCAATACCCAAGTAGCTGTGCCATCTCCACCGGCTACTACTATTCTGAGGTTTTCTAGAATGATAGATGCTCTTTCATCGCCTTCATCTTGGGAAGACTTGAGGTTTTGCCACAATGTGGCAAGGACGGGGCCAGGCCTGTCTTTGCTGACGTCAAAGACTTGAGCGGTGCCTAGTGCTCTGGAAAGAATACCGGCTAAGTGTGGTCCAACGTGGCCTCCTGACTTGGCATTTATGAATACTAGGAGTGGAGTCTCTGACGTGATAAGATGGGGTGCTTTGAACTTCTTTGTGTTTTTGAGAAAGATCGGTGGGATGCGGTATGGCTCCCTTAAATCGGTCGTTTCTCTGTAGTCTCTATACTCCTTCTCTTCCGCGGCTGAAACCTCATCAGGAGCCTCTCTGTGTCTATTTATCACAGGGAGCGGATCCGTGCTCATCTTGCGATTTTAAATGTGGAAATTGGTCAGAGTGTACGTTTGCATAGAAGGGATTGGACATGTACACAGAAGAGAATATAAGAACAAAAAAATGTGACCAAAACAAAAAATACATCAGTTCATTGGTTTCGTCCCTCCTTTTCTACTTCGTCGTTTCCGACTCTCGGCAGAGAAACCCGCTGGGCTTCTCCTCTCTTCCTCAAATGCATGTATACAATGTCAAAGATCAGTACAAATCCTAGGATTCATGCATTCAACCAGAAGCAGCAGCAGCCCCGTCACCTACGTCATTACTCTTACCACCATGATATTCATAGTCACCTCCACATCCCCATCTCAATGCGTACACCATCCTCTGAAACCAATACCACTTCACTACCCTCCTCATTGGCCACAACACCATATTCCCAAATGTATACACCAACATACTGATAAAATGAACAAACCATTCCGCAATCAACATAGGACCCAGCTGGAACAACACCCTACACACAACAATAGGGTCCTTGAGGAGCATACCACCCATGGTTGCAGCTAGAGGGAGGAATTGCAGGGTGTCCTGGAGGAAAGGTCTCATCACTCTGTCTCCAAATAACTTCATAACAATCATGTTGCACCTCATTAAGCGGTTTATATGATTAGCAGGGATTCCTTGGGTGGTCGTTTGGCCGGGTTTGAGGCTCATAGCTCTCTGAAAGAGCCATGCTGCTGAGAGAGAGGGTTGATAGGGGTGGATTTTAGAAAGATGTCGTCTGCTAAGTTTGTTGTCTTGGAGGGCTTGGTCCACACCAGCGACTAGACGGGGCAGGTGGCGGATCATGGAACCAAAGCCTCCGAAACTGAGAGGTGATTGGGTTGCTGAAGCATCCCCAATTTGAATAATTCTATCGAATCCTGGTTTTAAGGGGCTGGATTTGTAGCAAGGAAAGCCGCCAAGCAAGAGACGTTTTGGCCTGACAGAGTCGGGAGAGACTGACTGATACTGGGGAAGTTTTTTCAAATACATGTCCAACAGCTGAGAAAACGAGGGACGGGAAGGATGGCAATCAGAGTAGCAAAACATGTAGACAGTCCTATATTCCCCTCCATCAGCAGGAAATGCCTCCCAAAACAGCTGAATATCATCTTCTGAGTCTTCAAATGTGTACAGCAGGTCTGCTGAGGTGTTTTTATCAGATGGAATGCCTTCCAATGCTCCTCCTACAACAAGAACAACACCATCGGGTTGTTGTTTCCCTCTCATTTGTTTGACAATAGGACTGTAGTGGCCCATGCAGTCTATCAGGAGCTTGGTTGTCAGCTTCTTTTTGGATCTAATACTATTGGCCAGCTTCTCCGCTGCGACTAGTAATGTACCATTATAGCTATTACTCTCATCACTACTACTACCGCTACTGCTGCTGCTGCTGCTTTCACCCATGGATCTATTTATATCTCCCGCATCCAACACCTCTGGCAAGGCCCCAACAGGCAGCAGAGCAACCTCCACGCCATCTTCATACACACACGCCGTCTTGAATGCCATCTTTTCCAACAGCACACCTCCCTTATCTAAAAACCTTAATTTCATTCTTTCTAGCAATATTTCAGGAGACACTCCCAAATTCAGTACATCTTCTACCCATATGTCGTCCATTTCAGGGAAGCCTATCCTAATGGGGTTGAATTCAGTTGTGATGGCCTCCTCTAATTCAGCAGCAGTCAACAACCCACATTTTTCTAAATTAAATAATTCTTTTCGGTTGATGTTCCATTCCTGTGATCTACCTTTAAGCAGTCGTTTTTCTACTATGGCAACGTTGTAGCCTTTGGATTGGAGAGCTAGGGCCAAAAAGACACCCAAGGTGCCTCCACAGATGCAGCAGTCAAAATCAGCGGTGTGTGGAAGTGAATGGTTGTCCTTGGAGCTGGGGGTGACGACGATTGGAGGAGATTTTTGTTTTGATTGGTCTATGGATGCATCTTTTGTGGCTTGCCAGAAAGCTTCTGAGACTTTGAGGAGCTGGGTAGGGTGGACGCCTCCTGCAGGTCTCTCAAGCGAGGGGCTATCGAAGGCTTGTTGAACAAGCGGTGGGAGAGATGAGGGATGTGCAGACGGTTGGAACTGCACATCGGTAATGTTGCTACGTTGATTGTCTGCTTGTCCATTTTTTAGTCGATTGATGGAGATTGAACGATACAGTAGTCGCTTTTGTTGACAATGTTGGGTTTTCAAACCAAGGGAATTCATGCTTGATGGGTGTGTTCTTGTGGCAATTATATTCAGTCAATCAGTAAAATCAGTGTCTATCAGCATCGTTAGGTTGTGCAAAAAGTAAGTATTAATGGTTTGATGTTGAGCAATTCACATCCCTCTCCACCCTTTTGAACTTCAGAGTCAGCTCCAACTTCCGAATTGCCCTCTCATTCTCTCCAAATATAAAGGTGGCCAATGCTTTCTATTCATTCAGTTTTTCATTCTAAAACTTCAATGAACGCATACATCACCATATTTTGATGCAACATGACGGATCATCAACTGCGAACGCGCTCCTTTACGTTTGAAGATGTAATCATCACCGTCCAGTTGAGGAAATCCCTTGATGAAACTATAAAATACAAGATGTCCCTTCAACTGGAGCCCAAGGATATGTTTGATGGATTGAAAGATTTTGGAGGTGGCTGGCCATCCTCGTCCTCCTCAGATGATGATGGCAAACACCCAACCACTACTTCTAACAACCATCACCCCGACTCACAGCGACACACCAGCGACAATGAAGATGAAGACATGCTTGGCTTGGATGTCTGGCCTGGTGCACTTGCCTTATGCAACTACATCTCTAAAACCCCCCAAATAGTCTATAATAAAACCACCTTAGAATTAGGAGCTGGTATTGCTTTACCCGCCTTCTTGGCAGCGAAACTTCATGCAACTCCACCGGTCATCTGCTCTGACTATCAGCAGGCTGTTGTTGACTTTTACCCCTCCAATGCAGCCCTTAACGACTTGGAAAACCACATCCAGGGACAACGCATAGATTGGGTAGATATATCAAACTCTAAAACGAATAAGAATAATATAAATAATTCACTATTACAACAACAGTATCAGGTATTACTAGCAGCAGATGTCATGTATGAAGAGAAGTTTGCATTGCCTTTACTAGATACCATTGAAACATTATTGCACCCAACCCAAGGTATCCTACTACTATCCCACCAAAGCAGAAGAGCAATAGTAATGGATCCTGAACTAGGGATACCTCGAATAGATGACCAAGACAGGCCATTCATGGCGTTTGTCAGGTTGATGGAGGAGAGGGGGATGGTGGTGAGGGTCTTGGGGGAGAGCCCTGCTCCTCCTGGGTTTCCTGGACCTATGCGAGTGATGGGGATTGGGATGAGTGGTGGTGGGGAGGTGATTGAGAAATTGCCTGCTTGGGATAGTGTTGATTGGGAGGGGTTCGTAACTGGTGTAATATAGATGTGTATGTTTTCGTACTTAAAAACATGAAAGTGGGGGAAAACACAAATAAAAAGACTTTGAAAATACTACACAACTAAGACAAACCTGCACATTTAAAACCACTGGCATTATCACAAATAGAAACACACACCACAGTAAAAGAGAGAAGCAAGAGGAAGCAGAAGAGAGAGTAACACCATACTAACAGTCAAAACATATATCCATATATAGATAATCCACCGGCTTAACGTCTCCTATTCCTCCTTCTCTATCTACTTTTATTTAAAACGGTGGAGGGGCAGTAGTACCACTGCTTGCTCCACTGGTAGCTGGAGGCAGGGCCAAGTAGGAATTCAAGTGCAAGTATGCATTAGCAGCCTGCTCTTGGGCCTTCTTAGCCTCCTCCTCCTTACTAGACGCCTCTTGTGCCTCTTTCCTCTCGGCCATCAACAGATCCACCTTTGATGAATAATCCTTCAGCGTCTGAATCATATAGGGCATAGCCATTTCAGTGAGGCCATTAGTCCAGGCAATCTCCATGGCAACGTCTGGCTTGATGAGCTCGTAGCAAGTAAACAGACAGGCTGCAAAGCAGTCCTTTCTTCCCTTGTCTACAAAATATCTCAACAAATCCTCTGCGATTTCTCTATCTTCACTCTGAGCAGCAGTCTCCATTGCATCCTTGTGGAGGCCATCTGCCTTGGCAAGAGCCACCGCCTTGCGCCACTTCAAGTTGCGTTTATAGATGTGAGAAGCCAGACGACGAGCCTCTGTCAGCTCGTGGATCTCCAACCTTCCAGCAAGAGCCAGTTGATCAAAGTTATCATACGTGCTAATAGAATCCTTCAGAGCAGCCCAGTCTTCTTCTTCAATTAACAGCTCATTCACAGCTTCATTCACAGCCGACAGGTTATTCTTCTGCACAGACAAGAGGTACTCCTTCACTAGAGGCAGTTGCTTTGCTTTCTTCATAATTTCCACCACACGGCCATGGTCTACTCTGGATTCAATCACCTTGAGCAAGTCTACCAGTTTATCAGGGTGTTCATCCAGGTAGAAAGCCAGCCCCTTGTACAGAGTATCTTGAGCCTTCACTTTCACTACGACATCCTTGAATTTGACATGTTCCCAAGCCAACCCACTATGTTTCATCATAACACCCAGAGCATTGTCATACTCATCATATTGAATGAACAAAAAGGTGAGTTCTGGCCATAATTCCAGCTCCTCTGTAACTCTGATGAGCTGTGGGACATTGAGACGAGCAGCGAACAACTTGAGATGTTCCATCAGCTTTTGAGGGCGGTATCTAGCATACAAGACACCAAGCTCGGTGAAGATCCCCATGTGAGCACGTTCCAGACCGATACCACTCTCCAACAGACCGATAAGAGCATCAACATGTCCTCTGGTTTGGTAGAACTCTGAGATTTCAGACAAATCGTCAGCATTGACGATAATGTTGAGACCACACAACTGGGCCAGCTTGAACTCTCCTTCTTCAACACAGGCATAGGCAACTTCCTTCCAGGTACGTGCATTGTTTGCCTTGCGAGCAGCATCCACAGCTCCTTGCCATTGATGAAGCTTCACCAGTGTAGACGCCAGACGACCATAGTTTGGAATCTTCCCATATATAATACGTGAAGCTTCATACAAGCCTTCTTCAAAGCATCTATCACCAGCAGTTTGCATGTTGGCAGCGTGTTTGCTGCTCAGGAATTCTTCCATTGGAGCCAGATCCTTATTTCTGGCATATGCATACAGCAGCTCAGTGTCCACCACCACATCCTTGACACTCTTGCGCACCATGAGGAGGTATTTGACAAGGGAGGCAAAGGCGCCTTCTTCCTGGGTAACTGCTGCTTTAGCGATGACATCAGTGTATTGGCTGCCATCTTGAGCTCTCAGGTAGGCTGCAATGGCGTCTTCAACTCTGTCAGCTGCCAGGTAGGCGGCACCAAGCTCGCTCCACACTGCAGGCTCGTCAATCTTGGTGGCAAACTCGTGAGCTCTGTCCAGGTCCTCCATGTGATCCAGCAGGACCCTGACTGCCTGGTCTCTCAGTCCAAACTTCTTATAGATTTCAAATGCCTCTTCAAATAGATCATAGCCTACTGCTATTTCGCCGACTGCTGGACCGTCAAAGTTGTCCAAACGGTGGATGTAGTCTTTAACACGGGTCTTGTCAGCCTTGATGGCAGTGATGATGAGCAAGTTTTGGAGGTTATGATTATTTGAAAAGGAGGTGTTGTTGAGGACAATCTTCTCTAGCAGCTCAATCAGCTCTGATTGGAGATCAGCAGCCATGAAGGCCTTGACTGCCACTGAGACATGCTCCGGATTCTTGCATTCAGGGAGAGCCGTGGACACCACTTGGTCAATCAGTTGTCTTTTATGCTTATTCTCTGCATCCAATGCTTTTGCCCAGAGCTCATTATCAGCACGTTCAACAACATATCTTGCCTGCAATTTGAACATGGCGTTCTTTGCAGTACATGCCAGCAATGCATCATCGCACTGTCCTCTCTTGTAAGCCACACATGCAAGTCCGGGGTCCCTTCTTTCAGCGAATTTACCAACCACAGCAGAGTCGTAGTAAGGATTTGTAGTCAAGAAGTGCTCTGGGTTGTTGTTGGTGTCGATAATAATCTTACCCAGAGCATTGTGCACTTGAGGATCCTTGGAACCTTCCGATACAAGCTGCTCCAAGAAGGGATTCAGCATTTTAAGCTTATTGCGCGCCTCCACTTCTTCAACCAGCTTCTCCACTGGAATCAAACTTCTGACACTCAGAATCAGGTTGTTGATCATAGTTTCATCAGCTTCTGCATCAAGCAGGGCACCTACTACTGCTGGAGTCTTGGCTGGGGATACTTTCTGCACATACCCCTCAATATAACGGACCATTCCCTTTTCATACAGATACCTTGTCAGATCTCCAACCATGTCGAACCTGTCGCAGACGTTTATCAGAGGGCGAGCATCTGGGAGGTTGACCTCCATGAGGAAGACTTTGACTCTCTCTGGTGGATAAGCCTCGCTCTCACGAGTGTGACGCTCCACTTCCTTGATTTGACCAGTCTTGGCAGCAGCTTCGATGTACTTGTAGTGGACTTCAGGATCCTGAGACATGGCAATCTGGGAACCTAGGTAGTGATAGAGGCCATTGTAAGATTTATGGCTCTCAAATAGCTCAATTATACGTTCTGCAGTAAGTTGTTCTGTATATTCCCTGGCAACACTGACCACCACTGGCAAGTTTTGAGCAGCATCCGCCTCCAACAGCACGCGAAGACAATCCAGAGCCCATTCTGCACTTAGAGTACCAAAGTATTCAACCAATTGGGGTGGATCAATAGCCTGGGCATTTACAATGACACGCTTGATGTCGGTAAGATCAGAGTAGTGCTGGAGAGCTCTCATGTAGAGTCCTGCCTTTTCACACAACTGAGCAATACGGGGTCGGTCATAGTGGGTGAGTGTTCCATTGGCCAGGATGGCATCAGCTACTTGAGGGTTGGTCACAAGATTAATCTCCAGCAGCTTGGTTTGCAGCACTCCTTGATCTTGTTTATCCTCCTGCAGAACGTCCAATAGGAATGCAGTAGCTTCTTTGACCATGTTTCTTTGCAAGAACAAGTCGGCCATGGTGTTGAGGTCAAGAGGAGGACCTGGCTGCTTGGCCACTGTCTTTGCCAGGTTGACTGCTGCTTCAGGTGAGTCGGTCATCAGCCGTTGCAGTAAGAACAGGTAATCTGGGGTAGCTCCTGATGCTCTAGTATACTCGGCTAGTTTTTCAAAGTCACCCTTGGCAGCCAGTGCCTCCACCACCTTCCCACTAGCTCCACACTTTTGGTAAATAGCCAAGGCAGTATCCCAATCTTGGGTGGATCTGTACAAATCACCAAGTTCCTCACTGGCAGTCAACTTGCCTTCCTTCCACCAATTGTCCAGTAGCTGCTTTTTATTCTGACCAATCACCAGTCTGCCCAGCTCAACAGTCTCAAATTCATTGAGAGCTGATTTAGTCAGGATGGTTCCAAAATAGACCAGTAGAGGAGATGTCTGGCCGGGCTGGATAGGGGCTTGTTTCAGGCGGGCAATGGTGTCGGGGATGCGGAGGGCTCCAGCAGGGGAGTTGGCTGCAGCTTCTGCAGCTTCCTTATACTTGCCTTCAGCCAGGAATTGAGCAAACTGTTGAGATACCAGACCTTCGGCTCCTGGGAGGTTGCCTTTGCGTGCAAGAGCCAATGCAACGTCAATGTTCTTGAGCTGTTGTGATACAAATGGCACCACAGCAGCTTCATTCACAGTTCCTTCCAGCACTTGACCTCTCCTGTTCACAGCAACAAATCCACCGGAAGTGGGTGATGCAGCTGCAAGAAAGATTGGATCGGCTGAGATTCTTGTTCTGTAGATGGCAGTAGCTGTCTCAAGGTCGTAAACAAACAACAAACCCAGCTTTGTGATGACGTAGACCAACCCATACTTGTTGCTCATTTGCATAGATACCGGGAAATCATCTGCAAAGTCCTGGGGGAAGAACAGCTCTGCGCTCTTCTTGAGCGAAGTCTGACCAGGGATGCCCAGCTCAATGACGTGGAGCTTGGAGGTGATGGCACCACCTGGAGCCACCGTCTTTTGGGCGAATGCAATGACGGAGGAAGGAGCTGGCTTGCCTGGGAGCTGCACTGTTCCAAAAGCAGCCGCATGTGCTTCCAGAGACTGACTGCGGTTTTGTTCTACAGAGTAGAGCTGCATGAAGCCCTTGACCAGCTGAGGGCGTTCAGGAGCTCCTGGGGCAATGCCCACCAGGACACACCACTTGCCGGTGGGGTCCACACGGTAGCTGATGATTTGGGTACCATTCATGTTCTCAGCTCTGTCAAACACCTTCGTAGGTTCTGAAGTGCCTTCAAGGTCCCAGTGAAAGATAGATGATGCTGTGACAAGACCTATACGAGTTGGAGTGACCCACTTCCAGTAGATGACTGACTGAGGAAACTGGGTGCTCTTGAGTTTGGCCTTCTTGTCGAGATCAAATATCTGCAAGCTGTCTCCCTGAACTCCAGCTACTGCTGCTTTGAGAGCAATTATTTTCTGATCTGGGTTCATGAGTGCACTATCTGCTGTGATGGGACGGCGCTGAGGTTGAGAAGAAGCTGTATCTATGATCACCTGTAAACGAGAAGAAGAGGGAAGATGGTGGGGCGGATGGTGAGAGAGATGGCAGTTACGGGTGGTTGGCGCGTGCAACAAGGGATAAGGGATCAACGACTCACCAGTTGGTTCTGTGCACCAGTTTCCCTGACACAGATGAATTTTTCCGACTCCATAGTGACATTGTTGAAGGAAATAAACTGGTTCTGGATGCCCAGGGATGGAAGCTGCAATAAGGTTGGGGGGATTTATCATCATTAGATCGTGATTATGGATATGCGGAGCAAGATCGCAGGGTGAACAAAGCCCAGAACTGCCCAGATTAGGGAAACAATGCCAGTCACTATCCTTCACATGACCTGGAAATTACACTTACCGAGAGCATCTCCCGCACATTCATTGGGGCATTAGCCCCTGTAGCTGCCATTTTGGTTTATTGGAGCAAACAGATGAGGCAAACTCGCTTCACCAACAATAATTCGCAAGAAGAGAATTTATTGATCTATGGCGTTTCTACAGGCCTGTTAATCCCTTCTCTGCTTGTAAATGAAGATATGAATATGGTGTATAACGTTAAAACTAGCAAGCGCATAAGACGGACCAAAAGAATGAAGAAGGCGTTCTTTACAAGGACGAGGTGTGCAACATAAACTAAGAGAACCCACAGATCGCATTAAGTTTCATAAATCGATGGATCTGGTATCTCTCTGAAAGACGATAAGAGCATTATAAAAGGAGAAATATTGACAACCACACCACATCCAATCAATTAATCCTAGATTCAAATAGAGTTCAGTTCTTCAAATAGAGTTCTTCGTTGCTTTCGCTGAATAAAACCCATTGATCTACGTACAAACATCAGTATAGAACGCAGTATACCAGAATCAAAACTATAGAACACTTATTGACACAAAAGAAGGAAAAAAAATGTCAATGCCAGGAGAAGGCTTACTAGCTCTTCTGCGTAAAAAGAGCGAGCCTGAAGAACCAAAACCAGTAGACAGCCCCAAGTTTGGTGCAAGATCATCGGCCATCGACGCACTTGCTCAATCCTACACTGGCAACGCTGGCAAGAAGCAAAATCAGGCCAAGGGACGTTCCTTCAAAGACTTGGAGTCTGATACCTATACCTTTGACTATGATGACTTCCAACCTGGTGAAGCACAACCTGAACTCATATGCCAACCCATCGCTCGTGTCCCAACTGAATTTAATCCCCACATCAGCAAGCACTCTCTACCAGACCGCCTCATTGCCGTCAATGATCAATACATCTGCTACGGCCTCAAACAAGGCCATATTCGCGTATTATCTCGTGCTACAGGAGCTAAAGCTTTGCTAAAAGGTCACAATAGTCCTATTGCAGACATTACCATCCACCCAGAGACAAATGCCCTAGCAGCAGGAGGAAAAGATGGCCATTTATTGGTGTGGCATCTCCAGGGCGAGGAAGACATTGTTTTTTCTGTTTTGGTAGATGCAACAGTACAATCAGCAGACAGAGTCCTGGTCAGCTGGATCTCTGACGGCACTGGCCTTGCAGTAGCTACAGGAGAACACATTGGAATAATCTCCTTTGGCACTGACCTGGCATCTGCCCCTCCAAGAATAGATGGTTCAGGCGACTTTGAAGACTTGTCAGATGCTGGAGTCTTCTGTACCGTATATAGCAAACACGGCACATTTGCCACAGCTCTGGCTTGCTCCCCTTCAATATCATCTCTAGCTATAGGCTATTTAGACGGCTCGGTTCATGAGCTGTCCTTGGAAATTGGCAGAAAAGGATTAACCCCTGGTGCTCAAGCCCGTCTGAAGCACAAGAGGGACATGTTCACTGGTGAGTCCCTCGACTCTAGGGGCCTCCCTATAACCTTTGTATACTATATTGCAGAAGGTGCACTGGTGTATGGATACAGAGATGCTGTGATTATGCCACATGGCTTTATTCTCTACCTGAGTGCTCCTACAAGTAGTGATAGTGGGTATACTGCTGATAAAAATGTACCATTCGTGATTGCTGGGGTTGTACCTGAAAGCAACCTCGTCATCCTGGCAGACCCCAAACACAACATGTTTATCACAGTGCATTATGATGAATCGCTGACGATGGATTATATTGCTAGATTTAGCGTGACCATGCCGGTGTTGAGTTTCACTCCTCATTTTAAGAAGGATGAGGATGGTAGTGGTGGAGGGGAGGTGGAGATTAATACTGTTCAGACTGAAGCTGTTCAGCAATATATGTTGAGCCCAGAGTTGTGTTACGGAAGTGGTAGTGATGCAGTTGCAGGAGGAGAGGGTAAAAAGGAAGAAATACGTGCAGCAGGTATGGATGGAGATGTCGAGGTACTATCACACCCCATTGGAGCAGCAACAGCAATGGCAACAGCGGTAGCTGCAGCAATGGGAAAGAAGAAGACATCAGAAAGTGGCAGTGGTGCTCCATCTCCAGGTCCAGCCATGTCATCAGCATCATCTGAGCCACCCACCAAGGATGCTGCTGCTACTACTACAACGACAACTACTACGAATGGTGTATCTGATTCTTTTAGGATCACTCCACAACCTCCCCCCAGGTTACTCACCCCTGCAGATTTGTTACTGGGGGAAGATTCTCCTGCACTCGTATCCCCACTACCACCCACGGTGTCACCACCCCCATCTGCTGCCACAACCAAAAAGATCCTCAAAAAGCAAGGATCTTCAACTGCAATAGCGGCAATCCCAACATCTGCAACAACAACAACAATGATGAGATCTGAACCAATATCTGGAGACTCAGCTGATGCACTACGTGCTGACCTGGCACGGTACCATCAACAAATGGATGCCAAATTTGCAGAGACAATGAAACTTCAGTTGCGAATGATGGAGACTATTGCTCAGCTGGTGATCCAAGTGAAGACTGAGCTCCCCCGGACTGTGACGAAGAGCGTCACAACAGCTCTCAACAAATCCTTGGAGGGCATGTCTAAAGATGTGGCAGCAGAGGCTGCTGCATCATTGGAAAAGCAGCTTCCTGCTACAGTGGCAGCTGGTCTTGCAAAGCCTATTCAAGATTCGTTTAAGAAGACATTTGAAAAGCAATTGGTCCCTGCTTTCGAGAATGCGGTGCAGAGTGGGTTTGGTCAGATGAATAAAACCTTGTCTCAAGGATTGGATCAGCATCTGAAGGGACATGGCAATGAGGCTGCCAATCTTGCCAACCAATTGAAAGAAAGCCTTACTCTGGCCAACAATATACGTATGAGTGGAGGTGGAGGTGGAGGTGCAAGTTCTGAATCAGGTACACCCAGAGGGGGCAGTAAATCCGCCAGCGGTGGTGGAGCTACATCTCGTGACGTCAAAGCAGAGCTCCTCGCATTGGCCAAAGCAGGTCGATACGAGGACGCCTTTGTCCAAGGCCTCAGTCTTCAAGACGTGCCCATCATTGCCTGGTTGTGTTCACAAGTCGACGCAGCTACCGTATTGAATGCAGAGCCACTCCCACTCAGCCAAACCGTCCTTCTCAGCCTGTTGCAGCAGGTATCTGCTGGGATGGGGTCCTCGGGGACGTCCCTGTCTTCTGGGCTCAGCTGGGTGAGAGAAGCTGCCATTCAATTGAATCCCAAGGATGCCAGTGTGGCGGCTCATGTGAAGCCAGTGTTGGAGCAGGTACTGGGATCTCTGCAGAGTATTCTACCAAAGGCCAAAGGAGGAGATTCTCAGGCTTGTAAGCTCGCTATGCATGTTGTGAAGAGCCAGATGATGTGATATTGATGATGTTTATATGTTGAGATTGTGCTGTGTTGTAAGCCTATACCTAACTTATCTCTCTCATTTGTCTTTACATTGTGTGTGGGTTCTGCCTCTTATTGAGTAGACACACTGCTGCTGTTTTATCAATACGAACAATCTAAGACTCGTCTTCCCAAAATCATATCCCAATTTTGATCAACTCTCTGATTCGCGATAATAGAAAAAAAGAAGAGAAGGAAACGCCTTGCTTGCTGCTCCATGTAATTATCATTCATTTTGTATGGCAACATAGCATAAGCTTCAACCCCTTCATAGCAAAAGAAACTGCCTACTTGCAAATATTGTAAATTGTCATGTGTATTCCAACTATCTAAAAGTACTACTGCTACTATCCCTACTACTACCAATATTTTATCAAATGGGTTCACGCTCCAGTCCCAATGCAGGAAGAAAAGGGGAAAAAAACAATCATAAGAGCATATCAGCTTCAAGCAACCCCAAATAATATTAGGCCACCTTTCTCCCATCTTTCAAAAACCAATATCCTTCAATGCACATTGTTATTGTTATGCATCACATCATCAGGCAGAGCTTGCTGCCAAAAGGTATCATCTCCCAGCATATTTGACACAAAATCAGCATCCAAATTCTCAACATTCAGGAAATCCCCACTCTTATCAAAGCTCAATTGCCCCAGTATCTTCAACTCCTTGCCTGCTTTTCCAGCTGAAGGCAGGACGCTGCATTCCACCACTGCGTCTCCACCCTGGAGACGAGCAGCGGACTTGATGGCTGAGCCCACGTCAATACCATGCGTCTTTTGCTCTGGAAGTCTCTTGGGGGACTCAAGGTTGGAGAGTTCCAAGACAGTCTGGGGTGAAGGTTCGTCTGTATCTTTGCCACAGATGGTCTCAAAGAGAACAGCCACCAAACCGTCACTTGCAGGAAGCTCATCTTCAGCATTATTTCCAGCAGTAGTCTTCTTTTCGACCACAACTTCGCCAATACCTTCCTCATCATCATCATCTTCGTCCTCGTCAATTTCAGGAAGGAACTGAAGTTCAGCCATAGCCCTTGGAACTTGCTGCTGCTCATCATGTGGCTGCTGGATGTTGAGTTGTTGCATCATGATTATATCAGCAGCTGCAGCAAGGCCAGCAGAAGAAGGATCAGCAGCCATCGTACTCTCCGTTGTAATGCTGGGAGATGGGTTGATGTCAGCTTCGGTAAGGATACCCTCCTTGAGAGCCTGCTGAATTTGTTCAGGGGAGAGTTCATCCAGGTACTCACACAAGTGGAAGTTAGTGAATGCATGGATGCCCTTCTGCTCGATAGCTGCACGGTCATAGCTCTGAGCTGCTTCAAACTCGGTGGTATGCAGGCCCAAATAGGTGTATCTGCGTCCAGCGCTGTTGCCGATTCTGGCCTCCCAGCGGCCCTTGGCATGGCGTGTGACACCTCTGAATGAAGAGCTCTGCTGTGCAGTGCCCTTGCTATGCCTGCGAAGACCACTGAGCAGTTCTTCAGTGGCATACTGTTGAAGTTGGGCTACAGGGTAGTGGTTGATATGGAAGTTGGTCTCGGCGTCGCTGCCCTTGAAGTGGATGGTGGCAATATCATAGGCGACACCTGCGAGAGCTGGGGAGTCGTATCCACCAAGGTAGAGTTGCTTCTTCTTGTGCCAAATGTGTGCTTCATACCTGCCGGTGCGAATGTGGAAAGTTACACCGCGGAAGGCGCTGGTATCGTGGTGCTGGCGTTGTTTGGCGGAAGCAGTGGTTTGGCCTCGAGCGGAGTAACCACTGGGCACAAACTCTTCGTCGTCTTCGTCTCTGGAACGACTGCGTTTTCTGGGCAGTGGTGGCTTGGATTTTGCTTCTGATGCATCTATCTTCTTGCTGGAGGCGCGTCTAACGACCATTGTCACGGGTTTTCTGTTGGAGGAATGCAATGCAACAATTAGGTGGGGATGCTGTGTTGTATCGAACTAAAGCTAGTCAATTTATAATTGGTCTATCACGGATATCTTTATACTGTTATAGTAGTTAGTGATTAGCTCGATTTTTATCTGCTCTCGACCTAACTAACTGCCATGCAAATATCCAGGGAGGAAGTCTGACTAAGTCTCCACCCCTCACAAAGGCTGAGAGAGACAGCTGGCACCAAGCAAAGCAACTTCCTACTACTGTTACTTCTTCTTTTGTCCATTAAACTTTCTGCAATACTAATATCACGAAGATTACACTCAAAAATGCTATATATATATATATATATATTTTTTATTATTCAATTAGACCTGGTTTACCTGCAGGAGTCTCAACAAAAGAGTGAGTGACGTAGACGTATCCGGAGGAAAGTCAAAGACCAGGAAAACGCTCTTCTTATACTAAAAGAAAAAGACAGTAGAAAACAGAGACACACACAAACAGACACACTCCTAATTGATACACACAATTCATCATCAATATTATATAGTATAAGACTCATGTTTCCCTATCTCTTTCACATCACCACATTATCCAGCCAAGTTTCCAAAGATGTCTCAGATACCTGATTACTGCTCTTCCTAGTCTTCTTCCTCCTTTGCCCATCATTATTACCCCCACTATCATCACCATTAGTATCAGTAGCAATGTCATTAGTAGTCTTATTATTTTCACGAGTCAATTGTACAAAACGAGCATCTATCTTGACATGCCTATCAACATCATCATTAGCAGCCATGTCTTCAAAGTCCAGCACTGATCTTGGAGTGATGCTAGCCTTCTTGGGGATGATTCCTACCACTCTTGTCCTCTCCTCCTGTTCATCCTCGTTGTCATCATGAGCACTGTCAATGGGGAGACCAGCAAGCATTGGAATAGTTAACACATTAGGGTCGTTGGCGTTATTATTATTGTCGTTGTTGTTGATGATGGTGGCACAAATGTGAAGCACAGGTTGAGGAGCAGGTACAGGTTTGTAACTAAGAGGCAAGGTAGGAGGAAGCAGCCCCCTATCAATCCCATCTTGAATCTGCTCCTTGCTCAGCAGGTCTGCATAATCTACAAGATTGAAGTTAATACCAGTGCATGCATCTAGCCCTCTCTGAGCTACCAGTATTCTGTCGTAGGCCCTGGCTGCGTCAATATCAGAGGAGAACACTCCCAAATGGGTTCTATCACAATGGACAGCAGCTGAAATCGCCATTTCCCAGTCCATCATGCACACACCAATGCCTTGAGAATCCCCAGCAGCTGGATCAACCCTGTTCATTGCTTTTGACTGCCCTCTCAAGCTCTGAACAACGTCCCAGTGAGCAGGACACCCTGCCTCTGTGTCAGCCAGCTCAGCCTGGTACAAGTCTGTGTTGAAGTTAGTGATAGCGTCATCACATCTAAACCTGATAGCCGCTAAATCGTATGCAAGAGCTGCTTGTTGCTCAGTGTAGAAGCCACCAAGATAGATCTGCTTGCTATCTTGCCAGATGTGAGCCTCGAAGCGGTTGGTTCTACAGTGATGAGTGACGCCTCTGAATTGAGAGGCTGATCTGTTGGTTCTAGAGGGGGTTTCGCCTGTTCTCTTGATGGTGAGGCCTTCCTTGTCACGTTTACCAAGTGCAGATGTGGGTTTAGTCATTTCTATGCTAATAAGGAACTGATAGAGAAAAAGGAAGGAAAATATCCCCTAATGTTGCAGAGTGAAAAGTTTGTCTGTACGAGGCAGGGGCGGGGATTGATGAGATGTTTGTTGGTGAGATGAGAAAGTCGAGAGGAATAGATTAACCGTATAAATCTGTTATAATACGATTTGTAAGTAAACTAGCAACGCTTACAATATATGATTATCCCTGGAATTGGGCTTTTAACAGCTTGCACCCAAAAAGCAAGGTCAGCAGCGCATCTTTGAAATTGTCACTGATTGAGTTCTCAAGCAGCACGATGCAGCGAATTTTATACAACAAGCAAGCAAACATCAACACCTAAGAAGCAGAAAAACTGGATTAAATGATGCAATTCCATCGGAAGCTGCACCCTTGTTCGGATTTAGTCCATTCAATATGTGACATTGGAGCTCAAAACCTCGGTTGCCGACTCTCCCAAGTTTGTTTGTTTGCACAAAGGAGTTTGAACATTACCATACTGAGAACACCTCTTTGCCAAGAAAATAAATGGAAACGATAACAAAACAAAACATCATGCAGGGTTCATATATTTACACAAATTAACAGGCGGAGGGGGGGGGGGGGGGGGGGGGCCCCCCCCTCTTTTTACCCCCCCCCCCTTCCCTCTCCTCCCCCCCCTTCCCCACACCCCCCCCCCCCTCTTTCCCCCCCCTCGCCTCCCCCT
>Ga0114919_10000340_pt1 | contig 35405 bp, 33 predicted proteins | sample BlataG_FD_88682 | JGI IMG/M metagenome (GOLD analysis project Ga0114919, IMG submission 88682) | Deep subsurface microbial communities from Black Sea to uncover new lineages of life (NeLLi) - Black_00105 metaG | ecosystem: Environmental > Aquatic > Marine > Oceanic > Sediment | place: Atlantic... | reverse complement strand
GGTGTTTTTTTTTTTTTTTGTTTTTTTTTTTGTGTTTTGTTTTTGAATGTGATTTGGGGGGGGGGGGGGGGGGGGGGGGGGGGGGGGGGGGGGGGGGGGGGGGGGGGGGGGGGGGGGGGGGGGGGGGGCATCTGTCTGAGACTCAAAAGTTGTAATTTTCCACGTATGTATATTTATCAGCCAGCATCAGGTTGTTCCCAGTATTGTCCCTGACAGTCCCTTCCTGTCAACATTAAGGGGCTCCCTCTGGGGGAGGAAGGGCCCCCTCTCTCCGTTTTTCGGACGACAACGTTGACTCGCAGAGAAGATGAAACTTGCAAATTGCATTTCAGCAGAACGTTCACGAGAACCATGCATAGTTTTTGCAATCTACAGCACATGAAGAGTATGATGTGTATTCAATAACAACAATTAAATTACACTGAAAGTTGATCACCCCAACCACCAGGATTATGGCTAATAAGCCTTTAAATGGTGGCCATGACACCAATTTAGAGCTCTTTGTCAACAGTCAGTTACACAAGATACATGATGAAGTCAAGTCATCCAGGTCTAAAGACGGCAAAGCACTCGCGGAGCAATTAGAACAACTGATCGGTATGTTTTTTGCTTGCCCATAATAAATGCCACTACAACTGCTCAACTACCCCAATCACCCTCCATACCTCTGCATCTCCATCTCTACTCACCATTCAACCCACTTATTCCATCGCAGAATTTCTCACCAAGGAAGACTTCGGCAAACCAGGCAGCAATGTCGACGTTCCCTTCCCACCTGCCACCGTCGACCAACTCCTCTCTGTCCTCCAATCCACCTTCGCCATTGGCACACCCAAGCTCATAGAACCAGCTCTCTCCCTCCTCCACAAACTCGTAGCATACGCCTACCTCCAAGGTGAATCAGGTGCCAGTGGCCGATTAGACGACCCAACCAACCCCGTTCCCAGAGTCATCCGACTCGTCACCAGATGTGGAGATGCCGCCTCACCTGGAACCCAACTTCAAGTTATCAAAGCCCTATTGACCTTCACCACTGCAGAGCACTTTATAGCACACGGAGACTGCCTTATGTCCTCGATTAGAGCCATATTTAATCTAGCAATTGGAGCTGACACTAAGGACATTCAAACGACCGCTAAATCAGCTCTCCTCCAGATGGTTAATACCGTGGTGAAGAAGGTGGGTCAGCAGGTACTGACGCCAGCTGGCACTCCATCACTCCTCGTTACTCCTACCACCACTGGAAGCCATGCTTTTCGGAGATCTCCAACTAAATCTCCATCTAGAAGGAGAGCTATGACTGTAGATAGCGAACCTGGAGGAGGAAGAGAAGGAGTGTCACTGTCAGCAACAACGACAACGTCACAAGACACGGAAACTCAACAACAAATGTACAATGAAGATAACACCATAGATCCATCAATTTCATTCATGGTAGTGCCAGCAAATAGAATCGACAACAACAACAACAATGATGAAGGCACCAATAGTGATGACGCCTCAACAGCAGCTCCAATGACAAACGTAGTCCATGCCATGCTGCCTAAAATACAAACCAGCTTACTGCCAGGTGGTACCCCGCTCTCACCTCCACTGGACCAGCAACACCATCTCAACCTAACAACAACAATTGTCAGTGGTACACCATTGTCATCTACGTCAACGGCATCACTTGCAGCAGTAGCAGAACGAGACGAGGCAAGAGCGGCAAGGTTGGCCAGTCTTGCTGAGAATGCAGATATAAATGGATTAGCTCAAGCTTTAGACGATGCAGCTAATGCAACTAGTAGTGCCAATAGTGCTATTATTACTGATACTGGTGTTGCTGGTACTGGTGGTGGTTTAATAGGGCCAACAACTGCACTCAGCTTCTCTCCATTGAATCTGACCAACATTGGTGCTGGTATGAGTGGGAGTGGGAGTGGTGGTAGTATCGCTATCACCACCACCAGTGAACCTTCACACTCAATAGCATCACACCTCCTCCCAACTAGACTTCATTCCCTAGAAACCACCCTCCCACCAGGATCAAACCTAGCACGACAAGAAACCCCACCCGATCCCCGCCGCGCCCTAATGAAGGACCAAAGAGCGGCAGCCTGGAGATCCCTCACCATCATAGAGCGTGACGCCCTCCTGGTCCTCTCATCCATGTCAAAACTGGCAGCCAGAGATGGCGGTAGTGGAGCCAACACTGAAGACTTCACCTACAAAGGTAAGATGCTAGCACTGGAACTACTAGTAGCAGTGATGACTAATCCTACCCATGACTGGTCACATATTAGACAGGAGTTTGCACTGCAATTAAGGCAGCCGCTTTGTTTGGCGGTGTTGAAGAATTGTGCCCTGACTGGGTCCGATGTGGGGGTGGCAGCTGCTGGGAAGATTTTCTCTGCAATGGTACTGACACCAGCATTGAGACAGGGGTTGAAGGCAGAAGTAGGGGCTTTGTATCCGTTGTTGTTGTTGAAGCCTTTGGAGTCCTGGTGGGAACCTGGTTTTTCTGGAACTGGTGGTAGTAGTAGTCAGTTGCCGAGGAGTGGTAGCAGTGGAGGCCTGGTGGGAGGAGGAGCAGCAGGAAACAAGGGAGGCAAAGAAAGCGTGGCAGCAGTACAAGCAGCACTACAGTGTCTTCTAGGTGTATCTCAAGATCCCCAAACTCTAGTAGACATATTCGTCAATTACGATTGCAGTTTACAATCAGCCAACTTATTTGAGAGATCTGTCAAGGTGTTGGCGAGAATAGTGAACGCCACCAGTAGCAGCTTGAGCATGGGTAGTGGTATTAAGAAGGATGAGAGGGGGATGTTTTTACAAAAGACATCTAATATGGCACTACAAGCATTATTAGCAATAATTGAATCCCTGGATACTTGGGCGGGACCGATTAAGAGTGCAGCTGCTGCTTCTGCTGCTTCTGCTGCTGAAATTCAAGATCAAGAAGAAAAGGGAGAAGATAGTGCTACTTTACTGTCTACACAAGCAACAGCGGAGAATATTACTACTATAAGAGGTGTATCTTCATCCTCAGAATACAACAATAACACCAACAACCGTCAACAACCCTTATCTCCCCAAACAGGAGCACTCAAACCCTCCCCGCTTCCAACACGACAACTCCTAGGCAGTGCCGCCTTGCAAGAAATCCACGCCAAGAAGGAGCTCAAATCCAGCCTAGCTGCCGGTCTAGACCTCTTCTCCACCAAGCCAGTCAAAGCAATCCGTCACCTCATTGCTTCCAAAGTCATCTCTGACCCAACTCCCCCTGGCATAGCCGCGTTTATAAGAGAAAACATCAACCAGCTGGATAAAGAAGCATTGGGGGAACTGTTTGGACACCATGAGAGTGAAGAAATTGATATAATGCATGCATACATCAATGCAGAGACCTACCAAGGTCAATTAATTGATGAAGCATTGAGGGGACTGCTGTCTGGATTTAGATTGCCAGGCGAGGCTCAGAAAATCGACAGAATCATGGAAAAATTTGCAGAAAAATACTGCACAGACAACCCTGGATCTTTCCCTGCTGCTGATGCAGCATATCTCCTAGCGTTTGCCATTATTATGTTGAACACTGACGCTCACAACCCAATGGCTGACAGAAGGATTAATGTTGATGATTTTGTGACCATGTGCAATTATCAGACAGAAGGAGGAGAATTCGCTCAGATATTACCTACTCCTGATTTGGAGGGAATATGTAGGAGGATTGTAGATAAGGAAATAGGCCTTCCTGGTAGTGATAATAATAATAATAATAGTGGAGGTGGTACTACAGGTAGAGTGAAGCAAGGAGGAGGAGGTAATAGCAGAGCAAAACTGGCAGCTGCAGTAGGCTTGACACAGCTAGTGATGCCGATCTGGAGCGGAGCAGCTTGGGACAAACAACTTGCTGTACGAATAGAAAGACAGAGACTAGAAACATTCACCGCTCAACTACTGGCATCAGGACAAGGAGGAGGAGGAGGCCGATGGAGTGCTGCCACCCACGCTGAGCACGCTAGGCCAATGATGCAAGTTGCCGGTCAATATATCTTGGCAGCCTTATCTGCAGCCCTGTCAGCTGCTTCTACTCTGCCTGAAGTGTTGAAAGTACTAGCAAGCATTGAAAAAGCTGTTAAATTGGCTTCTTTATTGCAATTAGAAGATTTGACAGAGAAGTTGATGTCAGCATTAGCCAATGCTGCCAGCGTGACCAATCCTGCTCCTCAAAGCACCCCTCAAGAGACCAAACAAGTAGCATCACTTTCTAGGTTAGTGGGACTGGGTAGTTCAATGGAATCAGGGATGTTGGGTGCCTCTGGGTGGATTGTCCTGCTGAGGACGCTGAGCCAATTGGAGAAGCTAAAGGCGAAAGTCATCCCGACAGCTGAGGAGATTGCTGCTTCTAATGTAGGTGATGATGGAGCTGGAGGGAGTGGGTTTAACAGATTCCTTCAAAAGATGGGTCTTGGTTCTTCTGGAACAACAGCAGCAGCTGTTGGTACTGCTGGTGGTGGCGGTGCTCCTCCCTCTTCATCATCGTCATCTCAAAAGCTCAAGTTTTTATCCTCAGGCCCCCTCCACATTCTGGACGTACCTGGAGCTGGCTTTGCTCTGTGGGCAGAAACTGCTGGTGCCAACCCCATTGACGCATGCTACTCGGGTTCCAGCAGCTTGGATGGCGATGCAGTCCTCTCCTTCATGCGTGCCCTGTGTGCAGTGAGTCAAGAGGAGCTCACCCCTCCCCCTCACCAAGGCCGTCCCTCCGTACACATGCTGCAAAGAGCTATTGAATGTGCCCACCACAATCTTGGAAGGATCAGATTGGTGTGGTCCCGGCTGTGGAGCATTGTATCGCAACATTTAGTGTCGGCAGCTTGCCATCATGACCCCAATGTGGCAATGTATGCAGTGGATGCCCTCAGACAATTGACTGCCAAGTTGTTGGCACCAAGAAGAAGAGCGGAATTGACTAATTTTGCTCGTCAAGGAGAAGCTCTCCGCCCCTTTGCTGCAGTTTTAAGACACTGCGACAACCCCGCCGTCAAAGACCTTGCAGTCTCCTGTGTCTCACAAGCAGTCGCCGCTCGCTCGGCAGAGCTAGGGGGCCCTGGCTGGCGCAGTGCTATTGAAGCCCTGGCCGTAGCTGCTGGTGATCCCGCCCCTGAGGTTGTGGTTAGAGCACTAGGTGCTATGCAGCTGGTATTCAATGTATTATATGCAGAGAAGAATGGACACACCTGTCTAACTGAATGTGCAGCTGCTGCTTTGGAGGCATTGGGTAATGATGCTCAAAGTGAGGAGCTTGCACTGGGGGCGGTAGACTTGTTTCAGATTTTGGCAGGAAGGCTATCCTACATGCAGATATCCCTACAACAACAAGGAGGAGGAAGTGGAAAGATGGGAGGTGATGGTGTTGTCACTGCAAGGTCACTCAAGATCTTCAAGAATCTTGAAGATCCATCATCAACAGCACCACCACCGCATTCCTCTTCTTCTTCTTCTTCTTCTTCTATGACAGTGGAAGACAAGATTGCTGAAGCATGGGGCATTATTCTATCTCCGCTCGCAATGACAGCCAGACAAGATCCTAGCGCCAGGATAGCAGATGCAGCTGCAGCAGCTTTGTTTTCTATACTTGAAGGAGGAGCTGGCGGTACTACTGGATCAACATCATCATCATCTTCTTCTTCTTCTTCCAAGCAGCAGCAGCAGCAACAACAACAAAAACAGAATGCAGCTGCAATATGGAAGAGTATCTACTTCTCTGCTGTTGTACCTCTACTCCAACTGCCTGATGATGAAGCTATGAAGAAGTGGTACCGACAACAAATGGGAAGAATGCCTGTCACTTCTCCCCGGAGCAATGGCACTCCTGGTATGCGCAGTACTACTACAGGCAGTACTAATGGTACTAATAATAATGAAGACGATGGCGGTCGATTACGTGGATCCCTCTATAAACTACACTACCAAGGAAGAGCCGCTGCCCACAACCATCAACATCAACACCTTCACCAATCCAAAGAACTCAGCTGGGAGGGACTGATCAGACTGAGAAGACACGCTCACACCCACTTCTCCCAACTATGGCCCATCATTCACGCAGGTATGCTCCCTCATGCTCTTCAGTTGGTAGAGAGTTATATATTGTTCACTGGAGATTTGTATCATGTGCATGACATGACGAGGATAATGAATATGCTCCCTGCTCCTTACCATTATACGCATCATGGTAGTAGTAATGGTGGTGATGATGAATATGGCAGTGTGCCTGATATTGGAATTCAGCAGCTTCATAGCTATATCAAGTTACTGAAAATGACGAGTGGTGAAAATAGTAGTGATGGATGGAAATTGGTGGCTGCATCATTGAAGCAACATATATGTCCAGTCAATCCATTGATGAGAGTCAGTGTTAGTGGAGGAGAAGAAGAGAATAGAGAAGCTTCATCATCATCATCAATAGTGGGTGAGGTGGTAATGAGGCAATGTCAAGTGTCTGTTCAGGTGCAAAGACTCATATACTGGGCAATGTCTACTAGCAATAGTATGAGTGGGAAGATTGTTATACCATTGCAATGTCAGCTGGATATGTTGAGTGCATTAGGAGTGTCTGTTGGTGTAGCAATGGATGGGGTGAATAGTGATGTTGGTCAACAGAGAGAGATGGGTGTGTTGTTAAAACAACAGCTGGCTGCATCATTACAAGGAGGAGGAGGAGGAGGAGGATTGCATCACCAGCATCATTCTGTGTGGTACGATGAAGAGGACGAAGATGATAATGATACTGCTACTACTACTGTACAGGTTCATAACAGACAACAGCAGCAGCAGCAGCAGCAACAGCCATTGAAAGGTCCCAAGGCATTATTGTACCGTCAAGAGATCCAAGGTGGACTCTTCCTCATTAAGCTCCTCCAACAAATTTGCTCTTCTACTAATAGTAGTAAAAAGCAACAGCAACAATCTAGTGAGTTGGCTTCATTCAAGGTGGAATGTGAGAAGAGATTATCTACCATCTGCCTCAAGATTATCACCAGAGCTGCCCAAGGAATTGGAGGTGGTGGTGGTACTACAAATAGCAGTAGTAGTGATGTTTCAGAGAATGATGCAGTAAGGTATCCACTAGTTGTAGGAGCACTGGAAGGGTGCATGTCACTGAGTGAGGAGGGATGGAAAGGGGTCCAAGGGGAGATGTTTGGATCAATGGCAAGGTTGGTATGCTGCACATCATTGGAGGTGAGGCATGCATTGCAGAGGGTGATGAAGGAGAGAGGATCTGCTGCTTTGAAAATGAAGATTTAGGATTTTTAGAAGAGTGCATGTAAAGAAGAATGCTGCTGATGAGGGTTGCACACGTCCATGAACCTTACTTTGACTGAAACGTAAGAGGAAGGGAGCGGTTCATGTTAAGATCAACTCACACTCACTACGACAGGCACTTTCTCTCCTTTACACACAGCTGATTCTTTGTTAAAGAAAAAACAGTGCGCGGATCTGTCTATTTACACCCTACATCTAATTATCACAAAATGGTTGATTTTGATAATGAATCAAGCAACATTTCTAAGGGCACCACCTTGAGCGTCACTGTCACTATTCCTCTCTTCTTGCCACAACCTTGTTCTTCTCCTACTCCAACCACACAACCTGCACCTCTTATTGTTACAGCAAAGGGAAGACGCATTTCTACTGCTCCTGGTGAGAATACAGGACATGTAGTACTAGTAGGAGAGAGAACCTTCACTTCTACTCCAGAGTCAAGAGTAGTTCTTCCTTCTTCCTTCTTGGACTGATGGTCACGATCATTCTTCAGGGCTCCTATCTTAATAATTTCTCTACACACTGCCACTGCCACTACTACTTCTATTGCATCACCACTACTATCATCAATAGTTGTATTATATCTATCGGGTATTTCTATATGAAGCCTCACTTCTTCTACCGGTCTAGCTATATATTCAATTTTGGGTTTCTTGAATGTTGTTGTTGTGGAAACAGATGAAAGAGCTGCTGCTGCTGCTATCACTTCTTCGACCAACACCTTACCACTTTTGGATACTCTCTGACTGCATTTACCTGTCTTCTTCTTTTGCATGACTATACGTGGCTCTTCCTCCTCCTCCTCCTCCTCCTCTTCTTCTTCTCTACTACTACTGCCCTTCCTCTCCATAAGCAACACATCCTTCTCCTTTTCTCTTATAACGAAACTTATTGGCGGGGGACAACTACCTTTGTACCTCATTTTTGGCAACTTGAACTCAGTCATATTAAGCTGAACTCCTACCTGGCTCTCTACAGCTTTTAATGCCAGCTGGATGATATACAGTTTAAACGGTCTATAGTTTGCTGCATGGTGCTGCAGTATGATTGTATTAAAGACACACTCAGTGACGGTGCAGTGTTGGCCAGACTTGTCCAGCTCCAATCTGGGGCGTGGGGTTAGCTGGAAGGGTATGGTTAATAGTTGCTTAAGATGCGGTGTTAGTGTTAGTGACTTTGATGTTGATGATATAGTAGTAGGAGTGGTACTGGATGACGATAAGGATGATGGTGGAGGTGATTTGGTGGGTTTAAGACAGGAAGTTATTTCAGAGGGGAGTTGGTCAGTGTTGTTATTTTTAGGCCAAAGAGGAGGGAAGGGAATGGAGTCACTACTGCAGATGTTGATGAAGACCTTGCGACCAGTCTCATCTATAGTTTTAACTACAAAGCCGATGTCAGGGATGATTGTGGTTTGTGGTGAAGTGGGGATGGTGGATGGGGTAGAGGCAGTGGCGACGGAGAGGAGGTCGGCGAAGGGGGAAGTCATGGAATTGTAGTCCTGAATGAGCAGCAGGAGTGTATGGTTGGCTGTATGATCGAACTAATAGTACTATAGTGTCATTAAATGCATGGCAACTTTAGTTGATTGCTGAATTTAGGTGATGTGATCTTTGAGACAATGTGCTCTTTAATCCACTTAATAACCTTTGTTACGCACACTATCGAGCTTCATAACGTGCAAAAATTAGATTCATTTAACAATGTTTTAATTAAAGGACGCTCTTCATGCAACATTTTCAAGGCCAGGCACCGACTCCTCCCTCTCGCCTCTCTTCCCACACATCCTCAATCTCGAGGAGTTCTACCATCCAAGGCATACTTTTCCAATATCTTCCTCCTCCCTTCTTCACTCGTCGCCAACAATCGTCCAGCTACTTCACTTTTGCTCATACCCAAGAAACCAGCCAAGCTCTCCAGCACACCCATCTCCTCTACCTCCTCCTCCTCCTCCTCCTCCTCTTCCTTTATACACACCTGTCCTCCTCCCTCTTCTCCTCCCTCTTCTCCAGCCATATTATCTCTATGATTCACTATATTCACCATAGATTTACCCAATGTATTGGCTAATAGTATTGCTTCTCTTTCCAACTCATTCATACCTCCTGTTTTTATTCTTTTCCTTCTTCCTCCTCCTCTTGGACTAGACAGCGATGGCAAGTCCTCCTCCTCCTCCTCTTCTTCATCTTCTTCTTCACCACTACTATCGCTATCATTCAGTTCAGGTGCCAATAATGAAGCCAACCCTTCATCATCTCCATCACCTTGATACTCTGCCATATTGACATTACCACCATTTTCTTCTTCCACTACTTCATCATCCTCATCAAAATGTATTTCTTCGATACGAAACCCAAGTCCTCCTCCTTCTCCTCCCCCTCCATCTTCTTGCCTTGATCTACCACCACTACCTGACCCCTCTCCTCCATCATCCTCTTCATCAATAACCAAAGGATGCACCGCCATTAACCTCGCCTCCTCCTCTCTGCGTCTCCTCTCCTCTGCCACCCTCCCTACCTCACTCACATTCAACTCCAACATGTTGACCAGACCCCACAACTCCCCCTCCTCCCCTTTCATCCCTTGAGCTCCCTTGAACAACCTATTCTCCACCTTTCCTTCCACTGTCATGTTGCTATGCTGCTGTTTGTATATCTGTCTCTTATAAATCAACTCTTCCATTGTTCCAGCTGCTATGAAGCGATACACCGTCACATTGCGTTGTTGACCGATTCGGAAGGCTCTATCTTGAGCTTGGAGGTCGGAGCTGGGGTTGTAGCTGGGGTCAAATATGACGACTTTATTAGCAGCAGTCAGTGTGATGCCCACTCCTCCAGCTGCCGTCGAGATTAAAAAACAAAAGGCAGTGCTGTGCTTGTCGTTGAATGTATCTACTATTTTTTGTCTTTCTTGCATTGGCACTGCGCCATCTAGCACCAGGTGATCATAACTTTCTCTCATCAGCAATGCTTTTATTATGTTTAGCATTCTCACACTTTGCGAGAATATGAGCACCTTGTTATCTGCTGCCTTTTCAGCCTTCCATTGTGCTAGCAGCGTCTCCAGAGCTTTTAGTTTCCCACAGTGTCTAGTGTCGCTCAATTTCAACCATTCTTTGTTGACGGTGTATCCTCCACCTAGTCGGTCAGCATCTCCTGCCAGGACCATTTTTGCTATTTCAAGGTTTCTATAATATTGCATTGGGTTGGTGGCTTCCAGGTCTGGATCTGATTTAACCAGCTCCAAATGATTGGAGATCTTACGGAGGATGCTGCATACTGGAAGGGTGAGGCACCCTGGACACAGTCTCTTTGCACTGCCACCGGTTTCCCCTCCTACTCTTCCTCCTCCTTTCCCTCCCTTTTTCCCATCAAGTTTAAATGATGACTTCTTGGTCCAACAGCCTTTGGGTCGATGATTCTTGCACCCTCTTGGATTTATTTTTTCATCATACGCATTATCACAGTCACAATGGTGATAGATGGGGTACAGCACCCCACCTTGGTCCCACGTCAAACTCCAATTAGTAGGACCTTGACCCTTTTTCAGTAGCAAATTCACATCAGGGCTCTCCACTAGCCTCTTATAAGCTGCCAGCTGCATATCAGACAGCTCAATGTACACTATCATGTCATGCTTTTGTGGCAATTGGTGTTTGATCAGCTCTTTTGTCCTCCTCAACAGGTACTTGGCAAGTCGACTGCGCAGTCTTCTCTGTGCTTCTCGCCCTTCTTCAACATCTTCAGGTAGTGCATCGATCTTGTGCCCCAGCTTCATTGGCACCTCGTAGTGCTCTTGGAAATATGATTTAGTCCCCAAGCACCCCGGTACTGCCCAGTTCATAAGGCAATACAATTCAATATAGTCATTACTTTGAGGAGTTCCTGTCAGACCGTACCTCAATCTAGTCGGCAGCATGTCAGCAGCCTTCCACGTCTGATTGGTCTCATTCTTCAAGCATTGTGCTTCGTCTACGATCACAACATGCCAGGGGACAGTCTTCAGCTCATCTATCAAATTCTTCATCATCTGCACGCTGATAATCATGATCTCCTTCTCCCCGCTGATTATACTTGCCAGCGCAGTTGATTTATTCGCAGACTGACAGATGGTGGACTTAAACGAGGGTCCCCACATGTTCAGCTCTCTTTCCCAGTTGCAAAGCACTACTTTAGGGGCAACAATCAACACCGGGCCACCATATGCTACCGCTCCATCGTAATCTGGTGCATATACATCGTCACCTTGGTCACCTGGCTCAAAGAGGAAGGCTCCACTGCTTGCATACCTTAGAATATCTTCAAAATCGTTCATCAGCTCCCTTTCAGTTGCACATGTGATTGGATCATTGGGCAGTGGGGCAATCCTCTCCAGCTTTCTCCTCCTAGTATCACCATTAGTAGTATTATTATTAATGTTACTATCATCATCATTGTTGTTGCCCTCTCCTCCACCAGGAACACCACGAACAACACCATGCTTCCCTAGAATAGCAGCCAAAAACCCTACCACTTGTACCGTCTTCCCAAGACCCATATCATCAGCCAACACCCCTCCTTCCCCTAGGGCATATTGTCTGAATAGAAACTTGATACCATCTCTTTGATATTCTCTGAGTCTCTTGTTGGTAGATGCTGGCACTATGCGGTGGAGTGTTTCCCCTTTGGATTGGTTTTCCTCAGTGGCATCTTCTATGGGTTGTGTGGGATGTGAGAGAAATAAAGTTCCATCACCTATTCCTAATCCCATGCCTTTTTGTTGCTGTTGCTGTTTAATACTAGCTGCTACTTTCTCCCTTTTTTCTTCTTCTTCTTCTTCTTCTCTTGTATGATGATTCACTCCCTGAGCCAACTCCTTGTGATCTAGTATCCCAGTCCACAGAGTATTCAGCTGCTTCTGTTCCCTCTTCTGTTTCTCTTTCTTAGTGATGGCAGTAGTACCAGCAGCAGCCTTGTCCTTGTTCCTGTCCCTCCTTCTCTTCGTTCTCGCCACTGCTGCAGCTCTTGTTGCTTTTGTTTTAGCTTCTTTTTCTTTTTCTTTATTCTTCCTTGCTGCTTCAGTTCCTAGTAATTCCATTGGATCTAAGTCCCATAAGTCGTCTACCTCTTCTTCATCACTACTTCTTGTACCTTCATCCTCCTCGTCACTTTCAGTCTCATCGCCATCATCATCTGGATCTATATATTGACGCTTCTTATGCTTTTGCTTGATCTCTTCTTTCTGTTTCACTTTCTTCGTCGCTTTCTTCATTTTGTTAGTCATATGACGAGAAATAACAATACGTCTAGATCCAGCTGCTTGTTCCAGTATGGTCATCTCTGCTTGCCTTGATTCTTCTTTAGACTTTCTCGTCGTTGTGTTTTGGCGGGACACTGAATGGGGGTGACCTAGTAGAGAATTGTCCTTTTTATTCATCATTCCTTCTTCTTGGTCTAGATCTTGATGATGATGGTGATTATTGTTAGGGTGACCTCTATAATCATCTTGTTGGTGGTGGTAAGGTTCCTGTGTGTCGTTATCATGAGTGCTCACACCGAAAAATGCGAGAGCCTTGAGACGACGATCGAGAGCAGCAGGAGGAGGATTTGCTGCAGGAACAGTATCTAATGGTGATATTGGTGGGATTTGAATGGTAGATGATGATTGGTGCTTGTGAAGGGAAGTGGAAAGCATCTTGAGTTTAGCCGCGAGGCCTTGAGGTTGTTGGGATGTTGAGGCGGGGACAACGGGGATGGGATCGTCATCGATGGTGGTGCTTGGGATTGGAGAAACAATGGAAGGTGGAGGCTCCGGTTGTTCTGTATCGTAAAGTTTATCTGAAACATTCTTCAAACGGTTCATACGGTCTCTCAGTGAGCCCTGCATGGTGATTGAATCCTTGATCGAACTTGGGTTTGTCGGTAATTGGTGTATCTTTTTAAAATAATATCATTTCCAACATCGTGTGGTTGCAACGAACCCAATAAATGGGCTACCAGCTGAGGTTTTGCTCTAGAAATGGCAAATCTGACTGGCCTGCTGAGCTACGTCAAAATTTCTCACTTCTTTCAAAATCGCAATAGTTGGCTACTGTCACCAACATTGTTTCAAAAGTGTTATAGTAGAAACTATCACTGTCAAATTGATCAAAACTGCAGTATTAATCGATTCGTTGACTCCCACAGATTTCAAATAGAGAGCAATTTCTAAATTAAAACTTCCAAATTTTGCCAACCTTGGGATAATTAAAGAAGATCATCATGTCATGGGTACAAGCCAACAAGACTGGGGGTCGCTCTGCCCCTCACAACGTTGACATGCACACCACAAAGTCCAAAATAGCTCGATCAGCAACTCTCACTTTGTATGACGATCTCCCAGCTGGAGAGATATCTATTGAAGAATTTGAGCGTTTTGCTATGGAACGTCTTAGAGGTACGTCTCATTTTTCCTCCACAACGGGCACAATACTCTCCCTCTAGCCACAACTCCACACCCCATTCTTCCCTCAACCGTCGCTCACTCACTCTCCCCCCCACACACAACTCTAAAGTTCTCAAAGGCATAGAGGACCTCAGAGCCCGCAACGCCAGACCAGAAGAAATCCAAGAAGGTGCTCTCCATCTCTTCCAAAAACACCTCCAAGGCTCCACTCGTGAAGACACTCTCCGCAAAGATGCCATCTCCCATCACGTCCTCCGTCTCGCCTACTGCCGCACCGAAGACTTACGCCGCTGGTTCCTGGCCCAAGAATGCGATCTTTTCAAAGCTCGTTTCAAGCAGCTCCTCCCAGCTGAACAAAGATCATTTTTGGAGTCTTCAGGCCTTCCTTTCAGGGCTACTACAGTAGAAGAATTTGCAGCAGTCAAGGACAGTCTGGCGAAGACTCACTTGGCTGTGACTGGTAGCAGGGTTGGAGCTCAACAGCTATCAACCATGGACACTTCATCCTCAACAGCAACTGCAATTCCTATCAGTGATTCTTTCTTCAAAGTACCATTTGAGCAAGTACCAGACTTGGTAGCCACCAGGAAGGTGTACATCCAAGAAGGTTGGGCTTATGTGAGTAAAGATCAGCTGTCCAGTCTGGTAGGAGCACCATTCAGAGCAAAAATGAGCAAAGCTCTCGTCATCACTGCCCGAAGATGGGCCGCCACTGTAGCTCCATCTGAAGCTGACCGCCTGGCCCCCATTGTCGAATCTCTCAGTCAAAGGTACCTTGGTGTGGACTACACAGACCCTGAAAAGAGAGGAGTGCTGGGGACCGTTACAGCAACAGACATCCCAACTCTGTCCCGCCAATCCTTCCCACTGTGCATGCAAAATATGTATGCAGCACTCAGAGAGAGTGGCCACTTGAAACACGACGGCAGAATGCAGTTTGGCTTGTTCTTAAAGGGAGTTGGCCTCCCTTTGGAGGAGGCAGTCAAGTTTTGGAGAATGATGATGGCTCAGACGGCTCCCGGGGAGAAGTTTGACAAGGAATATTTATACAATGTGAGGCATAATTACGGTAAAGAAGGTAAGAGAAAGGACTACACTCCTTACTCTTGCTCCAGAGTCATCAATGCAGTACCAGGTGTCGGTCAGGTGCATGGCTGTCCTTACAGGACATTTGCTCCAGAGGCGCTACGTACTGCATTGAGCAGGGCAGGGGTGGAGGGGGCTAAAGTTGAGGAGGCTGTGACAAAGGCTAAAGGTGGGCATTATCAGTTGGCATGTGCTTCAGCTTGGGAAGGGGCACATGGTGGGTGCGAATGTGAGGCCGGGATTAATCATCCTAATCAGTACTTCGAGGAATCGAGGAGGGTGACGAAGGAGAGAGAGGCAGGAGCAGCAGCAGGAGGAGAAGGGGGCAATAATAATGCTCCTACTGCTGAAATTAAGGCAAGATATGATAGGAATAGGACTAATGAAAGTAATAATATTAGTGAAGTAGAGATGCAGGAACCAGGAAGTGCTCCTGCCAAGCTTGCTTGATACATTAATAAGAAGTTGGAAGGGCAGGACTCGTGGAGGAGAGAGGGCACAACCTTGAATTTCAATTGGAAAAAGATGGTTGACCGGGACTGTCTGCTTTCCACCTAATGTGGTTTGATTGGATTGATAAAGGGACCTTGAATGGTGTGTATTGTAAACATTCAAGAAACATTTAGATCATTAAGTGACCGATAGGAGGATTAGATGGCAAAGGTATGTTGATAAATGAGCACTGACTTTTGTGTTGGTGAGTCTTGTAATCATGGGGGCATGTCAAGAACATGGCAAGTTGCATTATACATAGTATACTGCACCAACTTCGTCTTTAATGACACACTACATACTCACTTTTGTATGCTATTGTTTCCACGCAGGTATTTCTTCCATAAAACTGGAGTTCTTTCAAGTACATTGACAATCAAAGAAATCTCTCAAGTAAGTCGCTCAACCTCACGTCATTGTACAGCTCCTGCTTTAGCCAGCAGTTCTATGCATCTGTCACTGGAATTTATAGTTGTTAGAGCTATGCAAATCGTTTTGGGTGGGGTCCTACACTTTTTCCTTTCTGTCAAGACCCGGGTCCATAATGACCAGTCGTCTCCCCCTTCCAACTTCAAATCAAAGCAGCGGCTCTCTCTCTTCTCTCTCCTCTCTCCTTTATCTCTCCTCTCTTCCACCCTTCCAAGACTAACAACTCCACCCTCTTCTCTCTATATATATATATTACAGTATGACAAAACTCTGTCAGAATAAAAACACCAACATCAACAGCGGTTCTAGCCTTCTTTCAGAAGCTCTCCTTACAGCTGCTACTATTGGCCTTCAACTGGAATGTGCCTCCCGTCCCCGACTCGACAAACTCCCACATCCTCCTCCACCACCACCACCACCACCACCACCATCTTTTGAATCCAACACCACCACTGCCACCACCAACATCAATAAATCAATGGAAACAGTCAACAAGAACAGCAAGTACAACGATGCTTGGATCAAATCTCTCGTCGCCACCACCTTCTTCCAGACATGCCAAGACCACCAGTGCTGCCAGAGAAACGAAGCCCACTACTATTGCATTGCCTGCAGTCCAGATACCCAAGGCATGTGTGAACACTGCCTCCCAGAACACTCCAAAGCATGTGGTGCCTACGCTTTCCAGACGTACAGGTACATGTACAACGACGTCGTCAGAGCTTCAGATGTGAACAGCTTGATCGAGTTGTCTGGCATTCAGCTGTACAATGCCAATGGTCATTTGGCAGCTCACCTGAGGCAGAGACCAGCACCAGCAAGGAGCCCAGCCAACTTTTCAAATGCGTGTTCTTGGTGCAGCAGGAAGCAAGATTCAAGATATAAGTGGTGCTGTTTGGAGTGTAAGATGAGGGATTTGGGGTTGTTGGAGGGTGCTACACCTCCTCCAGCTCCTGCATCGCCATTCTCTTTACAAAAGCGTGCCAGTGGTGGAGGTAGTAGTGGCAAAGCAAAGAGAGCTCTCAATTTCAGCAAGGATGACGGTACCTCCATCTTGCCAGATCTACCCTTCAGTGGCAGTTATCATGATAATAACGCTGACGATGAAGATGGTGTGTGGGGCCCTGTGCGTCGTCGTCGTAATGGTGGTGGTAGACATGACTCAGCGGGTACTGTTTTTAGCACCACCAGCTACACACATAGACGTAAAGCTTTCACACCATGCTCAAGTCCGTTGTTTTAACCTGCCTTGGGGGGAAGGGAGGGGGGGGGGTCTTTCAAAATTGTTTATGTACTACAAGAAAGAAAGACCTCACATTATAATTAAAATTGTTTGATCGATATGTATGTTAACTATTATTATTGCTATGTGCTGCCTTGGCCGACCCACTAACTAATGAAATATGTTCTTTCTCTGCAGATGTTTTTTCTGTTTCTCAACTAATCTTATTTCTTCTTAAATAACAATATTTTTTGTACATGATGTGCATAAAACACGAATCTAAGACCGTACATAGTCATCGCCATCATCACTATATTTTTATGCAAGGTTATTCTGTTCCTCCAATAATGCAGTTACCTGTTCCAACCTACTCATCAAAGCTGCAATCTTAGCATCTTTAAGTCTAACGAGGGCCTCTAATTTATCAGATTTAACTTCCAACAACTCCACTGCCTCCCTCAGCTCTTCAACCTCATCACCATCGTCTTGGACTATGCACGAGGAGCGATGGGCAGGAATGGCACCACCTCCACCTATTCCTCTTTGCCAGCCATTATTCTCCCTCCTAGCAGTAGTGTGTGGGTTGTCTCCATCATAATCACAATTTTCCTCTCCTTCCTTCATAAAGCTGCTTAATGCTGCAGCATAAGAGTTCCTTTCTGCTACTGATTCTGCAGGAGTAGCATTGGATGGTTTCCTGGGTTTGGAAGAGAGGTGGAAAGCAGCAGCAGCAGAAGTGAAGTTGTTATTGTTGTGTTGGTGGTGGTGTTGGGGGTTGTCCAGGGTGTCCAATCGAGTCTTGAGGGTAATGAGGACGTTTTCAATGGCACCTGGTTGAGCAGTGGCCACTGATTTTAGAACATCATCTGAGAATTTCAAACCTAGCCTCTTGAAGACCTTTTGATTGAGGGTTTTCCAGTTGTAGAGCTTGAGTTGTGTGTTACTGGCAGGTTGATAATTGTGGAGCTCAACAAGTCGGGGAGCCAGGTGGTTGACGATTTCAGCAACAACAACACCGTCGGCGAAATCACGAGAGATTGACTTCTTTGGTTTGATGAATGGCATGGAGTCTATCCATGAGTAGAGTTCTAAGAGCTGGTGTTCCTCCTCCATCGTTAAATTTAGTTTCGTTGTTAGAATAGGACTAGAGGTTGCCTTGGGATTTTAAAGTGATGGAACCTAATATATATGGTCTGTTGATATTCTTGGTAAAGTATGAACTTAACAAATTATACTTTGATAAGCAAACTGGCAGTTCACTGTTTAAAGAGAGGCTTGCGAGCCGAGAGGTGAGAGAGGGTGGGGGATTGGAATAATTGCCACCTTTCCATGATATGCCACAGGCTGGCATTGATGGCACCATATATTAGCAAAGTCATTAGTATTTACACCGACAAGCTCGGGTTTTTACCCTCCTACAATCGTCTTTCCAATCCAAGAAGGATGCATACTTCAAGTTTGCATATGGTTTCTCACTTAAAATGCTGCCCTTTCTCGACCTCTTCACACCCATTAGCATATATATCCACCCCCAAATCCACCGTTACTTGTGCAGCAGGGTCACGTCCACCCCGATCCTCTCCCTCCTCTTCCGACAATGCCAATCCCAGTGGCAGCGCCAAGAAAAGGAACAACAGGCCAGAACTCCCAAAACGAGGCTTCTTTGCCGACGTAGACTCCTCATTAGAAGTCCTCCCTGTACGCAGCAGCCTTGCCAAACTAGATGTCACCAAGCGTGGTGGCCGTTACCAAAGTGACTTTATTTGGAATACAAATTGGCCAGAGCAATTGGATTATGAAGAGTCTTTGAGGAAACAAGTCGCTGCTGGTGAGGCAGAAAAAGATAGTGATATCAGTAGTGATGATAAATTTAAATCATCGCTTGCATCTACTGGTACTAATACACAGAAGAAGGGGTTTCTAAGCCTAGCTTCAAAAGTTGATCTCAACAGCTTGGATGTCGACTTGAGCGACCAATTGAAAGCCAGAAAACCCACAATTGCTGAAGCAGCAGCTGCACTAGTAGCTTCTGCAGGCCCAGCAGCCTCCATCAACACCTCAAAACTATCCTCAGCAGCAGCTCAAAGAAGAAAGAAATACTTTGCAGAAAGCCCACCAACCCGACTGGAGCAAAAAGTATGGGAGAGAAGCAACAAATTCAGCAAACGCGTTGTTGCCCCCCCTCCTGCCAACCCTACAGAAGCAGAAGAGCTAGAAGCCCTTATTCAACGCGAGAGACTTGAGTTTGAGGCAATGAAGGTCGAAATTCAAGCTTGGGCTGCCGGTCTCACTATTGCCTGTTTAGCCGCCACATTTACCTTTTACGGTCATGAAGTTGCTGCTTCATACGGAGTTGGAGCCATGGGGGGTCTAGTGTACCTCCGTCTATTAAACAGCAGCGTGGATGGACTAGGAGGAGCAGCAGGAGCAGCAGCAGCGCAACCTAGGCTGTTGATTCCTGTCATCCTCACTTTGGGGTACAATAGATATAATTCATTGTTGGCAGAAGATGTAGGGTTGACATTGCAATTGTTGCCAATGTTGGTGGGATTCTTTACCTACAAGGGTGCAGTGGTAGGGAGGCAGGGGCTGGCTTTGTTTGAAGAATTAAAGGGGCCACCTCCACCATCTAGAAGTATGTAGTCAGATGTGTGTGTGTGTGGGTGAGAATGTAAATGTGTAATTATTATTGTTTGAAGAGAAAACTTTTCCTTTGATGAGACATTTCCCCTTTTTTGGTTGTTATTATAACAATAAAATCTTCACTAAGAGAAATAGAGTACCACAAATCTAGCCATGTAAGCCTTGTCTGATCATGCCTCCTTGTCAAAAAAGGAAGAAGACAACCGAGACCAGAACAAAGTTAAAACAACACACCCATCATCACCTCATCAAACACACATTATATTATATTATTATAAAACAGCTGATGATTGATTGATTTACGCTCTGTTGGCAATGTTTTGTGACAGCCAATCGAGACCCTCATACAATCCTTCACCACTGGTAGCGCAGCAAGATTGAATGTACCAGTGCCTCTGGCGGAGAGAGTGAAGACCCAATTTATCTGTGATCTCAGCTGCATTCATGGCATTAGGAAGATCTTGTTTGTTGGCAAAGACCAGGAGGACAGCATCACGGAGCTCGTCTTCATTCAACATGCGGTGGAGTTCATCGCGGGCTTCACCGATACGGTCGCGATCATTGGAATCGACGACAAAGATCAGGCCTTGTGTGTTTTGGAAGTAATGTCTCCACAATGGACGAATCTGTATTTAGGTGGAGAGTCGGAGAGAGAAGGTCAATAGGTTTGTGGTGGTTGGTGTCAATCAACAGTGAGTGAAAGCTTTTCTTCTTCTTGTTTGTGTTTCTGTGGTTGTTTCATTTAGTTCTATACCAACCTTATCCTGTCCACCGACATCCCATACAGTGAAACTGATGTTCTTGTATTCCACAGTCTCAACATTGAAGCCTGTGAAGAAGAGCGGAGAGACAGTGTGTATGCGTGTTAGTGGGAGAGCCGTCGGGGGAGGGGGGGGGAGAGAGACGTCGGCCGAAGAATGGCAAACGGTAGGATCGAAGCCTCAAGGGACGATGTAAGCGTTGAAATGCACAGTGGATATGTATGGATACTCGACGGTATGGCTTCATGCGATTTTTTCGCAGCAATAAGGCAGGATCCTTGGGTTAAAAATTGACTTTCTTACCGATGGTGGGAATGGTGGTGACGATCTCACCAAGCTTGAGCTTGTAAAGAATAGTGGTTTTACCAGCGGCATCTAACCCAACCTGCAATGATTAAAGTGAATATTAGAACTTGATCCTAAACAAGTGCAACTGCACCTAAAATGCTTCCATTTATTGTAGACATGCATCCTTACCATCAGAATTCTCATCTCCTTCTTGCTGAACAACCGTGCGAAGAGTTTTGTAAATGTAAGACCCATTTTAGCTAACTTTTTCTAGAGTCCAACTGAACAAAATGCCTTAAATGACTCAGGGATAGGACCGGCAATCAGGCCGATTCAGGGACTCAGATTGGTTGATCTAAACTTGAGTTAAAGATTAAACCAAGCTGCACTATTCACTGATGCGCTGATCTTCATAAGGAAAAGCCAGCCTGGTTTCCAGTCTCAACGCTCCTCTCCCATGTTTCATTTGGTACCTGTTTTATGCCAGTTTCCTGGGAGAATTGAGCTCAGTTTTTACACTTCTACTTCTGAACAGTTCACTAGGTTGCTGAAGTTTTACACTTCGTAGAAATTTGCTTGCTTCCTGTCACATATGGGAAAGAATCCAGCTTGACCTGAAAACTCTTTGGGTTTGATACAATATAAAAACTGGCCTTTAAACGGTTGTGCACTCCTACAAAACCGTAAAAACGAGTATGAGTAGGTATATATCCTCAACTCCAGCCATTCTCACCCTGCTCGTCCTCGCAATCTATTCTGCTCTACCCGGCCCCGCCCTTGGCTATCGCAACTCTTACAATTACGGTTACAATTACGGCGTCAAGACAAACAACCTCCTTCCCATAGCCATAGCAGGTGACAGCTGTGTCCCTCTTCCATTTAGATACGAATACAGGTACTACAGCTACCAAGCCTCAATCTCTGGTGCAATTTCCCTCCCTACAAACTGCACCGCTGATTTAATTAACGTCTCTAATTTCTTTGTAGATGGTACCTGCATCAAAAACAACTACAACAATGAAAAACAAGGCTGCTCAAACTCCACTCAAATTACAGCTACAAACACAAAAGCATCCTGTGCTGCTGTCTATTCCGACACCACCAAGTATAAGACCCTCTCTTCTATTGAGAATGGCAAGGTATTTAATGACGCATACAATCTATGTGCCAACGCCTATACAGGTTACTTTTACGTAGAAAACAACTGCCCATCAGACTCTGGAGAAGCAGAATTCACTATACTGATGGAGTACACTGCATGGAGCAATAGCTGCTCTGACAGCAGCTGGCCTACTTGGGCCACCATCACAATTGCAGTTTGCTGTATCGTTTTTGCTGTAGCATTAATGGGGTGTGTGTGTATGAAGAAAAGGAGGGCTATGCGACCTCCTCAGATGATGGCTCCTGTGTCTAATGTACAGATGGGAGGCATGCCTTATAACAATGCTGGCGGCGGTGTTCCCCCTCCGTATTCTCAGTACAATGGAGGTGGTGGTGGTGGGGGGATGGCCACTGGCTACCCTGCTGCTGGACCTCCTTATCCTGAGACCAGTGGTGAATATGGAGGTAAACCGTATGGTGGTGGTGGATATGGTGGAGCTCCTCCTCCTTCTGGATACCCACCACCAGCTGGTTATCCTGCAATGTAGAGAATTGGAAGGTGGTGAGGTGGTATGAGAACCTTGAAATTTATTTGCTATTTTTTTTGCAAATGACACATACTTACTGACAATACGGGTAACCAAATAAACAATGTTAAGTTTTAAATTAGCTCGTGCTGGTTTTCTGGCTCGTCGTCAAGTCGTGAGATGTATAACATCCACAAATTATCCTTACATGTCGCAACCTCTCCTGAAAAACACACACACCAGACCCCTCAACAGACTCACTTCTCAACTACACCTCTCAACCAATCCACATAGACGCACTCTCACACAGTCAACCACCAGGATGTCCTCCAACGACGCTTTTTCCTCAATTGAATCAGTCCGTAAAGTCTCCCACATCCTCCTCCCCCAAGACCAGTCCACCCTCCTCAACACTCTCAAGTCCCAACTAGACTCCAACCTCTCCCTATTCCCCCAACTAGCTGCACAACACTCCACCTGTCCCAGCAAGAGAGCCAAGGGAGACATTGGCTGGGTCAGTCCCGGCACCACTGTTCAAGAATTTGAACAAGCAGCCTTTGCAGCCCCACTCAACACCCCAGTCACATGTGAATCCCCATTTGGCCTCCACATTATCCTCGTAACTCAAGAAAAGAAGCAATACAAGGTTGTACAACTCACTCCACAACAAGTCCAAGAAATGATTGAAGCATCATCTCTCGCAAGTGAGGGTGATCAAGACGATGATCGTCTTCAATTAGTAGATGTCCGAGAAGACTGGGAATTCTCCACCGCATCAGTCCCTGGATTCCAACTCTTCCCCATCACCCAAATGGTAGGTGGATGGGGAAACAAGGTAGGGGAGGGAGAGGAAGGAGTGGTACTAGATAGCAGCAGACCCACTATATGTATGTGTCACCATGGGGTGAGGAGTAACCAGGCTGCTCAGTGGTTGGCTAATACTAAGGGGTTTAGTCAGGTGTATAATATGATTGGGGGTATTGACGCTTATAGTAGAGCTGTTGATCCTAATATACCTCGATATTAAAATGTTTAATAGACCGACGTGGGTGTAAAAACTCCATTGAAGTGTAAATGTGTGGGAGAATGTGCTGAAGGAACCAAAACCCAAAACCTTTGCTCAGCCAAAGGAGCCACACGTGCAGGGGATTGGGGTTTCTGCGTGTAGTCCCCTTTTCCGAGGCTGAACTTTAATGTATTTGGTGCCTGTAGGTCATCTGGGCGATGGATAAAATCCGGAAAGCAACCCCCTTCACTCCAAAATCTTCCTCTTTTTCAACTTTAACTTTTTTTTGGATACAATTGACAGAAATTCCACTATTTTATCGACACTGCATACTTGTTTGATGGCATTTTTATCCCTAAAATAGATAATCCCAGAGATAGATAAACTGACGTGGGTCCGTGGGTCCGTGGTGAAACTGTTATGTTAAGAAATCTGTGTGACAAACTCAAGTTGAAAAGAGAGTAGTCAAAAAAGGGCAAGAGCCAAACTCAACTTTCTTGGTAATCAAGTAACAGATAGTAAGACTCTTCTCTTCCCCCTCTTTCTTTTATTGTTTCCTAACTTCATCAACCAGGGCCTTGACCTTCATCATCCCCATTTGCAAAGTCAACACACCATTCCCATCCACATCCACTACTTTGCACATCTTGTTATTAAACTTAGGTACCACCACACTCTCCCCCACCCCAGGTCTCCATTGAGCAGCAATCTGTTGAGCGAGTGACAATTGGTCTTGCACAGTGGCCTCCTCTTTGGCCCTTGATTCTGATGCTGCTGCGTTTTTTTCTTTCCTGAGTTGTTTTAGTGTTTGGAGTTGAACTCTGGCTAGACGTATTTCTGTTGTGATTGCCTCTGCTGTTTTCAATTGCATCTCTGCCTCTTTTTCAGCTAATTGTCGCCTGCACACACACACACATTGTAGATATAGATATAGAGAAAGATGAGGGTGAGTAATAATGTCAACTATATACGTAGATAGATAGATGTGGGCAATGATGGATATAAGAAAGAGAATAAGAAGAAAATAGGGCAATGTATGGGGCAATATGTGTGTGTCTATGTGTGTTGTCGTTCCCGCTCTTACTGCTGAGTCATCATCATCACCATCCCCTCCACTTAATTAACAAAGAAACCTATGTGGACGTCCTTCATAGATGCCCATCCTCAGAAACTGCTCCCAAGCCTGTCCAGCGGGATCAACCCCCTGCCCCATGAATCCAATGTCATAGGCATTTGACTGGATGTAGAAGAGATGATCAAAACAGGCCTTGCCTCTCTTTTCAGCTGCTTGGACTGCTTTCTGAGCTTTGACTGTCATCCATTCATTTGATGTAGCTAGCTGTTGTTGTTGTAGTTTCAATTCATTATCATTAGATACCTCTCTTCCATTATTATTGCTCAACCACGTATCATATTTAATGGCTTGTTCAACTTGAGGCCACTGGGCTGCCTTCATTGAGCCCTTGACTTTAACAAACATCACCTCTAAAGGAGTTATTGTAATTCCATCATTAAATTCTGGAGGTAATGGGTTCATTGCTGCATTGCATCCTGCCCCTATATCCGTACATGCTTCTTTCCAGTTGATGCCCTGGTACCGAAGCATCAAGCTGTCAATGGAGTAGCCACTGTTGATTATGGCGGTTGAAGCTCCAATTTCAGAATTGAGCACTGTGAAGGCGATATCGTCGTAGCAAGCGAATACTTTACTGTTTTGGGTGAGGACGTTGAGTCCAATGGAGTCAGTGGCTGCTATGTATGTCTGAACATGAGGGCGAGGGACGCTGCCGTGTGATCCTCCACATGAGATGGTGGCGCCGACGAGTTTGGTCGCGTCGGTGATTTTGTCGAGAAATGGCAGAGTCCAATGCATTTTGTTGTGAAGATAGGCTGGCATGAAGGGTCCTCTGACTGATGAGTTGAGCCATATGAAGTAGGTATATTCGTGGAGGGTAGGGGCAATGTCAGGTAAGGAGAGAGCCCAGCCAATGGTGCCGAGATCAAAGCATTCATTGGGGTGGGTGATATATCTAGCGTTTGATGGTAGTTTAGGGAGAATTTGTGGTGGAGGTAGTAAGCCTTCTCCTTGCTGAATGATGAAGAGGTAGGTGCAGTTGTCGTTAGGTTTGACAGCATGGCGGAGGAAGAAGGAGAGGTTGTTGGCATATTCTGGGTCTGATCCTGAAAAGACGTAGATGACGAGCGTCTTGCCTTTGGCAACAGGTGTAAGATTAAAATTTGAGGTTATATTTATGCTGGTGTTTGAGTTGAGGAGGATTGGAAGGCCAAAAACAGCGATGAGCCATGAAATTATGATCAAAATGGCTGATAATGCGAAGAGAATACCGCCATTCCATGGTTCGTTGCCTCTGTTTAAGACTATCTTTCGCTTCATTTTCAAACTTTGACTCTCCAGACTCTCAGCGCTGTCCATTATCTTTTGAACATATACCCAGCAGACGACATAGTCTCTCTGAGCGCACACACACACAACACATACACACCTGCATTGATAAGAAAGAAAGGGATACACACACAACAAAGCCCCTGATGCAAACTATGATCTATATTCATCATGCAATAAATTCAAACTAAAAACTTACCTCAAAGTAGCATACGCCAAGTCAGCCTCCCTCGCCATCCTCATCGCCTCCTCCCCCCTCCCTTCCTCCTTCTCCCCCCTCTTTCTCTCTCCCTCCAGCTCCACAATAGCATCATTCACCCCAGCCACTCCAGCCCCCAGCATCTCCCTGGCTGCTACAACAACATCTGCATCCAATCCCAGTCTTTCTGCTATGTTTAGAGCATTACTCCTTCCAGGTACTCCCCATTGTAATCTGTATGTTGGTTGGAGTTTGATGTCGTCAAATTCAACGCTGGCATTCTCAAATCTGTCATCTTTGAATTTGAGTTCTGCTAGGGCTGAGTGATGGGTGGTTGCCACTGTTAATGCAGCTACTCCCCAAGTATGTGAGGATGATGATGGTGATGATGGTGATCCAGTTTCTTTCTCTTGATTCCCACCACTCCCTTCTCCTTCCCCGCCACCACTCTTACTCCCACTCCCACTCCCACCACCAACCAGAGCTTTCATCAAAGCAATACCCAACGCTGACCCCTCAATAGGATCAGTCCCCGTCCCAAGCTCATCCAACAAAACCAACGATTTCCCCGTTGCCTCCTTTCTCAGACCCTCTATCCTCACCAGATGACCACTAAATGTAGACAATGAAGCACTCAAGCTCTGTTCGTCTCCGATATCCGCCAGCACTGCATCAAAGAAGGGGAGTCTTATGGGAGGGGAGGCAGGGATGGGCAGTCCGCATCGTGCAGAGAGAGCGGAGAGACCAAGAGCACGGAGAGTTGCGGTTTTACCTCCAGTGTTGGGTCCCGTGATGACGATGGCTCTGGTGGTGTTGCTTACTGTCATATCTATCGCTACTGGAGGTGTAATAGTGGTACCACTAGCGGTACCATTAGAACTACTACTACTACTGACCTCCATATCCTCTCCCTCTGATGCTGAGTCATCACCAACCACCCAACCAGGTAATCGTTTACCTCCCCCTCTTCTATTTCTTGAACTACCACTACTGCTGCTCTGCATCTCTTGTTTCTTCTCAAGGTAAGCTCCCAACAGTAATGGGTTCCTCAGTCTCTTCATGTACACATAATGATCATCATAGGAAGAAGAAGATGATGCATCGTCATCAATACTATCATCCTGCCCTTCTTCCTCCTCCTCCTCCTCCTCCCATTCCCTTTCCCCCTTATTCTTTTTCCTATTTTTCTTATTACTTCTAATAAATCTGGGGATAGGAATTATCTCAGGGAGACTTCCCCCAATCCACTGCCCATACTTGGCCTTAGCCACCAGTCCATCCAGCCATATAATAACATTCAATGTAGCCCTCAACAATGAGGCACAATCTTGTACCCGCCCAGTCAGCTGCCACAACACTGCCTCCTCTGCTGCCGCTGCCTCCCCCCGTGCTCCTGCCAGCTCGTTGTTGATTGGTACAACAGCTGGGGATTCTAGATACATGGTACCTGCAGCGGAACCAAGAAGTACCATGCCCTTGGGGGGGCCTTCTGGGGTGACTGGGGCTGCCAGGCATATTCGGCCATTTTTTTCGGTGACTTCCCCGCCAGAGGCAACTTTACTTTTAAGAATGGAGCGGATGCGGGCCTCCAGTATTCTCACCTTGTTACGGGTTTGTTTGACCTTTTCACTGGCACTTTCTCTTACTTTCCCTGATTCTTCTATTGCGTAGGAAATCTCTGATATGAGCTCTGGTAGTGCGGAGAGAGAGGAGAATGGAGAGGAAATGGGCTGCACTGCAGTGTAGCCTGTCCTCTCCGCCTCTCTTGCCGCCGTGGAGATTGCCCTCTTCAGTTTGGTGGCACATGCCAGCAGTGATGCCAGTGATTGGAGAGATGGACCATCTAGCATGCCTCCTTTGTCAGCTCTATTGAGGGCTTTAGATGCTGATTCAGTGGAAACTCCACCGAAATCTATGTCTGTGGCTAGCTCAAAGAGCAGAGCGTGAGCTGCTTGGCTCTGCAAGAGGGCCTCCCTACAAGCTTCCCTGGTGGTTGTGGGGAGCATTGATTGGATAGCTTGTTTGCCCAAGTATGTCTGGGCAAAGGAAGATACTTGCCTGCATAGCTCCTTCCAGTCAAGCATGTCTAGAATGGCTTGAGCTGCTGGGCCGAGAGCATTGGGATCGTCATCGAGGTAGGCCTCCCACCATGCATCGTTATTGGTGGCGTTGGGAATTGGAAATGGCTTGCTGGTGGGTGGTGATATGGGTCGTGAGAATGGTACATTTTGCTTGGATGCATATTTCAGTGTGCATGATGGATGGTGCAGTCGTGGGAATGAATAATGTGAGTGATTAAGAGGAGCAGAATGCAATCTTGGTCTTAAATCCCAGGATGGCCACGTATTTATCCACCTTGACGTAGACCAACAAAGATACATTGTATTTTCGTATCACAAAGAATTCATGGTACCTAAATTACGTTCACTGTGTTTTCTTACCAGGGTGGTCTGGGCTAAAGTCTTCAAAACTTAGCGAGAGACGTCCATCAAAAACGAGAGGCAGCCATCTCCACTTCCAATGCCATTCAAATTAAATCCAATTCTCCTTCCTCCCACCTTTCTAATCCACAAGATCCTGTTCATTTATTCAATAGCACTCAAAGCCTTCTTGGCCATCTCCACCACCCCTTCCAGTGTATCATTTCCTCCAATGAACCCAGATGCATGACAAAACACACACCCATCGACACCGACTACTTTATTCAACTCCTCCCCTCGCAGTCCTCTCCATGCAGCTGGCAATGCCTTTCTACTCTCAAAAGAACCTGGACTTGCACTCACTGCCTGGATCCTCCACTTGTCCTCCCTCTCATCGTGGTATAGTACGTACTTCACTTGTCCTTCAATCCCCATTTCAGTCTCCAAATCGTATAGATGGCCCTTCCAGGGACAGAAGTCATCTAATTTTAATATCTCTCCAGATGAGTCTACCTCTTTTCTCTTTTTCAATGCATCTACAACAAAATCTCTACCAGGAAGCCATGATTTGGCGTAATAATGCAAAGCTGCTTCGAATTCTGATCCTGTTAACGCGACGGCTTTCAAAAAGTTTTCATTTTCGATAGTCTCACTGGTGGGTTGATTCCACTCTGGATTGAGCTTGCTCACACGAGCGGAGAGATCAGTGTTGGAGATGTATTTGGGAGGTGAGTTGGTGTCGTACTGGTTGACGCCATTGTCTATGGCATCAATTGCTTCCATGAATCCACGGTAGACGGCCAAGTAGACTGTCTCAACAGAATGGTGATCGGCAGGGAGGTCCATAGCACGGGCGACAAGCTCCCGGCCATAGTGCTTGTAGACGAGGCCAGCAGAGGAGAGCTTGGTGTTGAAGCCATGGCCGAACACCTCGGTGAAGCCACGTTGATGGTGGTCGTATCGGTCAGAGGCAGGGTCGTAAACGCCGCCAACGTCGATGACTACTGGTAAATCGGCTAAAATGACGGGGTCCCTGGATCGAATGATAGATGCATCGGCGAATTTGGATGTCTTGCGTAATAGGTAACAGCCTAGTGCTTCATCGCAGTGAAAAGTGCCTGAGTGAGTTCCGATTGACATCTTTGTTCTTTTTGTGGACATACTACGAGCTACGACTGGCTTAATTAACCTTCTGAGCGACGATCTCATCAATTTTATCCGGGCTTTTAATCGAGTATACTATTTTGCCACTTATATTGCTGGCTAGGAAAGAACTGGTCTTATAGGCGGAGAGACGCTGCCGTCGACTCCCTCTCTAAACCCTCTCCCCCCCGTCATTCCAATGCAGTGAGTGTTTTTGTGTGTTGAACAAAAGAAACTTGAGAAAGTGGAGAATGATGCATTACAAGGATCTTATTTAGTATTAATTACTTCTCTCAAAATCCATTGCAGAACAACGTATCCATTATAGTTATATAGAAAAGTATTACGCCAAAATAAGAGACTGAAACATCACTTGCCACTGGCGACAAAAACCAGTATACATATAAAGGAAACTATGCCCCATGCTGTGGACAAACTGTCATTGGATGGATATGAATTATTATGTATAATATATAACCCAGAACACACCTGGTTTTTGCCAGCAGCCTACATACACAAAACAAAAGCTTAATTTACAAAGAGCGGTCAGCTGGCTTCTGGAAGTCACCGGCGTTTTGTGGCCTGTTGACCAAGAATCCGGCAACTTGCACCTGCTTGTTGGCATCGAAAGCCACCAAACGGATGTAAGCACCTGGGAAGGCAGAAGAGCAGGCAGAGACCTCCTGCAACACCTGGGAACCATCAGTGCATCCGAACATTGGGAGCTTCCACATGGTCCAGTAACGGTTGTCGTAGTAGCCGCATGAGGCACCGTTTTGGATACGGACAACGTTGGCATTGTCAGTGTAGGCAGTCTCGGCGTTGGCGAACTCGAGGCATGGGGTCCAGCCGTTGCGGACGATGTCTGTAGATTGGGGAAAGAAGAGGGTGAGAAGAGGGTTTAGGAGGGGCAGAAAAAAGAGAAAAAAGGGGGGGTTGCCGCGGCCGGGGGTGCTTAGAAGGCATTGGGAGATTAGGCAACTTACAGTCGACCTGCTTGGTGATCTCGTCCTTGGAGAGAGGTGGGAGGAAGGAGAAAGTCTCAAAGAACCTGTAAAGCGAGAAAAGAACGAAAAGTTAGTAAAGTGAAAAGGGATAAGGAATGGAGGCCATGGGCATCAAAGCAGCATGAAAACCACAAAAAGCCAAACTTTTCATACTAATCAATCAGCATAGCATTGCTAGAGTTGAATGCGTGCTACTCTGAGGTTTTCTGAGGGGTAACCAACTAGATAGACCTAAATGCGTTGCTCACATGTCGGCCTGTAAACCTCGTTTCGCACTTACTTGTTGTTGAGTGGAGTCCAGGTCTTCATGTTAGCGCTGGTCTTCTGGGCAGTGCCGTTGGAAACGGTCACAGACTTGAAGGTCTTGGCATTGCCCTTAATGGCAACGCGAGCCTTTACAGACACTGGCTTGATGATGGAAGCAGCAACGGCAGACATGATGTCAAGAGTTGATGTAGAATTTATTTTTGGAATGAAATTGTGAATGAGGGCGTTTCTGGTAAAGCTGGAGCTTTTTGTAGCCTACCTCATCCAGAGAGCGACTCCTCTTTCCGGGGACAAAAAAAGTGACCAAAAAATGAGTCCCTCTCTCTTTCCTTCATCTCCCAGCCTTTTCTCCTTTTCTTTCTTCTTTTTCCTTTGATACTTTTCACTACTCTACTACTTTTACTTTTTCCCTTCTCCCCCTTTCATTTTCTCTCTTACTATTTCTGTTACATACATACACATATCTCATCATCTGTAATAACTAACATCAGCTTTCATCGTCGGCAATGATGCCCTCTGTTGACCTCCACCACCACCTCCATTGTTGTTCCACTTCAGCGACCTCGACACTGTTCTCGACCTCTCAAACAATGCTTGTGATTCCTGGATCTTCTCTGTGGCCCTTCTCTTCAACGTCCTTAGTATCTCTTCTTGATCAGCAGGAGTGAGTTTCTTTTGCATCCTGGGCGTTGCTGGCTCTACCCTTCCTTCCCCATTACTACCACCGCTCCCGCTCCTCCTCATTGGCATGTCACCAACAGATGCTGCCCCTTGCTCCCCTGATTCTCCCCAACTATCTATATTATTATTATTATTATTATTATTGCCATTACTGCCTCCACTAATAGTATTGCTATTACTGCTCAAATCCCAAGGGAGCTTTGTAATACTACCATTCACATCCGTCCAACATACCTCGTCCTCTCCACCACAACTAGTAGCAGTGAGGGGCCTCTTACTGGGGGACGATGAACATGTGCTAGCAAGACTACTCCTCATCATCATCACTACATCATCTTTACTACTCCTTATACTGTGATGTAGCAGCGTATTCTTGCTATTCACCACCCCGTGCTTACGGTGAACATCACCATCACCGTCACCAACACCATCAGCATTCACACTACCGCCGCCACCAACACTGCCACCTACAGTGTGCAACATCCAATCTGGTTCTTCCATTGGGTTATAGTCGCTATTTTCTCCATCATTTCCACTATGTGCTCCATCACTGTTGGTTGCAGCTGCAGTAGCACTGCCACTCACAGCTGGGTGAGTTGCTCTCGTGTTGTTAATACTGCTGGTAGTTGTAGTTGAGTTGCTAATGCTCTGTGATCCTCCTCCTCTTCTGATACTTCCATCGTCACCACCACGACCACCACCAGCAGCAGCAGCAATAGTGTTGTTGTTGTTACGAATACTGCTGACATGTGAGACGGATGCCAATGAAGATGCAGTTGATTGGCGTACACCACCCCCACCTCCAACCAGTTGAGTGGTACTGGCAGTTGAGAGTTCAGTCATAGTGCCGGGTCTATTATTATTGTTGTTGTTATTTAGTATAATGGAATCTTGCCACTTGAATACAACTGCATGATCATCATCATTATTATTACCAAGGTCTAGTGTTTTTGCTGCAGACATGGCTGGAACAACAGCAACGGGGTAGACAGACTCTGCAGAGCTTAGATTTCTAGCAAAGTCAGCAGCTGAATCTTCATCCATGATCATTGTTGCTGGTACTTCCTCTGGAGCCTTCTGTTGTGATGGTGGTGGTGGTTTCATTGCTCTACCAGACATCATGTCATAGAACGCAGGTGCACTGGCTCTCACTGACATTGCTGATGGTCTTCCATTGTAAGAAGCATACCGCTGCTGCTGCTGCTGTTGTCTGCTGGTGCTACTGTTAGTAGTACGAATAGCTGGACCTGCAGTGGCTGGGCACACAATGACATCAACCTGCTTTGGCTGCTTTTTTCGTTCTTCTTCTCTTGCTGCTGCCGCCGCTGCTTTGATTGGCTCCGACTGACGTCTTCTTGCAACGGAAGAAGTGGTCGTCGCCGTTGTTGGTGTTGGTTTCTTCTTCTCAATTGCATCATTTTCAAGACAAATAGTGCTCTCTTCTCTCTTGCTGCTACCTCTACTTCTACTGCTGCTCAGGCTACTCTTCCTTCTCGCTGCTCCTGATGACGACGATGCCTTTCTATCATTCTTACTCTCTTCTACACTTGCTGCATCTCCCTCACTCCTACTACTACTCCTACTACTGTTATCACCATTACTACTATTGCTATGCGTCCTTCCATCAATGTCAACATTCTTAGATGGAGATGGAATTTCCATTGGAGAAGTCTCCACTTCCAGAGGAACAATGACAGCCAAGTTATTCATGGGAGCAGCCACCGTCCTTCTCGCCACTCCAGCCAGGAAGGGATGATGCAGTAAGTTGCTTGCAGTGGGTCTCTTCCTCCAGTCTCTGTTGAAACACAGATACAGGAAATCTTTGCACTCAGCACTCAGTCCTTCAGGAATGGTAGGGGGTCCTTTGGCCTGAGCAATAGCAAACATCGCAGATACTTGACTGCCATATTGACTCCAGGGGGGTCTTCCTGTTGCCATTTCAATGACGGTACATGCAACACTCCATATATCTGCCTGCCTTCCGTGACCTTCTTGTCTAATAACCTCTGGTGCCATCCAGTAAGGTGTTCCTTTGACTGACTTGAACCCGGACTCCATTGTCACGATGTTTTCTATTCTCTTGGATGCGCCAAAATCTGCTAATTTTACCAGACCTGTGTTGTCCACAAGAATGTTTGCACCTTTGATGTCACGGTGAATAATCCCGTGAGAGTGAAGGTACTCCAAACCAGTGATGATCTGCTTGGTGTACACCTTGATCACACTTTCTTTAAAGGAGCCAAACCGTGTCAACAACGAGGCAATGGATCCACCAGGAACGTATTCCAGAAATATATTGAGGGCATCCTCGGTCTTCTCAGTCCCAAGGTATCGAACAATGTTGGGGTGATCTAGCTGCTGGAGCAAGATGACTTCTTCTTCCAGTGCTTGGACGTGGAGTTGGAGTCGTCTGGCTACTGCAGCTGCTGCTCTGCTTTTGTCAGCCGGGGATTCATTGGCTGCAGCGTTGATTGATCCACTGAGTGACACTTGTTTGACGGCCATGAGTTCACCTGTCTCATTATTAATGCCGAGATAGACGCTTCCAAAAGCACCAGCTCCGATGAGTTCACCTTGGGTCCAGTTGTCTGGGACTTCAGCGCCGCTTTTGAAGGTGAGGGGTGCTCCGGGTTTGGAGGTGGTGGATGGAGGGTTGGTGGTGGATGGGGAAGTGGTGGGGTGGTATGGAGTTTGGTTTGCAAGGCCTCCGAGGCCTCTGGGTGTAGCGCCAACTACTGCAGGAGACTCTGGGATTAAAGAGCGGTCTTCTTCAATGGGTTGGAGGTTGATGGGGCCGGGGCGGCGATCATTGAGATAGGCAAGGCCGACATCAGCGGTGGTAGTATAGTTTGGTCCGCCAGCAGCCTTTTGTATGTGGGTATCGTATGCTGCGAGGTTTTTCGCTAGACTACCGTTTTGCCACCGGTTCTGTAGTGGATTTGGGAGGGGATGTGGTTGGTTATTTGCTGCAAATGAATAAGATGAAGGAATGGCAGTTGGTTGGAGGGGAATTTTTGTAGATGCCGCACTTACTCTAAATTTTTCTGGTATTTCTTCTTCAACTAACGGAGTGCTTAAGGCACAACCCATACTGAATTTCTTGACGGGTTATATATCTAAATAAGTGCAGTTGAGCTAGGGATTAATTATCAACTCGAGAATTAAGCCTTGGAAAGAGGTATAATTATTGATTGATGACCTCTGAGAGACTTCTATACTGACAGTATATCGATCTTCTATTCTCTTCAATTTATGTTTGATTTGCCGAGAACTGTCAACGCCCAATTTGTAGAGTCACTCACAGAGGAAACGGTCGTACGCGTGAGGAGGAGCGAGGTGTCACAGAGGGATTCATGAAATCTAACCACTATGTTTCATCCAGGTTCAGTCCCTTTGGGGCAGAAGTGTAAGAAATATAAATATGAGAACTTCATCGAACAATGTACATAGTGTACTTCTAAAGTGTGCATTTTTTCAGTATCTTCTTCCTATTTGGACTCTGCTAAGCCCCAAGGAGCCTGCAAGCCCAAGTAATCCTTCTTGTCGAAATGATCTCTAAAGCACTTACATTCCTGGTGGGAGTCCTTCTACTGGCTATCTATGACGTAGAATGTACATTGGAGTCTCTAACGTCCAAACATGCCGGGTTTCTTTCAATTTTCTTCGAAAATAATAATAATCCAATTCTACTTTGCAACCTTGCAGCTGAGCAATACGTCTTCAAAGGTGTTCTCCCAATCCCACCAAAGTGTGACCTCTCAGGAACCTGCAATATTACCTTCTTAACCACTCCATTGTACGTTTCTAACGCAAGAATCGCAAGAAAATAGTCCTCCACCTCTCTTCCCCCGTCTCAACCGCCCCTCCTCTCAACGTGCCCATCCTCTTTCTCTCTCCTCTGACTGCCCCCCCCCCCCCCCCCCCCCCCCCCCCCCCCCCCCCCCCCCCCCCCCCCCCCCCTCCCCCCCCCCCCCCCCCCCCCCACCCCCCCCCCC
>Ga0114919_10000335_pt1 | contig 35615 bp, 28 predicted proteins | sample BlataG_FD_88682 | JGI IMG/M metagenome (GOLD analysis project Ga0114919, IMG submission 88682) | Deep subsurface microbial communities from Black Sea to uncover new lineages of life (NeLLi) - Black_00105 metaG | ecosystem: Environmental > Aquatic > Marine > Oceanic > Sediment | place: Atlantic... | reverse complement strand
CTTAGTATAGTCGATCTGCAACGCTTCTGAACTTCCCCCCAACAGTACGGTGGGTTGTCCTCCAGACGTAATTAGATATAAACGCAGGGCCATATTTATACATTATCTGCCTTGTGTGAATCGGAGCATTTGCATGTGCGTTCTCGACCGATTTGGAGCTGCGGGACTTTGCGGTCTGCTCGGACTCTTTTTGCTTGGTTCCCCTATTGGGGCAGAGCTACCAGACGGCGTCCGTATTTTGGTGGGCGACTCCACGACAGGAAAAGATCCGGACACTGCAAAAATCGAAGACCTCCGCTACCCGGTGGGCATCGATTTTGACCGTCACGGCAACGCGTGGATCGTTGAACTCTCCGGGGGCCGCGTGCTCCGACTCGACCGGTCGGGAAATCTCGCTATCGTTGCCGGAACCGAAAACGGGGGCTACGCCGGAGACGGGGGACCGGCAGAAAAAGCACGCTTCAATCATCTGCACAATCTGGCAATCAGCCCACAGGGTCAATGCTACCTCTCCGATAGTTCAAACAACTGCATCCGCGTGATCGATGCGAAAACTGGGCAGGTCGACACTTTCGCCGGCGCTCCGCAAGCTGGTTTTTCCGGAGACGGCGACGATCGAAAAAACGCCCGCTTTCGCGAACCGATCTGCGTCACGCTCACTCCCGATGCCAGTAAGCTTCTCATCGCCGATATTTGCAACTTCCGCATCCGGCAAATCGACCTCGCCACCGGTCGCGTGGAAACGCTTGCCGGAACAGGAAAGCGCGGTATACCGGCCGAGGGAGCGGTTGCTCGCGAAAGTCCCCTCCTCGACCCGCGGGCCGTCGCAGGCGACTCGCGCGGCAATGTCTATATCTTGGAACGGGCCGGGCATGTGCTACGGATGATCGACACCCGGGGTAGGCTCTATACCGTTGCTGGCACCGGCGAGAAAGGATTCCGCGATGGTCCGGCTGCCGAGGCAGCGTTTTATGAACCGAAACACATTTGTGTCGATCCGCAGGATCGTGTTTACGTAGCCGACGATAAAAACAACGCGATCCGCCTCTACGACCCGCAGCGAGGAACGGTCGAGACGGTTCTGGGAGGCGAAGGCGAGGAAGCGGTCCTCAAAGGGCCGCACGGCGTTTGCTTCCGTGATGGAAAATTATTCGTCGTCGATAGTGGCCACAACCGTGTACTGGTGATGGAACGACCAAAGACGGAGTAAGCGCTACGGCTCCGATTTTTCGATTGTCGTTGCGGGCAATTACGAGGGTGGCGGCAGGCCGCCCCGAAGTGCACGGCCCTGAACGACACAACCGATCAGCACCAGCAGCAGCAACACGAAAAAACTCCAGGGTGGACTCAAGAGGGCAATATTCACAACGATCGCCCCAGCTCCTGCCAAGGCGGAAAGGAGAATGATTGCCCAGTCCATCCACATCAAAGCAATCACTGCAGCAATCAGACCCACAATAACAAATAATACTTTAGACGGCTCTTCAATGCCCAGGTGACTACAGAAAGCCAGACTCAAATAGCCGCCCGCAAAAAAACCACCTATTGCAAATGAAATTCGCTGAAAGAAGACGGCGACAAAGACACCAACCACTCCCACCAGAAGACCAAAAATAAAACCGAGAGCTGCCTGATCGGAAAAAAACATTTGCACACCCTGGAAACCGCAAAGAAACCCAGCGAGTCCCACAAAGAGCCAAAATATTTTCCGCCCCAGCAATAACAGAAGTAGCCCGACTGCAATCGAAATCAGTTCCATCGATCGATTTCCCTCTCCTCGTGAGTGGCAGCGCCGTACTCGGAAAATTATTTCATCGGCAGTATACCATGGCTCGGTGAACCCGATAACGGCAAACGACCTCCTGCTGGCGACCCGGTGGCCATTGGGTTACGATGCGATGGTCGTGGCTCCCTAAAATCCGTTGCCAAGTTGGTATGCATCTCTTTGAAAAACCCACCGATGCCGCCCTGCAGCGGATTATCGCCGAAGCAAAATCTCGCCTGACCGCGACATCGACAACCCGCATCGGCCAAACAGCAACGGCAGAAGCGCTACGTGCCGAGCTTGGCGAAACTCTCACCCGCGATGGATTGGGCCTGGACCATGCGCTGGGCCTGTTGCTCGAAAAAATAGTTCCCACGTGCATCGACCAGGGCCACCCGCGGTCCTTCGCCGCAATCCCCTCCGCGACCACGCCGGCTGCCGCCATCTGCGATCTTTTGGTTTCAGCTTCTGGAATTTTTGCCGGGACTTGGGCCAGTGGTAGCGGCGCTATTTTTGCAGAAAACCAGGTACTGCGCTGGCTTGCCGACCTGGCGGGCCTGCCCCGTTCAGCGGGAGGCACGTTTGTTTCTGGCGGAACGCTCGGAACCCTCGCTGCGCTTGTGGCCGCGCGAAAGAAAGCCCGCAAGCAGGGACGATGCCTTGGATCTGGAAGTATCGTGGCCACTTCCGAGCAAGCGCACTTTGCTGTGGAAGAATCGGCTGCTGCAGTGGACGGCACGCTGGTTTGTATTCCCACCGATGCTGCACATCGTATGACCGGAGAGACGTTAGAAGCAGCACTTGCCCAGTATTCCCAGGCAGAGATCATGGCCATCGTTGCCACAGTCGGCACCCCGAATCTAGGAGTTGTCGATGATTTAGAAAGTATCGCCCAATTCTGTCGCGACCGCGACATTTGGCTGCACATTGACGGTACATACGGATTCCCCGCTATCCTTGCAGAAGGTTACCGGCATCTTTTTGCAGGCAGCGAACACGCCGACTCTCTTTCGGTCGATCCTCATAAGTGGCTGTTTGCGCCTTACGACAGCTGTGCCCTACTCTATCGCAACGCAGAGGACGCCATCGCCGCCCACCGCTGGTCGGGAACCTACCTGGGATCGAACACACCCGTTGCCCCCTCGCTTAATGACCAAAGCGATCCTAAAGATTTTGCCTTGCACCTCAGTCGCCGACCGCGCGGACTGCCCCTTTGGTTTTCACTCTCGAGTCACGGTACCGATGCCTATCGCCTGGCGGTAGAATCGAGCCTCGACCTCGCCCAAAGGGTTGCCAAAGAAATCGATGCCCGCAGTGAATTGGACTTGATCCTTTCACCCCCGCTGAGTGTGCTTGTTTTCCGTCGCCGCAACTGGGAAGTCCATGATTACCAACAACTGAGTCTCCGGTTGCAGCAATCGGGAACAGCCTGGTTTTTACCCACGACAGTGGACGGACGTGCCGCAGCAAGACTGGCGCTGATCAATCCAAAAACAACGTTCGATGATGTGGCCGTGGTACTCGACGCCATGCGCTAGCCAAGTAGCAGTCTTGCAAATTTAAAGCAAAAAAGGATAGGCCGTTGGCAAGAAACAACGGTTCTATCGGGCGGTTCTTTCTCGCGTTCGCGTGCAGTACACTGGCGAGAGCCGGAACCGTATCCTGCTCTCAGGATCGCGACTTTTTAAGCAGCGAAGCAAACATGAACCGACTTTATTCACGGTGGCTGATCTATCTCATATTCCCGCTGTTGATCGGCAGTCTCGTCGGCATGTTCGTACTCGCTCCGGTCAATGAATTTGCCGATTTCCATGAGCATCGGCAGTTTTATCAAGAGAAATACGGCGATTCCCCCTGGCGTTATGTTGTCGCCAGGATGGGCCAGGCGCTCCGTGGCGGCGCCCCTTGGAAAATTACCTTTTTTGGACTGACGGGCGCTTTTTTGGGACTCGTCAGTGGCGGGCTTTACAGCGTGCTAGGCCGTCGCGCCCGGCAGATCGAGCAACTCCAGTCTGCGCTTGGGAAAGATATTTTGACGCTAATCGCCAGTGGTGAGAGCGGCAACCTCGAATTCAAATCTTCGCTCCGCTGGGATCTCAAAAAAAACGAACGCAATCGCATACTCGAGGGGGTCATTCTCAAAACACTTGCTGGTTTCATGAATGCGGAGGGAGGAACGCTGCTGATCGGCGTTGCGGACGATGGAGAAATCGTCGGAATCGAACACGACTATCCAACACTCAAAAAACAGGACCAGGACGGTTGGGAGGTGGCTTTGATGACACTCGTTTCGAGCAAGGCAGGGACGGCAAATTGTCGTTTACTCCAGCCCGTCTTCCACCGCCTGGAGGAAAAAACGGTTTGCCGTGTGATCGTCAGTCCAGCGACGCAACCGGTTTATGTAACGCTTGAAGGAACCCGCAAATTTTATCTCCGCACCGGAGGAAGCACTCGGGAACTGGATATCGAGCAGGCGGTCGACTTTATTGCTTCGCGCTGGCCCTAAGATCACGCAGCGCTCTTTTAAGACTCCACGTTCAATCGACCCGGCATCGGTTTATCAATCGGGGCACGTCGGGGCTCAGCCAATAAAAATGTCTGCAACCACCCGGCAAGCAAAAAGACGGACACGACAGAAAAGACACCGTCGAATCCCCAGCGATCGATGGCTAAGCCGACCAAGGGAGAAACCATCATCGGTGCCGCAATGCACAGCCCAAGCGTACTCAGATAACGCGGATAGTCTCCGCCAGGCGCCAGCTCCAAGGTGTAATTCTGCAATGTCCTCAGCGTGACGGGCACCAACCCCAGGAGCAAGAAAACTCCCCAGAAAATGGAACGACCCCAATGCAAGTCATGCGACAAAAACAGGGAGAACGTAGGCAGAAGAAACAGACCGAAAAGGAGGAACCGTAGCACGATGCGATTACCGCGGGCATCGGCTATAAATCCGGCGACCAGACTCACCACAGCGGTTCCTGCATTCTGCACAATGACCCAGAAAACAAGGTCTGAGAAATCGATCTGCAGACGCACACGGGCAAGAGCCTGATAATGGGGGAAAAGCACAAAGGATGTTCCAAACAGGAATGCTAAAAAAGATGCTCGGCGAAACGACCGGTCGCCCCGAAGAATTTCCCACGAAGAAGTCACCTTCATTTTTTTTGACTCTCCCCTCGTTGCATCTCTGCCTTCTGCCAACTGCCATCCAATCACTGCAGCCACCGAGAAACAGATTGCCGAGATCACAAAAATAAAATGAAATTGACCATCGCCGGTATCCAACCACAGCGGTAAAAGTAGCCACGCCGCGGCAATCGCAACCGCCGCTCCACCCACGTTACCGAATAACATCAAGCGACCCCGCCGCGTCGCTGGAACCAGCTTGCCTTGAAGCGTTCCGAAAGCGAGCTGCGTCATTCCTGCACAGACAAAGAAGGCTGCATAGAAACCAAGAAATGCGGTGGGCATCCAGCGGGCGGCCGATTCGCCAAATAGCATCCAAAGCAGTGTGAGTCCAAAAAAGCAAATGGCCATGCCGCTAAGGCTCGCAGCGAGTGCCCACTTCTTCTGTGGTAAACGGTTTAATCTTTCGTTTAAAAGCCAAGGGACAAGACTATACGAAGCCCGACTGAACATTGGCAGAAGGCCTCGCATCCAGGCTGCACCACTGAGGGTGTCAAGGACCGCCGGAATAATGATGCTCTCTGTTTTAAAGATCCAGCCGGTGCGCACCGCGATCTGAACCAGCCCCAGCGTCCAAAAATTACGGATTTTCCATTCATCGGTTGAGGACGCGGGATTAGAATCTACATCACTCCCCATCGGCATCGTCTTTGCCGTAATAAAGCATCCCGACCAGCCATGCCGAGAGGACCATGGCGGCCGCCCAGCCGAGCGGCAACAACACGACCAACAAGCCAATATTTCTACCCTGGAAACTCAACTCCAATTCGTAAATGCTCCAAGCGGCGGCCAGGACAATGAAAAAAAGAACGAAACGCAGAAGAAAGAGAGGTGCGCCAGAAAGTTTTTTACCTTGACGATTCTTTTGTTCTGCTTGCGGGCTGGGTGGAACAGAAGACACGGCAGACTCCCAAAGGCTGTTGAAGTAGACACTCAAGAACATAGAATGACGGTTATTGCGCCGTTGTCAACCGATTGCCGCAACGCGTGATCGGGGCGGTAGATGGTAACACTCGAATCACTCCTGGAGGAAATGGTCATGGCAGTCGAACTGGTCGAATCGCCCAATGGACGCATGGTGGAAGTTCAGGTTACTGGAAAATTATCGAAGGAAGATTATGAACATTTCGTCCCACGCACTGAAGAGTTGATGCAGAACGGAAAAGTTCGCATCCTCTTCTCCATGCACGAATTTTCAGGCTGGGAAATGGGTGCCCTCTGGGAAGATATTAAATTCGACATCAAACATTTCAAAGATATCGATCGACTGGCGATGGTCGGCGACAAAAAATGGGAGCACGGCATGGCGATGTTCTGCAAGCCCTTCACCACGGCCAAGCTGCAATACTTTGATCAAAGCGAAATCGATCAGGCGCGCGCATGGCTCGCTGAGGATTAATCCGCCAGAATTAATAGGGCGATCCAAGGCACCAGATTGAGCAGGAAGATTGCGAGTTTGTATTGCCCCATCAATCGGTAATGCACGCTGACGAATTGTTCTTTTGACAATTCGAACCAGCGAGCGTGGATCCGGTAAATGGTGTCTCTAGCCGTCAGATAAACCACAAACCAGAAAACGAAAATTCCTGCATTAATGATGAAGCACCACTTGAAAAAGTTACAGAGTTCTGTAGTTTCCATCGCGCGTTTCCTCTTGGGTAAATGGTAAACTGCGTCCATCCACGGTCCGTATGATACCCAACTTTTTGCAGTCCCACCTAGAGAGATTCGGGGGGAAGGGTGACCGCATTCCAATCCTCTGTCAGAGGTGCCTCCACGTCGACCCGCTCTCCTGTCATTGGATGGCAAAATGAGAGAAACCGTCCGTGAAGGGCAATGCTCCGCAACCGTTCGTCGGCGTGCTGTATACCAAAGGGCAGCTGTGCGCCGTAAAGCCGATCGCCCAAAACCGGGAATCCCCGGGTTGCAGCCTGCAAACGTATCTGATGCATGCGACCGGTTACGGGCGTCATCTCCAGTAGTGCGCCGACAGCGGTCTGCCCGAGCACGCGATAGTGCAGTCGGGCTTCGCGGGCCTCGGGGTGATCGGCCGTAACGATTTCGGACTTTGCGCAGCCAGGGATTTTTCGCATCCAATCAACCCATTCACCCGAGATGGGTTCTACCACTCCCTCCACGATTGCCCAGTAAATTTTATGAACCAGACGTCCGGCAAACTGCTCCGAGAGTCGACGGCAAGCCCGCACGTGCCGGGCCAGTATCAGCGCGCCTGAAACCGGTCGATCAAGACGATGGGGTACACCGAGATAGAAGTTACCGGTTTTCTGTTCGCGTTGCCGAATCAGATCGCGTACCCGCTGTTCCATACTTTCGATATCTGCGGGCGCCTGCGTCAAAATCCCTGCAGGCTTAGCGACGACAAAACAGGGCCCCTCTTCGTAGAGAATCTTAGGGGCATCCACACCCACTCACTCACTTTCTGCTGAAGATAACCGCAAAAAATGAGCTGTCACCTCCCGCGTTAACGCAGGGTCACCGTCACGACGCGCCGACCGCAGCGCATCGACAGCCAGCACGCGGGCTTTCTCCGCCTGACCGGCCTCTTGTGCCCGACTCGAAAGAAGGAGCGCTGCCTCAACGATAACCCTGTCGTCTACGTTTGCAGCCCTGTTTTGAAACGATTCATAGAGGTCTAATGCGCGATCCCAGCTGTCCTCGCCCTGGAGTTTGGCAATGTTTTCCGCAAGTTCCAATTGCAATAAAAGGTCGCCCAACTCGATGGCTGAAGCTAAAGCCGCTTCTTTCTCTGCCCGCTGGTCTTCCGGTTGTGCCACATTTTCAAGCGGTACCTCTTCCTGCTCCAACTCCACCTCCGTCAGGGGGTAAGAATCGGGGAACGATTCTTCGCTCCCACCGGTTGTTTCTGTCGCTATGTCGTCTGTTGCAGCGGTGTCTGTCGCTGTAGTGGAATCTGGAAAATCGGACTGGGATACCGATTCCTCCTCGGTCCCCTGCCCCGCACCAACTGTGAACGCTTCCAACGCAGTGGCCTGATCCTCCGGCTGGTCATATTCTGCATCGGCGACATTCGGATTTTTGTCTGGCAAACTCAATTCGGTGGCATCCGGCCCCTGGGATTCCTCTTCTTCGGAACCCGCATCCGGAGCGGCTGCTTCTTGCTCCTCGACAGCTTGCCGCATCCCGCCAATCTCAAAATCAATCTGCGAGGGATTCTCCTGCTCGCTGGGCATCGATTTGATGACCCAGAGAATGATGCCACCAAGTGCCAAACCGACAATCGGTGCAACAATATGTCCAATGATGCTAATTTTTTTTGCTCTTTTGTCTGCCGCTTTACCCTTCTTCCGGCCAGTTGAACCGGTGCCCTTAGGCAATTCCAATTCCACGACCGGCTCCGCGGATGATTCACCGCGAAGTTGTGCCTCGTAACTTGACCGCGTTTGAGGATCAAGCAAACAACTGCGGGCGGCTTTGATTTCTTTGATCAATTCCGTTGCAGTGGCACCCTGTTCACCCATTTCGAGAATCCGTAAATGCGAAAGACGCTGTTCCGCTGCGTTGGCAATCACCTCTTTGTCTTGTTCAAACGCATCGATCACCAACAACCGATAGTGCGAGGGAGGCTGATCTTCGGGCGGAATCGCGAGCCACTTATGATAAGGGTCAAAAGAATCGGGCATCAAATCGTTTCGCACAGAAAAGGTGAGTTGAACGTCATCGCATTATGGACAGCAATGCCAGAGGCGACAAGCGACCGCAACAGGCAGCAGAAGACTGCAGCCGATCTCTGCCGTCAATTCAACCAACCGTTGCAGGCTACGCGAAAAGTTCCGTCACGGCATCCGATTTGACCAACTCCCGCGGCTGGTTGAGGTGATTGTAGACGATCGAACGTGGCGCAATCCCAAAAGCGTGATAGATCGTTGCCAACAGTTCTCCCGGATGGACCGGATCCTCAAGCGGCGAGGAAGCAGTTTTATCCGACTTGCCATGCACATAACCCTTTTTCGTTCCCGCACCCGCCATCAGCGCGGTGTAACAGTAGGGCCAGTGATCACGACCATCTGCACTGTTGCCATTACCGGAAGTGCTGACCCCCTTCTGCGGACTTCGGCCAAATTCGCCTACCGCTACCAGAAGCGTTTCATCCAACAGTCCACGCTCATCGAGATCGGAAACCAAAGCGGAAAGACCCGTATCGAGCATCGGTGCCGACTGGTCCTTCATGCGCTTGGTCAGCCCCACGTGATGATCCCACGAATGGTTGTCCGAGTTGGCAACCTTGGGCCAGACCACTTCTACCACACGCGTGCCAGCTTCCACCAACCGCCGGGCGAGTAGACAACTTTGACCAAAAGTATTGCGTCCGTAGCGGTCGCGCACGTCAACCGGCTCACGATCGAGCGCGAAGGCATCGCGGGCCCGTCCCGAGACGATCAAATTCAGGGCCTGGTCATAATATTCACTCAGTTTATAGTCTGCGACGGCCTTATCGATTTTAGGCATGCCGTCGGAAATGATTTCGCGGAGTCGGGCACGTCGATTGAGTCGATCAGCAAAAACCTGGGGATGGAGCTTGAGGTCGTCGACCTTAATCCGATCCATTTTGGTCATATCCATGTCGTCACCGGATGGATAGAGCGTATAGGGGTCGTAGGCCTTGCCCAGAAAACCGGCGGTGCCACCCTTGCCCACCACGTTGCTCTCCTGTAGTGGTCTCGGCAGCATCACAAACGGAAGCATCGGCTCCAGCAGCGGACGCAAACGGATCAGCTGCGCGCCGAAATTGGGGAAATCTTTCGGGCTCGGCGGTTCGAGTTGACCTGAAGGGCTTACTTTATCGGTCGTGTAACCGGTCATCATCTGATAGATGGCGGCCGTATGATTGAAAAGTCCCTTCGGGGTATAGCTCATCGCCCGAATAAGTGTGAATTTGTCGTTGATCTGTGCGAGCCTCGGAAGGTTCTCCGTGAACTTCACGCCGGGCAACTTCGTCGAAATCGGCGAAAAGGCACTCTTCACATTGTCAGGCACGTTTTCCTTTGGATCCCAAAGGTCGATGTGGCTCGGTCCTCCCTGCAGATAACAGAGGATGATGCTCTTTGCCTTGCCCCAACCCGGGCCTCCGCCGACCGTATCTGAGCGATTCGCCAGGGCCTGCAATTCCAGCATGGAGCCAAGGCCCATGCCGAGCATCCCCGCGCCTCCAATCCGCATCAGATCGCGACGGCTGACTCCCAAATTGCGATCGCATAAATCTTTCGCTGCTTGGCCGGGAATAACGAGCATCGGTCCACTCCTGTCGTTGGGAACGTGCCGTGACCCAAAGCGGGGCGGCATTCCAGTTCATGCGGTTAACGATTAAACAAAAATGCAGGGTTATTGATCAAAGCCCACGCAATATCCTGGGCAACGGTAAGTCGCGGATTTTCTAACTGGCGACGACTTAAGTCAATCGCCCGCTCCAGTTCCGCCAACTGCGGGTCTTTGGGCAGCGGTTTTCCTAAAGCCGCCACGCGATTTCGCAGTTGGCGAAGTCGCATCATCTCTTTATCGACTTTTATGGGTTGTTCTGCTACCTTTATTCCCTCGTCCAGTTTTATTCGGTCCGCGTCGTTCGCCTTATAAAAGTCTTCGAGGTCTACCCTGTCTTTTTCGGATCGCTCGGCAAGGGGCAATTTCACCACTTTTACGATCTCCGGCGGAATTCCATAAAGAACCGGTCGCGGTTCACCCGTGACCGAAAGACGAAAACGTCCAATCGAGTGCTGGTTGCTCTGGTATTGTTGTTCGAGCAGGAAATCGAGCTTGGCACCTCCACGAAAGTCAATATCCTCTTTCGTCTCAAAGGAGGCATAAAGGGTCTGCCCACGCCCGGGATCAGACGCCCAACCTTTGTAATCATCCACTTCCCCATCGATCACCCGCCCTACCCGATGGCTGTCGAGTTGATAACTTGCCTGTGCGTTTTGAAACGAAACTTTTTTCGGTAATTCGTGCCTGTAGAGCCTCACCTCGCGGACCTTCACGCTCGCTCCTGCCGGGTCAAATCGCAAGCCACTGATCGATTGAGGCGAGACAAAATCAAATCGATAGGTTTGCCAGTCGTCACCCGTTGCCAGCTGCGTCTCCTCGGTCACTCGCCGCCCGCTAAACACGGTATCGTCTTTCGTCTTCCAGAACAGACGCGCCGGCGCCTCGCGATCCGACTGGGCCACCACCTCCACCGCGTAAGAGCCAGGTACACCTTCGGTGTCGGCTGCAATGGCCGGATTGATGGCAGGGATCGTATCGGTCGCAAAATAGAAACCGCTCGGCCCTTCCCCATTGCTCACCTTGACCAGCAGCTGATTCTCACCCTGCTTGAGCATCACCGGTACGAGGTCCTGATCCGGTGCAGCTCCTCGGTCCACCTTTTTGGCAAGCACCTCTTTGCCGTTGAGCCAGACCTTAATTCCATCGTCACTGCCAAAGCGAAGCACCATCTTGCGCGGAGCGGTGACATCGATCGTACGGTAGTAATAGGTGGCCGAATAGTCACCGGGCGAGTATGAATGCACTCGAGCGTCCGACAAATCAGAACGCGGCTTCCACCGAATCGCCTTTCCATCGACGTCAAACGTTTGCTTGAAGTCCACGGACTTCGCCTCCGGCCCAAACTCAACGTCAAACGCGTTGGGATCGAAAAAGGGGCCCAACGAATACCAATCTGTGAGCTTCGTTTCCACCTGCACGGCATCCCCGCTCACGGCAAGCGTGCCATCGGTCCGAGCAAGAACCGCACCTTCTTCCGCTTTCCAGTCCCCGGCATCGTCCTCGTTGGAAAGATCCCAGGCTTTGACTTGATCCCAGGACGCCAAGTTTGCATTGGGCGCGGCAACAAGTTCCAATTCACTGAGCACAAAGTTTCCATTGTTCGCTCGTCCCGGACCATTCTGCGGCAATCGCTCATCGGAAATCACCTCGATCCGCACCCCCGTAATCCCTTCGATCGGCGTCTGACCGGTAAAGTTGTAGGCCCCCCTGCCATTTTTCCCGGAGGAAAAGACCGAGAGATCTTCCTGGACCTCAAGCGTTGCGCCATTGGTCGCTGCGATCGCCTCGGGCGCGAGCACCTCCCAACTGGTATTGCCCTCGCTCCAACGCTTCTCAAAAGCCTGTAACTTCACCGGAAGATGGGCATCGAATTTTTCGAGTGCCTGCTTTGCAGCGGCTATCTTTTCCTCACGTTCGCGCAGCAATTCTTTCTCACGCGGCCCCGCCTCTTCTTCTTGAACAGCGAGTGCTTTCTTTGCCTTGGCAAGTAACACATCCCGCTTACTCTGCAGTTTTGCTTGCCGCGCTGCGGCCTCCTGCTGGACCGTCTGTAGACGATTCGCCAGCTGTTCGTGTTCACTCGGCAACTCTAAAAGCATTTTCTCGCAACTTGCAACCTCCTCTTCGGTCGCAGGACGACTCAGCACACGCAGGAAAATTTCGCTGATCAACCGACGATCATCCTCCTCTTCAGCGACCAACGCCGTGAGCGCATTCTCGGAGTCTGAAATCGCATCCCCCACGGTTGGGCCGCCCACGAACGAAATAACTCCCCCGAGCTGCAACTCGCTCGATCGCTCGCACTCGCAGGCACTTTCTCGGGACGGACGGCCCAAGTTCGCCAGAAATCCATCCGGCAATTTGATCGCTGCATCGGGAATTGCCGCCGCACGCGTGCCAGGCGGAAGGCCGGGAATCTTGCTTACCGCGCCCGTCACGCGATGGACCGCATCGTAAAGGACTTCCGCCGGAAGACGTCGTGCCAGCGCATGGGAGTAGTTGATATTGTCATCCTCGTTCCATCGATTGGTTGCCACCGAAAGCTGGTACGTCCGCGAAGTGCAGATCAGCCGCATAATGTGCCGAATATCAAAATCGCTGCGGATAAATTCATCGGTCAAGTGCTGCAATAACTCTGGATTGGTAGCCGGATTACCCGCACGAATGTCGTCGATCGGCTCGATAATACCCACACCCAGCAGGTAGCCCCAAAGCCGATTGACGTAACTGCGGGCAAAGTACTGATTGTCAGGAGAGGTCACCCAGGAAGCCAGTTGCTCGCGGCGACTCGCCCCTTCAGCCACCGAATGCTCACAGGAGAAAGGAAATTCTGGTAGCGTCACTTCACCGGTCCGCTCGTGCTCAATCTCACCCTCGCTCTTGTCGGCTACAATCTCGTAGAGCGGCTTGGCATCTTCGACTGCCGTGCCACCAATTTTCTTTTTGCCCGCGGCCGGGTCGGGCTGCAAATCGAGACGAGCAAAATAAGCCGCCGTTTGATAGTACTGATCCTGCGTCCAACGCTCGAACGGATGGTCGTGGCACTTATTGCAGTTAAAACGCACCGCCAAAAAGAGGTGCGTTGTGTTCTCCATGACTGCTGCTGGTTCGCGAAGAATTTTGTAGTACGAAGCCGCAGGGTTGTCCTTGTTGGAGCCGCTCGCGGTAATGATCGATCGGGCAAATTCGTCGTAAGGTGTGTTGGACTCGACGTGCCCCCGGATCCAGTCACGGAATGCCATCGCGCCCTCTCGCCCCAGAAACTTACCGTTAACTTGCAAAAGATCAGCCCATTTATTGGTCCAGTACTCTACAAAATCTTCTGAACCGATCAATCGATTCACCAGTTCGGTTCGCTTAATGGCTCCATCCCGCGTGTCGGCCAGAAAATTGCGCACCTCTTCCGGTGTCGGTGGCAAACCGGTCAGATCGAGAGTAATGCGACGGATAAAATCCGTATTGGGTGCGAGTGGTGCTGGTTCGATCTTCATCCGCTCCCATTTGTCGGCCACCAACTGATCGATCTTGCCCCAGACTTCCGGTTCTTCCCAGACAAACGCGGTTCGATCTCCCATCACGGTGAGCGTGGTCGCCGCATAGGCCCCTTCATACCGCACGAGGATCGCAGACTCGCCGCGACGCACGGCAGTCATCAATCCGGATCCATCGGCCGTAGCCACTTCCGTATTCCCACTCTCTACGAAAGCTTCAGCCGTAACATCACGCATTTGACCATCGGCATAGGTCGCCACAACCTTCATCTGTTGCTGCTTGCCCGCGCGGTCGACGACCGGATTTTTCGGAAAGACCTCGACGCTCGTAACGCGTGGCAACTCACGATTCAACTTTGCTCCATCGGCAATCCAATCCCGAACGATCCTGTAGTAGGGATCTTCAAACTGCATCAACTGCCCACCCTGATGGGGCACCGCCCCAGTCGCCTTAAGCAGCATCAAGCTGTCATCCGGTGAGGCAAAATTAACCCGCCTCGCCGCCATATCATCCGTAAATGCACGGACATCGCTCACCGCATCGTAACCGCGAAGCGAAAGCTTGAATCCATTTTGGCCCTTCTGCGCACCGTGGCAGGTTCCCGCATTGCAACCCAGTCGCGTCAGAACCGGGTTCACGTCGCGAATAAAATCGTTGTGATAAGAACCATCCACCCCCGCCACCTCGACCGGCACTTCCACGCGCTGGCCATCCAGCTTAGCGACCACGCGGCCACTGCCATCACCGGTCGGCACAAAAATACCCTCCGAGCTGACCGTGCCCACCTCACCTTCAACGCTCCAGACCACGTCCCGGGTCACATCCCGAGTCGATCCATCACTTCCCCTAGCGGACACCAGCAACTGGGCTTTGTCGATCGGGCGATCGATGCGAATCGCATCGGGTAGTGCCTGAAGCTCAAAACGAACCGGCTCTTCCACCGCGACCTGTACAACCACCACTTCGTCGGCGGCTGACTCAGCAGACTCGAGCGCGACGGCGGCCACGACTTGGTTTTCCTCTTGAGCAGGCTCCTTTGCCGCCGCTGCTTTCTGCGCAGATGCGACCGGTGGAAGCACACCCGCTTTAAGCTGAACAGGGTTGACCGTTGCCGCAATTTTTCCCGAAGCGGCATCGATAAATCGAATGAGTCCATCCGCACCGGCCGCAGCCAACTGATTCCCATCGGGCCGGACGGCCAAAGCAAAGACGCCACTCTCGGGCAAATCTAACTTCCACAGCTCTTTGCCGGAATCGGTTTCGAAACCGCGAACCTGCCCTGCGCCATCGAGACTACTCCCTGCGTAACACCAACTTCCGTCGGGCGAAAAAGCAACCGCAAACAAACGGCCCGGCAATGCATAATATTCACGGATTTGGTTTGGATTTCCTCCACTTGCCGGAGCTGCCTTGGTCGCCATTTTAAAGAGTTTGGGCTTGCCGTCGGCACCACCCACGAGCAACTCGTCCCGGGACGGATGCCGGGCCACTTTGATCATGCCACCGAGCAACACCCCCGGGGTATGCGTTGTGACGTTGCCCACAAAACGCTGCGTATCCACTTCGGTCTTTTTGACGGTTTTATCGCGGGAAACCGAAAAAATAGATTTGCCGTCTCGGGAAAAGATGGTATCGCGAACCCAATCGTCGTGTGCGGCCATAAAGACCACTTCTTCACCGCTTGCCGCATCAAGAGCACGCAGACTTTTATCCCCGCCCCCGTAAGCAATCTGTGTGCCATCCGGAGACCAACTCCCTCCATACACCGTATCGAAGGTGGTCGGTACTGAAAGTTTCAATTCTTTTTTCGCCAGTTCCCAAATCTGAATCTCGCCCATCCGTCCAGGCAACCCGCCGGCAACCGCCAGCATCGCGCCATCGGGCGAGAAGCGAACCGATTCGATCCGCTCCGACAGACCGATCAAACGCCCGACTTGCACTGAACCATCGGCAGCCAGCAGGAACACTTCGTGGAACCCACTACTTGCCAGCATCCGCCCATCCGGAGAGTAATCGAGCGATGTCACCACCGGAGGCCGCGTGTAGAGCGGAGGGTGATCGCTGTCGTAACGACGGGTGGCGTTCTCTGGGGTATCATCCTCTGCACCTTGCTCAACCCACCGACGAATAAGATCGATCTCCGCTTCGGCCAGGGGCGGTCCCTCCGGAGGCATTTCGGCCACGCCATCGATTGGCGTAATCCGTTTAATCAGGTGGCTTGCCGAGGGGTTTCCAGCTTCAATCGCCACCGAACCGCTCTCGCCTCCGCCGAGCATTTTCTCAAAGGAAGTCATCACATAATCGCCCTGCGCTTTGGCTGGCTGATGGCATCCCTGACAGTGCGCTTGGACGATCGGACGGATCTGCGCATAGTAGCTGATCGGTTGCGGCGACTCGGTTTGCTGCTCTTCGCCGGAGACGGAACCGGCAACCCAGAGAGGCACACTCACAGCGAGCAAGGCAAGGCGAATGAGCATCGGCAAAATCCTCCAAATGGCAACAGTAAACAGCGAGCGGGCAGGCGGGCGATGGGCCGCGGCCGATCCCTCAGCCGATCCGGCCCCAAACCTTTACTAATGTAGTCTTTCAGGCCTAAACGGACTAGTATGATTGTGCCGACTAATAATACTATTGTATCATATCCGGCTGTCTCTTTCGCGCCGGAATCAGGCCCTACGCAAACCGCTCCAGAACGCGATCCACGCAGTGGGGCGCATGACGATTGGCCCAAAGAAGCATTCGACCGAGAAAATTAGGGACAATTTCACGTTTTCCCAGCCGCATGGCGTGGACTGTTTTTTTGGCAACCGTGGCAACCGGCGTGCCCCGCCCCTTGTTCCAGGGAACCTTATCACGACCATGAACCACATTGTCGTAAAATTCCGTATCGGTCGTTCCGGGACTGACCATGAGCAGGTCAACCCCTTCGGGTCGCAACTCGATCCGGAGCGATTGACTGAAGCCTTGCAACGCAAATTTGCTCGTGCAGTATTCGTGCATCCTCGGAATCCCCCGGTGTCCGAGAATCGAACCAACATTCACTACAATCGGGCTCCTCCCGCGCAAAAGAGCAGGAAGCGATTCGCGAATCAGTTCTGCAGCAGCGAAAAAATTCACTTCCATAATCCGCCTGAGTCGCTCCGGCGATGAGTCGGCAAACCGACCAAAACTCCCCACTCCTGCATTGTTAATCACCGCATCAAGGCCACCAAAAGAAGTCACTGCTTTTTCAATGGCTATTTTCCGAGTCGCCGCATCGGTCACATCCCCAACCACTACCTCCACTCCCCCACTCCCTTGCTGTGCACGGCACTCCTCGACGACGTTCGTAAGCCGATCTTCGCTGCGTGCCAGAAGAACACAACACGCCCCCTGCCGCACCAATTCGATGGCAACCGCTCGGCCGATACCACTCGAGGCCCCGGTAACGAGCGACCGCATTCCTTTGATTTTTCGACGAGCCATACACTCAATTCCCTTACGCTGTTAAAAAGATCACTTACGCAGCACCATCTGCGGATTGTCGATCCTGGGGCATACCCTTATTTTCTCTCCCATCTCGAGAGACGACCTCTGTGACCGCGTCGCTGATTTTTTCAAGTGCGCGGGCAGGTAACCGGCAGTGAACCATTACCTGTCCCTCGGGATCATAACGCCGCGAGATAATTTCACCATGCTCTGCGAGGTAAGCCGCCAAACGCCCATCGGCGGAATGAAAATGGACTTCCACCTCACGAAAGTGTTTGCTGAGTGCTTTGCTGACCGCTTGTGCCAATCGTTTCACGCCAAAGCCCGTTGCGCCACTTACGGGGAGTGCCCTGGGATAGCGGCTATAAATCGCATCTAATCTTTCACGATGCTCCACACGATCGATTTTATTGAGCAGTAGCAAGGTATTTTTCTCTTCGATGCCGATTTCCTCGAGTACGCCGTAAACAGCCCGGACTTGCTCAAGCACTTCCGCGCTCGACGCATCGGCCACGTGCAGCAACAGGTTGGCTTGTCGCGATTCTTCGAGTGTCGCCTTAAAACTTGCAATCAGCGTATGCGGAAGATTCTGAATGAAACCGACCGTATCACTCAAGAGAACCGGCCCCCATCCGGGCAATTGCCACCGGCGTGTTCGCGTGTCGAGTGTGGCGAAAAGTTTGTCTTGTACGAGCACATCGGCACCCGTCAGACGATTCATCAAAGTGCTTTTCCCTGCATTGGTGTAACCGACCAACGAAACCGTTCGGTGTTTTCCACGGGCCGAAACCGTTCGCTCTTTCCGTCGCTCAATCACCGCCAATTCGCGCCGCAAATCACGAATTTTTTTTTCGACCAAGCGGCGGTCCACTTCCAATTGCTTTTCACCCGGACCCCGCATCCCGATACCGCCTTCGATTCGAGAAAGGTGGGTCCACATCTGCTTAAGTCGGGGGAGAGAATATTCAAGCTGCGCAAGTTCCACCGCAAGGCGTGCTTCGCTTGTGCGGGCCCGATGGGCAAAAATATCCAGAATCAATTCAGTCCGGTCGATGACTTTTACGCGGAGCGTTTTTTCCAGATTGCGCGTTTGCGCAGGACTCAGGTCATTATCGAAGAGCACGACATCCGCACCACTCTGCTCGACAAGCAACTTCAACGCCTCGAGTTTGCCTTTACCTAGATACGTTGTACGGTCCGGAACTTCGCGTCGCTGGACAAGTTGCTCTTCGACCCGCGCGCCAACCGTACGCGCTAGCCCCGCCAACTCCTCGAGTGGATCTTCTCGGAAAGTTCGATTGGGAAGGAGTACGCCAACGAGTACCGCTTTTTCGCTTCGCACCCCTTTAATGCGGGTCATTTCTTTCAAGGCGATTCCTGTTCTGCACAGAAAGTGATACTGTTTGATCGCAACAATAACGCAAAGCCTACACTTCTATCCTAATCGACGCGTACCAGATCGCACCAGAGACCGCCCCGATACACCATTTCTGCCTCTGTCGCTTATGGACTAGTCCTTACCGTCCCGTCGCATGTGGCAGTAGCTTTCGTAGCGTCTTGCATCGAGGCGTCCATCTGCAACCGAAGCCTTGACCGCGCAATCGGCTTCATGCGTATGCGTGCAATCCGGAAACCGACAGTAACTCACAAATGGCCGGATATCCCGAAAGAGGCCCGCGACCTCCTGGGGCGTGATGTCCCAGAGAGCAAACTGCCGGAGGCCAGGCGTATCGACGATAAACCCTCCCATTGAAAGCGCAATCAAGCGGGCAGTGGTCGTCGTGTGCCGCCCCTTCTGCGTCTCCCGACTGACGGAACCTATCCGCAATCCCAAGTCGGGTTCGATGGCATTGAGCAGCGATGATTTCCCCACCCCGCTCTGCCCCACCACGACCGACGCACAATTGCAAAGCGTCTCGCGAAGACTTGGCAGATTCAATCCGCTCGTGGCAGACACCTGCAACACCTTATATCCCATTTGGGCAAAAACCCCGACCAGAGGCTGAAGCGGCCCCGGTTCGATGAGATCGATTTTATTGATGCAGAGCACCGGTTCGATATCGGCCTGTTCGGCGGCAACGAGAAACCGATCGATCAGATGTGGTTTTAAATCGGGCTCTGCGGCACTGGCAACAATCACCATCTTTTCGACGTTCGCCACCAGCACATGCTGTCGGTCGCGACTGGTGCGGCTCAGTACACCGCTCCGCGGTTCAATCCGCTCAATCAGCCCCTCCTGGCGATAGGGACGAAATTGCACCCGATCCCCAACGGCTACGACGTGCCGCTGATCGGTTGCGAGCGTTTTGAGCAACCGCCGCAAGGCACAATGATAGAGCTTTCCATCGCTCGTCTGCACCACGCTTACCAGACCCCGCACTTCCAGGACTCGGCCAACAAGACAGATGTCCAGGTCGACTTCGGGCAGGACCGTAAACCCGGACTCGCCACCAGTCACCTCCTCGCCAACCACGGTCCGTTTTTTTGCGAGTTCTCCTTTGCCACTTATTTGCTCGCGACGGGTTGTATCATCTTCTTCGAAGCCATGCTGCTCAAACTTTCGCGTGAATCCACTTTCGCGCGTGCGTACCTGGTGATTTTTCCGAAAGGAAACGCGAATTTTTTTCTTTTTTTTGCTCATCGGCGGAGCGATTAGCTATCCGGTGTTGGGGGTGGTGACTCCGGTGGGGCGGCGGAATCCGGTTTCTGCCGCTTCCTCCTTACCGTCTTTTCAAGTCCCGCCCGCTTCAGGAGGGAATCTCCAAAAATTTCCTCCGGTGGAGCATCGGGTGGAGGGGGTCCCACACCTCCCAGATCGGCCGGCACATAATAAATGCGATAACTGTGCTTGGCGATCGAGAGGGTATCGCCCGATTGAAGGCGGCGGTCGGTGACCGAAACATCATTCACCTTCACGCCGTTGAGGCTCTTCAGGTCCTTCACGTACCAATAGCCCCCTCGAACCGAAAGCTGGCAATGGTGTGCGGAAACATTTTTAAAGCGGAGCACAATATCGCAACTCTCGCGACGACCGATGAGTAAATTTTTCTTCAGCAGTGGAATCGGATCTCCTCCCCCCTTCGGGACGAGCGTGCCAAAATCTTTCTTCGCACCAGCTTGCTGTTCTTCGTAAGGTTCAGTCATGCGTCGGCTACCCACCTACTGCTACTGCTTCGCATACTCGATCTCTTTGCACCTTATATAACGCTGCATGATGTGGCAGCCCCTGCCGATCGTACTGCGCTACGTATATAGTGATGAAAAGGTCCCATCGCCCAAATAAAATTACCGCGGCTTCAACTGTTTTTAAACACCCAATGGCGTCAGGTCAATGAATGAAAGCCGTGCCCAGAATTGCGATTGGCGTGCTGCGGGGCTCCGCTACTACGCCTACGGCTTCCATCTCCGGCAGCAATTTGGAAAGCGTATCCAAAAAGTGAGTCTCGATGCGGGTCTCACCTGCCCCAATGTCGACGGCACCGTCGCAGTCGGTGGCTGCGTCTTTTGCGACAATCGCAGTTTCAGCCCCTCTCGCCGAATCCCCCGCACCGCGATACAAGCACAGTTGGAGGAAGGCATTCGCCGCCTGCAAAAACGCTACAAGGTCGAGCAGTTTATCGCCTACTTCCAACCGGCAACCAACACGTATGCCCCGGTCGAAAAATTACGCCCCCTGTTTGAGGAGGCCATTGCCGATCCGCGGATTGTCGGTCTGGCGATTGGCACACGGCCCGACTGCGTCGAAGAAGATGTGTTGGAACTCATCGAAGAATTGGCAGAGCGAACCTACGTTTCGGTGGAGTACGGAATGCAGACGATGCACGACCGGTCGCTCACATGGATGAACCGAGGCTGTACGCACGAAGCGATGCTCGATGCGGTTGCCCGCAGTTGTGATCGTGGTTTTGAAATTTGTGCTCATATCATGCTCGGCCTTCCAGGCGAGTCGGAGGCAGACATGCTCGCCACCGCACGTGAAGTCGCACGACTGAACCTTGATGCCGTGAAAATACATAATCTCTATGCCGTAAAAAACACGCCGCTGGCCGATCAGGTTGCCTCCGGGGAAGTCACGCTGATGCAGCGCGAGCAGTATGTGCGGGTTGTGGTGGATTTCCTCGAACAGCTGCCGCCCGACTGTATCGTCGAGCGGATCAGTGGTGATGCTCCGCCCGACTATTTCGTAGGTCCCGCATGGTGCCTCGACAAACCGGCCGTCAAAATGGCCATCGAGCAGGAACTTGAGGCACGCAACACCTATCAGGGCAGGCTCTTCGAAGTAGAAAAGTCGACGAATCTTGCACAGGTCCACGCGGCAGACGAACGATTGGCAGAAAAAAGAGACTTCTGATTTTACATCCCGCACCATGCGCTTTAGGATAGTGGCATGCGGAGTGGACCGGGCAGTCGCTGGCTTGCTGCCTTCACCGGCAATGAGCGGGAGGAAAGTCCGGGCTCCAGAGGACAGGGTGGTGGGTAACTCCCACCGGCCGAAAGGCTAGGGCAAGTGCAACAGAAAGGAAACCGCCCCGCGCTTGCGTGGGGTAAGGGTGAAACGGTGCGGTAAGAGCGCACCAGCAGGCCGGGTGACCGGCTTGGCTAGGTAAACCCCACCCGGAGCAATGCCAAACAGAAAGCAGTTCCGTCAACGCGGGACAGGGATCGGTCCGATCCGTTATCGACTTTCGGGTAGGCTGCGTGAGATGGCGAGTAATCGTCGTCCTAGATAAATGACTGCTACGCAGTTCACACGAACTGCGACAGGACCCGGCTTACAGGTCCACTCCGCATTTTTTACAGATACATTCCCAGAAATCCGCTTGATTCTTCACACGAAGCAGCGACCCGTGCGGCGCGATCTTTGCTCCGCGTCAAATCACCCGCGGCGATGTAGCGATCGAATTCGACGCGAACCGCAACCAAGACCGTTTCTGCAAACCAAGTCACCACCGATTCGTTCAACCAATCACACGTTTCCTGCATGAGTCGCACGTCGAGGTCACACGCCTTGGTGCAAAGATCCCCCTGATCGGTCATCAGAGTTCCCTCAAAACCGTAACGCAACATTCCGCAAGAGGGATTGTTCGTGAGGCGAAAGATACAGTGCGCGTCGAAAAGATAATAGGTATTGTGCGAACCATGTTTTCCGATTGCATCTTTAATCCGCTGACACCGCTCATGGAATGCGGAAGACGCATCGAGCGGAATATCTAAACGGCCGACGCTTCGAAGCGGCAGACACTCAAAAGAAATTTCAACTTGGGAATCCTGCATTGCACGCACCCTACGCTCGGAAAACATCAGGGAGATCGATCGACTGCAGCCTGCTTTTCCAGTTGCCCTGCCGTACGCTGCATGCCTAGCGTCAGCCAACCATCCTCTAAATCAAACCGCTGATAAGCGAGTGGCCCTACGCGCTCGAAACGTGGGTCAGGCAATTCGAACGGGAAAACCTGGATCACCTTGTTTTCTCCGGTTTTACCCTCGAGTGTCTCTTTCCAGCGTACCCGAAGCTTGGAGCGAAGCGGGGCATCGGCTGCAACGAAACGTCCTCCCTTTTCTACGTTTGTGGGATCAACGCCCTGGTCCATAAGTGTTAATCGAAGTCCGCCAGTAGCGTCCCGGTCAACCTTGTACTGGGCCCACATGCTCATCGGACGATCATACACTTGATCGTCGAGGCCTGAAAACTCAATTCCGCGAATCACAAACCGAATCGTTCCACCGCGGAATTCTACCGACAGCGGATTACGCCTCGCAAAACGCATTTGCCAAGCGGCCTGATCTTCCGCGGGTTCCGCGACTGGCAGCGGAGCTTTCCCATCCCGCTTACGTTGTTCTGCAATTTTCTTTTGACGCTGCTGCTTGAGTTGCTCGAGAAAATTCGGGCCCGCACCTTCCTCTTCGTTTCCATCCTTGCTGCTGACTCTTTTACCGCCCAAAAGATGGGTCGCCATATTGTTCACAAAAGATTCGTGCAATCGCACTGCCAGGTCGGAACCTGCGGGTGGAGCGGTCGCAGAAATGGGTGCTGCCAGTTGATCGGCCGAGGCTTCATGCATCAGCAATTGGATCTGCTGGCCATCCGATTTGACTTCAAAGAGCCGTGGAAACGCATCTTTACGCAACAGTGGCCCCCGAAATTTTTCGCCGTACTTCTGATTGGCACCTGTGAGCAGCTTGTCTCCTTCTTCATCCATCCGGCTCTGAAGCCGCGCTGCCGCACGCTGGGAACTTTGGCGCTGCGCCTGTCCCTTGCTGCTGGCCACCTTACGCCATGCCAGTTTCTCCACAAAGCGATTTCCCCGACGGGTCGTGAGCCCTGTCACACGCGTCTCGGTCGAAGCATCGGCCTGTGCCGGTTGCGAGGAAAAGCCGTCAGCAGAAAAATGTACTTTCTTGGTCGCTTCGAGGCTCGTTGTCGAGTTGGCAAAAACCCGCACCGATCGCTTGGTGCCCACCGTTTGCGACTCCGTGACACCCTGCATTTTTAAACCGAGTGCCGCTCGCTCGCTATCTTGCAATAAATCAACTTGCAAACTTCCCTTGGTCTGGCCTTCACCGACAATACGAACACCAAGAATGTTTTCGTGAATGCTAATCGCCTCATCGATCGCACGATCCATTGCACTGGAAATCAGCCCTGAAGAGATGTATGCCGAGAGATTGGGGTGCGAATAGTGCCGCCGGACCGACGCCGTCAGTTCCGGAGCCACATCGAAACGCTGGAGAAAATTAACCCGAGCAGCAATTGCCATCGAGTCCCAGTGCGATGCGTTGCCGTCATATTGCTTCAAACTTTCGGCCAATTCACTGCTATAAACCTTGATCTTTTTTGCAACGGCCGCCGTCTTCTTCTCGGCCAACGCTCGATCGATCCAGACCCGCAAGCTTCGACGTAAAGTGACAAACTGTGATTTTTCGAGCCCCGATTCATCGGCGGAAAGTCGCTGAAGAACCTGAGTGAGTTCGGCCGTGTTGGCATTTTGGCTTGCCAACTGTTCCTGTAGCACGGGCCAGCGAAGAAAAGCTTTCCACGCCTTGGAACGATCCGGGCTTTGTGCAAGGAATCGATTCAGCTGTTGGGCGGCAGATGCCGCCTGCGATTCGGCCGCAGCAACCATCGCTGGAGTGGGCGCCGCGAATGTTTCGTATGCCTTTTCGGCCGCAGCCGGGAGTGCTTCCACAGGCAAGGTCGCCTGCGTTACTAAATAAGCATCCAGCGCTTGACGCACTGCTTCAAACCGCCGCTTATCGAGGCCCGCAACGTCACTGCGATACCGAGTGAGTACACTCTCGAGGGACACCCGATCGGCACTCTCTCCCTTGGCCAACTCGCGACGCAAGAGATCTGTCTTTAAGTAAGCATTCCACTTCGCACCATAGCGACTCGTTTTCAACCAACTCTCGAGCGTATCGACCGACGCGCGGAGTGTTTGCAGAGACGCATCGCGTTGGACAACAGCCTCCGTTTCAGCATCCGCGGTGCCCGAAAAAAGAAGAGGGCAGCAGAGTAGCAATGCCAGGCCGAGGGTGCCGGCGTACGGAGGGCGATAACGTGGCATGTGCGAATTTCTCCAGGGAGGAAACGGGGCTTTCACCCGAATGTATACCAAAATGTAGCTTACAAACGGAGTCGAGTTGCTGCTCAAATTCGAAGAAAAAGGAGGGAAACGGCGAAATAGTCGTATAACTGCCCCGAATTCCACCCCTTCCTAGCAGACCCTGCGGAACCTTCCCGACCGTTGGCGGTTTCATAGACAGGCAGGATTGTTCGGGGGTGCATCTACCGGAACGGTACGGATTGGAAATGCAAACATGAAGATCCAATGTTTCTTGTTGACACTCGCCGAAACAGGGCCAAAAACATCGCTTCCCCTCTTTCTCTTGGGGGTCATCCTGTATTTTCCATGGGCCATTGCTGGGTTTGCCACCGCGCAAACGACGGCCGAATACGGCGGGTCCGATTTCAAAACCGTTGCAAAACAAATCGATGCGCGACTGGCAGAGGCAACCGATGGGGTGCCTGACGAAATCGACGATGCCACGTTCCTTTCTCGGGCATGGCTTGATCTGGTAGGTATTCGTCCCGCTGCAAACGAAATTGAAGCATTCCAACGCGACAACAATCCACACAAGAGGAACGACGTTGTGCAGCAACTGCTTGCTGATTCACGGTTTGGCCAACATTGGGGCCGTTACTGGCGCGACGTTATTTTGGCCCGCCGCGCAGATGAGCGGGCACTGCGGCTCGTCTCTGAAGGGCTCGCAGCTGCGGTCGCCGAACGCATCAACCACAATGCCCGGTGGGATCAAATCGCCACCGATTTCATTACGGCCTCGGGCGATGTGCGCAGTCACGGAGAGACCGGTTTGCTTCTGGCACAAAAGGGCGAACCGGAAGGCATCACGGCAGAGGTAGCCCGGATCTTTCTCGGCATACAAATCCAATGTGCGCAGTGCCACGATCATCCAACCGACCAATGGAAGCGCGAGCAGTTTCATCAACTTGCTGCTTTTTTTCCGCGTGTCGGCATCCGACCGGTCCGTAATTCTCAGCCACGAAATTTTGAAGTCTACTCACGCAACCACAAGAACAAGAAGGGGGACGGTAAGGGAAAGAATAAAAAACCACTCGAATACTTTATGCCGAACCTGGAAAACCCTGAGGCATCTGGTCTGATCACCAAACCTGTCTTCTTTCTTACCGGACACTCCTTGGAGCTTGGCACAGCGGATCAGGACCGCCGAGAGGCGCTGGCAAATTGGCTCACCGATGCAGAGGAAAATCCCTGGTTTGCCCGGGCGTATGTGAATCGCCTTTGGACTGAGCTGATCGGAGATGGATTTTACGATTCGGTGGATGATATTGGTCCCGAGCGAAACTGCAGACATCCAGAGGTTCTTTCCATACTGGCCGAAAATTTTATCGCCACAGGCTACGACATAAATTGGCTCTTTCAGACGATTATCGCAACCGCTGCCTATCAGTCAGCCATGCCAATGCACGGTGCGACGATCGGCACAACTGCTTCGCAGCCGCTACGCAGCGATGCGGTTTTCGATAATTTAGTGCAAGTTTTAGAAATCGATCGCAGCGCAAAGGGGCGAGGAAACAAGAAACAGAAAGAAAAAGCACGGCAGGTTTTTCAACAAGCCTTCTTCTACGACCCCAGTCTGCCGCGTGACGAAATCAATCCTACGATTCCACAAGCACTGTTGATGATGAACAGTCGGCAAATCAACCAACTTCTGCGCGGTGATCGACGGGGAACCATGCTGGCCCGACTGCTTGCCGAGCAGGAAGATAATACATTGGTCGTCGCATCGCTTTATCTGCGGTGTCTGGGCCGATTGCCCACGGACCAGGAGCGATCCACCTGCTTGAAACATATCAAGGCGCGAAAAAATCGTAGTGAAGCCTGCGAGGATATCCTCTGGTCTCTTTTGAATACGGCAGAATTCCGTCGACGGAATTAAAGGAGTTTTCATGAAAATACGTCGAACGCAAATGACGATCGAGCGAGGGCAAGTACGAAGACGCGACTTTCTGCGCACGCTACCGACTGCAGCAATGGCCGCCGGAATGCTCTCTTGGTCGGATCGACTTGCGCTGGCCGCCGCCCAAAACAAATCTTCGCACCGCGCCTGCATTCTGCTCTGGATGGCGGGAGGGCCAAGCCCTTATGAAACGCTCAGCCCCCTGGAAGGTCATGGCAATGGCGGAAACACCAAGTCCATCTCGACCAGCGTTCCCGGAATTCGGGTCGCTGAGCATTTACCGCACATCGCTGCGCAAATGAACGACTTTGCCTTGATTCGATCGCTCACCAGCAAAGAAGGAAACCACAATCGCGCATCCTTTCTTTTGCATACCGGTTACCTGCCGACACCCACGGTTAAATATCCATCTCTCGGCGCGGTTGCCGCCCTGCAACTTGGGGAGAAACGGACGGCACTTCCGCCTTTCGTTCGTATTGGCAGAAGCACACGCTTACGGGTCGGCGGCGGGCTCCTCGGCACACAGTTTGATCCCTTCGCCCATCGCGATCCAAAAAATCCGCCCGGAAATACAGAACTCGCTACCGATACGAATCGTTACCGCCGACGGCTCAATCTTTTGGCGCAATTACAGGAAACACAAAACGTGGCGGCAGGAGTCAAAGATTCGCATCAGGCAACCTACAACAAAGCGTCGCGGATGATCCTCTCACCCGAAATGCGGGCCTTTGATCTATCTCTCGAGCCAAAACAAATACGAGACGCTTACGGAAACTCAGATTTTGCCTCCGGATGCCTGCTTGCGCGACGGCTGGTCGAGGCGGGAGTCACCTTTGTCGAAGTGAATTGCCGGGGCTGGGATACGCATCAGGATAATTTCACAAAGACGCACGAATTGGCAGGCCAAGTCGACCAGCCAACAGCAGCGCTGATTAAGGATCTCAAACAACGCGGCCTGCTCGATTCAACGCTTGTTGTCTGGATGGGTGAATTCGGTCGCACACCGAAAATCAATGCACGTGGGGGACGCGACCACTACCCACGGGTCTTCTCTGCAGCGATGGCGGGTGCGGGGATTCGAGGCGGGCAAGTTATCGGCAGAATGAGTGATGATGGTTCTCAGGTGGTTGATCGGCCTGTTAGCGTGCCTGACCTTTTCCAGACTTACTGTCGCTCTCTCGAATTGGATCCTGAAAGCGAAAGCATCAGCAGTCTTGGTCGACCGATCAAAGTGGTGGAAGAGGGTAAAGCGGTCGAAGAACTCTTTTAAGGACTGGTTACCCCGGCAATGCGCGAGAAACAAAAAAACCTGCCCGCAGAACGGGGGGGAAGTATTGAAAGATGGGTTCCTCGCAATGCAGCGGACAAGCCGCCTATTTTAACCCGGCCTGGATACCGCTCTATCGCCTTAGCAGGGGGCAGGTTACCCTAAAGGGGTCGGGGTGCTGTTTTAAAAAAGCATTGCATATCCCCTCTCCCGTTCCACAACCCTCCAGAGTCACGATGAAAAAGTTGTGGACGGCAACAACCATAGGACCCGCTAGGATCCCGCCCTCGGCGACAGCCACCCTCTAGAAGGAACACCTCCCTTGTCCATCGCACCGAGTACCTCCGGGCCGACACTTGAACCGAAAGTGCCTGTCGGACCACACGATAAGGCAGCTGGCGGCACAGACCAGGAAGGCCATCCTGAGTTTTCGCAGGGACCCTATCGCAGTGACGAGATCAGCCAACCGGCTGATTTTTTAAATCGGACAGTCATGTTCACGGCCATCATCGCGCCGTTCCTCGGCTTTGTGGCCGCTGTCTACTACAGTTGGTCGGTCGGGTGGATGGGCTGGCCTTTTCTCGCACTGATCGTTGCGACATGGTGTGTTTCGGGAATGGGTATCACAATCGGATTCCACCGCCTGGCGACACACAGTTCTTTTGAAACCTATCGCCCGCTGCGAGCCATCTGGATGATGATGGGTGCTTTAAGTATTGAAGGATCGCCTTTAGTGTGGTGTGCGGTTCATCGCCGGCATCATCAATTATCCGATAAACTGGGTGATCCCCACTCTCCGAATCTGCACGGCAAGGGATTGTGGAATGCATTCCGCGGTTTTGTCTATGGGCACTGTGGCTGGCTACTAACGACTCATTGGTCCAAACCCGAACTCAAACGTTATGTCCCGGATCTACTCCAGGATAAGTTTCTAGTTTGGGTGGATCGGTTTTATTATTTATGGGTCCTGGCGAGTTTTGCCATACCAGCACTTATCGGTGCGGCAATCACACAAAGTTGGCAGGGTGCGTTGCTTGGAATTTTGTGGGGTGGACTCGTACGGGTGTTCATGGGACACCATATCACGTGGTCGATTAATTCGATCTGTCACATGTTCGGGGGTCGACCCTATCAGTCGGCTGACCTGTCGACCAACAATCTCCTCTGTGCCCTTTTTGGTTTTGGCGAGGGTTGGCACAACAATCATCATGCATTCCCCACGTCTGCCCGTCACGGTCTGGCATGGTGGCAACTGGATGTGAGTTGGCTGGCTATCCTACTGCTGCAAAAGTTAGGACTGGCTTGGAACGTAAAAGTTCCCTCCCAACAAGCGATGGCCGCCAAAAAAACCGTCTGAGATCAAAGCGCCTGTTCCATTCGGGCGGGTCCGCGCTTTAACGGGCAAATAAGCTATACTGCACGACTGGCAATCGTTCTGGAGATCCTGCTGCTTGACCAAGCACCAGGTAGACGGCTAGACGGCCAACCGGGACCGTGGCGACCTTCAATCTGCATGGCACTGTTTCTTTTTAAGAGTCTGTAGCATGAACGATCCGGGAATCACCGAACCGGCTGTAAGTCAGACGATCGTCTACGAGCACGCCAAACGCCTGGAAGCCAACATCGCGAGCGTTGTCCTCGGCCGCCCTCGCGCGATTCGACTTACGCTTGTGGCCTTGCTGGCCGGGGAACACGTACTGCTCGAAGACGTGCCCGGCGTAGGAAAGACCTTGATCGGCAAAGCACTCGCCCGAAGTGTCCGCGGAAAATTTTGCCGGATTCAGTTCACCCCAGATCTATTGCCTGGTGATATCACGGGCACCACCCTCTATCGGCAAACCGATGGAGAGTTTGAATTCCTACCTGGACCCGTTTTTGCCAACATCGTTCTCGCGGATGAAATTAATCGAACCACGCCCCGCACTCAAAGTGCACTGCTTGAGGCGATGAGCGATTGCCAGGTTTCGATCGATACCGAAACGCACCGTTTGCCTGAGCCGTTCATGGTGATTGCAACCCAGAATCCTTTTGAGTTCGAGGGGACCTATCCGCTCCCGGAAAGTCAACTTGATCGTTTTTTGCTCCGCATTTCTGTTGGCTATCCGAGTCGCGAGCAGGAACTCCAGGTCATCGAAGATCATCGTCTGAGCAATCCCTTGCAGAATGTGCATCCGGTGCTTGACTGTGCGCAGTTGCTCATTATGCAGCAATGCGTTCGAGAAGTTCAGGTATCGACTGTCCTTCGAGATTATCTCCTCGACCTTGTGGAGGCGACGCGTAAGAGTGACGAACTGTATGTGGGTGCCAGTACGCGCGGTACACTTTGTCTCTACCGCGCAGCGCAAGCACTTGCCGTGCTTGAGGGCCGTGCGTATGTGGTGCCCGATGATATCCAAGGCCTGGTCGTTCCCGTACTCGCCCATCGCGTGATCACCAAAGGATACATGTATGGTGGCCACCGCCGGGAAACGGAGGAAGTCCTGGCGCAGATCGCCGAGCGGGTTCCAGTCCCCGATTGAGGGAGTCGCATCAACGCATTTCGCGACATCTTTGAAACTACTTTGAGACAACAAAAGATTCAAACGCAGAACCACTATGCGACGTCGCAACACCGTTATCTGTCGCGAAGGATGGTTCTTTTTGCTGGTTCTCGCGTTCGTCGCCCTGAGTTCCATTTTACGCAATGTGAATATGCTGATGGTTGTTTCGGCCATCATGCTCTTCGCCTTTCTCCTTTCCTGGCGGGCTGCTGCGCGGGCACTCCGCGGTGTCACACTCCAACGAAAAATATCACCGGCCATCAACGCCGGTGACGTACTCGATATCCAACTTGATTTGCAGAGCGCACCTTCGCGAAGTCTCTTTTCACAGGCCGGTAGTCGGTGTCTCGAGATTGATGAAACGATCCGTCACCTTCTCCCGAAAAGTCAGCTGGCAAAAAAGACGGTCCATCTGCTGTGCTGGTACCTGCCACGGGGTGGGACAGAAAAGCTCACCTACCGAGCCCGTTTACTCGAGCGCGGCATCTATCGAATTGGTCCCACGCGTATTGCGACAGGATTTCCTCTGGGACTTATCCGCCATATCCGCATCTTGGATCAGGGAGACCGGGTCGTTGTTTTCCCACGCACGGGGCGACTGATGCCTGCGTTTGGACGACTGTTCCAGCAGATCCAACTCGGCATGCGGGGAGACCCTCTCCGACAGGATCGCCAGACGGGGGACTTTCATGGGTTGCGCGATTGGCGCGAAGGGGATGGTCGCCGAATGATTCACTGGCGAAGTACTGCCCGCCGTGGAACCCCACTTGTCCGTGAATTCGAACATCAGCAGCATCAGGAACTCAACCTCTTGGTCGATCTTGGGAATGAAGGAGATTACAGAGACCCTCAACGGTGCGAACAGGTGATTCGGTTTGCAGCCACCATCGCCAGCGCATTTTGTCGTCACGGTGCTGGCATCCTACGGATGGCGATTGTTGGTTCTGAAGTTACTTTTGCTGGAGGAGCAAGCCATCCAAGATTGCTCGATGAATTCCTCACCCAATTGGCCACTGCGGAAGTACAACCAAAGACGGCACATCAAGAGACTCTCCCAAGTGAATTATTTAAAGAGGGAATGCGCTGTCTTTGCCGACCGGAGGATCGCGCCAGACCGACACTGATCCTCAGTCCCCACGTCTGGGAACCGGAAAAAGTAGCGGCAATGGCTAGTGATTCTTCGGGCAATCTTGCGTCCGGTGGACCCATTCGCTGCATTGATACCAACAGTAGTAACTTTTGGCATTTTTTTGATCCCGCGGAGTGACGGCGATGGCGAGCGAGCGACTCCTTCAATTACTCATCGCCCTGCTGACAGCGCAGGGGAGCGTGATGCTGGGGATGGGTTCGGGCAATCTGACACTGCCGCTGCTCACGATCGTAGCTGCAACCTTGAGCCTGTATGTCACCGACCGCTACCGGTGGTTTTATCTTCAAGGATCTGTGGCTAATCTTGCGGCTCTTTGTGCCGTGTTGCTTTCGATCTACGATTTTTTCGAACTCGAACGTGATCGGCAATTACTGGCCATTGCCTACCTCCTCGTCTACCTACAAATCGTGCTTCTTTTTCAGAGAAAAACAGAGAGGGTTTACTGGCAACTGCATTTACTCAGCCTACTGCAGGTGGTCGTCGCCACTGCCATCAGTTCCAGTCTCGGCTTCGGTTTATTGCTGTTGGTCTATCTCTACTTCTGTCTTTGGACCGGATTTGTCTTTTTTGTTGTCCGCCAACAAAATCGACAACGCACGCTTTCTGCGTCGTCCCTTACAGACATATCTGCCGCGAGTTTTTCTACTGAGGCTACGGTCGACACAAAAACAACGCATTTCCATCCCCGCCTCGCTCTGGCAGCACTTCGGCAGGCGACTGGCATCTGTTTCCTGGCTTTCCTCTCTTTTCTCCTTCTTCCCAGAGTAGGCGATAGCACCTCCAATCAGAAACTGATCGGCGCGAGGATGATCGGCTTTACCGATAGCGTACGCCTCGGGGAACTGGGAACAGCCATCGAAAGCCAAGAGCCGGTACTCCGATTGTGGTTTTTTGAACCGCATGCGGACAAACCTTTTCGTCTGCTCGGTTCTCCGATGCTTCGCGGAGCGATCGTCAACTACTACAAAAATGGAACGTGGTCGATTGCTGGATCACAAATGTGGACTCAAGAGATTGAAATCCCAATCAGTCCGCCAAACGCTGTGAAACAGCGGATTGCCATGACTCCACTTCGCGAACGGACCGTATTTGCCCTCTATCCCCCCGCACTTGTCGATCCACAGACACCTGTTGCTTTCAACCTACGGACACGGCAACTCGTACGAACCGTTTCCCAGTCGACTCCATTCGACGTCGTGCTTGCCACAAGCGGAATCCGCGACCGTCGCCAAAAGCGGCTGACTGCAATCGGCCCGACCGATGTGAGCGGTGATGTAGCCTTGCTACAGCCCTTTGACGGGACCAGAAAATCCAACAAGGCAAGCGAACGCCTTGAACCATTACGTACACTAGCTGTGGAAATTCTCTCCCAGGCGGACCTTGCAGACGATGAAACTGTAGAAAGGGCCGAAGCGATTTGCGACTATCTGAAAACATCTCCTAAGTTCCGTTATTCGCTCACCACTGAGCAGCGGAATCCGGATCTCGATCCGATTATTGATTTCTTGACCGAGCATCCTCAAGGCCACTGCGAGTATTTCTCGAGCGCTTTGACACTCATGCTGCGCAGTGTCGGTATCCGCGCGCGGATGGTCATCGGCTTCCAAGGGGGCCAATGGAATCACCTAGGCGATTACTATCAGATCCGGCAAAAGGATGCCCATAGCTGGACCGAGGCCTACATTCCAGAGAGTGAACTGGATGGATTTCCAGGGGGCGGTTGGCTTCGCCTCGATCCAACGCCGGGCAACTTGCGCATTGATCGACAGATAAACAGCGGAGTGGCCTTGCGATTCTACGGGGAGATACGCAACTACGCAGAATTCCTCTGGGCCAAATACGTCGTCCAACTTGATGCGCAAAGGCAGCGTGAAGATATTTATGACCGGCTCGCAGGATGGGCAAATGTTCTTATTGATTCAGTGCTGCAGGCGGTACTCGTCAACGACGTCAAGCCGGAGCACGAAATCCCGGTGGGCGAGGCGGACGTTGAAGAAGAGGCCGGAATGTTCCAAAAGAAGCTGGATGGATGGTGGCTCACCCTGTGGACCGCTGCGGTGCTGCTGCTCTGTGGTTGCATCCTGCTCCTCCGGAAACTTTATCGCGGCGGTCTTCGCTGCGGACACTCCTTTCCGGTCAAACAACAGTTTCTCCAGCGGCGACCCTTCTATCGTCAGTGGGAAAGGCTGCTTGCCTGCCACCTCTCGGTGCGACGCCCCGGGCAAACGGCCAGGCAACATGCCGCACAGATCGCCTTACAGCTGATCGACTGCGGGCTGACAGACCAGCAGGGGGTCCCGGCCCGCGTTGTCGATGCACACTATGCGTATCTCTTTGGCGGCGCCCTACCCAGTGCAGCAATGGAAGCGGAATTGGTCCGAGGCATCACGGCACTCGGCAAGGCCCTAGCCATACAGCGCCGGGATGCATTAAAAACATCTTGAAAAGCATCAACATCCCAAGCGCATTGCAGGAAAAGCGGCCATGAAGATCGGCATCGTAGGTTATCAATCCTCCGGCAAAAGCACACTGTTTGCCTGGCTCTCAGGCATTGCTGCCGACCCATCACTTGCCCATAGCGGTCAAACAGCAGCGGTTGAAGTGATTGATCCTCGCGTCGCAAAGCTGGCGGAGATCTACAAGCCGAAAAAAATCACCCATGCGAATCTGCAGCTGGTCGACACGCCGGGCCTGGAAAAAGGCAGTTCGAGTAACGCAGGACACTTGAGTTTGATTCGCGAGGCCGGTTGCCTGGTGCATGTAGTGGATGCCTATAGCGGGGGTGATCCGCTGACGCATTTGGTGAGTTTTGACGAAGACTTGCTGCTGGCGGACCTGGAAATCATTGCGCGGCGCGTCGAAAAACTGACCGAATCGGTGAAAAAACCGAGGCCGAATCGCGAGGAAGAGCAGGCGGAACTCGAAGCACTCGGCCCGGTGCTTGCGCGGCTCGAGGAGGGCAAACCGCTGGCCGGCATGCAGCTTTCACCGCTGCAACAGAAGGCAACCCGTTCGTTTCAACTCCTGACCGAAAAGCCACAGTTTGTCGTTTTCAATCTCGGTGATGATGCAGCCATTGCGGATAAACTCTTAGCGGCCCTGCCTGAACACATACCTGGCGTTGCCTTTTCGGTCGGTCTTTCAGCTGAACTGGCCGAGATGGACGAGGCGGACCGGGCTGAATTTGCCGAAGAGATGGGTGGCGTGACGGCAGAGCGACAGCCTTTGCTGCTCAAGTTGATGCAAGCCTCCGGGCAGCGGCTGTTTTTCACGGCCGGCGACAAAGAGGTGCGGACCTGGATGATCCGTCATGGGGCCACGGCGGGCGAAGCGGCCGGCGGCATTCACTCGGATTTAGAACGCGGCTTTGTGCGGGCCGAAACGATGAGTTGCGACGATCTGTTTCGTCTGGGCAGCGAGCGGGAGATCAAGGCGGCGGGCCTGATGCGCCGCGAGGTGCGCGACTACGTGGTGCAGGAAGGCGATATCCTGCACATCCTGGCCAGCACCTGATCGAATAGCCGCACCGCTGGTGCAGCTATTCAATGTACCGCTTCACGCGGAAGACATCTTCGGTGTTATGATCGTGTCCGTTTTCATAACCGACCGGAATCGATCGATCGATCATGTAAAAAGCGCGATGCCGTTCGGCATCTGAGCCACCTGCTTCAACTGGGGTAGTAGCCAAATTGCCCTCCTTGTCCGTCTCAAAAAATCCGAGCGTCATCCAGACCGCATAGACATTGGAGCGGTTGGTCACGAGATTGCCCATCCGATTGATCGGCTGATAACGGAGGAACGGGTTGTCGGTTTCACCCGTGTTCTCAAAATTCACGTTAGAATCTTCCGGTTGAAGCAGCGGCATCGCCACCGAATAGCCGTCGACCCCACTCACCTGCTAGGAACCATGGAAGGTATTGCGAGTTATAATACCGGCGTCAGTATGAG
>Ga0114919_10000334_pt1 | contig 35638 bp, 24 predicted proteins | sample BlataG_FD_88682 | JGI IMG/M metagenome (GOLD analysis project Ga0114919, IMG submission 88682) | Deep subsurface microbial communities from Black Sea to uncover new lineages of life (NeLLi) - Black_00105 metaG | ecosystem: Environmental > Aquatic > Marine > Oceanic > Sediment | place: Atlantic... | reverse complement strand
CGTGGGCTCAGGCTCCGGCCGACGGCATCCAGAGCGCGGCCAAGCGCCGTTGCCTCCGGTCCCCTGTCCACAAGATGCACCCAGACGTAGAGCGAGTCCGCACGGCCGTCCGTGACGGCCTTCAACAATGCAGGGTGGATGTTCGGCGGTTGACCGGTCTGACCGCGTAAAAAAGACGGACGGTTCCCACCGGTCAGGAAGAGAAGAGTGAGGAGTACTATAGACAATCGGATCCGGTGCACGAGAGTCCCGGCGGAAGTGCAGCGGATGTTGGAGAAATATTTCAAAGGTTGAGGCGTTCAGAGAGGTAGCCGGCAAGGGAATCGATGCTCACCCTCTCCTGCACGAGAGTGTCGCGGTCGCGGACCGTCACCGTCTGGTCTTCGGCCGTCTGGCCGTCCACAGTAATGCAGAAGGGGGTTCCGACCTCGTCCATGCGCCGGTATCGTCGCCCGATGCTTCCACCCTCGTCGTAGAGGACATTCCAGGCGCGTGCCCTCAGTTCCTCAACGATGCGGCGGGCTGTCTCCGGCATCCCCTCGCGCTTTACGAGGGGGAAAACGGCAGCCTTTATCGGAGCTATATGCGGGGCGAACCTCAGCAGCATCCGCTCTTCCCCCTCCACTTCATCCTCATCGTATGCGTCGGCCAGCAGGGTCAGAACCGTTCTGTCGATCCCGCCTGAAGACTCTATCACGACAGGCACGTACCGCTCATGGGTGTTCGGGTCCAGATAACGGATGTCTTTACCGCTCAGCTCGAGGTGCTGGTCGAGATCGTAGGTGCCTCTGTCGGCGATCCCTTCCAACTCAGACCAGCCGAAGGGGAACTCGTACTCGATGTCCTGGCACACCTTTGCATAGTGGGCGAGCTCGTCCGGCTCGTGCGGGCGCAGCCGCAGACGCTCCCTGGCCACCCCGAGAGATATATACCAGTCGAAGCGCGCCTGAAGCCAGTACTCGAACCACTGCCCGGCCTCGTCCGGATGGCAGAACCATTCCAGCTCCATCTGCTCGAACTCGCGTGAGCGGAATGTAAAATTCCCCACCGTTATCTCATTGCGAAAGGCCTTGCCTATCTGCGCGATACCGAACGGGATCTTCTGCCTGCTCGCTTCCTGGACGTTCCTGAAGTTCACGAAGATCCCCTGCGCGGTCTCCGGGCGCAGGTATGCGACACTCCCCTCATCCTCTAATGGGCCGATAAAGGTCTTGAACATCAGGTTGAACATGCGCGGCTCAGACAGCGGGCCGCCGCACTCGGGGCAGACATCCCCCTCGACGTGATCGTGGCGGAAACGGCGACGGCACTGCCCGCACTCCACCAGGGGATCCTGGAATGAATCAACGTGGCCGCTCGCCTCCCAGACCTTCGGGTTCATCAGGATGGCCGCGTCCATCCCCACCACATCCTCCCGCTTGGCAACGACATCGGTCCACCATCGTTCCGTGACAGTACGTTTCAGCTCGACACCGAGAGGGCCGTAATCCCACGTGGACCCGAGTCCACCGTAAATCTCACTGCTCCGGAAGATGAAGCCCTTCCTCTTCCCCAGGCTCGCCAGCTTCTCCATCACGCCGCTTCGGTCTTGCATAGCCATCTCTCTTACAGTTTCCCTTCCGCCGCGGTTCTCATCCCGGGTCATGCCCTCGTGGAGGAGGGGGAGGAAGCGCCCCGGGCGAGCGTCCCGCCATAACGTTGTCCAGGTGGGCCTGGGCCGTACGGCCATAGTCGCTGTCGGCGCCGTATCGGCGGATTATCCCCCGGTACAGCTCTATAGCCTGATCCCTCTCTCCGAGGTATGCGTACGAATCCGCAGCGCGCAGGCGGGCGGTCACCGCAAACAGGAACTGGTCCTCGTTCAGGTAAGCGATCTTAAGGTATTCAAGAACCGCTTCCTGGTACTCACCCATCGTAAACAGTGTTTCGGCGAGCTGGAAGCGCAGGCGGGCCTCCCGCTCACCGTCGGGCGCCCGCATGCTCCTGTACCACCGGGCGGCCCTGCCGAGCTGCCCCCCTTCCCGGTAGAGCCTGCCCAGCTGCATCTTGATCTCGAAAATCGATTCGCTGTCCGGGAAGCGTTCCAGGTAGGTCAGCGCTTCCTGCTGGGCCGACTCGTACTCTCTCATCCGCTCAAGAGTCTGCACCAGGTTGTACTGTGCCGCATCGGCCAGCACCGGATCTTCCGAGGCCGCAACAGCACGATAGTACGTCAGCGCGGTTTCGTAATCCGCCTCGACGAAGGCGAGATTGGCGAGCTGGGAGCGCGCCCTGTCGGCCTGCTGATCGTCGGGATAGCGTCCGACCAGTTCCTCCAGAAAGCTCCGTGCTTCTTCCCTCTTCTCCCGGCGGGCCGCGACCTCACCCAGACCGTAAAGGGCGATGGGCATATACTTCGATTCGGGGGCCTTGTCTACTATCTCCTCGAATGCGCTCTCGGCCTGATCCCACTCCTGACGCTGCAGCCACACCTGCCCTTCCACCGCCCAGAACATCGGGCGGTACCTCTCAAGGACATCCCGCCTGCGCCTGTATGTCTGCTCGAACATGTCCCTGCGGCTCTGAGCGGTGTGGACGCGATTTCCCGCATAGGCCAGGTAGACAAGCTCCGCCTCGGCGCGGATTCGTAGTGAATCGGAGGGTGAATTGACGGCTATGAAGCTCCAGATCTCCTCGGCGGTGCTCAATTCTCCCCTCTCCGAGAGCAGATTCCCGTAAGAGGGAGCAATTTCGGCGGCTTCGGGGGTACCGGGAGCCGTCTCCCAGATGGCCCGGTAGGCGGCGAGTAGTCCCCCTGTCTCGCCCAGGGAGCGGGCGGAACCGCCCCACAACATGAGCGCCCGCAGGCGTGAGGAGTCATCGAGAAGAGTATCGGCGGCCGCCAGCTGTGACAGCTCATAGCTCTCCCGCCACATGCCCGCTTCCGCTAGAGCCCCGGCAAGCTTGAGCCTGGCGTACCCCCTGTCCGCATCTATTGAGCTCTCTTCGAAGCGGCGGTAGGACGCTATCGCCTCCTGGATCCTTCCCTGCCCCAGCAGCAGATCCCCGGTGACCTCGCTCGACCGTGCTGTCCAGGCACTTTCGGGATAGAGTGTTTCCAGCTCGCGGAAGTGGGCGACGGCGGCCTGGCTGTCTCCGTTTTTAAGCCGGGCATCGCCCGCCATGAACAGCACCTCATCGTGGCCGGCCTCCTCTGGCAACTCAGTGAGACTCTGTTCCAGCAGCGGGGCCGCTTCTGAAAACCTGCCGCTGTGATAGAGACTGCGGCCCAGACCCAACCTTGCGAGGGCCTGAACCTGCACCGGTTTTTCTCCCTCGAGCAGCAGGCCGTAGACGCTGGCTGCCTCTTCGTAGTAGGAGGAATCGGCGTAGTGGCCGAGACCCTCGTTGGCCTCGCCGAGCCGCAGGAGCACATCGTCCAGGTGATCGGAGGCGGTGAAAACGTCGAGGAAGGCCCGGTAACGGTCGCTCATGGCCTGGAAGTAGAGCGCCGGCTGATCTTCCAGATCTGCCAGGACCAACTCTATCAGGGCCAGCTGGGCCAGTTCGGATGCCCCACTTGTTTCACCGATCCTTACTGCGGCCCGGTACGCTTCGATCGCCCTCTCCCTGGGCTCAAGCGCCCGTTCCTCACCCTCCTCCACCGCTGCGATCATCGCCATCGCTTCCAGCGCACGGCCTTTCTCCAGGTATGCCTGGGCGGCTTCGGGCCCCTCAGGGACCCTGGCCAGGTACCTGTCGTAGGCATCGACCGCAGTTTCAAAATCTTTGAGCGCGTCTGTATTCGCGCGGGCGATCTCGATCAGGGCGCCCCTCATCCCGACCTCCCCACCCTCCGCCATCGCAAGCAGAGCACCCTGTAGAGCCTTCAGGCCGGCATCCAGATCAACCAGGCGGTAGGTGCGCCAGTAATCAATCTTATCCGCTGCCCGGCTGCCCCACTCCCCACCGGCGCCGGCGAGCGGTCCAAGCTCGGAGACGGCCGAGGCGAATTCGCCCTGGGCCGCCAATGCGTTGGCCGATGCCCACAATGCCCGGGCCCACAGCTCCCCCGTTTGGACCGAAGCAGCAGCCAGCCGGTAGTAGCCGGCGGCAGAGCCGGGATCGGACTGGTACAGCTCATATAGCCGGCCCAGCGACATCGCTGCATCGGCCCTCAGCTCCTGGGCCAGGTCGGGCAACTCAAGCATAGACCTGTAACGGTCTATCGCCTCGGCACCCCGGCCGAGCGCCACAAGCGCCTCGGATGCTTCCTCAACCGCATCAAAAAGAACAGACGGCGATTGGGCCTCCCTGCGGGCACGATCGGCGTAGGAGAGCGCCTGGTCGAGGGATCCGCACTGCACGGCCGATCTGCATGCCTCCAGCGCTATGGCGGCTGCTTGATCACCCCTCGCCTCCAGGAGTGCGATATCGTAAGCGACCAGAGCGCTGTCGGGCTCCCCAACGGACGCAAGGGCGCGAGCCAGCCATACAGCAGCATCTCTCCTTCGGGAACCGCGGGTACCTGCAACCGCCTCCCTCAGTTCTGGAAGAGCCTCTTCAGGGCGGCCGGCTGCTTCAAGCGCCTCTCCCAGCACACTTCTCAGGTACGGCACCTGCTCTTGGGGAGCAGGCGCTTCAAGGGCGGTACGGGCGAGATCTATTGCCTCTGCAGGACTGCCCGCATCTACCAGTAGACGAGCCTTCAGAGCCGCCGCATCGGCACGGACCTCGGGGGTGGAGGACGCTTCCAACGCCTCTCCAGCCAGCTGCAGAGCCAGATCGGGTTCCCCGAGCGCGCTCTGCGCCTCCCCCTCCAGCAGTATCAGCCTGGGTTGCAGGGGGTGGAAGGGATAGGCAAGGCGTGCTTCGGTTACATGGTCCAGCGCCTCCCGGGGCCGGCGGTCGGAGAGGAGAGCATCAATCAGGCCGACCGAAGCCCTCGGCCTCTGATCGTTACCGGGATAGAGGTCGAGGAAGCTTCCGTACGCACCGGCTGCCGCGGCGTATTCCCCGGCATCAGCCAGCAGTCCGCCGCTTCGAAGCCACGCCTCGGGCGCCCGGGCTGACGATCCGTGCCTTCCGGTGAAATCAAGATAGGCATTCCCCGCTTCCAGGGTCCGCCCGCCCGCCTCCAGCGCTTGAGCCAGAAGCCAGCGGCCCTCTTCGGCACTCTGCGGATGCAGCCCCCGCTCCAGCTGCTGACGCAACTGATCCACCGCAAGGTCGTATAGGCCGTCCCGGAAGAGTGACCGCGCGAACCGAAGGGGATCCTCCTGCCGCAGCTCTTCCTGCACAACCAACATTTTCTCACCGAGAAGCAGGGAGGCCTCAGCTTTACATGCCGGGTATACAATCGCGCCGCTGAAGGTCCATGCTGCAAAGCATGCCAGGAGGCATCGAGACATCGCGGAAGGAACTCCTTGCAGGTAAAGTGGTAGTGTTTCCCCCACTGGTGGACAGAACAAAAAACTAGGCGTCACTCCTCCGCAGAGTCAAGGGATCAAACACTTAAGTTAATAGAGAAGCGTGATAGCCTAATGCCGCAATCCCGTATTTAATATGGTATTCAATCCACGGCCGGCATTCATGCAGGAACCGGGTAGACAGCCGCAGCGCCGGCCTTTTCGAAGGAGATAATCGATGCTGTTGACAACCACTCACCAGGTGGAGGGGCGGCCGATCACTGAGTACATGGGCATCGTGACAGGTGAGGCGATAATGGGGGCAAATATCTTTAAGGACCTGTTTGCCGGCGTTCGTGATATCGTTGGTGGAAGGTCCGCTACCTAGTTTCTGTCCGGAAACGGCTCTTTTGCGCAATTTCGGTGTCGATCTCGACTACGAGGTGCTGGGACAATCGGGCGGAATGCTGATGGTTACAGCCTCGGGCACCGCCGTGAAGATCGGCGCCAGGAGGTAGGGTCCGCCAGGTCCTCCACGGCAGCTGCAACCGATATAATGGGCCAGGTTGACTCCCCCGGAACAGCCATTTAGTATAGCACTTCCTCCCCACAATGGAGAAAAGACCATCATGGAATCCCGCAACCTCACCCCCGGCCTGCTTCTGATTGCCGTCGGCGCGATCATTCTGATGGCCAACCTCGGCTTTTTCAGCCTGGTCGGATTCTGGCCCCTGATCATCATTCTGGCCGGAATATTCTTCCTGATTCAATGGATAGGTGATCGTGAGAATCACGGGCTCCTGATGCCTGCCACCGTTCTCACCATCGTCGGGCTGCTCTTCCTATACTGCGAGCAGTACGGCTGGTGGAATATGAGCTACCTGTGGCCGGTATTTCTGCTGGCTCCCGGCTTCGGCTTCATCCTGATGTATCTGCTCGGCGAACAGGACAGGGGCCTTCTGGTCCCCGGCACCATTCTTCTCGTTCTTGGAGTCTTCTTCCTGAGCATCAACCGATGGGCCGGCAGGTGGTGGCCCGCCATCCTGATTGTTCTGGGTGCGGTGCTGCTGATCCGACCTCCCAGGAAAATCGAACCCACATCGACCGACACTGACGATACCCAGGGCCAAACATCTCAATGACCGCAGGCCTGTCATCTCACGCTCGAAGCCCGCTTTACCGTCTCTTGAGCAGCGCCGCAGTATTGATATCCGCTACAATCGCGACCCTGCTTCTCTCGGCACATCACCCGCACATCCCCGCAGAGGCCCGGGCCGGAGCGATCTCCACGATAAAAGGAGTGCGGGTGGAGATTTCCTTCGCTGCGAGCGTACAAAATGAGGCTGTAACCGGTCGAGTCTATATTGCGGTGAGCCGTGAGGAGGGGCGCGCCGGCAGGGGTCCCATCTGGCAGGCGGGCCAGGCCGGCGCACCTCTTTTCGGCATGAACGTCGAAGAGCTGCCGCCGGGAGAGTGGGTCACCATCGACGGCAGCGTTTTCGGCCACCCCGTCCCGAGCCTGAACCTGATACCTCCGGGCGAGTACTGGATCCAGGGTTTTATGAACATATATACGAAGTTCGAGAGGGCGGACGGTCACACAGTATGGCTCCACATGGACCAGTGGGAGGGTCAGAACTGGCGCCGCTCACCCGGAAATCTATTCAGCACGCCGCAGAAGGTGATTATCGACCCAGATGCAGGCTGCGACTTACGCATAGTCTGCGATCAGGAGATACCGCCGATCCAGATTCCACCCGAGACCGAGGATGTAAAGATAATCCGTTTCGAAAGCAGTACCCTGAGCCGGTGGTGGGGTCACCCGATCTACATAGGAGCTGCCGTGCGGCTTCCGAAGGGTTATCAGGAGCACCCGGACGTCTACTATCCGGTCGATTATTTACAGGGACACTTCTCCAGGCGGCCGCCCAGGGGTGCGGGAAGGGAGGAGGATCTGGCCGCGGCATGGCCTGACGGCGACATTCCCCGATTCATCTATGTCACCCTGCAGCACCCCTCCCCCTACTACGACGACTCGTACGGCGTCAATTCGGAGAATAACGGCCCGTACGGCGACGCAATCATGCAGGAGCTGATCCCGGCCGTGGAGGAACGCTTCCGTATCATCCGGGAACCGTGGGCGAGGCAGCTCTCGGGAGGCTCCACCGGAGGATGGATCGCCCTGGCGCACCAGATCTTCTATCCTGAATTCTACGGCGGATGCTGGGCGAGCTGCCCGGACGGGATCGACTTCCGTGCCTACCAGATCGTGAACATCTACGAAGACGACAACGCCTACTGGATCGACCGGGGATGGATGAAGATCGAGCGTCCAAGCCGGCGCAGGCCCGACGGTAACATCAACTCGATGATGAAGGACGAAAACTGGTACGAACTTGTCGTAGGCGACAGATCACGTTCGGGCGGCCAGTGGGACATCTGGGAGGCCACCTACAGTCCTGTGGGCCCCGACGGCTACCCGAAGAGGGTCTGGGACAAGCTGACCGGTGAGATCAACCATGAGGTAGGGCAATACTGGAAGGAGAACTACGACCTGCGCTATATCCTGGAAAGGGACTGGGAGACGCTGGGCCCCAGGCTGGTAGGCAAGCTGCACATCTTCACCGGCGACATGGACTCCTACTACCTGAACAACGCCACCCATATGATGCAGGAGTTCCTCGAATCCACCAGAGCCCCCTATTATCAGGGTGAGGTGGTCTTCCAGCCACTGGCCCCACACTGCTGGGGTCCACGAGGCATCGAGCTGTTGAGGATGATGACGGAGCATATCGAGCACTACGCCCCGCCGGGCGCCGATCTCACATCGTGGAGATACCCTTAGTACACCATTCCTCCTCCTCCTCGTGCCTTGCTGGCCGGACGCCTCGGCGCTCTCGATACATCACCGTAATTACGGAGCGGTGCACTTAGCCCGGAAGTCCTGCCAGACCGAGTAATCTCTTCATAAAGTTCCGGACCCGCAGCCACCATACCCTGCCCGCGGCCCCTTCTGCTCTCGCCACTATGGATAGGGCCACGTCCTCTGCATGCAGCATTTCGCGTCTTCCCGGCGGATTCTCGTAGGTGGTGAAGAACTCAGTATCGGTGCGGTAGGGGAAGATTGCCCAGACCCTGATCCCCTCCCTTCTCAACTCTCGTTTGATCGACTTGTAGAATCCGGTCAATCCGTGTTTCGAGGCGCAATAGGCCGAATGAAGGGGAGCCGAGAACCACCCGGCAACCGAGGACACCAGGATGATACTCCCCCCGCGGCCACACTCCACCATACGCTGTGCCGCCTCCCGGCAGCACAGGTAGGCTCCGGTCAGGTTTGTCCCGATAACCGAATTCCACTGCCCGTACCCTGTGTCCAGCAGTCTCGCCTGAAGTCCTATACCCGCGTTGTTCACGAGGACCTCAACGTGGCCAAACGCCTCTTGGGCTGCATTGAAAAGGTTCTCCACCTGTTCGGGGTCGGCTACATCGGTTGGAACCGGCAGGCATTCCACTCCACTGGAGGTCAAGCTCTCACAAAGCTCCTCAAGTCTCTCCCGGTTCCTGGCCGCCAGTACCAGGCGCGCACCTCTACCGCCGAGAAGGACCGCTGCGGCCCTCCCGATACCTGTGCTGGCGCCTGTGATTACTACCGTCTTACCCTTCAGAGAGCCCATGCGCTTTCATCCACTCCATTGTATCCCTGATGGTCCGCCCGAAAGAAAAAGCTGGAGTGAGTTCCATCCGGGCCACGAGAGTACATTACAGAGACCCACACCTGATAATACAAGATTTACCTTTCAATATCCGATGATCCTTAATAAATAGGTTGCAGATCAAACTGGCCGTGCGGTGAGGAACAACATTGAGCCTACACTACCCATGCATCCAACCCCGCTGCTATACCACGCTCAGCGTGTCAGGCTCATCTATTCCCTTCATCAGCCATCTTCTGCAGTGCTTCTCCCATGCCACAACCGAGTGTACAGACAGAGATGCTTCAGTACTCCGGATAGAAAAGGAGACACGATAAATGGCAGTGGAACGTACCCACGACATCCTCATCTACGGGACCGGTCTGGCCGGGCTGCGCGCCGCGGTGGAGATCGCCCGCAAGAGCGAGGGCAAAGTCGACATAGGGCTGGTCTCCAAAGTACAGCTGATGCGGGCCCACTCGGGCTGTGCCGAAGGGGGAACGGCGGGTGTGCTCTACCCGGAGGAGGGAGATTCCTTCGACCTGCACGCCTGGGACACCGTGAAGGGCTCCGACTTCCTGGCCGACCAGGACGTAATCTACCGGTTCGTCCGGCAGTGCCCTGAGGAGATCCTGCTGCTCGATCACTGGGGGATCCCGTGGTCGAGGGACGAAGACGGCAAGATCCAACAGCGCCCCTTCGGAGGGCATTCCTACCCGAGGGCGACCATGGCCGCCGACAAAACCGGCTTCATGGAGATGCAGACCCTTTACGACACACTCATCAAGTGGAAGAACTTCACACGCTACGATGAGGTCTTTGCGACCGGTTTCCTGATGGACGGGGACCGCTTCGCCGGCATGACGGTCATCGACGCCTTTTCGGGGGAGCTGCTGGCCCTGCGCGCAAAGGCGCTGATAATCGCCAGCGGAGGGGCGGGAGCCATCTATGCATTCACCACCTACTCCCATACGGTGACGGGCGACGGGCTGGTACACGCGCTGCGCACGGGCCTGATCCCGCTGGAGGACATGGAGTTCATCCAGTTCCACCCCACCGGCCTGATCCCTTCCGGCATCCTGATGACCGAGGGCTGCCGGGGTGAGGGCGGATATCTGAGAAACTCCGAGGGTGACCGCTTCCTGGAAAAATACGCTCCCGAGAAGATGGAGCTGGCGCCACGCGACATCATCTCCAGGTCGGAGATGACCGAGATCCTCGAAGGCAGAGGGATCGAGGATGAAGCCAGCGGCCTCGGGCACGTGTGGTTGGATCTCACCCACCTGGGGGCAGAGAAGATCAACAAGCGGCTCCCCCTGATCCGCGAGGTGTGCATGGGTTTTCTAGGGATCGATCCGATCACCGATCAGATCCCTGTGCGCCCCGTGGGCCATTATTCGATGGGCGGTGTCGAAGCCGACATCAACGGCCGCACAAGGGTGGAGAACATCTGGGCGGCAGGGGAGGTGGCCTGCCACTCACTCCACGGCGCCAACCGTCTTGGGACGAACTCAACCGCCGAATGCCTGGTCTGGGGCGGCTTCACCGGCCAGGAGTCTCTCGGCTACGTCCAGAACGGGGCGGCGCTGGCGCCCCTGCCCGAAGAACAGGTGAAGGCAGAGGAGGAACGTATCTATGAGGACCTGATGAAGCGGGACGGGGATGAGAACCCGTACGAGCTGCGAAGAGAGCTGCGGACGGCCATCACGAAATATATGGGCGTCTACCGCACCGGTGAGCTGATGACCGAGGGCCTCAACAAGGTGAAGGAGTTAAAGGAGCGCTTCGCCAGAATCCATCTCAAGGACCCTGGCCGCTTCTACAACACCAACCTCTTCCACGTGCTCGAGCTGGAGAATCTGATCGAACTGGCCGAGGTGATGCTGGTGGGTGGCCTGGCCAGGAAAGAATCACGGGGCGCCCACTCGCGCCGCGACTTCACCGACCGCGACGACGAGAACTTCCTCAAGCACACGCTTGTCTGGAAGAAGGACGACGAACTGGAACTCGACTACAAGCCGGCGACCATAACCCACTGGAAGCCGGTGGAGCGGAAGTACTGAGGAGGCAAAGATGCCCGAAATCATAAGATACCCAAACCACCTGGGCCTGAAGGGCTGGCTCGGCGGAGGTAAATGGGGAGTGGAGCGCTACCTCTACACGCTGCACCGGGTGACCGGCTTGGGTATCCTGTTCTACTTCCTGCTGCACATCTTCGTGACCGCCACCAGGGCGATCAGCCCGCAGTTGTGGACGAGCACGATGAATCTGTTCAGCAACCCCTTTTTCATTATCGGTGAGTACCTGGTCTTCGCCGGGTTCGTCTTCCACGCTCTGAACGGACTGCGGCTCGGTCTTATCGAGCTCGGGTTCCTGACCGGACCCGCCGAGGAACCGGTATACCCGTACCGCAGCTCGCTGAACGTGCAGCGTCCGTTCATGATCATTGTGATGATAGTGGTCGCCGTTGTCGTGATCGCAGGCGGCTACGACATCTTCTTCCTTACCGGTCATTAGGAGGTGATGAGCCGTGAGTGTTAGCAACACGAAGCTATGGACCTGGCACGTTGGTGCAGGGCTCGTCCTCCTTGTACTGCTGGGTCTGCAGATGTTCGGCATGCATCTCAACGACTTGCTGCACATGCTGGAGGGCGACCCGATAAGCTGGTCCAGCATGGCGGCCAGGGCGAAGCTTGTAAGCCAGGCGATCTTCTACATTCTCTTTCTCGGGTTCGCGCTCTACCACGGTCTGCACGGCCTGCGCAACATCCTGCTGGAACTTAATCCGTCACAGGGGATGCAGGGCATTATCAATACCGTGATTCTCGTGGGTGGTGTGGTCCTATTCGTTTTCGGCACCTGGGCGGCGATAGCGGCCTACGGTCTCGCCAACGCGCCAGTGTAGGAGGAGGGAAAATGAGCAACGACACAGAAAACGTTCAGAATATCCTCTTCCGCGTACGGCGATTCGACCCGGAGAGGGATGAGGCGCCCTATTACCAGGACTTTACAGTTCCAAGCCCCCCGGGGATGGTGGTTCTGGACGGTCTCTGGTACATAAAGGAGAACCTCGACCCTTCGCTGGCCTGGCGTTCATCATGCCGCATGGGAGTCTGCGGCTCCTGCGGAATGCTTCTGAATGGCAAGCCGCACCTGGCGTGCCATACACAGATCCGGGAAGTGGCGAAAAAGATACTGCTGGTAGCGCCGCTGCCCAACTTCGACATCGTCCGCGACCTGGTCCCCGACCTCTCCTCCATGTTCGACAGGCACCGCGCTCTGATGACGCACACGGTCAGGGAGGACCGGGAGGAGACTGCCGAGCCGACCGACCAGTACTGGCAGTCGCCCGAGGAGCTGACGGCCTACCTGCAGTTCGCATACTGCATCAAGTGCGGCTGCTGCATGGCGGCATGCCCCACGTTGGCGACCGACACCAGATATCCCGGGCCGCAGCCGCTGGCACAGGGCTACCGCTACCTCATCGATTCCCGTGACGGCGCGTTTGTGGAAAGGGCAAAGATGCTGTCGGGTGAAGAAGGACCGTGGCGGTGTCACTACGCCGGTGAGTGTTCCGCCGTATGCCCGAAGGGTGTGGACCCTGCAAGAGCCATACAGTTGATGAAGCGGGAGCTTGTCTGGGATTACCTGCGTCTGAGCAGGAGAAGGCGCCGGAAACCAGCCGGGCTGCTTCCGGAGGAGAAACGATCGAAGGAGAGGCGGGAGGATATCCCTGAGGCGCCTGCTTTCACTGTCGAAGGGGCGATGTCCCCGTGATGGAACTCTCTAGTACACCCGGCCCCTGATGGTACCACCCGATTCCTGGGCGATGGATGTACCGGTTATTGCTCTGTCCCGGATCTATCAGGTTCGTCGGGAATCGCGTCTGGATACGTCGCTGTGGAACCGGTCCAGAACCTCACGCCGTACCGTTCCACGATATACGCCTTCCCACTAGCTTCCAGCTGCGAGAGTGCCTGGTCGATCTCGCCCGGGAACCATGCCTCGAGCGTCCGCTCCAGCTCCTTCTCACTCATTGGATGCCGGCTGATGATTTCGAGGACCGCCTCCACGACGTCTGCATACCCTCCGAGGTCGTGGGTGCCCTCCACATCGTGAACTACTCTGGCGACGCCACCGAGGATAGCCCGCGCTCGCAGAAGCCCCTCCTCTGCCGCTGGTTCCACCCACGATTCTACCGGAGGACGGGTAGGCAGGTTCAGGTGTACCTGGTCGGGCCCGATCCGGCGGATCACCGCCGCCAGGTCACGCAGCGCTTCCTCCGTATCGTTCAGTCCCGATACCAGGACGACCTCGATCCACAATAGTCCCTCGTATTCCTTCCGGAAGGCGACTAGACCCTCCACCTGTCGCTGGAACGTGAACTCGGGATGGGGCCGGTTGATCTTCCGAAAGAGCTCCTCGCTGCCCGCATCCAGGTTCGGCAGCACCGCATCGGCTGCCGCAAGTGCTTCCCGGACCTCAGGCAGAAAGAGGAGGCTTCCGTTGGTGAGAACTGCAACAGGAAGGTCTATCGACTCTTTCACTTTGCGGATCATCCAACCGAGCCTTGTATGTAGAGTCGGCTCTCCCGAGCCGGAGAATGTTATCCAGTCGATGTTCCCGATACCCGTTGACTCAACAGCCTTCACAACCTGGGAGACGACCTCTTCGGCAGGTATGTATTCGGCCCGCTCGTTTGTCAGGGGTGTGGTACGCCCGAGCTGACAGTAGATGCAGTTCCAGTTGCAGGTCTTCTGCGGGATCGGATCGACCCCCAGCGACTGACCCAGACGGCGCGAGATCACAGGACCGAATACGTACTCCTCCATGCAGTCAATTAACTCACAGCAGGCCCGTTCCTCAAGGCCAAGAGTTATTTACTGGTCCTTGTGCAGCATAACCATTACAGATAGCTTGAAGCGCTTGATTCTTTTCTATTATCCCTTGTAAGAAGAGATTGACAGGTAAACAGTCAGGGAGCCGCAGGAGAGCAGATGAATTACTTCCTTACCGAAGAGCAGGAGACGATCCGCGACCTTACAAGGAAGATCGCGGAGGAGAAAGTAAAGCCGGTACGCGCGGAGCTGGACGAGAAGGGCGAATTCCCGCACGAGATAATGGAGGAACTTGCCCGGGCCGACCTGTTACGCGTTTCCTTCCCGGAGGAGTTAGGCGGACTGGGAGGCGGCATCACAGAGATGTGCATCGTCACCGAGGAGCTCTCCAGGATCTGCGCCGGCGTAGCTACGACGTATTCGGCAAACCTGCTGGCCGCCATGCCAATCAGACTATTTGGCACGCCCGAGCAGCAGGAGAAATATCTCCCACGAATTGCAGACGGTGAATCATACGCGGCCTTCGCCCTGACCGAGGCCAGTGCAGGCTCAGACGCTTCCGGAGTCAAGACGACCGCCAGAGAGACCGACGACGGCTTCATTCTGAATGGCACCAAGCAGTTTATCTCCAACGGCGGAGAAGCGGAAATCTACTCGGTCATCGTCAGCACAGATCCCAACCGGGGCGCCAGAGGGATGTCGGCGATAATAGTCGAGAAGGGGACACCCGGATTCGATTTCGGTAAAGAGGAGAACAAGATGGGGATCCGGGCATCGAAGACCACCGAGCTTGTCTTCAGCGACTGCCTGGTCCCGAAGGAGAACCTTCTGGGGCGTCGCGGACAAGGTTTCATCGTAGCCTTGAGAACCTTCGACCGTACAAGGCCAGGCGTTGGAGCCCAGGCCGTCGGCATCGCCCAGGGCGCCTTTGAAGAAGCAGTTGCCTACGCCAAGCAGAGGATCCAGTTCGGCAAACCGATAACCAGTTTCCAGGGCATCCAGTTCATGATCGCCGATATGGCGACCCAGATCGAGGCTGCCAGGGCCCTTGTCTACGCTTCGGCGAGAGAGATAGACGCAGGCGTCAAGGACGTGGCCGGCAGTTCCGCCATGGCGAAGCTCTTCGCCTCCGACATGGCGATGAAGGTCACTACAGATGCCGTGCAGATCATGGGCGGCTACGGTTACATGAAGGAGTACCCGGTCGAGAAGTACATGAGGGATGCAAAGATCACCCAGATATACGAAGGCACAAACCAGATCCAGAGAGGTGTGATCGCCGCCGACGTGATCAAGAAGATATAGTCATCGAGAGCACCCAAGCGAACGTCTCCAGATCCACGTTCCCGCCGCTGACCACCACCGCAGCGTCGCCGTCGACAGCGGTGACCTTGTCGAACAGAAGAGCGGCGATCCCCACGGCTCCACCCCCTTCAACTATGATATTCTGTTCGGCGGCGGCCAACGCCATGGCCCTCATCACTTCCTCTTCAGAGACAAGCACATACTCATCCACCATGTCCCTGACCAGTCTGAATGTATACTGGTTGTTCAGACCGATTCCCCCGGAGAGCGCGTTGGCTACGGTTTCCTCTTCTTCGGGGAACTCGATCGGCTTTCCTTCCTTCAGGCTCTCGTACATGACGCGGGCTCGTTCGGCAGAGACGCCGATCACACGGATCGACGGGTCGTGCGACTTGACAGCCAGAGCGACCCCGCTGACCAGCCCGCCTCCCGAAAGAGGCACGATTACCATTCTCAGAGAAGGAATCTGCTCCACCAGCTCGAGTCCTATCGTGCCCTGGCCTGCGATCACGTGCGGATCATCGAAAGGATGGATGTAGGAGAGGCCCCGTTCATCCCGGATCTCGAAGGAGCGAATCTCGGCCTCATCGTATGTATTTCCGTGCAGAACCGTCTCGGCGCCATGGTTGCGTATTGCCTCCAGCTTGGCCGGATCGATCCACTCGGGGAGACAAATGGTGGCGGGGATACCCGGAAGTTCAGCGACATAGGCGACGGCCCTCCCGTGGTTGCCGCTCGAACAGGTGACCACTCCACCCGACCTCTCCTCATCTGAGAGCGAGAGTATCATGTTCGCAGCCCCGCGAACCTTGAAGGAACCGGTAACCTGCAGGTTCTCCAGCTTCAGTGAAATCCCCGCACCGCACTTCTCACTGAGAGCTTGTGAGCCGACCACGGGCGTCTGCACGGCGATCCCGGTGATCGCCTTCCTTGCAGCGGCAATATCGAACTGTTTCTCCAACCTCTTCCACTCCTTCCAGCCACTAACACTATTTCAACGACTATAACCCGGAACAGACCCGGCTGCGATCAGATTTGTCCCTCGCATAGGCGGGCTGCTGTGCGCGCGCGCACTCGTACGCATAGGGAACGAGCAATTTTAAGCGATATGGAAGGTCAACGAAGAGATTACGGAAAAGAGCCGCTCCCGATCGGAAAGGGCCCGGGATTATTATGGGCCGCGGCGGTAAACGCGAACATTATCGAAGTCGGCGCCCTCCTCTGCATAACAGAAAAATCCTACTTTGCCCCCGGGCAGCCCCCCATCTACCAGCTTGTCCTCGAACTCGAATACAATGGCGCCGTCCAGCTTGATGGTGAAGTCATCGACAACCATATCTACCTCTATCGAATAACGGCGGTTCTTCTCGTATCCCGAATAGGTGTTGGTCTTCTCATCTAGGATCGTCCAGACTCCATCTACCCGCTTGTCCAGGCGCAGTTTCGGGCCATCGGAGGCGCTGTCATCAACCATGAGCAGTCTGTAGAAGTTCCCGTCGGGATCCACACCTGATGGGCGCCAGCGGAAGATCAAACCTATCCCGTCGTCGTCGCGCGGGATGAGGTGCGCACGGAAGCTGATATTCACCCAGGAAGTGTCGCCGACGACCGCCAGCGTACCCTCATAGTTGAGTGCCCAGGATAGACCGGGGGTGTGCGGTGCATGGATGTTCGAGGCCTGGTTCAGTCGACCGGACTTCACCTTCCAGTCCGCCGGCCCCTCCTGCGTGGCAGCCTGCTGGGTAATAATCGTCCAGCCGACCGGCAGGCTACCCTCGACTACGCCGCTGAAGGTCTCCTCGAAAAGGAGGTCGACATCATCTCCGGGGCCGCTCGGCCCACCCCCCCCACCGCATCCGGCGGCCACGACTACCGAGACAATCAACACGCCCGGAAAAGACAGGAAATGCCTTGGATGGATACTCTTGGTCAATATTCTCACCCCATACTGCGTTGCACCGGCCGCCGGGAGCGCTTCAGCCCTGGGACTTCCAGAACCTCTCGGCCCTCTCCCTGTCAGCGCCGGCCTCTTCGATACGCCTCAACCCTTCATTGATCATTTCGGTTGAGGCCGCATACGAGAAGCGTACGTATTCCTGGTCTTCGTTATCAGCCCTGCGCCCGAAACACTGCCTTCCAAGAACCGCGACACCCGCTTCGAAAAGCAGGTATTCCTGCAGCGCCTTTGAGTCGGGCAGACCCAAATTCGCACAGACCTCTGTCACGTTCGGCCATACATAGAACGCACCGGCGGGTTTCAGACAGTTGAAGCCGTCGATTGCATTGAGGCCTTCTACTATAAGGTCACGCCTCTCGTGGAAGGTTTGTTTCATTCCTTCCGCGTCATCCTGCGGACCTGTTATAGCCTCTTTCCCCGCCACCTGCGTGAAAGCTGCAGTGCAGGAATTGCAGTTGGTCATCAATCGGGCCACACCTTCCGCCAGTTTCACCGGCATCAGCCCGTATCCCAACCGCCACCCGGTCATTGCAAAGGTCTTGGAGTGGCCGTCAAGGATCACCGTTCTCTCCTTCATCCCGTCGAACTGGGTGATGCTCTGGAACATACCATCATACACCAGTCGACTGTAGATCTCGTCCGAAAGAACCCAGAAATCGAATTCTTCGGCCAGCTCGGCCACCCTCTGCAGGCTCTCCTTCGGCACGACACCCCCCGTCGGGTTCTGGGGGCTGTTGATGATGAGCAGCTGCGTCCTGGGAGAAACGAGAGCCTCCAGCTTCTCGACGTCGAAACTGAAAGCATGTGCCTCTTCAAGCGGCAGGGGAACCGGCTTCGCCCCAATGAAATCTATCATCGATTCATAAATCGGGAAACCGGGGTTGGGGTAGATGACCTCGTCTCCTTCATCCACCAGCGCCAGAATCCCGAAAAACATGACCGGCTTGGCCCCCGGTGTGACTACTACATTCTCTGGGGCGTAGCTCGTTCCTCGGGTCCGGTTGACCTCCCGGGCGAGTACTTCGCGCAGATCCTGCATGCCGGCCGAAGGGGTATAATGCGTGTAACCCTCATCGAGGGCCTTCTTCGCCGCTTCCCTGATATTCTCGGGCGTATCGAAATCCGGCTCCCCGATCGAGAATGAAACGATATCCCGGCCCTCTGCCTTGAGCGCGTTGACCTGAGCCAGAACCTCAAACGCGGTTTCAGTCCCAAGACATGACATACGTTTTGAGTATTTCATCTCATGACCTCAACTTGAACAGTGGGTGGGGTCTCATTCAACAAACCGATTTAATATCAGCGTGTCAACATGGTGTCACCGCGTGCCCGGAGGGCCGATCCTACATCCCTCCACCTCTACGCTTCTGCTCCCGGATGCGGCCGAAAGAGAGAATACAGAGCACCAGCCGCGGAATGTCGGGGGATCAGCGCGGAGGCACCACCTCGAACCGATGGATGGCTGCATCGCCGTACGGGTTGAGGATATAGAGACCGTCCGGTCCCCAGTCGAGCAACGCCATCGGGTACTCGGGACCCAGCGGATGGCGGGCGAGCCATCGACCCGTTGCGTCGAAGAGATCGACGGCCCACTCCGGGGGGATCTCCTCGTCCTCCTCGATGCCTTCCCGCCCGCCGGGCTGTGTGAGAGCGATAAGCGCGGCCCACCACCTGCCATCGGGGTGGACGGCGAAACCGGTGCTCAGAATATCAAACTCGAACAGAATACTGACACTGATCGTACCGTCGTCATTCACAGTCTGGCGCGACTGCTCCATCGGCTCCACCGGTTCAAAGGGAAGACTCCGGTGTGCCACTCTGGCGAGGACACCATCCGGTGTGTAGACCTCGATCCGGTCCTTCCCCAGATAGTTCAGGACCAGCGAATCCCCGGTGGTTAGCGCGGGCTGTACGCGGTTCATCCACGAGCCGAGCATGAGCCCTTCGTACTCCTCGAGCGAACCAAACCCTCCCGTTCTCCTGCCCCGGGCATCCAGGATATCGATCAGCGTCGGTTCTTCTTCGGACTCGAGTGCACCCATCCTGATGGAGACTACCATCGTCCTGGGCTGGGTGTGCAGATAGATATCTCCGGTACGGGATGCCACGATCTGCCCGAGGTCCCGCTGAAGAGTGACTGAATCGAGGAACTCACCATCCTGTGTGAACCGGGAGAGCCGACGGTTACCGGAATCGGCCACGAGCAGGTCGTTATCGGGTAGTATCGTCAGGTCCGTTGGGGAAGCGAATTCTCCCGGCCCCGCACCCTGACGTCCGAAGGAACTGAGGAAGTCGCCATCGGCATCAAAACGGAGGATGCGGGCGTCCTTGCCATCCAGCACATACCGCGTGCCGTCCCGGCCGCATACCAGTGCGATAGGCTCGGCGAACAAGGCTTCCTCCACTGCACCGGGTCCTCCCAGCACTTCCGTCTCGACCAGAGGTTTCACATCTACCCCCCAGAGAGGCATGGAAGGGTTGTAGATGTGCAGGACGCCGTCCTCGAGGACTATCTCACCACCCCATCCCTCATGCTGTTTCCTCCCGCAGGCGGTGAGCGCTATCAGGACCGCCCCTGACAGGGCGATAAGCGTGAGTCGCATTAATCGCCCAGGGAAATACGTGCTGCTGCGCATATCGAGTCCTTCGGGATTGGCGCCGTGGTCAGCGTCGGGTGAGCAGACTCACACATTCCACGTGCGGGGTGTGAGGGAACATATCAAGTGGTTTAACGATCCTCAACCTGTAGCCGTTCATGCATATCTCCGACAGATCGGCGGCCAGCGTGGTCGGATTGCACGAGACATATACGATCCGGCTCGCACCCAGCCCTGGCACCAATCTGCGGACATCCGGAAGGAGACCGGCGCGAGGCGGATCGAGCACGATCACATCGGGTTCTCCCCAGACCGGTCCCTCTCTCAGCAGTTTCGCAGCGTCCCCTTGTACGAACTCCGTGTTCTCAAGCCCGTTCAGTTCGGCGTTGGCCCGGGCGTCGGCCACCGCAGACGGCTCCAGCTCGAAACCGACGACCCTGCCGGCTTGAGCCGCCATCAGCAGGGCGATGGTGCCGGTCCCACAGTAGACATCGTAGACCAGCTCGTCTCCCCCCAGACCCGCCAGCGCCCTGGCCTCTCTATAAAGACGCTCCGCCCCGGCCGTGTTGGTCTGGAAGAATGCGCGAGGCGAGATACGGAAACGCAGCCCTCCGATCTCCTCCTCTATATAGCCGGGCCCGACCAGGACGCGTACCTCGTCGCCTGTCGCCACGGCCGCTTTAGAGCGGCTTGTCGTGTGGGTTATCGCAGTCACTTCCGGAAAAACGGCTTTTATCCGGCGGGCGAGGGCATCCACCTCCCCCCTGGCTTTCGGTTCGTCGGAGGTGATCAGATCGACCAGCCACTGACCGGTCCGCACACCTTCGCGCACCACCAGGAAGCGCCAGTAACCCGTGTGGGTCTTCGTAGTGTAGGGCTTCAGGCCGCTTTTACCGGTGCTCTCCTGAACCAGCTTCATTATCTCGACCGAGCGGGGGGAAGGGAGATAGCACTCACGGAGGTGTATGATGCGGTTCCACCTCCCGCGGGGATGGAGCCCGAGTGCGAAGTCGCGGTCGGGAACCGACTGCGGCTCCTCCATCTCATCGGGCTCGAGCCAGCGTACATCCCCGAAGGAGTACTCCATCTTGTTTCGGTAGCCGTAGAGTGCGGGACTCGGTATGGCGGGCTCCACCGGCGGATCGTCAAATCCGCCTATCCTCTCAAGTATATCCCGGACCTGCTCGCCCTTGGCCGCGATCTGGGCGGCATAATCTAGGTGCTGGAGCCTGCACCCCCCGCAAGAGCCGAAATGAGCGCAGCGGGGCTCACACGCCTGCGGGCTCTGCCGGAGCACTTCGGTCAGCCTCGCATACGCGAAATGCTTCTTGACCTTCCCTATCTGTACCACGACCCTCTGGCCGGGCAGGGCGTCCTCCACGAAGATCACCAGACCATCAACGGTCCGACCCAGTCCGCTGCCGCCATAGGCCAGACGATCGATCTCTAGTTCCATGTGTGTTCCGCGTCTGTAAACCGGCATAAACCGATAGAGAATAGCCAACGGCGGTCCGGTGCAATGCATAAACTGCAGTGAACTATAAGCAGGGAAATTCGTTAGATATGACTTAAAGCAGGCAGATTGCTCGCCGGCATCTGCTGGAATCGCCCAAGTCAGGCGGATTGCTCGCCGGCATCTGCTGGAATCGCGATCCAAAGTAGGGATTGCTCACCGTACGACGAGTAGACTCCGTTATTCAACATCCGGAGTATACGGGTGTGTACTGGAGCGATTTTCAAATAGAAAAGGGTGTGGGAATGAGAACGCAGCAAAGCCACAGTAATGGGGCCTCAATAGCCTGGGCACTCCTTGCAGTCACAGCGGCATACTTCCTGTTGGGAATCGGAATCGCACAGGCCCAGCAGGATGTGCCGGTGATCCGAAACGGCTTCAGAGGCTCCATGAGAAGAGCCCCCACACTCGTCGAGAAAGCAGTCGCAGGCGTCGAAGGCCCGGAGGAATCACTCCTGTTCCGTCCGATGAGTCTCTTTTTCGATTCCGAAGGGAACCTCTACGTCGCCGACTCCGGGCAGCATGCAATACTCATCTATGGCCGGGACGGCCGGTTCAGGTCACGCATCGGCCGCAAGGGAGAGGGCCCGGGAGAATTCCGTATGCCCGCTGTCAGTTACATATCGTGGGACGGGGAACTCGTGGTCGAAGATCCGGGGAACCAGCGCCGCTCCTATTTCACCATGGAGGGCGAGTTTGTACGGAGTGAAAGCCTGGGACCGGTATTCATGAGCGGCAGTCCCATTAAAACCGTTCCCGGCGAGTACATCCGGCCCGGACAGGGAGGCGTCGTCGTGCGTATGAGCGTGGGTGGAGGCGGAGGCAGTGACGAGGAGGAAGAAGTACCTGGGCTGCTGGAGGTGGTAGACAGCCAGGGAGAGGTCAAGCTGAAGATCGGAACACGCAAGGAACATGAGAACCAGATGATCGGCATGCTGATCAACCGGATCACAATGGCCTACGCCCCGCCCGACCATCTGGTAGCCTGCTTCCAGAATGCAAACGAGATCCACATTTACAATAGAACAACAGGGCAACTGGAGCGGATCATCACCAGGAGGCTCGCCTTCAGTCCCAAGGAACCTGAGATGGGCATGGAGACCGAAAGGACAACGGCTCCCGGTGGGGGCGAGATGGTTATGATGAAAGTTATCCCGGATGTAGACCCTATATCCGATAACGTGGCAGTCGATCCTGAAGGCAGGGTCTGGGTGTTGACCCACCTGACCACGTCCGCCGTCGCCGACGAGAAGGAGACCGAGGGTGATTTCGAGGGCCTTATGCGTATCGAGATCTTCAGCCTCGACGGAGAGCTGCTCGCTACCGTGCCTCTCGATTTCGCCCCGAGCATGATTGCTTTCGACCCGTTCGGAGACCTGTGGCTGGTCGACACCCGCGAGTCATTGAGCGCACGCCGCTTCGAGGTGAAGTGGCAGTAGGCGGCAGCCCCCCCAACAACCTGATTGACCACCGGGCCCCTGTGCCGCTTTCATGCCGTGTATGGGAGTCTCTGCAAAATATCGGGACAGAGATCTTCTGACGGCCCTCGCCGTCCTGGGCGGCATGGCCCTGCTGCTGACCGGCGGAGGCTTTCTCCCTGACCGGATCTTCCATTACGGCGACTGGGCCTCCTACTACATCCCCCTCAGGATGCACCTCGTAGAGGCTTGGAGGGGGGGCGATCTGCTGCCGCTGTGGTGGCACGGGATCCTGGGGGGATTCCCGGTAGGGGCCAACCCTCAGTACGGCCTCTTCTACCCGCCCCACTGGCTCCTGCCCCTGCTGCCGCTCGACTTCGGACTCACCCTGATAACATGGGCCCATCTTTTCTGGGGCGGCCTGGGGATGTGGAGACTCCTTAGAGGGCGCGGCGCCAAGGGTGTGCCGGCGCTCCTGGGGGGCATCATCTATATCGGGTCAGGTCCGGTTCTTTGTGCAACCTCCTCGGTCAATCTATCGCTGGCACTGGCGTGGCTACCATGGGTCCTCCACTGGTTCCCGCTGGGACTGAAGAGGGAGGGACGATGGGCCCGCCGCCTTGCGGCTGTGGCGCTTGCCGCCATGTTCCTTACGGGCGGGCTGGAGATCCTCGTCTGGAGCGTACTGATCATTCCCTTCTGGGTATGGGTATCCTCCCGCATCTACCTCGGCCCACGGCCGGGATCAGGTGACATCCCCCGGCCGCAAAAGCGGATCAGACCGGTAGTGCTTGGGATCGTCGTAATCGGCGGGGCAGCAGCAGCGCTGGCCGCGGTCCAGATACTCCCAGGCCTGGAACTTTTCTTCCATTCCACACGGACGCATGGAATCGATCCCAGAGAGGCTTCGAGGTTCATCGCCGTCGCCGGACGCCTGTCGGGGTCTGTGCTTCCGCGGGTGAGCTGGAATCCCGAGACGATGACATCGTGGGTCTCGGTAACCGGCGATGTAAGGGCTCACTTCCTGCCCAGTCTCTATCTTGGTGCCACAGCCCTGACGCTGTCTGTCGCAGGATGGCGAAGGGCACCGCGTGGAGACCGTGCCATGATGGCGTGGATAGTGGTGCTCGCCGTACTCTTCGGGCTCGGCTCCGACCTGCCCGTGATCGGCACCCTGGCCCGCCTGGTCCCCGGAAGCGCTCTTTTCCGCTACCCGGAGAAATACCTCCTGCTCGTGGTGCTGGCAGTGGCTTACATGTCTGGATGGGGGCTTCAGGCGCTGAAGGAACGGGGAGGAGGCCGCCTGCTTATACTTGCCGGTCTGGCCGGTCTGGTCGGAGCGGCATTGATGTTGGCTGCGGGGGGCACCCGCACCGCCTTCCTGCTCGGATGGAACGGTCAGCAGATCGCCTCCTTCGGAGCTGCAGGGCTGTCCGTCTACCAAATTTCCCAGGTCGCAGGTCTTGCCGCCACAGCCGGAATCTGCCTTGCCGGCGGCCTGCTCCTCAGTAGCGATCGCTCCAGACGGATCGGGACGTCCACTGCTGCAGCTGTTATCGTATCGCTGGTATTGGTGGAACTGATTGCTGCGGGCAGAGGATTCTTGCGCACGACCCCCCTTTCGGACCTGATGGTGCCTGGCGGCGCTGCATCCTCCATTCTCGAGGATGGGAGGGGAGGCCGGGCGGCACGATGGATACTGGCTGACGACGAGGCGGCCCCTCTCGGTCTGTTTGCCGATCCCGACCGGCAGCTGGAGCTGTACAGGGAGTGGATCGTCCCAAACCTGGCCCCCCTCCAGGGAATACCCACCTTCGACGGTTCCTCGGCCCTCCGCCTTATGCCGCAGGCCCGTGCGGAGGCAACCTGGCGTCTGACTTCTGAGAGCACCCGCATCCCGTTGGGCGGTGCGCTCGCTATCCGCTACTTCCTTTTGACCAAACCCGAGACCGCCACCCGTGTAGGGTCCCATCACGCAGCCCGTATCATCTACCCTTCCGGCGCCCTTCCCCAGGAAGCCGCCGGCACGGTTCCTCCGCTGCTGGTGATAGAGAACCTGGCGGCCCTGCAGCCGATCCAGGTTGTCTACGACTGGCTTGTTGCCGCCGATGACGAGGATGCGTTCGAGCGGCTCCGCACCTCCGGCCTGGTGCCCAACCAGCAGGTGGTATTAAGCCCGGGACCCTCAACCGCCGGTCCCGGCCATCCCGAGCTGCCCTCACCTCCTCCCGGAGGGTTGCCCGGTACCGAACCGGAATACCGGATAACGGTCATGAGCCGAGGCGACGATGTCTTGAAGCTGAAGGTATCCACACCGATGCCGGGGCTGCTGGTCCGGTCCGAGTACCCCTATCCCGGATGGAGGGTGAGGGTGAACGGCCGGACGGAGAGAATCCACTCCGCCAACGTGGTACTGCAGGCAGTCCCTCTCCCCGCGGGCACAAGCGAGATTTCCTTCGTCTTCCGCCCGCCCCTCTACATCTGGGGCGGTATCATAAGCTTGCTGGGACTTATCTGGTTCGTGGCTCCGCTTTTTCGCAGGGATATTCACTGATTTGTACCGTCTCTGCTCTTGTGCGCAAGGCGCCCATTTTACATAATCAGAGTATAAACTCCTAAATTCCTTCACGGAGAAGTGCAATGCCTTCCTCACGGCCAATAGTCACAATCGACGGTAATGAAGCAGCAGCACGGGTAGCCTATAAGGTAAGCGAAGTAATTGCCATCTACCCGATCACGCCCTCCTCGTCTATGGGGGAGCTCGCCGACGCGTGGGCAGCAAACGGCGAACCGAACATCTGGGGTTCGATACCGCTGGTGTCGGAACTTCAGAGTGAAGGCGGCGCTTCGGGTGCCATACACGGAGCCCTTCAAGGCGGTGCCCTCTGCACTACATTTACGGCCTCGCAAGGGCTGCTCCTGATGCTGCCCAACATGTTCAAGATCGCAGGTGAGCTGACCCCGACGGTGTTCCACGTCTCGGCACGCTCCGTGGCCGCCCAGGCCCTCTCCATCTTCGGCGACCATTCCGATGTAATGGCCGCACGCAGTACGGGCTGGGGCCTGATCGCGTCGGCCAGCATCCAGGAAATACACGACCTTGCGCTGATAGCATCGTCGGCCACCCTGGAGACCCGGGTGCCGTTCTTGCACTTTTTCGACGGGTTCCGCAGCAGCAGCGAGGTCATGAAGATCGAAGCTCTAACGGACGACGATATCAGGGCAATGATCGATGATAACCTGACACAGGCCCACAAGAACCGGCGCCTCAATCCCGAGGCCCCCTTCATCCGGGGGACAGCTCAGAACCCCGACGTCTTCTTCCAGGCCAGGGAAACAGTCAATCCCTTTTACCAGGAATGCCCCGGTATCGTACAGAAGGCGATGGACCGCTTCGCAGAACTCACCGGGCGTTCTTACCACCTTTTCGACTACGTCGGCCCTGCCGATGCAGAGCGTGTCGTCGTGCTGATGGCCAGCGGTGCCGAGACGGCCGATGAGACCGTCCGCTTCCTCAACGAGAACTCAGACGATAAGTTGGGGGTTATCAAGGTACGCCTCTTCCGTCCCTTCTCAGTCGAGCATCTCATGGCCGCTCTGCCTCCGACGGTAAAGGTGATCGCGGCACTCGACCGCACCAAGGAACCGGGCAGTATTGGTGAGCCTCTTTTCAAGGATATCGTCACAGCCATCACAGAGGCGATGACGGAAGGAATCGCACCCTTTGAGACCCCACCTCGCGTGATAGGCGGCCGCTACGGGCTCTCCTCGAAAGAATTCACCCCGGCGATGGTCAAAGGGATCTTCGACGAGATGGCGAAGGAGGAACCGAGGAGTCACTTTACTGTCGGCATCATTGATGACGTCACCAACAGCAGTATCGACTGGGATCCATCCTTCTCCACTGAGCCCGACGAGGTGTTCCGTGGTCTCTTCTTCGGGCTGGGTGCCGATGGAACCGTCGGAGCCAACAAGAACTCGATCAAGATCATCGGCGAGGAAACGGAAAACTTCGCGCAGGGCTATTTCGTCTACGACTCTCGCAAGGCGGGGTCCACAACTGTCAGCCACCTGAGGTTCGGCAAGTCACCCATCCATTCCACATACCTGATCAACAGGGCCAACTTCATCGCAATCCACCAGGAGCAGTTCCTGGAGAAGTTCGAGCCGCTGGAGAAGGCTGAGCCGGGTGCTACCCTGTTGCTGAACACAACCACAACGCCCGGTGAGGTATGGGACTCTCTGCCGCGCACCACGCAGGAGCAGATCATAGAAAAGGATATCCAGCTCTGGGCGATCGATGCTTACAAGGTAGCCCACGAGGCGGACCTCGGCGCGCGTATCAACACAATCATGCAGACCTGCTTCTTCGCCATCTCCGGCATTCTCCCGCGAGACGAAGCCGTAGCGAAGATCAAGGAGGCTATCAAGAAGACATACGGTCTTAAAGGTGATGCTGTGGTCGAGCAAAACTACAGGGCGGTCGACCGTACCCTCGATAACCTGCACCAGATCGAGGTGGGCGATCAGGTCACTTCCACGCTGGAAAGGAACCCGACCGTACCTGAGGACGCACCCGAGTTCGTCAGGTACGTAACCGCGTCAATCCTGCGCGGTGAAGGGGACCTGCTCCCTGTAAGCGCAATGCCCATTGACGGAGCCTACCCTCTCTCCACGACCCAGTGGGAGAAGCGGAACATCGCACTGGAAGTGCCCGTCTGGGATACCGATGTCTGCATCCAGTGCAACAAGTGCATTATGGTGTGCCCCCATGCAACTATCCGCGCCAAGGTCTACGATCCCGAGCTGCTCGCCGGTGCACCCGACACTTTTAAGTCGACCCCCGTCAAGGGACGCGGTTTCCCCGAGGGCTGGGTGTATTCGCTCCAGGTGGCCGTCGAGGACTGCACGGGCTGTGGCGTCTGCGTCGATATCTGCCCGGCCAAGAACAAATCGGAAACCAGCCTGAAGGCGATCAACATGGCCTCGCAGGCCCCGCTACGAGAAGCGGAGCGGGAGAACTGGGACTTCTTTACCGGGCTGCCTGAATACGACAGAACGGCCCTGAAGGTAAACCTGGTAAAGGAGAGTCAGCTCCTGGAGCCCCTCTTCGAGTTCTCGGGGGCGTGTGCGGGATGCGGCGAGACACCCTATGTGAAACTGCTCAGCCAGCTCTTCGGCGACAGGGCGATGATAGGCAACGCGACAGGCTGCTCCAGCATCTACTGCGGCAACCTGCCTACGACACCCTTTAAGACCAATGCTGAAGGCCGCGGGCCGGCCTGGTCGAACAGCCTGTTCGAGGACAACGCCGAATTCGGGTTCGGCATGCGGCTCGCCTCCGACAAGCTGAGCGAGTACGCCGTCGAACTGGTTGCCGAACTTGCACCTCAGATCGGTGAAGAACTCGTCGAAGAACTGCTTGGCGCCGACCAGACCGATGAGAAGGGCATCCAGGAACAGCGTGACCGGGTCGGGGCGCTGAAAGAGAAACTGGAAGGCCTTGATTCTCCCCGGGCGCGGGAGCTGCTGACGGTGGCAGACTACCTGTTGAAGAGGAGTATCTGGTCGGTTGGAGGCGACGGCTGGGCCTACGACATCGGTTTCGGAGGGCTCGACCACGTCCTGGCATCCGGCAGGGACATCAACATACTGGTACTCGACACCGAGGTCTACTCCAACACTGGTGGACAGATGTCCAAGGCGACCCCCCGCGGCGCTGTTGCCAAGTTCGCGGCGGCGGGGAAAGGGCAGCCTAAGAAGGATCTGGGCCTGATAGCGATGACCTACGGCAACATCTACGTCGCCCAGGTGGCGATGGGCGCCAATGATACACAGACCCTGAAGGCCTTCCTTGAAGCCAACGCCTACCCGGGACCCTCGCTTATCATCGCCTACTGCCACTGCATCGCACACGGTGTCGATATGCGTACAGGTATGTCCCATCAGAAGGATGCGGTGGACTCAGGTTACTGGCCGCTTTACCGCTATAACCCGCTGCTGGCCGATGAGGGGAAGAACCCGCTGACCCTCGATTCGAAGCCGCCCTCGATACCGATAGAGGACTATGTCTATAAGGAGACCCGCTACAAGATGCTGACCAAGAGCAAGCCGGAGCGGGCCGTAATGCTCCTCGAAGCCGCCAGGGCCGATGTGGAACGTCGCTGGAAGACCTACCAGCAGATGGCGTCCGCCCCGTATGCAGGAGATGCAGAGAGCGGAGAATCCGACTGAAAGGAACGCCCGTTAAGGAGGTCATAAATGGATCTGAGAACCAGCTACATGGGGCTCGATCTGAAGAATCCCCTTGTACCCGCCGCCTCACCGCTTACAGGTGAGGAGGGTACGTGCAAGGAGCTCGAGGATGCCGGTGCTTCTGCAATCGTACTACCCTCCCTGTTCGAGGAACAGATCATCAAAGATAGTCAGGAGCTTTCCCATTACATGGTCTACGGTACCGAGTCGTTCGCCGAAGCCACGACCTACCTGCCCGAAATGGAATACAGCTACCTAGGCCCGGAGTCCTACCTGGAGCTTATCAGGAAGCTGAAGGAATCTCTGGAGATCCCGGTCATCGCCAGCCTAAACGGAGTAACCACCGGCGGGTGGATCGATTATGCGAGGCTGATAGAAGATGCAGGGGCGGACGGGATCGAGCTGAACGTCTACTTCGTTGCGACCGATCTGGATATCTCATCGGCAGCGGTTGAGGAAATGTATCTCAGTATCCTCTCCGAGACCAAAATGACCGTGAAGATCCCCGTCGCGATGAAACTGAGCCCCTACTTCACCAGTGTGGCCAACATGGTGTACAGACTGGACGAAGCAGGGGCCGATGCGATCATACTCTTCAACCGCTTCTACCAGCCGACGATCGACCTGGATAAACTGGAGGTCAGACCCGACCTGGCTCTGAGTACTCCCTTCGAAATCCGGCTGCCGCTCAGATGGATCGGCATACTCTACGGAAGGATCAAGGCGAGCCTGGGAGCCACCAAGGGCATCCACTCACACTTCGAGGTTCTGAAGGTACTGATGGCGGGCGCGGATGTCGCCATGCCGGCATCGGCGCTACTGCAGAACGGTGTACCTCACCTGGGTGCTATGCTTACAGGCATGCAGGAGTGGATGGAAGAGAAGGAGTACGACTCGGTCACGCAGATGAAGGGCAGCATGAGCCAGCGTTCAGTGCCAGATCCGGCGGCCTTCGAACGCGCCAACTACCTGAAGACCCTCCACTCGTGGAAATTGTAACTGCAGTTGTTTCAAATCCGTATTAAGGTGTCTTGACAGAATTACCTGCCGGTGAGAAAATCAGCCTCAGAGGGCTCATCAAGCCCCCACATCGGAAACCCTTTCAGCGGGCCCCGTTGCCTGCCACAGGCAGCGGGGCCTTAGCGTATCTCCCTGCCATACCGGATCGCACCTGACCGGGCAACAGGAGGAGGAGAATACCCCGATGCGTGCCATGGTGCTTCACAAGCAGAATGAGATCGAGACGTCACCACTATGTCTTGAAGAGGTGGAGAAACCACAGCCGGGCCCCAACCAGATCCGTGTCAGTGTTGAGGCGTGCGGCCTCTGCCGGACAGATCTGCATACCGCTGAGGGCGACCTGGAGCTGCATAAGCGACCGGTAATCCCCGGCCATCAGGTAGCCGGCACCGTTGATGCGCTGGGAGAGGGTTCGGACCGATTCGCCGTCGGCGATCGTGTCGGGATAGCATGGCTATACGAAGCTTGTGGCCATTGCCGCTTCTGCGTCCACGAGAGGGAGAACCTGTGCCTTGACGGCCGCTTCACAGGCTGGGATGTAGACGGCGGCTATGCTGAATACACTATCATCGGGCAGAACTGGGCCTATCCGCTTCCAGAGGGCATCGGTTTCGTCGAGGCCACTCCTCTGCTCTGCGGGGGTATCGTGGGCTACCGCGCACTCAAGATGGCAGGGCCCGAACCGGGCAGGCGCATCGGAATGTACGGCTTCGGCAACTCCGCACATGTGATTATTCAGGTGGCCCGTAACATGGGATGTGAGGTCTACGTCTTCACCCGCGCCGATCATCATAAACACCACGCCGAGGAACTGGGTGCCGTGTGGGTCGGAGAGGTTCCGGAGGTCCCGCCCCACCCCCTCGACGCCTCCATCATGTTCGCCCCGGCCGGCACACTCGTCCCTGAAGCCCTGAAGATACTGGACAGGGGCGGTACGCTCGTCCTGGGGGGTATCTACATGACCCCCATCCCGGAGATGGACTACCAGACCTACCTGTGGGATGAGAACGTGATAAGGAGCGTGGCGAACGCCACGCGCCAGGACGGTGAAGAGCTGCTAAGGTATGCCGCCGAGATCCCCGTAACGACCAATACGGTCACCTTCCCGCTGGAAGAGGTCAACGAGGCTCTGCTGAAGATGAAGAGAAGTGAGCTAACCGGCGACGCCGTCCTGTTGCCCTGAGCCGACTTGTGCCGGCCACGCGGTCCACACTACAGAACATGCAAAAAGGTCGTATCCGGACGGAAACGGAGATAACATTGTAGAGGCTGCTGGATAAAAACCCTGGTGAGAGGACCCATCGCGCTTATGAAACGCGTTATCGGCACAGCTGCCTTCGTCACTGCAATCGCGGCCGTTACTGCGGCCGCCACTGCACCCGACCAAAACCCCCAGATGCCTTGGCGCCCGCCCGCCATGGGGGATCACGGTGCAGTGACCGCCGGGCACCCGCTGGCAACCCAGGCCGGGCTGGATGTGCTCCGTTCGGGCGGGAACGCCGTCGACGCCGCCGTAACGATGGCGGGAGTGCTCTCCGTGGTGCGCTCTCACATGAATGGCATCGGCGGCGACACCTTCATGCTCATATACCGGGCCCGTGAGAAAAGGGTCTACGGGCTGAACGGCTCAGGCCGTGCAGGCAGCCGGGCCAGCGCAGACGGGCTCCGACGCAGGGGGCTTCAGAGGATACCGTCAACCGGACTGGACGCAGTGACCGTACCGGGAACCGTAAGCGCGTGGACGACAGCCCTCTCCCGTTTCGGGACCCGCCCCCTCTCCTCCCTGCTGGAACCCGCAATCCAGCTCGCCTTCGGAGGGTTTCCCGTTTCCCATAAACTGTACCGCGATCTGTACGATTCCCGCCGGGTGATCAGCCGTTCCCCCGCTCTCAGCCATGTCTTCATGCCGGACGGGGACCTTCACCGGATAGGGGACCTGCTGGTCCAGAGCAGGCTGGGAGAGAGCCTCCGCAATGTTGCGTCGACCGAGGGGGAGTCGTTCTACAGGGGTGACCTGGCCGGAGAGCTCGCACGCTTCTTCAATACGGAGGGCGGAGCGATAACCGCCGATGATCTCGCCACACACTCAAGCGAGTGGGTTGAGCCGATCTCCACGCACTACAGGGGTCTAGGGGTGTTTGCGCTGCCCCCCAACACACAGGGCATCGCTCTGCTGATGCTGCTGAATATCATCGAGCAGTTCGATGTGGACCGGACTTCGCAGCATAGCGCCGACTACCTTCACCTGCTCATCGAGGCCAAGAAGCTGGCATTCGCCGACAGAGACGAGCATGTGGCCGACCCCGCCGGCTATGAGGCACCCATCGACTCACTCCTGAGCAAGGCATACGCGAGCCAGCGCGCGCAGCTGATCGATCCCTCTTCAGCCGCGAGGGAATTTGATACGGGCCAGCCGAGGAAGATGGATGACGACACCGTCGTATGTACTGCTGCAGATCTTCAGGGGAATGTTGTTGTGCTGATCCAGAGTCTGTTCAACTCATTTGGCTCCGGAGTGGTGGCGGGTGATACAGGGATCATCCTGCAGAACCGGGGCAGCCTTTTCACCCTAGAGAGGGGACATCCTAACGAGCTGGCTCCAGGTCACCGCCCCTACCACACCCTCTGCCCCTGCCTTATCCTACTGGATGGTTTACCTGTGCTGGCAATGGCCACCCCCGGCGGCGACGGCCAGGTACAGACGCTGGTTCAGATAATCAACAACTGGCACCTGTTCGAAATGGATATCCAGTCTTCGATGGAGGCGCCGCGGTTCCGCTCCTACGACGGACTGGATGTGAGCCTGGAGGATTCGGTCGGCCTTGAAGTAATAACCGCGCTGGAGGCCCGCGGGCACCGACTCCGCCTCTACCGTACCGGCCAGCGCTCAGAGTTCGGCGGCGCCCAGGCTATCATAATCCTGCGCTCCGATCCGGCCACTCCGATGTTCATGGCCGGAGCAGATCCCCGCAGGGAAGCCGTTGCCCTGGCCTGGTAGGCCGGGTCCGCTTCGGATTGACCACAATGGCAGGTTTCGTCAAGAATGGAGCCCTGATCGATGGGCACGATCCGGTGATCCCGCAAGGGCACTAACAAGGAATATATCATGCGTCTTACGCGAATAGCAGGAACCGGTCACTACCTTCCCGAAAACGTGGTGACCAATCAAGACCTCGAGAAATTGATGGACACTACCGACGAGTGGATCCAGGCGAGATCGGGAATCAAGGAGCGCCGCTTCGTCGAACCGGGCACCGGTTCTACCGATCTGGGCTTACTGGCAGCCCGTGCCGCGCTGGAAGAGGCGGGCTGGGAACCTGAGGACATCCAGTTCATCGTGTTCGCAACTCTCTCGCCCGACATGTACTTCCCCGGCAACGGGGTCCTGCTGCAGAAGGAGCTGGGGCTGGGAGAGGTCGGGGCCCTCGATGTCCGGAACCAGTGCACCGGTTTCATCTACGGCCTCTCGGCAGCCGACGCATATATCCGGATGGGGATGTACGACCGCATCCTGCTGGTAGGTGCAGAAGTCCATTCTGCGGGAATGCAGATGAGCACGGAACGCCGCGACACCGCGGTCCTGTTCGGTGATGGGGCCGGCGCTGTCTGTCTGGAAGTCACGGACGACTCCGACGGCAGCCACATCATCTGGCACCACCTCCACTCCGACGGTCGCTTCGCCGAAGAGCTGTGCCTGTACGTTCCGTCGGCAAGGCATAGGCCGTGGCTCACGAAAGAGATGATCGACGAAGGTCTGATCTATCCACATATGAACGGAAGGGAAGTCTTCCGCCACGCAGTGGTGAAGTTCCACGCGGTGATCATGGAGGCTCTCGAGGCACAGGGCCTTCCCGTCGAATCGCTCAAGCTGGTCATCCCCCACCAGGCCAATGAGCGCATCACCGAAGGAGTCCGCAAGCGTCTGGGGTTGTCGAACGAAACTGTCTACAGCAATATCGCCATGTACGGCAACACGACCGCCGCAAGCATCCCTATCGCACTGAGCGAGGTTGTGAAGGACGGTACTATCGAACGGGGGGATTTTGTGTGCCTGGTCGCCTTCGGATCGGGCTTCACCTGGGGGTCGAGCCTATTATACTACTGAACAAAGAAGAAGCCCGGCGTTTCACCCTATGTGCCGGGCTTCTCCAACTGCCGGTCGGGTCGGAACCACCATCCTCCTGGTTCAACCGGCCTCAGGAATTTCTTGCGGCAGTAGCAGCCGGTAACCCTGACCGTCGAGGATCAGCTCCACCTGCTCACCGATAGAGGCGTATCGGCCCAGCAAGTCGTGGCGTTTCAGGAGTTCGAGGAAAGCCTCGCTGCCGATCTCTACATCGATCATCGACTCATCCCGTGCAAGCTTCTCCTCTCTCCAGGCTCCCGTCTCCTCATCCATACGGAAGGTCCTCTCACCGACGCGCTGGACCTTCAGGTAGCTCGCCCGCATGAAGGATGTCGCCGACTGGAACGCCCTCTCGGCTATGCTCAACTGCACCAACCTCTTGCCGGTCTGCTGGGTGCTTCCTGCCGCACCTGCGTATACCGAAGCTCCGGGCCGCGTACTCGCGCTCACCGCCTCCCTGGCCATCGCATGCTGAGCCTGGGCCATAGGAGCCGCCATGTCGAGCATACCAGACTCCTCTTCCATCCGCATTCTGTCCTCTATCACCAGGTATGAAGTGTATGGAGTGACCAGACCGAAGCGCTCGCCCAGGGCGATGATCTCCGACTTCAGCTCATCCGATTCCCCGTGCAGACGGATCTGCTCCAGCAGGTAGCCGACCTTTCGCTGCGCCCACATCGGGGCGAGAAACGAGGCCTCGGCCTTTCTGCGGGGCAGTCTTGCGGAATGGACCACTTCGCGGCTTTCGTCGCCGACCATCCCGCTCAGGCGAAACTCCACGCTGCCGCTTCCCCGGTAAAGGCCCATGACGGTTATCTGCCCCCCTTCGAATAAATCAGGGAGACGCGCCGGGAAGATGTCGTAGCCATCGGTCCCCTCGATCACGAGCTCAAGATCGGCCATGACCGGTGTGCTGACCGATTTAAAGAAGGCGCTTACTTTGATCTCGAGGTCTTCGGTCGGCTCAACATAAGCCGAGCGGCCACCGTGCTCTTCGGCCAGCCTGTCGAGCAGGAATGCGTTCACATCATAACCCACTCCCCACGTAAAGAGCCGGACATCCCCAGGAATCTGCTCCGAGGCCTGTTCCAGCAGCACGTTGGGATCGCTCTCACCCACCGTTGGCAGGCCGTCTGTGAGAAATATGATGTAAGTGAGTTCGGAGGCGTGGGAACCAGAGCCATTCAAACCGTTCTCGTTGATCGCATCCTGAGCCAGGGAGGCCGCCTGCGCCAGAGCTCCCTCTATGTTGGTCCCTCCACCGGCCGAGAGTGTCTGGATGTAATCACGGACTTCCCGGACTGTCCGCCGGTCCGCCCTTGAAAGTACATCCTGCCACGCACGCACAGTGCTGTTGTAGGTCACCAGCCCGAACCGGTCTTCCGAACCGAGCGTTCTGAGTCCGAAATCGAGCGCTTCGACCGCCTGCTCGAACTTTCGGTCCTCCTGCATCGATCCCGAAGTATCCAGAACGAAAATCACATTCTTCGGCAGGGGGGTCCGCTCAGTCCGCCAGCCGGGTGTGATGGT
>Ga0114919_10000332_pt1 | contig 35683 bp, 26 predicted proteins | sample BlataG_FD_88682 | JGI IMG/M metagenome (GOLD analysis project Ga0114919, IMG submission 88682) | Deep subsurface microbial communities from Black Sea to uncover new lineages of life (NeLLi) - Black_00105 metaG | ecosystem: Environmental > Aquatic > Marine > Oceanic > Sediment | place: Atlantic... | reverse complement strand
ATCGCAGAGGCCTGCAACCCGACCTTATCTTGGCCGCGACCTCCGGGTTATGAGGGCATTAAGTCCTTGCTTCGGAACATCTTGCGCTAGCTACAATTTGCGGCAAACACCAAATCACACAGCCCTGTCCCTACCGAAAACTCCGTCCGCCTTATCCTACCAGCACTCACGAACATTGTCGTCTGATACCTTCGGCGCTACTATGCGCAGCCACTCGTTGCTGGAGGCGACCTGTGGCGCGCCGAGGATATTGTCGGAACTGCAGCTTCTGGGTTACTCGGTTGCTGAATCAACTGTTGCCAAGTACATGGCTCGGTCTCAACAGCCGCCGTCGCCGACCTGGCGAGCATTCCTGAAAGACCATGTCGGCCAGATCGCTGCCATCGACTTCTTCACTGTTCCGACGATCACGTTTCGAATCCTTTACTGCTTCATCGTGCTCCATCACGATCGGCGTCGCCTCGTCCATGTCAACGTGACCGCCAATCCGACGGCTCGATGGGCCGCCAGGCAGGTCCGCCAGGCATTCCCCTACGACCAGGCGCCGAAGTACCTGATTCGGGATCGCGACTTGATCTACGGCGAAGCCTTCCGACAATCCGTCGAACAGATGGACATCGAGGAGGTGCTAATCGCACCGCGATCCCCTTGGCAGAATCCATATGCTGAACGGGTGATTGGCTCGATCCGGCGGGAATGTCTCGACCGTGTGATCGTGCTCAACGAGGATCACCTGCGACGCATCCTGGTCGACTACGTCGAGTACGACAACAACGTCCGGCCGCACCTGTCTCTGCAGCGCAATACGCCGTCCCCCAGGGCCGTCGAGCCGCTAGAGAGGGGCAAGGTCGTTGCCGTGCCGTACCTCGGTGGCCTGCATCATCACTACACCCGCGCTGCCTGACGCAGTCCACGCCCGTTCCCAGGCGGGTCGTCATCCGTCTGCGCACATGCCGAAATTGGCAGAATAAGAGCGCCCCGTTAGACCTATTCTCACCTCTTCCGGCGCCTCCCCCATGCCATCGGACATCTGATTCACCGTCCATTCCGGCCCAGACGGGGTTTTCGATACGGACAACCTCAACATATGGGCCGACTGCTGAGTCATTCCTCCGCCGGCTCATAGATGACCGGTTCTTCGGCCTGGAACTGCTGGCAAATGTGCTCGTTTAGCTCGCCCCAGGTCGCCTTGCCGGTCGCTTCGCCCACGCCTACGACGGTGGTTGTTACTGTTATCACGGTGTTGTCGTAATCGGCTGCCTCTGGGACTTGTCCTGAGTAGAGGCTATACGAGCCATAGAGCGCTTCCATTGTTTCGACAGAGACATCTTCCCCGTCTACACTGACCGTGACAACGGGAGGCGAGGCAGTTGTTGTCGAATCCAAGTCTATGTCGTCGTATATCTCGCCGCCAATCCCATAGAGCTTCAACGAGTAGGCGCCGAGCTCAAAGGTGTTCCCGTCGGCTGTGGCATAGAACGTGAGCCACAAGGGCTTGCCAATCTGTATCGTATTGACCATGCCCGCCTGGATTTCGTAGGTCACCTCCTCAGCCGTCGATATGTAGCTCTCGTCGGGGGGGATCATCAGCATTCCGGACTTGAGCAGACCATACACCAGTTTGTACTCGCCCGGGGGAATTTCGCTGGTGACCGTCAAGTCATATGCCTGCAGTCCGTCGCTAATAATCAGCGTTTCCAGCGCCTTGGCCTTGATAGGCACGACGACTTCGGCCAGGGCGATATCGTCTTGGGGAGTCAAGGTAACGCTCGTCCCGTCGGCGGCGACCTGCAGTTGGTAGAATGTATCGCCGATCTTATGCGTAGTGCCCAGCGGAACGGCTGCCTTCGCCTTGCCGATGGCGATCGCATCGCTGCCGTCCTGAGTGAACCGGCCATCGAGATTGTCGTCGAACAGGCGGATGTACTTACCGTCGAATCTGCCCTCCATGCAGGATATGGGCACCATGCGCCCGGACACCTGAAGGAGCGCGACCTCTGAGCCCTTTACGAAGCTTAGCCCCACTATGTTTTTTAGGACCACGCCAACGGAGTCAGTGCGGCGATCCTCTGGGTCGAGAGGAATCTTGAAAGCCGCACCCCCGTTTTTGTCCAAGTCGGACCATTCCTTCTTGCCGATGGTTCCATCCCCATCCAGATCCAGGCCCAGTTTGCCTTCGCCCACCCGGAATACCATATCCCTGCCGATGATGCTGATCGTCTCGCCGGGAATACAGCTCCAGCGATTGCGAGTGCACAGGATCTGCGAAGGAGTGGCAATTCGAGCGACCGTTCTGCTGAGCTTGTGTGACAGCGTGATCGTCTTGTCTTCGCTCTCGGCTTCCTGCCCGGAAGCAATACCTGAAAACGAAAGAGCCGCCAGCAAGGCCACTAGAGCCGCCCAGTTCACTGTCCGTATGTTTCTCATGACGCGTCTCCCGTTACAGTGGCGACTTCCCAAATGTGCCATTGCCCACGGCCGCCATGGGCCCTTCCATTATCCCGTTCGAGCCCATAGGCCCCGCCTTGCGAGATCATCGGCGGCTGGTGGTACTGCCCTAGATGTTAGTCTACGTCAATCTCCAGCCTGCCCGAGATGTCAATCTGTAAGGAGTGTTGCCCGTCATGCAGATAGAGTTCCTCGTCTGCGGACCACGCTTCGGAGGTCTCGAAGATCAGCGTGGACTCCTTGCCGTGGTTCCATCCAAACAGTTCCCCACGGACGTCACCCTCCCCGTCTGTTACGTAGAACTGCTTGAGCTCCTTCAGTGGGATATCCTTGCGGAACGCCACGGTAACATAAAGGTAAGCGTCTCCCCCTCCGCCGAGGAAAGTCGTTATAATGTACTCCTTACCGATAACAGTGTCGGATGTGAGAGCTTCTGCGATCTCCCATGGCACTTTGTACCACTCGCGTTCGTCGTCATCCCAGGTGTAGCCAAGCTCATGGCGAACATCCTCGTCATCCGGGGCCAGTCGAATGGCTTCCGCTTCGGCCTCGGCGGCCTCCGCCGCCATGCCGTGCGCCGAGCACCATTGAGACAACGCCACCATGGCCGCTGCGTCGTCCTGGGCCTGTCCCAAACGGGCCCGGTAGGACTCGAGGTAGCACTGGGTGGCCTGTTCCTGCAGATCATGACTGGCACACCACTCGGCCAGTGCGGCTAACTCCGCCGCATCGCCCAGGGCTTGCTCATGATGAAGCTGGTAAACCTGGGCGTAGCACTGGGTGGCCCGTTCTTGCTGGTCATTATCGGCACACCAATCAGCCAGTTCCTCGAGCAGCGCCGCGTCTGTATTGACCGCGGCAAACCTCACACGAAACTCCACGTTGTCGGCCTCGGCGTTGCACTGCTCGGCCCGATCATCGAGGTCGTAGCCGGCGCACCACGCGGCCAGCGACCGCAGTGCTTCGGGGTCTTCCCGGACCGAATCGTATCTTATGGCGAACGCCGCATCTAGAAGCGCCATGTACTCGACGCCCAGGCCGCCCTTGATTGCCAGGTTGGCCAGTTCCCTCACTTGGGCGTCATCAACGATATCTGCCTGACTCCTGAGCTGTTCGTACTCCTCCTTGAGGTCGTCAGACACGATCACTTCGGCAACGCTGTCCTTGGGGAACACCATTCTGCCGCCGCTAATCGTGACCAACACGTATCGCCCGTCTTCCTCGGTAACAGTTCCTTCCCAGCGGGCGCCGTTCTTACCGACCAGCACATCGGCGGCCGCAGCTGTCGTCATGATCAGCGCCGCCGCCAAAGCAATCAGCCCCACCGCGCCGCTGCCAAAGAAGACGGAAAGTCCACGCCGTTCGATCCCGGCCTCGCGTGTCCTGTCACACATCGATGGCCTGCGTTCGTGGGTCGCCAGCGACAGGGAGTTCTGCGGCCCGGTGCTAGGCCGACATCTACACCCGTTCATTGTCATATACCTTTCCCCGGCCAGAAGTACATCAGCCAGTAATACTACGGCAACGCCGTTTCCCATCCGGCGTACAATATCGGCTGGCGTTACTACGGCGACCGCATTTCCTGCCTAACCTACAACAAAGGCCCTAGGTTAGGATTATAATCTCAAAGCTCCGCCGCGCCCAGCAGGAAAACGGGCCTTGCCTGCCGACTGCCGACTAGCCAACGGCCGGTGCACTCAGCCCGTCATCTACTCAACAGAAGAGTACGTCTTGCCTTCCAGGACAATCTCGCCTCTTTCGGACTCCTCATAGTTGAGCGCGCACGGCAAGTCTTGTGTAGCTGACGTCGCCTCGACCCCAAGTGTTGGAATGGTGAATCCTCTTAGCGAGGCCTCGTCGGGTCTCATGTCAGCGTCTTGGCCAATGGTTAGCTCGCTGTGACCATCATCCCACTCAAAACTGATGCGCCAAGTGAAAGTGATTCCGCCGGCTGCATCGAACGTACGTGTCACACGAAGCGTGCCGTCCGTCAGGAACTCGATCTCGCTGGTCACGTATCCGCCGAGCAGGAAATCAGGCTGGTTGCCTCCGCCGATTTGCCGCCACAACCCGGTTACGCGAGCGGTGTCGCTCTCCACCTCCGGCGTAACGATTCCCTCGACCGGGCCCACATCAGAGCTGTCTGGCAGTGGAGGCGGCGCCGGCAATCCGCTAGCGACGGTTTCACCCGCCGCGTCTGGCATCGAAGCGGGCGATCCATCGTCGGCTGCAGCGTTGTCCGACGTTGGCCCCACGGATGAGGCCGGTCCGCCGGCATCCTCGTCAGCCGTCGGCCCCGTTGGGGCTCCGGCTGTACTGGAGGCCGTCTCTGGCCGTTCCAGCCTGGCCAGAAGGCGGTTGAATTTCTCCTCGTCGGAGCGACCGGGCTGTCCTGATCCGACGTCCACGACGTCCGCGTCGCCAGTTGCCTCCCCGGTATCAGCGCCGGTTGTCTCTTGCGGCGCGAGTGTACCGGTGCCGCTGTCTTCGGCGTACGCGAGTTCCCCCGGCGCCGCCGGCGCTATGCTATGATCGCTTCCCGTTCCTTCCGCACCAACAGCCGGGGCTCCCGTCCCTTCATCTGCGGCAGGTGAATCAGCCTGTAGGCCATCTGAGTCGGCTGTCGCGCCGGGCGCGGCACCTTGTTCCACACCTTCACCCGCACCACCGGGTGAATCGGCCTGTGTACCGTCCAGCTTGCCGAGCGCGCCCGAAGCGCCACTTTGTGCCGCACCGTCATCTGAGCCGTCAGGAGGGCCGTCAGAGGAACCAGCTTGTGCGCTGCCCGGATCGACCGCGGTTGATGATTGGCCTTCAGGTGTTCCTTGCTGGTCGGAGTCCGGCTGTTGGCCGGCCCGAGCCCATTCGGCGGCATGCTGATTATGCGCAGCATTGTCGGGCGTCTGCTCGTCCGGCAAGGGCTCAGCCTTCCACGTGCTTCGTCCGCCGGGCTCGACCGTCGGATCGGCGCATCCGTGGACAACGGTCATCGCGCAGGTAGTCAATGCCAGACAGACAGTCCACGCTATCGCGTCACGCGTCATTGCTATCCTCTCCGTAGAAGGCTGACCTCGTATCGTGCCGTGCGCCACTGGCTCATTCGCCGCTGCCCCTGCCGCCATATCCGAAAGTCACGTCGGCATCGGCGCCGTAGATGAAGTACCCGAACTCATACCCGCGATCGCCCAGGAGCCCTCGCATGATGACTACAGAGACAAAGGCTTCGTTTGTCGCCCTGATGAAGAAGGACGTATAGTGGCTCTTTGAGGTCGTGTTCCTCAACGTACCAAGAAACTGGGCGTTCCCGCCCTCCCGCGAAACTGGTATCCCCGCTTCCGGCACGGGGATGAGCTTCCCCTGTACGAATGTCAGTTCCCCATCCACCATACTGATCTTCGGCTCGATAACTTCGACGTGCTTCTCCTGCCACCCAGGATAGACCCGGTCACGGTCCACCACGTAGGCCAGTTGTTTCTCGGCCGTGACCTCGTGCCACATCGGAAGACGTACGTTGCGCATCGTCTCTGCTCTGGCGGCCTCGCCAGCAGCCTTGGCGGCCTTTTTCTCCTCGTTGGCGTCAGCAAGATCGTCCTTGGCTTCTTCAAGTTCACGAGTTGCGTCCTCGATGTCTTCTGCCAGCTCTGATTGCCGCCCTCTGAGCTGTTCCAGGCGTCGCAGGGCCTCCTCTATACTTGTACGGAACTCCCCCAGGCGATTGAGCAGGGCCACTATCTCGGGTGGTATATCGGCCGCGTAGCGTTGCTCGAGCGGCAATCTTTCCTCTTCCAGGATCTCCAGCACCTCCTTAACGCCGTTAATGTCTATCTGTATTCTCCTGGCCGCCAGATTCGCCCACTGGGCCGCTTCGCGGTTGTCTGCCAGCCCTTCAACAGCGGCCTGAGTGTTCATGACAACGAGGATTGACATCAGCACTACGCCGCCGAAGACATTGCATATCGTATCCAGCATCAGTTCCGCGCTGTCGGCTTGGTCCTGTGATCGTCGCGCCATAGCGTACTCCGTATCAGTCGCGGAATGGGTCCCAGTAGGACGGCATTGTGTCCGTACCAACTGCGAAATCGGCCTCCAGCAGAGCCTCGCGTATAGTCTTGTAGTCGGCCACACCGGCGGGCTTGACGATTAGAACGAAGTAGACCTCCTTGGGGTCCTGTCTCTTGGCCCACCTGAGAAAGGCCGATGTCGGGTCGTCCACCAGGTAATCAGCCCTTGAACTCAGGCCATCGGCGTCACCGACGCGAATGCTCTCGCCGTTGACCTCGACCAGCCAGGGCCGTCGCTTGTCCGTCGTCACACCTCGGATATACGTCACCGAAACGAGCTTGTTGCCTTCGTCGTCCGTCTGTGGGGTTGCCGACTCCAGGCCGGCGAGAATATCCTCGGCCTCCTGACGGGCCTGGCCCGCGGCCTGACGGGCCTCCCCAGCCCTCTGCCGGCGGTCCGCTAGTTTTGCGCTGTCCCGTTCGACATCGTCGTTGGCTTCTTCAACAGCCTTATGCAAGCCTTGCAGTTCACCGGCCTTGTCATGAATGTCCCGCTCAAGCTCCTCTTCCGAGAGCGCCGGAGCTTTCCCAAGCCACTCTCTGAGGTAATCGACACGCCCCTGTACGTCATCCCGTTGGTGCCGAAGCCCGGCCAGCTCATCCTCCAGTGCTTCAGTGTCCGGCATCGGCAGGCCGCCTTCACTAACGGCCTGTTGGACCATATCAAGGGCCATCAGCAGCACTACGAAGAACAGGATGCCGATCAAGGCTGCCATGACATCCTGAAAGGCAAACAGGCTGCTTCCACCGGTATGTGAGCGGCGGCTGGGCATACTAGTGCCTCATCACTGGATCGCGTCGAGGCGCAATCGTCCGACTATGTACTTCTGGCAGTAGTCCTTGCAGTCGTCCAGGAACTGCTCTTCCTTGCGCCGAGTCATTATCATTAATATGTGAATGGCCAGAGCAGCGACCAGGCCCTGCAAGGTGGTCTCGAAGGCCGTCGAGAGCCCGCCCACCACCGTAGTCAAGGCGCCACGAAGCTCCTGCATCTCCCCTGCGCTGGTAAGCACAGTCCCGAACGAGCCCATGGCCACAGATAGTCCAAGGACCGTGCCGATGAAGCCCAGGACCGGTATGGCCCATATGAACCCTCGGACAATCGTGTAGCTGGAGTCCGTAGATGCCTCGTCGTTCTCCGCCTGCGTGCGAAGCACCTCGTCCACATCGCCGATCCGGCCCACATTTCGTAGGTTGGCCAAGGCGTTGTGAATGCGCCTTGTCAGCAGAAACTGCTGGGGATCGTCCACAGAAACGTAGAGCAGTTCGAGAATGCTCTGGGCGGACGTGGGCGTCAGCACGAACCCAGGGTCATCGGTCGGCACGAGTTTGAGCGAGAGGGACTTGCGCTGAAGGCGGATCTTCTGCGCCTTTACGAGCAGCAGGACGACCGACCACGCGGTCAGGAATACGATGGTCGCCGGTATGACGATCCGGCGGAGGAACATCCGGGCTATCATGCTTTCGGGAAACAGCGACAGTATGCCGAAAAACCCCACGGCAAGCACCAGCCCCAGCAGTGGCGACAGCAGGGGGCCGGCACTGGTGAATCGTCCCGCCGGGAAGCCGATACGTCTTTCAATATCGCCACGACTGAAAGAAAGTGTGGCCTTCAACTGCTTGCGCCCTGTGACCATGTCAACGACAGTGTCCATTGTAAAGCTCCTTGCCCCGGCCGATAGTCTCGATCGGACCGGCTGCTCTCGCGCGGCTACGGTAACTCCTGCGGCGCCGGACTGGCGAGAACAAGCGTCCCCTGCGGACAGTCGCCGATCGCCTCAGTGTCTACTACTGTGAGCTCGCCGTTCGACAGCCGGCCGACCTGTAGAAGGCCTACGCCGTCGTCACCGACGCCATCAATGACGTACAATGTGCAATTCTGCGGTTGCGGCGCCAGTTCGATCTGTCCTGAGTCGCCCAGCACGAGACCGGCGCAGTGATACGGTTTGAGAAGCCGTTCCTGCACGACTCTCAGGTCATCATCTGTCTGCGCGATCATGCCGTCAATCGCCAGTTCATCTAGCAGGCTGCGGACCCGATCGCGTTCGGTGGCCGCCCTTTCATCATCGGGGTCCAGCCAGGCCTGAGCCACGCGGTCAAGCTCCAGTTCCTCAAGAGCGGCCACTTTCTGCCGGATGTCCGACTCGAGGAATGGGCAAGAACTCGCCGCTTCCTTCAGTAGTGCGGTCACTAACAGCCCCGCCAGGATCGGGTCCATTTGCTCGTCGGCAACTGCCTCGGCGGCCAACTCCAAATAGAATGTCTCCCAGCCTTGGCCGTCGAACTCCGTCGCCGCCGTCAGGGCAGACTCGGCGAAATCCCTCTGCGGCGATGGGCGCGGTCCCGCCACCACACCTGCTACCTCGACCGTCACTAGACGACGAAGGCGTCTGCCCAGAAAGCAGTTGAATCTGTACACGTTCGTGCCGCCCAACGAGGACACTTCTGGCGCCTGGCTGAGAAGGTAGTAATACCTCGTGCCATCGGTCATTTCGATGAACCCCAGATCGCTCACTCTTGGGTCCGTGAGAATCGGCTCCACATTTGCGTCGAAGCCCGCCATCTTCTGGCCGTCGATTGCTCGTGAAGCCACCTGGAGGTACTCGCCGCAGACTCTGAGCTCCTCGGTCAACGGACCGTCAACGTATCGCTCCAGGTGTGCCGTCACTTGCTGCCCGCGCCCGTCGGCCTGGTCGGCGGAAGCGACACGGATCGCACCGTCCCATTCAGCTATCATCTCTTGGCAAGCTACAAGCGCCCGCCAGTGCTTGGCCATATCGGCCGCAGCTGCAAAGTCACTGGCGTGGGGATCCTTTGGAAAGGAAGCACTGAAATCTCGCAGCGCTTGCTCGAGCTCATCGGGTTGCAGGCGAGTTGGCAGGTCTCGCAGCGCTTTGTCGATTTGGGCCTGTTGAAACACCTTGCGCTCCTCACGGCGCACGATCGTCTCCACGTTCGCCTTGATTTCGTTGACTCGGTCGATGTGGCTTGGCAGGAGACCATCCATTGTCGCAATCTTGCCGGCCACATCCTTACACTCCATCGCCCGCCTTTTCAGCTCGTCCAGGTCGATGTCGGGCGCGGCGACTTGTCCGTAAGACTCCTCCAACTCTGCCATGGCAGAATCGATCCGTCTCTTCCGAATTCTTGCGATCTCGGCCCTGACCTGCTGGGCTCTGCCCCGGCCGTCCACTACGCGGGCCACTGCAGCGAATGTGAGGCCCGTGGCCAATTTCTCGGCGCCATCCAGTGCGCCCTCCGCCCTGTCCAGGGCGGCGTCGGCTGTGGCCAGGGAGGCGTAGGCCTCGTCAAGCACATCCGGGCCCTGGGCATCTGCGATCAACGGCTTGACCTCAGCCATCACCTCGTCGTAAACGCTCATCCGGTCGTTGAACCTGTCCCTCACGCTCTCGGCCCCGGCTATCAGCGCCAGGTACTTTGCATACTGCGATTGGATCTCCGGGGCTCGCCATATTCTGTCCTCCTCTTTCGCCAGATCAAACAGACGGCCGGCCTGCTCCAAATCTCGCGTATCTTCAGCCAGCGTCGGATCAATTTGCCCTGTCCATCGTTGCAGTTCCTTCACGTGGCCATACCGGACGATGCCTATAGTGATGCCCGTTCCAATCACCATGATGCCGGCAACAATAGCTATGAGCTGCAAGGCGAATCGTCGTTTACCCCTCTGGCGGAGGTCCGCCATGCATGAAGCGAACCGAGCGGCCAGTACATTGGGCATATTTCGGTCGAATCGCAGGATGTCGCCGGCGAGCTTTTCCAATTGGTCGCGCGGCGTCTGTTCGTCCATTGCCCGCTCGAGCCTGATACAGGCCGTCTCGAACGCTTCGTCTTCTTCACGGGCATGTCTCATCGTCGCCAGCCACATCTGGATCGGCTCTACGTCTTTGGCCATTTCGGCGCTGGGTTGGATTCCGGACGACTCCTGCACTTGGTGCCACCTGGCCATGTGCTTCAGGCATTCCTGCTCGTCCAAGGCAGCGTGGGCCTCATGCAAGTCCGAGGCCACTTGTCGGTACGATTGCATGGCCTGCCTGTGACGGTGTGGCGCCATCAGCTCGTCGAAACCCCTGAGCAGCTTCTTGGTGGGGGGGTTCAACCAGTCGGTCGATCCGAGCTCCATATGCAGCTCTGTCAGCAGATTCAGGTCACCGACCTTGTCCGCCTGCATGGCCTCCCTGGCCACCTCCTCGATCCTGGCTTCCTCGAAAACCCGAATATCTTCCTGCCAGTATTCGTGTTCGTTGTCGATCTGACAGAGCTTGCGCATCACGCGCAGTCTTTCGCGCAGAGGGGCCTGGCCAATTGCCATGCGACGGTGAAGTCGCAGCAGCGCCTGCTTGGCCCGCCGGACGCCGTAGGTCTCTTCGACGACCGATTCCACTTCTTCCGTATCTATCAAGTCAGGAAGGGCCAGACCGTTCGTCTCGCAGGCGTCCAGCCACAGCCCCAACTCGTCGAAGTCTACGTATCTGGCTTCATCAATCAGGCCTGGCGGGGTCTTGGCCAAGGCAACTGCTGCCGAGCGCCGACCTTGCCGCAGCAGTCTAGCGCACTTGGCCGCACGCTCGTTGAGGCTCCGGCAGGCATCAGCGTATTCCTTGGCCAGAGCCTGAAGCTGCTCCGGACTTACGCCGTGGATCACGCCCTGGTCGTCGGCGTCGCCGGCCGATGCCTGGCTGGCGATGATCAGGCTGCGAATACTCTCGACGATGTGGCGGACACTTCTCATTGGCTGTCTCCGTTGACATCACGCAACGCGCTTCGTTGGCCAATTGTGTCTATCACGTCCTCGCCTTCCTTTGCCGGGATCTCAAAGACCAGCTGCACCTGTAGCACGGGCATACCCCAGGGATCAACGATTGTGACGGGACTGGCACTCACGACGGCTTGCCTGATGGCCTTCAGTTCTTTCCTTAGCGCAGCCTCTACATTGGGCTCCAAGTCACGGTCGAAATCAGCGTGGTTCGTCAGCGCGGATTCGTGTTCATGAAGCAGCGTTTCCCTTGCTTCGACTGCCGCCAAATCCGCCCTGGCCGCCTCGAGGGCCGCTATCGCGTCGTTGAGCTTCTTTTGGGCTGCCTCATCAAGCTCACCGCCGGCATCCTCCTGTGCGCCCTCGGCAGGCGAGAGCTGACCGACCCTGGTCTCGGCACTGGCCAGTTCTCGCTCGGCCGCCCCCTTCTCGACGCCAGCTATCTGCTGCTTCTCCATAACGGCCAGCAATGCCATTGAGACAGCAAGGGACCGTGCGCGACTTGCTATTGTCTTCAGCCTATCGCACTCAACGGCAACGTAGGCAGCGCGTAAATCCGTCTCGGTGCTGCGTTCCATGACCTCGGTCTCCATGACTTCGAAGCTCAGCTCCAGGACAAAGGCCTCCTCCCCGCCCGGCATCGCAAACGACAACGACGTGGCCCCCAACCACTCGCATAGATCGTCCCGCAATTTGTTCGGCGGCACGTTGCCGGCAAAGTCCAGATCCCACCGAAGCTCCGGCCTCCCGAGGTCGGCCTCGCTCACGTAATCCTTGACGCTTGTGATGTTCTCCCTGTCCTCCGGCAGCTTGACCTTGCCGTTGGGGCCGAATCCGAAGGCGAACCCATGCTGGATCGTCGGGAATAGTCGGCACTGGTAGAGGGGTAGGTTGCCTTTGTCCCCGGCTACTTCGATCACGAGCAGGTCCAGCCCGGTTTCCTTCGGGTCATCCTTCGGCGTAACAGTCAGCTCGCCGTCGGCAAGCCGGCACTCGGCAATGGCGGTAATGTCGTCAGTGTCGGTCCAATCGCCCCCCTCTTTGGCTTGGACCTGGACCACCGCGAGGCCGGCGTCGTTCTCGTCGGGGACAATGCGGAGCCGGCCAGCCAGCTTCTCAGGCACGGCCACGAAGGCCGATGCGCCGGCCACCTCATATTGATAGGCGTCGTATCCTTGCCCGAGCACCCCGCCGTCAATGCGACTTACGGAGGGAGGCCCTTCTAGCTCCCAACGCGGTCCGCTATCGGGCGTCTCGTCGTGCACGCGTTCGTGCGTCAGAGGGTGCGGTTGCGCCGGATCGTCCGAGGCGTCAGGGGAATCGACACTCATGGCGTCAGCCAGGCCTCCGTCGCCGTCATTGTCGGGCGAGTCGGGGCCGGGCGGGTCGGTCGGTCCGGCGTCGCTGTCCGTGTCGCCAACGCCGCTATCCGCATCCTGTTGGCTGCCCGGACCATCCTCGCTACTGCTGTCGTCAGGCGAGGTGGGTCCAGGCGGCTCCGTAGGCCCCGCGTCACTGTCCGCACCATCCGGCTGGCTGGTCCGCGCGTCGTCGGCGCTATCGACCGGCGACGTTTCACCAGCGTCGGCCAGCTCTTCTCTGACGGCGACCATCGGTGTAGAGGTCTTGCGTGCGTTCAGCCACAACGCAAGCGTGATGATGTTAGTGAGCGCAAGTACTATTGTCAGAATAAAGAATACCGGCGATTTGTCGGCAACGGGTGCCTGGATGTTGGGTCTTGCTGCAGCGCGCGGCCTGACCGGCCCATTAGTCAAACTGGCGAGGGCCCCGGCCGGGATTGCCGCAGCTGGCTCGACCAAGCGTGCGGTGGGAGGGCCGGCTTGTGGGACGACCTCGGCGGGCGACTGTGTAGGGGCGCTGACCTCGACGAGGGAGGCAACCGCGAGCTGCTGGCCTTGCCGGGACGCCGCGGAGTAAGGGCTGTCCGCGGCGGCTGACAGTGACTTGGTCAGGTCTATTACTGTGGCGTTGGGAAATCGGCGCACCTCTGCTGCCGCCCGGCTGCCTGCGACAACCCCTCGCCAATGATAGAAGCACCCAGCCGGCATAGATACGTAGTAAGTGACGAAGCTGACTTCCCAACGTTTCTGTGGGGGGAGCAACGCCAGGCTCTCGGCCATCAGCCTGAGGATATCCTCGCCCGGCTGATAGATTATGTAGGACGGGGTCTGGGGCTTCTCGACGAACGCCTCTGTAAGCACACCAGCCCAGCCGGCGTCACCGGTTAGTTGCTGCCATGTCCGGGCCGGTCCCGATGCAACGGGACTGTGCGACAGTTCTCTGGACAATGCACGCGGCGGCAATTCCTTTGGAGGATCGGTGTAATGCTCGCAGAATATCTGGCCGCGCATCTGGAGCATCATCTCGGCTGGGCCCAGCGGTAATCGCTCCTCTTCGGACAGGACTACGTGATGGGCTATCTTGTTGGCCCGCCCTGAGAAGTCGGCCCCACAGAAGCCCACGCGTGATAGAACACTGTGCCGCCGGCCCCCGAGCCGCGCGACTGTGTGGGCGAAGTTCGGCGGGTTACGTGAAGCCTTTGGATCAGAAAGCTTGTAGTGGAAGTCGTAAGCGCTCATCCCTTCCAGTGCGTTGGCGACAACCTTGGACATGCCCCCGGAGATGGCAACGGTACAGAAGCCGCTGCTGTTCGGCCTGAGGCCCCTCGCTGCGGACGTGTAGATCAGTTCAAGGCTCATGTGGCACCGTCTTCTCTCTTGTTGGGGGCGGCTCCGGGTGCGATCAGCCCGCGCGACCACTTGCACAGGCAGTAGAGCAGCGGCACGGTGGCCCATTTCGGCTTTACGTCTTGCGGACGAATGCCATAGATCTGGTGACCGTCGCGTTCGACCACTTGCGGGCTCGTTCCCAGCGCGCTGACGGGAATATACCGAACGGCCGAGCTGAGGTTGTCGGCTGTGGCGACGAATTCTGGACACAATCGAGACATGAGTTGGCGGATCTTGTTGCTGACCTGTTCTACGCGACGGATATTCATTGCCGTTCGCCACTGACCGACGCCGGGCACATACGGCTCTGTGTCGATGGCCATGTCCAGCATATTCGCCCAAATGTCAGCTTTGGAGATCACTATAATCAGGGGTTTGTCAATTCGCTTGTCCGGCGTCAATCCCAGGAAACGCCGTATCCTGACGGCAGCTTCCTGTAGCAGCGTTTCTTGGCGGAGCAAGGTCAACGGCCCGTGACGGGCCGACGCCAGCGATCTGGTCAACTGAGGATCACTGCTGTCGCATTCATCGCGGAATCGCGGATCCTGGGTAGGATCGAAGAACATGAGGATGATGTGTGACTTGGCCAAGTGCTGCACAACGTTAAGAGAACTGCCGTCGGCGTCGGGCAGGAAGTCCTCCCCAGCGTTGTCGTACATGACCACGAGTCGGCCCATCTTGCTGGCCCATTTGTGCCTTGGGTGCTCCGGCGTCGGCCACAGCGAGAACTGCATCGGCACGGGAAATCGGGCCTGAGTTCCCTCAAGTATGGTCGTGTGGTACAGCCTGGGATCATCACGCTGCGTCTTGCGGATCTCCGTCAGCTCTGAGGGAGCTGCGTTGAGGAAAAGGGCCTGCTCGTATTCATGTATTGCGCTATTTCGGGCGGGATCAGCATCGCTGAAAGACAGACATAGCTGGGGGAGAATTCTCCGCAGCTCCCATGACATGGAGGCCAGAGAATACGACTTGCCACTGGCCGGGGAGCCGACAACAGAAATGAACAACGGGGCGACCGTCAGCATTGCTTCGGAAATCCCCAGGCGGCACCGCGGGCAAGCCAAACGATCGGTCGCGAAGCCCATCTCATCGAGCGCCTCGCCGCTCAGATTGAAGCGATATGGCTCGAATCGACGTGGCTCGTTCTCACCAGCGGCGGGGTCCCCCATCAAGTCTGGGTGCTTAGATATGAAAAGCAACCCGTCCGGCGAAAACAGATGCCAACAATTGGGACAGATTATCTTATCCACCAGCTTCCTGCCCCATTCGAGCCTATCGTTCTGATCCATAATCATACCCACGCGTGATCTGACGTTCCGTATAGCCTACTTCTTTCAGCCTGGCGACGCCTTACTGCCAGGCTGCTTTTCAACCAAAGACGTCAATAATCGCCCGCCTTACTCAATGCGCGTCGGAGCAAAGCTCTACGCCGTCGCCCAGGTCAACAAGCTTTACCTGGTGCCGGCTCATGTGTTCACACACGATCTTCACCGCAGCGACGCACATCAGCGCCAGCACGGGCGCGAAAAGGAAAACCACATTTGCACAGAGCAGAACCAGGCCGGCCTTTTTGGCCGCTATGGCAGGTCTTACCATAACGAACAAGACCATGGCTGCCAACACGCCATAGACGATACGCAGGCCAATCCTGCTGTGCAAATCCGTGCTTATTCGTGTCGCGGCAGCGTGAACGAGAATGAGGATCATCGCGCCGACCATGGCGGCGTCGAACAGGCTGCGGAACACGAGGTCCGGCAGCACGTCCTTCTGAGCAAAGTGCGGCAAATCATTGAAGTTGGATAACAACATCATGAAGCCTACGACAGTCAGGACTATCACCAGCCCCGAAGCAGCAGCTTGCACGGCTCGAATCACGGAGTTGGCTCCGCACCTCAGGCGCACGCCAGTTACGACTATCTGTGTAAGGACGAACAAGAGCGAAGCCATGCTTACTATCAGAGGCCCAGACTCTAGGCCCCCGGGGCCAGCGTCTTCCCACGCCACGGCAAGAGCGATGAAGCACAGCAACAGTCCTCCGGTCCCCAGTGCACCGTGTGTATATGCTGCCGCAGGGCCGCGGACAAACACGGCCGCGGTGGCCGCTGCTAGGCCGACCCCCCATAGGCTGACTATCGAGAACACCACGCCGTTCGGCGCGCCCTTCAGCACGTCCCACGACATAAACACCTTCCACCCAAGATCAAAGGGATCCTTCCCTACGAGCCACGGCAATAGGACGGTTACCAGCATCAGACATCCGCATACAAACTCGACGGTCAGAATGCGTCTGCACGTCTGCTCCGGGGGGCACGCAATCGGATGAGTCGAGACCGTCATGGCCGGCGAGGGCATCGGGGGCGGCGGGCCCGACTCCATTCTCGGCGGCGCTTTGATCGCCTTGGCGGCCGGAGGGGTTGAATCGCCCATCGAAACAACCAGGGGTGGCGGCGACTCCGTCTCCAACGGGGCAAGCTTGAGCAAAGGCGGCGACGATCCGCCGTCTTGCGGGCCCTTGAGCTTCGCCGTGGGGGTAAAATCTGGCGATTCGAACGGGTCCTCAGCGAATGGATCATCGCTCGCCTGGCCAGCCGCAATCGACGGCTCACCCGCGGAGTCGGGAATCCGGATGACGGCCCTGCATGACGGACAGCGACTTCGCCTCCCGGCAAGCCGAGCGGGCACGCGCAGTTGCTTGCCGCACGCACACCGGAACTCCACCACCCGATTATCCTTTGGGCACACTATTGAGCTCGTATGCTGCCTTGCCGATCGCTGTCGTGGCCGACGGGCGCTTGACCCCGCCGAGACCCTCAGCGACGGCCCTGCATGGTCGTAAGTTGGCCTGCTCCCGATTCTGCCTGCCGGAGTTGAGCTCTACTAATTCTCACGCGCATCTGCCGGGGTGTCAACAGCTTTTTGCCTGACCGTTAGCCACGTGGGCCTGAGGTCGGCCCTGGCAGCCCTGTCCAACGGCCCGAGGATGACATGGCCCGGTTGGGCCAATTTTGCGTGGCGCGCCAGAGCCGTTGCCTCGTGCCGATGTAAGCTCCGGCCCTCAGCATCGTATGTAATGGTGATGATTGCTTAAGGCTGTTCAAGGAAGCTGACAAAAGGAGCCAATCATGACTCCCACGGAAATGAGAGAACTCGTTGAGATAGACCGAAACATTGACAATGCAGCGGCCGATCTGCCAGCCGATAGGATCCAGCGGTATAGAGAGCTGCTCGTGAAGTACATCTCTGAAACCGCAGCAGCTTCTGTCTTTCGCCAGGTCGCCCCGCCGGCTGAAGATCGTGACACCGTCAATTAGCCGTCGGCCCGGGCGCTGACCTCGTGCTCCCGGGCACGGGCCGGCCGCTTCACGTCTTGCTGCCGAACTCGCAGTCACCTGATTCCCCTCTGCATGCCCCTGTCGGTAGCGACGGGCAGGACCCCAGGTCTCAACAGAGCTAATCGAGTGAGAGCAGACGCCTTTCCCAGGCGGCCGACACTTCCCCGTAGTCTTGATAGCCTGTTGGCGTGAGGTCATCCCACCCCGGCCGGACCGTTCACTCGCCGTTCGCCCCGGCGGCGATCGGCCGGACCACCAGATCGACCGCGGACAAGGGCAACGACTCGACCGCCGGCGCGTCGGGCAGCACACCGGTGAAAGTACAGCGGCCACGCTCATCTATTACCGTCGGCGCCAGCGCAAGTCTTACGCCGCCGGCGACGAGCCATGCTGCGGCCTCGTAGCCGGAATTGGCCCCCCACAGATGCGGCGCATCCGTGGCAGTCAGGTCCAACGTGAGGAACCCGTCGTTGGCGATCTCCGCTTGGACTACGTCGAAGTGGCACTGACAGACCTGTCCTTGCTGATCAATGGCCACGTTTCCCTGAGTGTCCATGACCGACGCGCAAACGACCAGCACCTGGTCGCTCCGAAATCCTGGAGCACTTCGAACAGAGGAAGCGCCGCCGCTTGCCCGAACCGTAGAGGCGATCGCATCAAGGAAGTTGGCCAATTTCGCCTGCACGGCGTGGGCGGCACGTGCGCCTAGCTCGGCAATTGACAGAGACTGCCCAGCAGCGGCGGCCCGAAAGCCCGCCACCAGTGAAGCACACTGCCGACATTGCCACACATGTTGGTCGATTTCGGCCAGAAGCACCTTGCCGCTGCCCGTTTCGGGGATCTGCTGGTGGGCATGGCGGTACAACAGTTGCACCCCCGGACATCTGGCCCAAGGCAGAACGTCTACGGTCCCCGCCTTGGCTGCCAGACCTGTCAGGATCTTCGACTCGTTCTCATCGAACCATTCACCGGCATCTTTGAGCTTCTCCAGAGCCGCCTGACAGGCAGGACAATCCGACAGGTGTTCAGCCACCAGTTGGTCCTGAGGTGATCCTAGGGTGCCAGATTCGTACGCCGTCAGAACGTGCTCCGCCGGACAGACGCCACCGGCATAGGGCTCTTGGCGGATTAACTTCTCATAGAGCCGTCTCAAGGCGTCTTGCTTGAGTGTCATGTCTGTTCCCTTTCATCCGCGGCGCCAAGCGCGACACATGTCCGCAAAGCTCTTCTCGCGCGATGCAACGCAACGCAGACTGCGTTGGTGTTGCTGCCCATTCGCTTAGCGATTGCCTGGGTTGTCATGTTTTCGACGTCACGGAGCAACAAGATGTTTCTGGCACGCTCGGACAACTGCTCGATGCACTCCTGAAGAACGGCCAGCTCTTCGGCCCGAATGGCCCGCGTCTCCGGCGGCGGCTCTGAAGGTAGCGGAACGAGGAACCCCGAATCGATGCTCTTTCGGCGAACGGCCTCTTTGCGCAACCGATCGCAAACAACGTGCCGGGCGATAACGCGAAGCCACGCCTGGAAGTTGGTCCGCAATGGCTGCTTCCCCAAGTTCTTCTGAACGAACTGCATGGCCCTAAGGAATGTATCCTGGCAAACGTCTCGGGCGTCCTCCAGGCTCCTGAGCCTGCTGTAGGCGTATTGGAAGACGCGCCGCGAGTGATGCTGCCATAGCAGGTCAAAGAACTCCCGATAATCTTCCGGCGTGGCCTCAACGGCCGCAATCCTTTCGAAGAAGAACTCCTCGCACGTCGGGCCGGACATTTCAGTCATGTCGGTCTCCTGTCCCGCTGTGTCGACTGGGCGTGCTGTATTGCGGCTCAGTGGCACAACGCCATCTGTGCGTTCCTGCCAGAGGCACACTGGACCGGCAACCAGAATACCAGCAAGACATCCCAAAGTAAATGACCGACTCATAACGCTGGTCCTGCCCCCCCTCGAACCCATACGGCCAGTCGGCTCACACATTACATGCTCGAGCGTTTCCGTCACGCCGCGGCCGAGGGACGGACTCCTGCCACGGCCATCGGGGCCCCGAGCTGGTCGGCAGCGCCATCCCCACTGACGGCTAAGTCGGCGCCCGAAGCTCCAGCGATCATAGTCGCGCCGGCAACGCGCCGAAAGCTCTGTTGGCCCAATAATGGTCTTGCCTTTTACGTGTCGGGCCCGGCCGACCGCACGGTCATGACGGACGGCGTTGCCGCCGGAACTCCCTTCCCCGGCGCCGCGTCGGGAGCTATAATCCTCTCCTGAAGACCTTGGGCCTTCGCAAGCATTTCAAGTGCTTTAAAAGGGAATCAACTCCAATGGCACCCCGACACATAGAACTGCGCGTCGACGTTTACGTCGCCGGTGATGATCTCTGCGTGTCTTTGACAGCCCCGAGAGTCCACGGCCGGCCAACGGCCGCCGTTGGACTGGACCAAGACGATCCCAAGTTAGCACAGTTTCGCCAGCAGATAAGCGCCCAGCAGACCAGTGACCAGTCTTTCAGGGCTCTGGGCGCTCAACTGTTCGAAGCCATTTTCCCCAACCAGCACCGCATTACCTACGAGATCAACTACCAATACGCCATGGAGGGGACCAGTGATCGTAACCTAAGGATCCAGCTACGGCTGCCAGACGAGCGAATGGCCCAACTGCCTTGGGAGTGTCTTTACAACCAGGAGACCAGTCTCTGGCTTGCAGTCGACCCGTCCACGCCCTTCAGTCGCTATGTCGACGCTCGCATCCCCCCACCGATTCAGACTCAACCGCCCTTGAGACTCCTGATCGCAACGGCGGAGCCCAGTTCTATGCCCGGCGTTGATGCTGACGCTGAGATCGCGGCGGTCCAACGAGCCTTGACACCACTGCTCAGGGACAGGCTGGTTGACGCCAGGGTCCTGCCTCGCGCCACACGCCGCGCCCTTCAGCATGTCACCGAGGAATTTCAACCTCATCTGTTTCATTTCGTTGGCCATGGCCAGCGATTGGGCGGCACGTGCGGTCTCGTGCTGCAGTCCGACTCGGGCGCTGCCGAGCTGTTGGAGGTGGATGCCCTTCGCGACGTGCTCCGGCAGTCCAGGCGCCTGCGTGTGGCGGTCCTGAATGCCTGCGATACGAGTGGTGCGGCGTGGGCTCTGGCCAAGTCGGGAATCGCCGCGATCGGCATGACTGAGAAGGTTCGCAGTGAGGCGGCGATTCCGTTCTGCCGGAGCTTGTATGAGGGAGTGACTACGGCCAGCCCATTGGACGTAGCGACGAACCGCGCCCGGTTCAATGTCCGTCTGGAGTGCGGGAGCAACCGGAGAGACTGGTGTCTGCCGGCGCTATTCCTGCCGGCTGGCGAGGCGACCCTTTTCCATATCCAGCGCCCGGCTCGACTGATTCGGGTCGTTTCCACCCCGCCTGGAGCGTCGATCCTCCTCGACGGCCAGGCCACGGGGAAGGCCACCCCGGACACTCTCATCGTCAGGGACGCAGATGATCACAATGTCAGCGTGGCCCTGGCTGGATGTCAGCCGTCGGCGCCACAGCGCGTAGCGGCTGACTCCGATGTCAATGTTGCGCTGACTTTCTCAGTTGCCCCGACGCTGGCCCCTCCTGAGATCGATACGGACCGTCCTGCCCTCAGGCCGACCGGCCAGCGCGGCGGCGGAGCGGGGGCGTCAGTGGCAAGTGATTCGACAGGCGCTGCAGTGGGACAAGCTGTCCAGCCAGCCATGTCAGTGCCATCGCGCGCATCGGAGCCGGCCTCGACAGCGCCGACGGCCCGAACAAGGCATTTGGGGTGGGTCATCACAATTGGCGCAATTGCCGCAGCGGCCCTGCTGGTCATCATCGCCATTCTCATCTCGAATTCCGGCGATAAGCCTCAGTGGGTTGACTCCGCACCGAGCCAAATACCCGTGGCAGAGACCACGCCACCAGGTGACGAGCCGGTGACCCCTCCGGATCCAGTGATTCTGCCCATCGCGACGGCGAGGGGCATGGTGACGCTGCCGGCCGGGAATGCCTTCGTGGGCTATGAAGACAACACGGTCACTGCACGGCTGATCAGCAAGTACGAACTGACCGCCGGCCCGGCCATAGTGGAGATCCTCACCACCCGTCCTCGGCGCGTTGTCGTTGGCGCCTTCTTCATCGATCGTGCCGAGGTCACCAACGGCCAGTACCGCGAGTTCCTCCGGGCCGTAGCCGCCCAGGGGGACGCCGCCTGGCGGCACTCCTCCCAGGCGGCCGGCAAGGACCACACTCCCGACGATGACGTCTGGAACAGCTCGCGCTTCAGCAAAGACAATCAGCCGGTCGTCGGCATTGACTGGTACGACGCTCACGCCTATGCGCGTTGGGCGGGTAAACGACTGCCCACGGAAGACGAATGGGAACTGGCCGCACGCGGAACGGAACACCTTGCCTACCCGTGGGGGTCGACATATGGCTCCTCGAAATGCAACAACTATGATGCCCCCACAAACTCGGCCACGCCGGCAGGGTCTTTTGCTGATGATTGCAGCCCCTGTGGCCTGGTGGACATGGGCGGCAATGTCGGGGAATGGACGGCTACTGCAGGCAACTCCAGTGGTGAAATGGTCGTTCGCGGGGGCGATTGGTACCGTCAGCCGGGGGATGTCTTCACACTGACGTTCATGCGCCGCCATGCTGATATCGACGTGCGGCGCTCGTACATCGGATTCCGCTGCGCCATGGACACCGGTCAGGGGACCTCGCCCCCGACCGGTATGGTTTTGGTCCCTCAGACCCAGGCAATTCTCGGTGGGGAGACTAGCGGCCTCCTGGAGATGCTGCGGATCGTCGCGAACGATCCTGAAAGTGCGCAGGAATCGTTAGTGCCAAAACAAGCTCATTTGGAGTCAATCGGCTCATTCCAGATTGGGCGGTATGAAGTGACCAACGCTGAGTATCGTCGCTTTCTCGAAGCCATTGCCGACTCCGGAGACGCCACCTATCGCCACCCGGATCAGCCCGTCGGCAAGAGCCATACTCCCGATCACTGGAGCGACTCGAGATTCAACGCCGACAGCCAGCCGGTCGTGGGCGTGGACTGGTATGACGCGTACGCGTTTGCCGCCTGGGCCGGCATGCGACTTCCGACCGCGCGAGAGTGGGAATACGCCGCTCGAGGGTCGGTCAACATCCTCTACCCTTGGGGGGACGAGTTTGATTCAGCAAACTGCAACGGGCTCGAGGCGCCGACGCAGGCCCCAACGCCGGTCGGAACTTTCACCAGAGATCGGAGCGATTTCGGTGTAATGGACCTGGCGGGCAACGTGGAGGAATGGACCGCCGAGGTATTTCCCGGCCGGCGCGGCTATATGCTCATCAAGGGCGGCGACTGGACCGCTCCCTGCCAGATATACGGCGCCATTCACGTGAGGATTACCGGAGCGGCCCGCACCCACCGCAGCAACAGCCTGGGCTTCCGTTGTGTCAAGGATGTCCCCGCGCCATAGTGCGAGAAAGTGGGTGTGCACCTACTTAACACTGATCTCCGACAGTGGCCAGTCTGTCGGGCTGGCCGGCAACGGGAAGGCTGAGATCGCCATTGCAGCGTCTCCAGGACCAACTGGACCTGTGATGATCCAGACCGGTGGCGATGGCCTGGCTGAACGGGAGGGTAACGGAGACACAGATCGACGCCAGACAGGTCCACTAGAAGAGGGCCCGCGACTGTTGTGGACAAGAACCGGCTCGGGAATATCGGTTGAAGCCACTGAGGACTTGAGGTACCTTCACGTCGTGGGCAGTCCAGCTGCAAAGCCTGTCACTGGAAAAGGGCCCTATCATGGCGCGAAGACTGACAGACCTGATAGTCGTCGGCATTTGTCTGGCGGCCGTTGCTACAGTGGCGCTTGCTCAGACCGACGATGAGCAGTTGCAGCAGCTTCAGGCGGAGAACGCCTCGCTGAGGGAGGAGCTCCGCATCGCAGCAGAGGAGAACGCAGCTCTGCAAGCGCAAGTAACCGCCCTCGGACGCGAGCTCGCCGATGCGCGAGCTGACTACATTGACGTTGCGGATTCTCTCTGGGACGTGGACGTGCTGCTCACAAAGTGTGAGGAAGAGCTGTCTTCACTTCGCCAGCAGGTCGCTGAGGACCAAGGAACACCGCCTCTGGAATCGAGCGAGGAAGACATGGACGCCGGCACTGACGAAGCTGTCCATCGATCCCTCCAGAAAGACATAGGGGCGCTGGAACTTGATGAAATCGAACTTGTCTTCGTCCTCGAGTACGTGAGGGATGTGGCGGACATGAACATGCACGTCAGGTGGTACGCGCTTGAGGCGGTCGGCATAAGCCGCGACACGCTGGTCAATGTGCAACTCCGGGAGGTAACCTGGGAAAGGGCCCTCCGCGTCATACTCGAAGACGCCGGTTCCGGCAAGAAAGCGGCGATAGGAGACCATGCCCTTTCGTACGAAGTGGAGGGGGGCGTCCTCACGATCTCCACTGGCGATGACCTTCGCAATGCCAAGTGTGTGCCTGTGATTGCCGATGGCGACGACGATTCACAAGCCCATCGCGCCGTCCTCGAGCGTCTTGAGAGAATCGAGACGCCGGAGTTCTATGCGATGACGTTCGAAGACGTCCTCGATTACCTGCAGGCTGTGGGAGAGATCAACATCCACACCAGATGGGACGTACTGCGCACTGTTGGTATCGACAAGACCACGGAGGTGAATCTGGCAGACATGGAAGCCACGATCGGCAAGTTCCTCCGCATCATCCTCGAAGACCTTGGCCAAGGCAGTCCTCTGTGTTACATAATTGATGAGGGCGTTATCACTATCTCCACCAGCGAAGATCTTCAGGACGACTAGGGCCGGCGACGCTACCACGACTCGCCGAGTTCCTGCAGCTTCGCCTGAGCCTCCGGGTCGCCGGCGAGGGCCGATTTGCGCCACCAAATCAAGGCTTGTTCGTGGTCCTTTGCGACGCCCGTGCCCTTCTCATACGCCAGCCCCAGGTTCCACATCGCCACTGGATAGCCCTCTTCAGCCGACTGCCGAAACCAGCGCACTGCCTCCGCGTGGTCCTGTTCAACCCCACCGAAGCCCCGGTCGTAGTGCACGCCGACGTTGTTCATCGCGGCCACGTTCCCCATTTCGGCAGCCCGTCGAAACAGCCGAAGGGCTTCAGCGTCATCCCGAGAGAAGTGCAGGCCCTTGGCGAACATCACGCCCAACTGATTCATCGCGGCGGGGCACCTCTGCTCTACTCCCTTCTGGTACCAGGCGCCCGCCTGGGCGGCGTCCTGTGTTACGCCGTAGCCGTTCTGGTACATCCAGCCGACGTCAGCCATTGCCGGACCGTAGCTCTGCGCTGCCGCTCGCCGCAACCAGTCCAACGCCAGCTTGCTATCGCGCTTCACGTCAGCGCCGTGCTCTACTTCAACGCCGTGGAAGTGGCAAATGCCAAGTAAGTACTGCGCTTCAGGTACGCCTTCCAGCGCAGCTCGGCGCCACGCATCAGCGCGGCTTGGGCCTCGTTCCTTGACGAAAGCCTTTCGTTGAGACAGCAAATTGGCCCGGACGCACGCTTCGGCATCCGTTTGTGTCTCCCGCGCCGGCGCATCCTCCTCGTCGGCGCCTGCCGGTGTCTGGCTGGGGGTATCCGGCGAGAAGGGCTGCGCTTCTTCGCCTTCGTCGTCATCTGTCCCGTCGGGCACCTGCTGCTGGTCGTCGGCGCCTTGCTGTGTCTGGCTTGGTACATCCAACAGCACGAGCTGCGGGACGCCGCTGTTTGCGCCCTGTCCACTGGAAGCTTCATGCTGACCGCTGCTCCAGCCCATCATGCGATCGGGCGCCCCTGGCGAACCGGCCCCATTACCCAATGCTGTGATAATCATCGTGGCCGCAACAACCAGCGTCGCGGCGCTACCACAGATGCCCATAATCACCGGCATCTGACTAGGCTCTGGCACTATGCCTATTTGACCACAGACTGGGCATGCATCTTCCTGCCGTGCCAACGACACCGGGCTTTCCAAGTTCGCCCCACACCCTGCGCACGTGTAGGAGACCATCCGCTCGCCTGTCGACTCCTCGGACGAGTTGTCCGATCCGGACGAGGGTGTAGTGTCGGCCGGCGCTGACGAAGACGACCCCGCCGCCGGCGTAGAATCGGACGGAACAACGACCGCATGTCCACACTTCGGACACTTGCCCCTTAGGCCGACGCTCTCATCCGACACAGTCAGTTCGGCTCGGCAGCCTTCGCACGTCAGCTTGATCATGTTTCGATGGGCCCTTCTTCGCCTGCACCCGAGATCAATGACCACAGACTACTATTCTAGTCGGCGAAGACGTCCCCGCAAGAGTCTCGTGAGTTGGCCCGGCCGCGTATCGCTGGGCCATCGGAATTCGACGCCACTCTTTAGCGGGGCCGCTTAGCGCCCCCCGCGCGCTCCGGGCTATGAGGGCATTAAGCCCTTACTTCACATCCCCTTACGCTAGCTACAACTTGCACCAAACACCAAGTCACGCAGGGCATTACCGCGAATCTGCATGATCGCTATGATCGCCATAATCCGCGTTGTCTCAGGTACAACTGGTTGCCCCTCCCGAAAACTCCGTCCGCCATATCCTACCAGCACTTATGAACATTGTCATCTGATGCCTCCTGCGCTACTATGCCCAGCCATTTGCTGCCATTGGACATCTGATTGACCGTCCATTCCGGCTCAGATGGGGTTTTCGGCATGGACAATGATCACCTAGTCCTCCGTCCCGATCCTTTGCTCTTCAATCGCTTAGCGATCGGATGAGCTATGGAACCATACGCTGTCCGTAACTTGCTATTCGTCCGTCCGCGCCATATCCTCGGTCTACCCATGAGCGACAAGGCATTCGAGACGGACGCGGCGCCGCTGAGCCGTGGCCGTTCAATCATAAGAGGATTCACACATGAGCGACGTCGCCCTTTCGAAAGAAACGCTTGACCTGTTGGGCAGGTACGACACCCCGACGGTTTGCAACGTCATAGAGCTGTTCAATGTCCGTCCTCGCAGCAGCGGATACATGGACTCGCGCATTCGGCCTTGTTTCCCTGATCTCCCGCCCATGGTTGGGTATGCCGCCACCGCAACATTTCGATCCGCCGCTCCCGCCCGCGGGGATGCCTATTTGAGTTTGGAACAGCAGGTGGCCGCATTCTCCGAACTCCCCTCGCCTCCCATAGTCGTTTTCGAGGATCTCGATGATCCGTGCGCAGCCGCAACGTTCGGGGAAGTCATGTGCACCACATACAAGGCATTCGGGGCAGCCGGTCTGATCACCAGCGGGGCCGGGCGCGACCTGCAGCAGGTGCAGGCGCTGCAGTTTCCCGTTTTCACGAATGGCGTAATCTGTGCACACGGTTACTGCCACATTCCATCGATACAGGTCCCCGTGCAAGTGGGAGGCGTCACAGTCCATCCCGGCGACCTCCTGCACGGTGACTGCAACGGCGTAACGGCCATTCCGCTGGACATCGCCTCGGATGTCGCCGAGGCATGCGAGCCGTTCGTGCGTGCTGAGGCGGCGGTGCTGCAGTATCTACAGGCCGGCGACGTCACAGCCGATGGCCTGTCGCAAGCAGCCGCTCAGTGCCACCAAATGATCGACGCACTTCGAGACCAAGTCGCTTCGAAATCGCCGAAGACCCCGTAGGCCAAGCCAACCGTTCGACCAGCAGAGAAGGACAAGAACTTTGAACGATCAATTCGGAATTGCCTTGGCCCCCGAGATTAGCGTCGGCGGCATAACGGTCCAAACAGAGCAAACGCCGCCCCGTCTTCAAACGCTGAGCGACCTCGGCCTTGTGTGCGCCGCCGGCATCACCGGGCAGATCATCCACCGTGCGCGCTGGCCGGAGCGGGGCCTTTATGAAGCTCGCGCAACGCTTACGCCCCGTGGCGACTATCTGGTCATGTTTCCCGACGGCGGCCACTACGGCCGCAGCGACACCAAGGTCAACGACATGATGGCCTACCGCTCCAGCGACAAAGGCCGGACGTGGGAGGGCCCGACCATCGCCTTCGACATCGACTACGATCAGCATGGATTTGTTCCCCTGATCCCAAAGGGGACGGACTGCGTCTACGCCTTCGGCACCCAGCCCATCCCGGGGCAGTACGTCCGCGAGAACGGCCTCTACGAGAACACGCCCATCGGCTACCGCCATTCCGACGACGACGGTCGTACGTGGTCCGAAGTGCACCTCGTTCGGCCGACCAACGACCCGGACTTCAGAGGTATGTCGGTGATGCGCATGTGTGAAACCGACGCCGGCACGTGGATCATCGGCTCCCATGAATCCAACTGGTCGTGCGACCCGTTGATGACGCGGCAGTACTTGCTGCGGTCTGAAGACCGAGGCCAGACGTGGCAGTTGCTGCCCGGCGCCCGACATGGAGGCTGGTGCGCGGCCGATTCCAACCGCATGGATGAAGGGCGTCCCATCAACCTCGGCGACGGCCAAGTCTACTGCATGTTTCGCACGCCGGTCGGGCGACTGTGGCACGCGCGAAGCTGCGACGACGGAAAGACCTGGACCGACCCGCAGCCCACGCCGCTGGTCCACCCGGACGCGCCGCCCATGCTTTTCATGCTTTCCGACGGCAAGACGCTGGCCGCCTTCCACCATAACCGGTACAGCGCCGCGTCGGATTTCGACGACCTGGGCGACACGCTCGTGACGTTTCTGGACCGGGCCGAGGTGTGGGTCTCGCTCTCGCACGATCACGGCCACACGTGGGGCCCGCCGCGATTCGTCCTGGCCAACGCCCTCGTCCCCACGTTCGACAAGGCCTTTAGAAACTACCAGTGCTCGTACCTGGACATGTTCACCGATGAAGGCGAAATCCACCTCTTTGTGCCCCATCGTTGGGAACGGGTCCTGCACCTGAGGTTTTCAGAAGAACACCTGGCGATGCTGCCTACAAGAGAGGAACTCCTTCCCTCTTAGGATAGCACTCGGTCGAACCAGCGGGTGAAGGCGACGCCCCTGAGCGGCGCGCTGCGCACGCTGTTGCTTTGGCCGAACTGCAGAAGGTGACCGGATAGATCCCCGTAGTCTTAGGCCTGAGGAAGGAAGATTATCCATCGGCCGTCGGGGTCGCGATTTGCACGCACGGACCAGGGAATGAGTGTCAGGTCGACTGCCTGCGTGTCAATGCGGCCCGGCAGGTGAAGTTGGGTTATCCCGCCAAGCTCGTCCGGACACCGCTCCTCCGTGACCCGTTCGGGGACGTGTTTCGGCGTCATATCGACGCGGACCCTTTCCAAGGGGAAGTCGGCCTCTGTTTCCAGACAGAAAAGCAGCGGCCCTTTTGCGAAGACTGCCTGGCCGCGGTTGGCTTCTACCCGCTGGTCAGGCAGGATCATTCGAGGCGGCATTGGCAGGTTCAGCTCGACCTGGTCTCCCTTCTTCCAGAGCCTGTCGATCACCAGGTACTGGTCGTTGTCGACTGTGATTGTCTCCCGGCCGGGCCAGGCGGCAGTGGCGTCCGTGCACCATCGGGGGATTCGTAGGCGCAGCTTGAAGTGTGCGGGTTGGTCCGCGTCAAAGCTCACCTTGATGCGCCCGTCGTGGGGATATAGCGTCTTGATGCTGAGTTGCACGTCACGGCCATCGGAGAGAGTCTGCTTCACACGGGAGGACGTGTAAAGGTTGATGAACAATCCGCCCTCGTCGCACGAGAAGAGGCACTCCGGCAGGGCGCCCAGGAACCGCCAGAAGTTGGGCATGCAACACGAGGTCCCGTTCAGCTCGGGCAGCATGCAGCGGGTCGTGGCGGGAGTATGCCAGTGGTCAGTCCGGCTGTTCTGATCACCGACGACTCGCAGGGGGTTGTAGTAGAAACACCCAAGGCCATCAAGCGCCAAGGCGCCCAGCAAGTGGTTGTACAGGATGGTCTCTATGACATCGAAGCAGCGGCTGCTGCCCGTTACCGAGTGCATCCGCCATGAGAACATGATCATTGCCACGGAAGAACAGGTCTCGCCCATCGTCCTGTGCAGGTCATCCTGCGTGTGGGGCAAATCGAACGGCTCGGCCGAGAAATGTTCTCCGTGTGAACCCATGCCGCCGGTTATGTACATGCGGGTCTCAGCCAGTTCGGTCCACAGATTCTCCAGATGCTGCCCGAGGTCGGCGCGGCCGGTCTCGAGGTACAAATCGGCCATGCCCGCCAAGAGGTAACCGACCCGCACCGCATGCAGGCCTCCTCCGTCCTTGATGTCAGCGACCGTCGGACCCACCTTGCACAGATCCAGGGCAAGCGTGATGGCGAAGTCCAGGTACTCCACCTGGCCCGTCTGGCGGCACAGTCTCAGGAAGCCGATTTCATACTCCGAGTGCTCCATCAGAGCGCTCGTAGTGAAGTACGGATGCCCTGCCTCGTACTCGCCGATCAGGTAGTCCACCCAGCGTTTGGCGGCCCCAGGAGGTCGCCCCTTCCGGTCGCGCGGTGGTGGGCAACGGCCGCCTCGCAGAAGTGAGCGGCCATGTAGAGCTCATGCCGTATGCTCGGATCGAATCTCGCGTAGGGCGGGACCTGAGTGTTTATGTAGCCGTCCGGCTGCTGGTACTTCAGTATCAGCGACGAAATCAGGTCTATGGCGCTGCCGACCTGGCGGTCTTTCGTGCGCGCATAGACATAGCAGGCGCCTTCCAGCCATTTGTAGAGATCAGAATCCGCCGCGAGACGATCCGCTTCAGGTGGCATGGGCCGGCCAGCGGCAGCGGCTTCGAGACCCCTGGGGATCGGGCTGTCCAGGGCCGCCATGACACTGCTGAGATTCTGCTCCACCCAGCGTCCCAGATATCCGGCAATCTCGATGTCCGAGAAGGGGACAGGACGGCATTGTGCGTGTTCTTCCGGCCAATCCGAGGCAAAGCGGTCGTTGCTGGTCATTGTTCAGTATTCAGGCTCGTCTGAGCGGATCCCAAACAGTATGTGCAGGACCACCCAGCTTCACAAGAGCCGAGACCGCTGTGCTTGTCTTCCGGGCATGCCGCCGAACGCGGCGCGGCGAACGCCATCGGCATCCAGCACAGCCATCCCCGGGCAGCGCTCGCCTATGCCCAGCACAGCCCGGACATTGCCGTCGGCGTCAAGCGCACAGAACGCCTCGACCGCGACGACATCTGGGATCTCTTGCGCCGGCTCTGGCGTCGCAGCGTCTGACAAGACCCCCGCGACCTCCGGTTATGAGCCCTCGGTCGCCGGTTCGTAGCGGGTGAAAATCGGGTCCAGAATTCGGACAGGCGATCGCCTTAAATGCATATGGCACCTGGAGTTATCTCCGGGTCCCAATAGCGGGGGCATAATAGGGGGAGCTGGAGAGGAAACGCGTGTCGGATTTGTCGGGGTCCTGATGTGGCAAATCGGCGCAGCTCTTGCCGCAAACAAATGTTACGCCGTGTCGGTCGGCAAGACCCCGACATTCCCATTCCGCCCGTCCTGAGTTCACCTCCGCCGCCAACTAGTCACCTGGTTTCACTGATCGCCTGGATGGAGTTTCCGGGGAGGAGACCTGTTGTCCAAGTCATGCACTCCGGCAAAGATCATGAGATGCGTTCAGTGTTACTGAGTCACAGCTCTACAGACGGAGCCTTCGCCCAAGGACGGCCTGCTCGACTTGCTCGAGCCGACGTGAGCATTCGGATATTACAGCAGGCCCCGATATCACGACGCTCTTGGCAAGGTCACGCCCGACGACGTATACTTCGGCCGACGGGAGAAGATATTGGCCCGTCGTGCCGCGCATGTTCGCGGACGATCCCTGCTATGGCGGGCATAATATGGACACGAGGACATTACGATGAGCGAACTGACACTCAACAGAGCCGACTACCGGGACAGGGCCTACGCCTGCTGGATGGGCAAGAACATCGGCGGCACGCTCGGCGGGCCGTGGGAGGATAAGCAGCACACCCATGCTCTGACGTTCTACGACCCCGTCCCCGATGAGGCCGCCCCCAATGACGACCTCGACCTGCAACTGGTCTGGCTGAAGATGCTCGAGGACTGCGGGACCGACCCGTCGGTTCGGACCTTCGCCGAATACTGGAGCCGTTACGCCGAGCGCTATCCGTGGAACGAGTACGGGTTCTTCATGCGGAACTTCGACCGCGGGTTGCGGCCGCCGGTGGCCGGGTGCTTCGAGAACTACTACGTCGACGAGATGGGCTCGCCCATTCGCTCCGAAATCTGGGCCTACCTGCATCCGGGCGACCCGCAGGCTGCGGCGCGAATGGCGTGGAAGGACTCGGCCCTCGACCACGCCGGCGGGGAAGGCATGCATGGCGAGATGTTCTGGGCGGCCGTCGAGGCGGCGGCGTTCGTGGAAAGCGATCCGATGACGCTGATCCGGATCGGCCTGAACATGATCCCGCTGAGCAGCCACATCGCCCGCTCGATCCGCGAGGCCGTGTGGTCTCACCAGGCGGGCAAGAACTGGGGCGAAGCACGCGAACGCATCGCAACTCGCTTCGGCCACATCCAATCCTGCAATGCTGTGCCCAACCACGGGTTCACCATCATCGGATGGCTTTACGGCGAGGACTTCGGCGATCGTCTCTGCAAGGCCGTCAACTGTGGTTTCGATACCGACTGCACCGGCGCGACGCTCGGGGCGCTATTGGGCATTCTCGAAGGCACAGCCGGCATTCCGGCCAAGTGGACCGAGCCGGTTGGCGATGGCATTGTGCTGTGCAAATTCACCGGCGACTGCGACCCGCCGGCCACGATCGGCGAACTGACGGACCGGACGATCACGCTGGCGGAGCTGTCGGTGGCGGCCAAGGACGACATCGCCTTCGGCGACGCGCAGGAACTGCCCAACGACTTGCTCAGCCGCCTGTTCCGCAGCGACCTGGCCCGCGCCGCACGCCAACAGGATATCCACGCGGCCGTCGAAGTGCTCGGCGACCGGGAAGTCTGGCTGCACTACGGCGGCGAGCCAGTCAGCCGACCGGGCATCGCCAGGGATGTCGAAGTCTCCACGGTCCCCGGCCCCACGCCGCAGATTGACCTGCAGGTACCGGACGGCTGGAGTTGCGAGCGGCTGGGCCCGGCGCGGTTCCGAATTATGTGCCCGATGGCCGTGCCCGATCGAAACGTGATGTCCGTCGTCGTCGATGGCGACACGGTCGATTTCGTAATCCTCGGCCCGGCTGAGGCCAAAGGGTTCGCCGCCGGCGACAACGTGGCGAGCTGCCCCAAGTGCTGGGCCCGCGTGGAAGCCTGCATGTGCGAGAAGTAGTGCGCCCTGCCGAACCTGGGCCCCGGCTATGTTCTTTTCGCCAGGACAGTCCGCTCGTAGGCGCGGACGTTGTCCAGCCATGCCATGCCGACCGGCACACCATGCTTGAGGCAGTAGTAATCCCACACGGCCGGCCACGGGAGTGCCTTGACCTCCTCGAGCAACGCCAAGCGGCCGGTGAGGTCGCCGTCGGCTTCGAGCTTGACAAGCGTGTTAGTCGGCTCGAGCAGCGCCAGCAGCAGCGCCTTGATGATGCTTCGCGCACCGATCACCCACGCGGCCACGCGGTTGATGCTCGCATCGAAGAAGTCCATCCCGATATGAACGCGCCCAAGATACCCCCCTCGAACGATCTCCTCGGCGATGGCGCGGGTCTCGTCAGAGAGGACCACAACGTGGTCGCTGTCCCATCGTACGGGACGGCTGACGTGCAGGAGGATTTCGTCCAGCCAGCACATCACTGCGGAGATCTTGTCCGAGATTGTCTCGGTCGGGTGGAAGTGGCCGGAGTCGAGGCAAAGAAGCTTGCCGTTGGCGATGGCGTAGCCCAGGTAGAACTCGTGCGAGCCGACGACGTAGCTCTCAGATCCGAGGCCGAACAGCTTGCTCTCCACGGCGTCCAGATTGTGCTTCGGATCGATGTGCTCGGCGAAGATCGTGTCTAGTGATGACCTCAGCCGCTCGCGAGGTGCCTTTCTGTCCGCGGGGGTGTCCTTCCAGCCGTCAGGAATCCATACGTTGGTCACGCAGGGGCTGTTGAGCGCCTGACCGATGACAGCGCCGATGCGGCGGCAGGCGATGCCGTGTTCGATCCAGAATTGCCGGATACCGTCGTCGCGATGAGAGAGCGTGAATCCGTCAGCTGCCTTTGGGTGCGAGAAGAAGGTCGGATTGAAGTCCATACCCACTCCGGCGGCTTTGGCCCAGTCGATCCATCGCGCGAAGTGATCGGCTGACAGCTCGTTTCGTTCGACCCGCCGGTCGTTCGTCTCGGCATAGATCGCGTGCAGGCTCAGCCTGTGTTTTCCGGGGATCAGCTCCAGGGCTACGTCCAGGTCGCCGCGAAGTTCATCGGCGTTGCGCGGCTTGCCGGGATAGTTGCCGGTCGCGGCCAGGCCACCGTCGAGTTGGCCGCCGTCCGTCTCGAAGCCGCCAACGTCGTCGCCCTGCCAGCAATGGATGGAGATGGGGATCGTCGCCAGCGTCTCAACAGCCCGGTCGGTCTCAACGCCGAGCCCGGCGTATCGCTCCCTGGCAAGCGTGTAGGCTTTCTCAACATTTGATGTGTCGGTCATTTGTTCCACCTGGCAGCTAGCAAGGATTCGGTGTAATCTTTCCGTTGAACGCAGCAGGAATAGTATACGGTTCATGGCTCCAGCGGAATGGGCGATCATATCCAGATTGACGAACCAGCGAATTAAGGAGACGGCCACGATGAACACGAACTGGCTTGATGAGTTTCGCAACCCCTCTAGCGCGTATCGCGGCAAACCGTTTTGGGCGTGGAACGGCGAATTGGCGCCCGACGAGCTTCGTCGACAGATTCGCGTGATGCACTCCATGGGGCTTGGCGGGTTCTTCATGCATTCGCGTGTGGGGCTCGCGACGCCCTACCTGTCCGATCGCTGGTTCGAGTGCATCGACGCCTGCATCGACGAGGCCGACACATGCAACATGGAGGCCTGGATGTACGACGAGGACCGCTGGCCCAGCGGCGCCGGCGGCGGGCTGGTTACCTGCGAGGAGCGATTCCGCAAGCGCGACCTCACACTCACCGTAGCCGACAGCATCGCCAAGCTGAAGTGGTCCAAGAAAGTACTCGCCGCCTTCACGGCCACTGTCGACGGCTACGTCGCCTGCGGCGTGCGGCGCATCGCGCGCGGTAAGCGACCGAAGCTCGCCAAGGGCGAATCGCTCCTGATCTTCACGGTCGAGCTGTCGACCCCCAGCGATTGGTATAACGGCCAGACCTATCTGGATGTGCTCAACCCCGAAGCCGTCGAGCGGTTCATGGAAGTCACGCACGAGGCCTACCGTAAGCGCTGCGGCGACGCCTTCGGCAAGACCGTGCCAGGAATGTTCACCGATGAGCCCAACTATGGCCCGCAGTTCTTCGACCCCGCGCGCCCGGGCGCCCAGGGCTCGTCCCCGTGGACCGGCCGCCTGCCGCGCGTCTTCCGCGAGCGTTACGGGTATGATCTGCTGCCTCGCCTGCCGGAGCTGTTCTTCGACGTCGACGGCTGCGAGGTCACACCCGCCCGGCGCGACTACCACGACTGCCTCACGCACTTGTTCGTCGAGGCGTTCTCCAAGCCCATCGGCCAGTGGTGCCAGGACAACGGGCTGCTCCACACCGGCCACGTGCTGTGCGAACAGCCTTTGGGCGCCCAGGCCAATGTGGTCGGCAGCGCCATGCGGTTCTACGAGTACATGCAGGCCCCGGGCATGGACCTGCTGATGCAGATCTCTCGCGAGATCGACACGGCCAAGCAGGTCTCCAGCGTCGCCCGCCAGTTCGGCCGCACCTGGCGCCTAACCGAAACCTACGGCTGCACGGGGTGGGACTTCAACTTCGCCGGACACAAAGCCTTGGGCGACTGGCAGGCGGCCATGGGCATCAACCTGCGTTGCCAGCACCTGTCCTGGTACACCATGGAAGGCCAGGCCAAGCGCGACTACCCCGCCAGCATTTCGTATCAGTCGCCGTGGTGGCGAGACTACCGCACAGTGGAGGACTACTTCGCCCGTATTCACGTAGCGATGACGCGCGGCGTCGAGGTCCGCGACCTGCTAGTCATCCATCCCATCGAGAGCGTCTGGCTGACCTGCAAGCGATACCCGAGCGGGTACGCCGATCCCATCGACGTCGCCTTCACGGAGCTGCGCGACACGCTGCTGACGGCCAACATCGACTTCGACTACGGCGACGAGGACATTCTCGCCCGCCACGGCAAGGTCCGCCGCGGCGACAGGCCGACGCTGCGCGTGGCCAAGGCCGAGTACACCACCGTGGTCGTGCCGCCGATGAGGACGATCCGACAGTCCACGCTGGCGCTGCT
>Ga0114919_10000331_pt1 | contig 35802 bp, 33 predicted proteins | sample BlataG_FD_88682 | JGI IMG/M metagenome (GOLD analysis project Ga0114919, IMG submission 88682) | Deep subsurface microbial communities from Black Sea to uncover new lineages of life (NeLLi) - Black_00105 metaG | ecosystem: Environmental > Aquatic > Marine > Oceanic > Sediment | place: Atlantic... | reverse complement strand
TTGTTCAGGTTGTTCAGGTTGTTCAGGTTGTTCAGGTTGTTCAGGTTGTTCAGGTTGTTCAGGTTGTTCAGATTGTTCAGGTTGTTCAGATTGTTCAGGTTGTTCAGATTGTTCAGATTGTTCAGATTGTTCAGATTGTTCAGATTGTTCAGATTGTTCAGATTGTTCAGGTTGCTCGGATTCGGTTAGTGATGGTTCTGATAGAGATATATTCACTTTATTTTCAACTAATGACTCTTGTGCTTTTTCAAAGTTATCGGATATTTCATCATCATTAGAGATATATTTTAGTGTAATAGGTAGTACTATATCTTTAATATTTATCTCCTCGTCTTCTACTACAAATTCATCAAATACTATCGATGTTATTCCATTATCATCAATCGAGCTATGACCATACGCATATCCTTGTTTTTCATTTTGTGTGAACGAAAAAGTCACAATATCTAAGAAAACAATATTATGATCGGTGTTATTCCCAAAGGGAAAAAGAACCGCCGGGATATTATCAATACAGCTTAAAGTAACATTTATTTCTGTACAACTATCTATCTTGCTTTCGTCGCCCTGATGGTAATTTTTCCTATCATAGAAAAAAGGTAAATTGTTAATAGGAGATACAGAAACTTCGCTGTATTGTGTCTGCGAATCTTTACTGTCTTCTGGGCTAGGTGGATCGGAAAAATTTGCAATTTTTGATTCGGATTCTCGTGTGGAGTTTCTAATTAAACTCATAATCTCTTCCTCTTCAGTAATATCAGAAATTTCAGTCGATTTATTATCATCTGAATTCACTTGTGTAGCAAACACTTCCGAGTTACCTAGCTCCTGTTTCAGATATGTTTCTATATTATCTAAACGAGTAGAAATTAATCTTATTATATTCTTATTAGTCTTCTCTTTTTCATCGATATAACTATTGATAGACTCAATATCAGCTTGTAATTTCTTAAATTCATCATGGGTAATGGAAATCTTTCCGTGTTCAGATATTTTTATCACTGATGCATTATCATTGGATGTATCTGAAGAATCAGTCGAGTAAGCAATTTTATCACTACTGTTGTAGTATTTAGTTTTAAAATTATCAACTGGTTTAGACCATCGAGCACTAGATCGGTTACAACTGTTACTTGACCAATAAACATTTCTTTCCCCCCGGGTATCTACCTTTCCTTTATCATTTCTTTTATCCGATCTATAATATTCAGGTTTTCTTTTGTCGGGGAATTTCTTATCAGGTGATAGTTTTCTTCTAGACTGTCGGTTCCTTGATCTATTTAGACTAGATCGGTTTCTATCACCATATTGTTTGTACCTAGAATTTGTCCGGTTAGTTGATTTTTGATAATTACGGTTCATCGAGATATCGTCTTCTTCTCTATCTGAGTATTCATATGTATTTAGACGATCATACCTGATAGATTCATGAAAACTATCGGATGAAGACTCGTTGGAGTTTGATTTTACTTCAATTAAACTGACTCTATTTGCAATTTCATCGGAAGAGTCTGACGAATCATAATTCTTTGCTGGACGCCTCCAGCGACACTCAAAATTCTTCTTTTTTCTGTCAAAGGTGGTTAATGAACCAAACATTTTTAATTGTTAAATAATGGTTTAAAAGGATTATCCCAATAATCCATATTAATTAAAAATATATATTACATAATAACTACAGGTAAATCATAATATTATGATCTTAGTAGTGTTAAATAAAAATATTTCTTAATTTAAACAAATATTCCAAAAATGAAAATTTAGCCAAAAATAATACTATATTATATTATAGAACTATACCGTATATTTTCATCAAAACCGTGTCTAAGGTAAGTAGTTTATAAAAATAAAGAAAGATAAAAATCTGATTTTAACTTTTTATCTTTTAAAAGTAGGTTAAACCTACTCTAATGGGAATTAAAGGTCTAAATGCTTTTTTGAGAAAAGAATGTCCTGATGCTTTTATTGAATTACCAAACACATATTTTAAGGGGAAAAGAATTGCTATAGACTCAGATAATGTATTGCGCCGGTTTATGTCTAGATCTCACAAGGAAATTGTTGATAAGACTGATGTAGCTGCGATGGAACCAGATAGAGATGAGATTATCAAGAAATGGATATACCATGTCAAGAATTTCGTAATGGAATTGTTACAAATGGGAACAACTCCTATTTTCGTTTTTGATGGAAAGTATATCGACGAAAAATCTGAGACGCAGGAAAAAAGAAGGGCTGAAAAACAAAAACGTATAGATGAAGCAGAGACTATGAAGATGAAAATAATGGAGATTGATGAGTTGGAAAGAACTCCCGATATGATAACTGAACTAAGGAAGAAAATGCACCATTTGGGATTTTTAAGTTCAGACGAAAAAGAGATCATGATCGGAATTTTATCTGCAATTGGTATACCTGTTCTTAAGGCCACAGGAGAGGGGGAACAGTTGTGTGCTATGTTGTGTATTGAGGGGAAGGTAGACGCTGTTTATTCTAGAGATACTGATTTAGTCGCTTTCGGATGCCCTCTTACAATCAGCGAACCGGCTGGGTTTATTTATAATCCCAAAACTCGTCGAGTGGAGGAAAGCTTGAAGTGCACATTATTTAAACCGATTTTATCAAGTCTAAATATATCTTACGATACTTTTAGAGATCTATGTATCATGTCTGGTTGTGATTTCAATAACAATATGCCTCATTTTGGTATTGGTAAGTCTTTTAACATATTGAAAGATTGTGGATCGATTGACCATTTGCCTTCTAAATATCATGTCAGGTCTAAGTGTAAGAGAGATGATCATGCAGTATGTAAATCGATTTACGAAACTTATACCGATCAAACTAAATGTTTAAATCATTTGAGATGCAGGGAGATCATGGGTCATCGTGCTTCCCATGATATCTGCCAGGATAAAATAGTACTTAATATCAATACGAATTTAGAAGATGCTCGAGATCGGTTGGAGATGTATGGAGCAGAGGATTGGTTGAAAGATATTACATCACTGTATAATAACTTGCCGACACCTTCTAGTTATTTTATTCCTAAGCCACCAACATTAAGCCGATCTACCTTAAAATTAAATATAGTTAATAAGAGAACTGTATCAAAACCAACATTAGCGATTGTTGATAATAAAATTCAACATCATCTTACCGACATCGAAGTTATTTCTCAAACTCAGCAGCGATCCTCCCCTAAAAGAATCTCTGCCAAAAGAATAAATGATCTGAGTAAAGGTCAACATAATCGTTTGTTTGAAAGATATCCTTATTTAAAGACTAAAAAGGAATCACTCCAAGTAGGGTCTCAACCTATTATAATACCTGTAACCAATCAATCAAATTGAAATAAATTCCATTCTTGATTCTCTCGAGGTCTTGGATTTTATATAACATTCTGTTATATAAAATATGTAATTTAGATAGCTGTTTCAGTCAAATGTATGTCGTGACACTCACGACACATAGCCTTGTATAGATCCCTCCCACCCACAATCTTAGGATCGGTATTAGTCGATAATCTTCCAGTAAACGGAGCGGGTCGAATCTTTCTTTCGTTTTCACGACAGATATCACAAACTGCCTTCAGTTTCTTTACACGATCTGCACAAGGTATCAAATCAAGTACTTGACCAAATTTACGTCGGTAAGCATCACCATCCAGCGACGCAACAATAACATGCTTTCCATATCCCATTACCCATGTAAGAACACTTTCATACAGATCAGGGAAGAATTGTCCCTCATCGATAGCGATGTATTGATAATCTAATACATCAATGTCTCTAAGTTCCTTCACCTTCATTGAATTAATTTTATCAGATAGATATTTGTATTGACTATTATGCGTAGTGACAACATCATCTTGTTTTTCGGTAGTTCTAACATCATCAGCATGGTTGATATACAAAGTATCAAATCCAATATCGGCCATCCGTGCCAGTTTCAGAATTGCAGTCGTTGATTTTCCTGAATACATAGGCCCCAGATAGAGTTCAAGACTTCCCGTGCTGAATATTTCCTCAAACTCACTATCTTCATAGGTATTATTCACTGAATCTTCACGATCACTAAAATCGTCTGAATCTTCCAAAGCGGGTAAATCATCATAATTACTAGACGATTCATCATAGACTGGTGTATTTTTTACAGTCTCTTGGTATTCGGTGGATCCATTATCACTTAAATCATCTGAATCTTCCAAAGCAGGTAAATCATAATTAGATGATTCATTAGTTGTGTCATTATAGACTGGATCAGGTTTTATAGTTCCTTGACAGTCATTACGATTTTGAGTCTCATTATCCGGATCTTCATATTCCAGACTTACCGATTCTCCTGAAAAAACTTCAGAAGATTCAGCATGATTTTCAGATGGAGGAGTAGATTTAGAAGGAACAGTACCGTTCTGAGGAACGACATATTCCTCATCGCTAGTCTCATAAGATTCTGACTTAGACGAGTTCTCGGGAGTTAGAATGCGTCTTCTCTTAAATGGAATATATTCCTCTTCACTAGAAGTAGAGCTTTTGGATAAACCATGACCGGAATCGGGATTATCTATCTCGATATTATCGATCATACCTTTCTCGATATCCCATCCTGATTCCTGGTTATTTAATGGGTTAAATGTCCATTTCGGATCAAAAACTGTGTTCTCAAAGGGATGTTCAAACATACTAGTTTCTTGATCGAATGTGTTAAATGTTCCATCAAAGTTTCCAGATATGTTACTTTGTTCCTTGAAATCGAACTCTGTGTCAAAATTATAATCTCCAAAACGATCTTCAGAAAATGTAGTTGATCCTTTGATCACTTCGTCCCAATCGATGGTTTTCACATCTTCTGGTTTATCTTGGACAATAGTTGGATTGGATTCAGAAGAGTTGGTTGAAGATAGATTTTGATATGGTAAATCATCAGATGAGCTCCAATCATCGCTCCAACTCTTAGTTTTTTCCATAGTTTTATTAGAAAAGTCATCTTCTAAGACTTGGTAATTTTCACTAGGTATATCTTTAGCCATTGATGAAATTTCAAGTTTTGTTTCTGTGGTTTCAATATCCATGGTTACAATTTCGGAAATATTTTGTTTATTTTCGAAATCAGAATTTGTATCAGTATCAGTATTATCTGAATAATTTGATTTAAATGACACTTCTGAAGAATCTAACGAATTACTACCTGGAATAGATTCCAACTGAGTATGTGTCGGCGAGTCATGGGCCTGGCTAGTATGGTCAGGTGTAGATCGTTGTGTTAAATTATTAGATACCGTTTGATCAATATTATTAATCTGGCGTTTTGATATATAATTATCCTTTGATTTATCTTTTTTGAACCAACTTATCAGGCCATCCATCTCGATTTGATTAGAAGTTAAAATGTTTCTATTTAGATCAAACTTCGTCTATCTGAAATGTCAAGATGTGCTATTAAGATAAGAGAAACTTTAATGTTACGTAGAATTGATCCTGTAGATATGCTTAGAAAATATCTAGCAGGAGATTTTTCAACGATGAAAATTCCTAAAGATAAAGTAATATTATCTTCGAATTTTATTAATTTAAACCAAAGGATTGGCCGTGATCATAATTCCAAGATATACCGATTCAACGACAAGACAAATCACGGCCAAACAATAGTCACTACGGGTCATGACCAATATCAATATGTTAATAATAAGATGGAATCTAAAAATACTGTAAAGCCAAAAACTTGGTGTCTCTGGTCAAGACGAGAAATAAAAGGTGAGCCTATCAGAATACCTATTGCAATGGAAAAGAATATGAATACTAATAAGGTGATCTTTTATGGAGAAGATACTTATGCTAATTTCGGATGTGCATTGGCTGGGTTAAAGCGGATATATACCTGTCATCGAAATTATAAAGATCCTTTATATATGGATGCAGAACAATTATTGCACTGTATGTATCATAGGATGCATCCGGATAAAGCTGGAACCAGAATTGTAGAGGCTAAGGATTGGAGATTATTGGATATCAATGGAGGACCCTTGACTGAAGAAGAATATGATTCAGAAAATTATGGTTATGTTCAGGTCCCTAATGTGGCCGTACTCCCGATCAAACGGCAATACATCAAATTAACTCTTCCCGGAAAGAAATAAACATAATAATTTATTTTGATCAAACAAAATAAATTATGAACAAGAATCGTTGTCAGGCTATAACTCAAAAGGGAACTAGATGTACTAAGAGCGCGGTTGAAAACGGTTGTTGTTATATTCCCGCTCATAAGAAACAATTACTTACAGATGGTCAATATTATTCCTTATAGTCAAGTAGAAGGTGATATTAATTTGGCAGCCATCGTGATATATCCAATTTGGGGTTCTTCCTGTAGTCAGCTATTGCTGGATGAGATAATCAAGCACTTCAGTCGCTTCGATGATAAGAAGATTGGGTTAGATATTACTCCTCGGTATAATGCTAAGTATAACAATTTAATTTACTGGGCCAATGGGTCGGGGGATCATAAGAAAGTACTATCTGATAAGTATTTCACCTCCCCAGAAAAGATATTCTATAAAGGACACGAGCTCTATCCAAACGTTAAATAAGTTTTTAGATAAAAATCGGTATGTGATATTCCGTTACCTATTTATGAGCAAGTCTCTGATGTTGATGGAATATTAAATACACCCCAGATAGATGAAGCATTGAAAATACTGGGAAACAGTGGTATCAACTACACTCACGACTGGGTTGAGAATTAAAATATATGACCACCCCCGAACTGCCGTCAATTTTATGATATAATATCATAAAAGTGTTATAATTAAAGCTTACGGACAATTTGTAACGAATAGATCAATATTCTCAAGTGCTGTCTCGATCAAAGTAGCTCCTAAAATATAATCTGTACGGGTAATACGGAACTGATTATAACCAGCTTGACTAAATTCGCATCCTTGATATTGTGGATCTGTATCAATAATATTATTAATAGCTGAAATAAGACCTAAGTTAGTTACTAATCCTGCGGCATAACCAGTTTGCTGCATGGGGCCGCCAATAAAACGCGTGTGAAATTCTGGATCAAGGGCGATAGGAATATTTGTCAGATCGACAAATCGTTGCGCAGAATGATATACAGACCATGCATATTTTGAAAAATTCTCGGTAACACATACAACTTGTCTAGCACCGATACGACTTAACACGACTAAACCTTCTACGGCCGATTCAGAATTAAACGTATTTATATCAGGACATCCATTCTCGTCAAAACGAACGTAATATCCATTTATAATTCCCAGCAACTCACCATAAGTAGCCCAGCCTTCAAACAAAGGACCAGCTCCCGGTCCAGTGTAAGTGTAAGTTTCTATTTGGCCTTCCGTTAGAAATCCGAAATTTTGATTCACGTTCGATAACCATGAAATCTCACTAGGGTTTCCTCTTAAGACATCCATAAGATTAGGAACACTGTCAAAACCGTGACCCAATACTAACTCGTGAAGAATCAATCCGATATTATTTGTGACGCCAGTAACATCTTTAGGTGTCAATGTACTGATAGAAGTTGATGATATAACAGATTGAGTCGGGAAATCAATACTTGAACCCCCTGTAGCTACTCCTCCAACCTTACCCCAAAATCGGAAATAAAGTGTCTGAGTTGAGGTCTTATCAAATGTGTAACATTGTTCCCCATTAGTATCAACAAATGTAGATTTGTAATAATCGGTCAAGAAAGGATCGTCAAGTAGATCGTCATCAAGGGCTCTATCTAAAATCAGACCACCGAGTTTTTGTGCTACCCAATCACTTATCCACCTAAAATAAGTTCCTTGTTTGGTTCCAGACTGAAAGTCAGCAAAATTCAAAATTTCATTATCACGGAAATTATTTAAAAATTCTTCTCTCTTTCCGTTTTCGACATCCTCAGGTGCAGTATATTGATAATATTCCTGATTTGGTCGAGCCGAATTTTGGTCCGATAAATTTGTTGCTTCAAAATTACCTTCTGTAATAGCATAATGTTGTCGATAAACGTATTGAAAGTTAAAATAATTATAGATTAGATCATCTCCGTTCCATTCATCGTCTTTCTTGGTTCCATCTGCATTATATCCGTAATGACGTCCTAGGATTTGAATATCCGACATATTATTAGCGGATCTTTCCAATGCGGAATTAATGGCCTCTAAGTAGGTAACTTCGTGACCACTTTGATTAACTCGACATACCCCGGCATCTTCAGGAGTAGCAAAATCGAAATCAACATAATATTGTTTGACATACTCATTACCGACATATTCCTTCAGATCATATAATATCTGATTAACAGCAAATCCACTCTGAAAAATTAAATCGCCGAGAGAAGCATCGACCCCCACAGTTTTAACTTCAGTGTTATAGTTACTTAAGATTTCTTCTACACTCGTGTATGGAATTGTACCTGTTTCTGGAGGACCACATATTCCGCGATTCAAATCTACTTTAAATAACAAATTGAATTGATCGCCATCATGCAAATCCTGTACCATCTGAAGATTTATTTCATTCCATGTATCCATTTCTTGAATAGCAGATTGATATTCCTCGAATAATTCAACTAATTCTTCAGGGGTTGTTCCTAATGGTCCAGCTTGGTTGTTAGCATATTCCTGATTTAAATCCGATCGATAAGGCATCGGAACTGACACGTCATGGGTTTCATCATAAGAAGTTACAAAGTAAACAGCCAAATTATAATCTGGATTTAGCGGATTGATAGGATTCTCTTCTCTGTGCACAGATTTAACCTCTGGAAGTTTAGCTCTCCAGGATCCAGCGTAAAAATCATCTTGAGATTCTTCTCTTGTGACGACAAGTGATTCCTTCAAATTTCTCCATAACGGTCTCAGGACGGTCTCCCATATGTTTCTGCATTCACATAATATTTCCTCCGCATGTTCAGGAGTAGCAGCTAATTCTTCAATAAATGTATTGACTGAAAAATAACCGAATGGATCTGCGTTTTCCTGATTAGTTATAATCCACGGAACACCAACTGGAGCAAATACTTGCAAATCATCCCACGGTTGATCTAACGAATCCAATTGTGAATAAGTCATTACTATTCCTGGATTATTGAAATTTTCGAGTTCAAAACCTTCCGGACGTGGATAACCATCCGGATCCACACCATCATATGTATACAAGGATGAATTTGGTGCATCTACAAAGAAACGTACTCTATAGTAATTACCATGACTTTGTTTCTCGAATTTGGTTGATTCCTTGATAACTGTCGATAAATAAATTAACGCCTTGGGTATCATTTCAGCATTTTTATCGTCTAGACCCCAGAACTCGGGAGGAATGAAACCTAAGAATCCCCAATTCCATGTAAACCAATTATTTTGCAGAAATCCATAAAAGGATGAATCTCCATTAGTATTACGATTATAAAATTTATGCACAACCGTGAAATATAATCCAGTAAAATCAGGTTCAAAGAAATATAAATCATTGGCATATGAATTGGCTAGAGTTTTGAAGAAAGAAATACCAACTTTTAATCCTAGTATTTGAGGTTCATCGGCCGGAACGTCATTATCTAATAATAAATTAAACATTTCTATCATGGCCTCAAAGTATCTGTTAAGTCCCGGTTCCAAAAACTGCGTATTTTTAATATCAGTAGATAATGCACTATATTTACCACCGGGGTATATTTCGTAGCAAATCAATGCTGAAAGCGATAACAAATTTTGCACCAAATCATTGGGTGTTTGTTGTTTAGCATTAACAGTTTTGCGAGCAAGAGCTCCCGATACAGGAATAGGTTGAAACCCAGTCCAATCGAAATCCGGGATTGTTACCAATACTATAGAATTTTCACCGAAATAACCATTTATCAATCTCTCCATAGATGCTAATAACAGATCTGCATTCAGATCATCCATTGTAGCTGATGTAGTTTCTTGGCCTAGTATAGTTGAAGGAGTTTTAATGGCACAAGCACATACAGCCTCGGCATTAACATTAGTAGCATCAACATTTTCAGCATTGACATTGGTAGCATCAACATTTTCAGCATTGACATTGGTAGCATCAACATTTTCAGCATTGACATTAGTAGCATTGACATTAGTAGCATTGACATTAGTAGCATTGACATCAGTGGCATCAACTTTATCTGCTTCTAAACATTTAACCTTTAATTTTTCTACAACCTCGAGACGTTTAACTTTTAGTTCGTTAACTTCAACTTTATTAGCTTTGATCTTGCAAGCTTTAATCTTTCGAGCTTTAATCTTACGAGCGCATACTAACTCGTTTTCGCATGAACCAGAGCACTTTCGATTGCACTTGCGACACATATTTTAATTAGTTTTAATTTTTGGAATTATTACCGTCCTTTTGACAAAATATCCCAAAAAGTTAAATATGATAAAAAGTTAAATATGATAAAAATTTTCATAATATTATATTCCGAAATATAATCTTATATTATTGAATAATCATGTTTGAAGGTAATGACCTTAATAAGTTTTTATTTTTATTCATTGAAAATGCATATTACCGATCAAAAAATTTTGTCTAAATATAATATAATCAAACAGTTAGGTAGAGGCGGATATGGTGATGTTTACCTAGCGGTCAGAAATTCTGATGGAAAACAGGTTGCTATTAAAAAAGTTGAAGTAAAACCGGAGGAAAGGGAAGACTTAGAAAAAGCCATCGATAAAGCATTAATAGAAATTAGATTATTGAAAAAGGTTTCCGCTGAACCAGCGTGTAATTTATATATTTCCTGTTATATTGAACATATAATTAACTGGAATGATGGAATAATTTATTTAGTAATGGAATACATAGATGGTCCTAACCTTAAGGACTATGTCGAACCGCTTTACGAAACCCAAGATAGTGAAACAATGTTACAGATTATCTATAAAACGTCCAAGGCAATGGCTCTAGCTCTTAAACATGTCCATAATAATGGTATTTTACATCGGGACATTAAACCAGAAAATATTGTTATAGAAACTTCCACTGGAATCCCTAAATTAGTTGATTTTGGTATAGCTTGTCAAGCTATGTCCAAAGATAACGCTTTGTGTTCTGGACCAGATAATGAAGAAGTGGACCAATGTTGTGTTGGAGGAGGAGGTACATTTAGTTATGTTGCACCTGAGAGAATATTGTACGATGTAAGATATCCCCAATCTGATGTTTGGTCATTGGGTGCTTCTATGTATAGTTTAATTACAAGGAAAATTATATGGGGTCATAGAGATCCTGCTACAACTACTCCCTCTATGATACGACAGGCCATACTATTAGAAGAGCCTGAAAAGTTGGGTTCAGGAATTGAATTATTGGACAATCTTGTCGATGGAATGACCAAAAAAGATATATTTGATCGAATCACTATCGATGGGATATTAAAAATGTTACAGTATTATTAAGTTATGATATATCAATTATCATAAATTAATCAGCAGTCTCTTTTAATCTTCTATGCGTTACAATTTGGGGGAGTTATAGCCGGAGATAAATCGAAATTGATATTTTCGTCGTTTATAGTTACTTTAATTTTACCATCCGGATCTACGTTGTGTTGCATGCACACGTTTGTATCCGATTTTAAACACCAGGTTTTAATATCCTTTTGATTTCTAACCCACTGACAATTGATAGCAGGAACAGTAGTGTTTGTCGGTGCATTGGATGTAGCTTTGGGTTCATATGGATTATAGATTAATACAAAATCATTCTGTCCAACGCCCGGTTTGTTGTTAACATCATAATTATAGTGACATAATATTTTTGTGGGATCTTTTTGCCATATAATAGCATCTTCTAATGTATTCGAACCATTAGTATATGTTCCATACCTCCATTCGTAACTTTTACAATCTGAAGATTGACCTTTTCCTAATGGTGGCGTTTGTAAGAAATTTCCGGAGGTTCCTACAGTTGTGCCTTCAACTATTTGACTTGTTGCATAATCTGTTGTACCGGTGGGTGTGAATGAAAAAGTTTCTGCTAAAATCTTATTATCCTGTTCCACTATTTTTTTCTTTTCTGTATCTACGTCTTTCCTTAATACAAAATATATTATAAGTGCAATTACTGTACCAATAATAGGTAATATTAGGAATATTACTATTAAAATAATTATAATAGTTGAGGTTTCCATTTTTAACAATAGATATTAATTTCTAATTTCTGAACACTTTGAAAAATAAAGAAGCTATGGATATATTTAAATATCTGGTAGAACATGGGACAGACATTATGTAAATTTTTAATTAATCAGAGACTTCATCCGAATCAATATCTTGTCCCATTAGCATTAACTTGGTCTCCCATCTATCCGCACAACTATCCGCTGTTGGGCTAGTCGACATCTCCCCAATGTCGAGCCTTTCGTGTTCACTATTCGTCTTATACACCATCTTAAGAGGTTTGGTATGAAATGGGTTAACCATTAAATTTTTGTGATTAACAAACACATCCAGTGACTGGGTGACATGAATTAGACTATCATTGTCCACTACTCCTCTCAGTTTTGTACATGTGGATTGTTCCACATTAGTATAATTGTGTTTAGGTGTTCTAAGGGATACATTTGAACCATACAACACATCGATCCCCGCTATAGTTCCACTGCTCAGATATACTCGAGTATCATCACAATTACGCACCATTACATGTTTAATTTTGTTTTTAAATAATACAGTATTACGATTGAGACCATCCAAACAATAGGACCTTTCCATCTTTCCATCAATAATGATGGATGTCCCACCTTTTGTATATAATTCGGACATATTCCCAAAGCTGGTCCCCTTATAATCATATAAATGCTTCTTAGTTTGACTTTTCTCCCCATGAAGAGTAAAAACCTGTTTTTGATTTCTACCCCTCTGAGTAACTATTTGTTCCGCAATTTGTTTGTCGCGGTCTTTATTAAAATTTCTTTCGTTCCAAAAAACTGGATCCATATACAAATATTGTAACTGTTGTAATAATACATTAAAAAATGTATTATTAGATCATTTGTATTTTTATTAATATTAACAATCGCATAAATAGATTTTATCCTTTTAAAAACTTTAAATGCTATATTGGATCTTTTTCATAATAATTTTGCTGGTAATTTTCATATTAATTCTGGGATACTATCTATATAATAACCCTACTGTTGCTTTGACTCCCTACAATATATTCGTTAGTATGATCACCTCTAACCAACCATACTATACCAAGAAAGAAAAGGATAAAATCTTTCCTACTGGGCTGGAATTAGAAGAAAATTGGCAAAATATTCGTGATGAAGCCGTCGGAGTGTTTGATTATATTCAAGGAAATGTAACTAAGAACTTTATAAAGAACACGGATGATTTTTGGAAAGGCTGGAACACCTTCCCGTTAAGAATGTTTGGACAAGATATCAAAGTCAACATGGATATGTGTCCGACGGTCTCCCGAATCCTGGATAAATGCCGAGATCAAGTTCCTACCGCCTTCTTCTCAGTAATGGAACCCTATAAACATCTGGATGCCCATTATGGACCATTTAAAGGTATTCTTAGATATCAGTTAGGATTAGTAATTCCTCCTCCAGAAAGTGGAGAGTGTTATATCAGTGTTGATGGAATAACCTATACTTGGAAGAACGGGGAAAGTACACTGTTCGATGAAACTTATCTCCACTTTGTTCACAATGATACTCCCTATCACAGGATTATCCTTTACTTAGATATTAAACGGCCTTTTAGAACATCAGCTATGACTTCTATTAATGATTTCCTGTTATGGTTAATGAAAATATCACCACACAATCAGAAAGTAGTTAAAAGCCATTCCACCCAATTATTAAATAAGCTAGCTTATAGTCAAGATACAGAAGATGAATATAATACTGATGTATCTGATGTATTTTCTAATTTTCATGGCGATAATAATTGGTTCTGAACTTGGAGCATATCTATGGCACCGCTTTGGAGCCCATACTGATTTTGTTCCCTTAGTCCACGATACTCATAAAATTCACCATAATGCCGATCTAGGACATGAAGCTCATGGAGATTTCTTTTGGGTGATACTGATATTGACGGCTTTAGGAGCGGGTCTGATTGTAGCATGGTATACAAATTATCTGTTCATTCAACCTATTTACGTTATGATTGCATATTTATTATTGGTGATGGTTTTTGTGTGGAACTGGTATATACATTCGGCCTATCATATTCCAAACCATTGGCTAAATCGTTTTTATTGGTTCCGAAAAGATAAGAAAATGCATCTTCAACACCATGTTAATCCCCTGGTTAATTACGGAATTGCTTCCCATTTCTCAGATATTGTGTTTGGAACTTATGAGTATCCAGAAGAAGATCCTACCACTGTGTTTAACCTTATGAGAAAATCAGAAGATTTTGATTTAGAACTATAAATATGTAATTTACATTAGCCTTTGATACATAAATAGAGACGAATTATATGTGATAAAAACATCAAATATAATTTAACGAGATAAATGAGGTTTCAGCTTGTATTGAAACCAACTAAACAACCCATCCTTGGTGGTAGAAGGACTATAATGAATGAAGGGATCAATAGTTTTTATCGCTTCAGGACTATATTTATCTCGGTTGGTGTGGACTGCTAAAATTAACCCCAGAAACAAAATTGGTTTGAAGAAGGTATATCGACGGTCCATGTTATCAATCCTATCGACCGTATACACTAATAACCGATCTAAATTTCCATCTTCCCTATAGTCATAAGTGGCAATCGTGTTAATTTTCAAATCTATATCATCATTAATGTCTAACATATCATCTACTAATTGTATACATGCCCCCAGTGTGTATTCCGTATCAGTAATCTCTAATCCCAATAACGACTGTATAGCATTACAAGTTAATCCCCCTTTCCACTCACATATTTTAAGGTAAGTATCTCTATCTAAATTGTCATGAGTTTGTAGATACATGGTTTTAACTTCAGCTCGGAATAGCTCCTTTAAATGTTTTTCTGATCCAGGAAGTTTAGTTACCATTTCAATATATTTATCCGCGACTGCTTGAATAATCGGAGAATCAATCTGTCCCATTTCTTCATCCCCATCTCCCACTTTTTTGATGAAACTATTGATCTGTTTGATGGTACTAATTTTCTTCTCCATGGTTATGGTATCATCATCTAGATAATGATCCGTTAATATATAGCAAGATGAAAAGGTAAACAGCTCTTCCATATTATTAATGTATCCCAGTTGCAATAAGGACATAATGATAGAACCAAAGAAACATATCGCTCCCGATGACTCTGCTCCTTCGGCGAAATCGTAATTTATTTTCTTGATCCGTTGTCTAAACTGATTAAGCGCCGGAGAAAAATCAATACCTAGGGAGAAAGTATACAGTCTTAATAGCAGATTATGTATATTCGTCTTATCTGACTTAGCAGGAACCCAATTTTGTATTTTTTTATGAATAGAATCCATGGAGCAATCGAACAGTTTATTGATAATAAATGATTTGATAATAATAGTTTTATTTTTATAGAAAACTTAATTAAATATGGAACGTAGGCTTAAAACAACTAGAAGAATCTATGTCAGACATGCTGATAAAGAGTATGTTAATGGCGATGCCGACATGTACAAACATGATCCAGGTATAACAGAGAGAGGAGTTGAAAAATCCAAAATGGTGGCTGAACATCTAATCGAACAATGGGGGATTCCCAATCGAATTGTTGTATCTCCTTATCGAAGAACTAGAGAAACTGCCAAAGTAATGAGATCTGTAATAGGTAAGAAAATACCTATTCACGTGGATAGAGAAGTATCAGAATATCTGGGAAATCACCGAGAAGTTGATATCGATGTTACCGAAAGTACATTGGTACATGATCCTCCTCATCCGGAAACATTCACGGACATGAAGAATCGTGTTAAATCACACCATCATAAAATCACTAAGTACACAAAGAAAACTAGCGGTGTAATATGGATTATTACACATGGTTTGATTATGAGACAAGTTGCAAGTTTAATTGGAATCAAGATGACCAGAGACTTTCCGAGTTTGACGTGTCTATCGATTCTAGATGGCGAAAGTAAAACAACAGGGGAAGTAATTATGTTTCATGATGGGACAAATAATGAAGATATCGACGACCCAGATCAAATTAGAACCCCTGAAGTTATAGAAGAGATAGAAGTAGCATATTAATGATTGATTTGAGATATCTCATCTAAATAATAAAACATATAATATGTTTTATTATATCGATAATATTACCGATTTATGGAATATCGATTATTGTGCCTTCATAGTCATCGGGTACTTCATTTCCATATATCTGTGTCTCTTCCCATTTATCTGAATAGTACCAACCTACATAGTTGACCGAAACAGCATCCGGAAGATAGCTTTCCAATTCCTCGAACCCACTATCTGCATGTTCCATATAATTATCTTCTGTACCGAAGTTAAACAAAACGAGATAATCTTCTTGATCATTCTCATCATTAACGCAACTGATTGAAATCTCAACATAAAAACCATCTTCCTCCGAATAAGAATCTTCCTCAGATGACGAATCATATGATTCGTACGAATCAACACAGTCCTTAGCAATATGTAATGCAGGTAGCTTCATCGTAGATGATACGATCTTAGAAGGAAAAAGATGTCCATTCTTATCAGTAATAGTCGAAAGTGAATTCATCGTATTTGTCATCAAACAAAATATATAATAAAATAATCAATTTTGGCCTTTAATAACAGTATTTACCAATAGAAGGTCCTTTAATATTATACCCTACATCAAACATTTTTACTAAATTAGAATGATCGAAATCCAAAAGTCCTCCCGGATAAGGTAAGTAGGGTTTGTAAATCCTCAATGGATAACTTTCCTGGTCAACTCCACAAACAGTATATAGTTCATGATTAGATATGGCATTTGCCAAAATATCATAAGCTCGAGATATTAATCCAAAAATATAATCGCTTTGTATTTCTTTATTGGTAATGTTCTGTATAGGAGGAGAACAGATTATAACATCGATATTTATATCGGATTTATAATAACCTTTACTAAGACAATCTTTGATAGCCGGACGGATAAGTTCATTGCTAAACGTACCACCGTCCACATAGTAATTTCCATCCAAATATGCGGGCGGAAAGACTACTGGAATAGCCGAAGAAGCCATCACAATCTGAGCAGTCCGAGATGCGTAACTGAACTCTGACTGATCAAACAGTCGGAGTAATCCAGTATTAAGATTGACTGAACCTATTAAAACCCTTCGACTAGCTCGACCTCCATATAGTTTGATCACATCTATTAAAGTTTTGTTAAGAGGACTGTTGTCTAACAAACTCTGATCACCAATTGGGTTCCAATTCCATCGGTATACATCAGAGGTAGTAATATTTGTCCAAATAGTTTCTAATAGTTCAATACCCTTCTCCTGTTCCGGAGCTGTAAACAATGATAATCCAATCCCATTGATAGACCCTACAGAAATCCCTGTGATTATGTCCCATTTCTTTCCCTGTTGGTGAAGTTTCTTCAATACTCCTGCCTGAAAAGCTCCGTGAGCTCCTCCACCGCTCAAAGACAGAATATTACAAGCATCGGTGGTTTCGATAAATAGCAATGGGATTAATATTAATATTATACGTCTCATATTTTATTGTTTAAAAATATGAGATCAATCAATCAATTATTATGTTAGCGAATGTCTGGAGTATCATCTGGTAGCCTGTCCTGAATCCCGATTTCATTGGTCTGCTTTTTGAAAATTTTAATTAACTCTCTAGTTAACATATCTGGTTCCTCCCCATCCCAGTGAATTGAACGAGTAGCACATTCCCAACTACAATATCCACCTACCCAGCCGCCATGGGGCCGGGGACGTCTTACTGCGTGCCACCGATGTCGTATTTTTAGATGACATTGGTCACAAACCCCACGAAACCAATCTGTTACATAATCGAATTCCTCGTCATAATCAAAGACGTCACAAAGAAACATTCTACATCCACCATACTTAGATGAAGGTGTGTTTAGGGTTAGATCTTGATCAATCAATGGATTTGCTGGACCGAAAATTTGGTACAACAATTTATCAGAAACTAAAATCTTATTAGCTTGATTCTCCATTACAGATTTAAGCATTTGGATCTTCTCTCCTCTAGTGGAGACTGATAATTGTCTCAATAGGTATTGTCTTGCTTTATCTAGTTCTCCAACCGAAATTCCCAAATGTGTCAAACCTTTGGTAAGTAACTCAACTGCTTCTTCATCTGGAGGAATTTCAAAAGGAACATCTCCAATATCTGGTTGTCTCATTAATTCAGATTCTGTAACTAATGGACCATTCATATAGTTTTTAACCCACCCAGGTATGGGTGCATATGAAGCCGTTTCCTCCATTTTGACAGTAGCATAATCGTATACTCGATCATTATCAAGATCATAAGCATGTTTTTGAACAATTTCATACGTGTCGTGAGGTTGAATACCAAAAATTTTATCTGCCTTGTTACAAGCTGTAGTAACTTGAGGAGAACTGTCTCCGGCTATCAAATCATCCATTAATTCAACGTATGTAAAATCCTTATGTGATAAAATTATAAAAGATAATGTGGGAAGATTAATTTGATTGATCAAAAATAGGCGAGATAGTAATTGCATTTTTTCTTCTTCTGGATAAATTACTTTCCAGGCATCCAAGATGACTTTAGCGGCATCCGCCCGATCATAACCTGCACATACTGATAAAAATGTAGACAAAAGATTTTCTGCTCGGGGTCCTATCTGGTCTAAAGGCATTACACCGAGAACTTGTTGGAGTCCCTTGATGTTATCGTCCTTAATATACACAATTGCTAATTGTATTACCCCAGACGCTTTCGGAACGCTCATGATAATTTATCTATCTCGATATTTTAAAAAACCATATTTTGATCATTTTTAATTTCCCGATCGGCCTCTCAGATGATTCAGTAAAAATTAACGGGTGATATTACGATTGGATGTCCATATCGAGTACTACCAGCGAATCGTTGCTGTATTTCCGAACCTGTCGGAAGCAGTTCTTCAGTAGCACTGCTCAATGCACCGGCCGCTTGTCCGGCCGGAACAATATCATATTCATCTATCATCCATATAAAAGCTAAAAATGCAACTGTCAATATTACAGCCACAATTATAGCATGAACGGTGGATCTACTATTAAGACCTAGGGTCTCGTATGAAAAATTTTCTAGAACACGTTGCCATACAGAAACAAGCAACCATCCGAAAACAATTGCAAGCACCAGTGTAGCAAATGGAGGTATATCCAATTCCCCTGATCCATCTAAACCAGCAGTAAAAACAGATTGAAGTACCATATTTGAAAGCTTTTTAAAAAACGATTTTTTTAAATTTTAATTATTTATCCTTCCATTATTTAACAAATAACATTATTATAAATTAAATATGGGAATATACAAATTTAATGGCGACTCCAGACAATCTACCGTTGAGAGATCTACAGAAAATAATTTTAGGTAAAAGAAAGGAGACTTTATCTGTTATCGAAATCCGAAATCTGTTTTCATATCCAACAACCCCAGAGTCTATATTGTATATAATTATAGCATTAAATAAAAAGAAGATCGATCCGAACACAACATTAATTCAGGGTATGGCTAATGCTACCAAAAAGGAAGATTTGGTCCCAATAGCTTTAGCTTTAAGATATGGAGCTGATCCTAATTTATACATTAACGCTCCCAACATCGGAGATATTCATATACTTGGTTATGCATATTTAATATTGAATAAGAAGGATCTACCTCTGCTGAATTCAGTAATTATTATGTTAATGGTGATGGGTGCTGATCCCAATCTTCCAATCTTTGATTCTAAAGGAGGTGTAATTCGTGACGAGTTTTCATTAATCCAACCTATCAAAGGTCAAAGTGTTTCGGAATGGTTAGATGATCAGGGATTTGATACTATTATTCCACAAATCCAAAATCAGAATTATGAGCTTGTTGATAGTAAGTTTATGACTATGATTGCAACTTTCTTAGATAAAGATGATTTGTTAAAGCAGGATCCAAGATTGGACGAGGTTATAGGATCTCACTCTACTGTTATTTTTAACAAACATTCTGACAAAGCAAATAAAGATTCAGGGTTAAGAATTGCTAGAGATTACTTAAATATTGTAGCATTTGAAAAATTCATAGATCGGGGTGCATATCTCCATTACTCGGAAATTAACGATTTGATTTTATCTATCAAAAACTACAAGGATTTAGGTGATATCATATCAATGGATCAAATTAGTCAGATGTTAACATATTCTATCTCAAGAGGTACTATCCTAGATAAGTATCAAGAAGATATGCTAAAAAGTATTGATCAAAATGTCTATACCCGAATAACTACTGAATACGCTCAACCTTATTGGAAGAAGATGTGTCAAAATTCTAATGGAAAAGTTCCTGATAAATTCAAGTCTTTAGCTTACAGACTAAATCTCTATCCGGAATCACCTAAAGATACGCTGTGCTATCAAATTAAAAAGATAACTCAATCAGATCCCGAGCAAGTAAAGAAATCAGTTATCGAACGTCAAAAATATAGAATTAATACAATTGTATCTTATATCAATGAATTTCAAAATGGTAAACCTCCTCAGCTAGTATGTTCCAATCAAAGTGTTTTGAAAGGTGATATCTATGATTATCCGGATGTTGATATTGCTTTCTACAAGGATAATCAAGATTCCTTGTGGTGCTTTACAAGCAATAATTTTCTGAAAATTCTAGAACAGAAGAAAAATCCGTATACAACAGAAAAATTCCCGGAAGATTTTATCGAACGTGTCAAACAACAGAGTGTATTTATCTCTAGATATCGACTAATAAGTGATAATCCTGTTCCTATTTCTGAAACACTAGATAATATGAACAAACCCGATAAGATTAGTAATGAATACACTGATAAGTATTCAAAATTATTCAAGGAAATAATGTCTCTGAATGGGATTACTGAATGGAACATAGAGAAATTATCAAATAAAGATCTCGAGAGAATTCTTTCAGATAATTTCGGTATCGAAACAGATTTAATTTCTCTATCTAGGGATCATGCAGTAAAAACATTTTATGTTGTATCCTATCATGAATTAACAAGGAATCCAGATATAACGGATAATTTCTTCAACCAAATAGAATGTAAAAGCATAAACAAAAATAAAGTATCCCTATAATATAAATGGAAGAGTCCGGTTCATCTGTCTCTAATCTCATTCATCATTTAAATAGATTGAGAGAGGGAAAATCGTATATTATAGATTCCGTCCAAGATTTTGATTTATTGATATCGACTTTGCGAGAGATAGATTTAATGGTTGAAATGAAAGAACTAAAAGACTCAATAGTTAAACAGATTAAATTTTTATTGATTAATAACTCTACTGTACCAAGTTCAAAAATTGGCGAGAAAATAGTTAATAGTTCTGTTTTTGATGGACATATGCTTCATACAGTTATTTATGGACCGCCGGGGGTCGGTAAAACCAGGGTATGTACTATTTTGGTTAAGATATGGTTAGCACTAGGGATAATTAAACAACCATCGGTAAACAAAACGGATGATAACGAAGTTATCACTATATTTCCCAATGAAACACCCCCGGTCAATAATCACACCAAAAATACTAATGAGGATTATAATAAAATCCATGAAAATATTAAAACTCTTATTTCGCTTAATAAAATTAAGAGTGATGTTATTGAGAAATTACAGACATGCATATCTGACTTAAAATCTCAGATAATGTTAATTAATCCAGATATACACGTAATTAAAACAAAACTTAGGAAATTAAAAAGATTGCATTTCGATGTTGTCCCAAAATCTAAATCAAAACATGACAATATATACGATAGAGTAAATAGCCGACCAGTTCCTACAACTAATACGGTTAGTATTGATGATATATTGTTAGATCTAGAAGATATCGAAGCTCGACTCCGAGAAGAATCCGAGAAATATATTCCAGATGAAAAGATAGATTTTGTTGTACAGGTTATAAATCTAGAACAACCAAAACTAGATCTACCTCCTGTTATAGTCAATGAGCCATCTGTCACTAAGACAGAGTCCCAACCTCTTCCCGTATCTCCTGATTCTTTAGTTAAGATTGTTGGAAGAGATGATTTTGTAGGGGGGTTTTTGGGTCAAACAGCGCTGAAGACAGAGAAACTATTACGGGAATCTTTGGGTAAAGTTTTATTTATTGACGAAGCATATTCTCTTGTTAATGATGAGAAAGATTCATATGGAAGGGAGGCTCTAACAGTTTTAAACCGTTTTATGAGTGAACATCCTGATGAAATAATTGTTATTTTTGCAGGATATCGCAAAATGATGGAACAGACAATCTTCACATTTCAACCAGGTCTAAAAAGTCGTTGCACTTGGATGTTTGAAATTGAAGGTTATACCGAAGTGGGATTATCAAAAATTTTCAAACAACAACTACATCAAAACAAATGGAAATTATCCGAAGATGTTAAATTAGTCGATTTTTTCAAGAGAAATAAAGACGAGTTTCCCGCTTATGGAAGAGATACTAATAGATTAGTGTTTTATTGCAAAACTTGTTATACCGAATTTGTTTTTGATAATGAATCTGATCATAATAAGACTATAACTAAAGAAATATTAAAAAATGCATTAGTATATCTCCGAAATAACCGAATCAAAGATAGTTCCGAAACAAATATCTCACATCTGAATATATACATATAATAATATATAATAAGATTAGTTATTATATATTAACGACTTATATAATCGTGTCAATATCAAAGGAAATGGTTTAATTATTTGATAATTCTAAATTTATGACAATTGGAATTTTTAGATCAGAACGATCAAGTGTTAATTTCCATATCAAATATCCCTTTTCACGTTGGCTGGGTTTACGGTTGGTCGATATAACTTTATTATTTCCAACATAGTATCTAAGTTCTACTACAGCTAGTTGGTCGGTTAAATTTGTAAGTTTGGTATTTATAGTAACATCTTTTTGGTGAGATGTAATACCATCAATAGACGTTTCAAACTTTTGATGAGATACACTAGATTCTATTTCAACTTGGTTAGTTGTACCTACCATAAAAGATAAATCTGTCCCTTCTCTAGTTTCCTTAATCTGGCTAGTACCAGCATAAATAATTCCACTACTACTCCTATGATATAAATAGAGATCTCCATAAGGCAAAAATTTTGGAGCCATCATCCTATAGCCATAGGTTACTATATTATGACTTTCGACATCATGAACGTAATACTTAGTACTGTCAATGTCACTTTCAGATATTAAATCTATACTAAGAGTATTCTTAATACACTGAGATCCTATGTTGTATCGATAATTCTCTAGAAATTTGCTGTGTTTTATTTCTGTAACCATACTTCTACCGACAGTTTCTCGGTGAGGTTTGGAAATATTTCCAGCGATCAAAACAACATTCCCCGATAATTTCTCGTTCTGATTATCTATCTTACCTACCATCTTGAATAAGTCTATCTTATCATTATTGAATATTATCGTGTAGTGGGAATGCCAGCCAATGTTGTTAAATAAGTAAGACATTTGGAGTTCTCCTTTCAGATCAGTTAAATTAACGTTGACCGTACTAGCCTCAGAAACCTTATTTACTGCAATTTGTTTGTAATCCTTAATACGATACGTCCGAGTTTTATGATCTATTTCAGATACAATTTCGATAAGATCCGGCTGTATCGATTTTAGTTTTCCTATTACATGTTTGGTATAGGTACCTATCTCTCCGGAAATAGCTACTTCATCACCAACATTAAAACCCTCACTTCCTTCTACCATAGTATGTTTAACAGTATGAATACCATCTCGATCAAGATTGAACAAAACTAAACTGTTATTGTCGGCAGACTCTAATAGTTGTATTTTATAGCATCCTTGGGCCTTGCTAACATTCCACATGGAAGTGAGTTGTCCAAAATGTGGATAAATGATAATGTTTTCTTTTGACATTTAATAATATCAAAAACTATATTTTACTAATTTTAAATTGTTCTATTTCATGACTAATCGTAATTTTATTGACGATTGTATCCATATTTATAACGAATACTGTTATCCAGTTTTGTTCGGAGAAATGGATCGACCTCCCATATGGCCTGTAATTGTAACTGCAATAATAATATTTTTATCTATCAGCGAGATCGGATCTCAAAGTTGCCAAAATGGAAAATGTAATCACTATAATAATATTGAACCTTCTTCGATTTCGGAACCATCGTCTAAAAATATTGACACATTGATCTCAAGATTAAAACTTAACCATACTGTAGTCGGTTGGAGAAGAGCATTGATATTGGCAATGTTATTATCATTAATTATTTTATGTTTATTTTATCCGGGTCTCCCAGACGGATTTGATTTTTTCTTAATATCAACAATCCTATTCTTGTTAATTTACTTTACAACAGCTTGGTTCCAATGGCATTGGTGGAAACCTCTAGATTACAAGATAGAAGATAGATTGTTAAGTCTTAGACACAAAATTAAAGAACAAGAAATAGACAACGAAATCAGGAAATACCGAGATAATTATCTGAATGGATATTCATCTGTAATGGATAAAATATCATCTATACTAGATTAGGTCATTATTGTTATAGACAGATCAAATCCTAAAAGAGTTATAATTCCTATTAAAATGGAATCTACCAATTCCAAGTATTGGTCAGAAATGTATATTGCCGATGGAACATCAGATAAATCAAGTTTTATTATTTCAAAAGATCCACCTGTAAAATATGACGATAGCAAGAAGGTTAAATTATATTATGAAATTCAAGATAATGACTATGATGAGATCTCAGAGTTCTATCGTAAGTATAATAAGATGTCCACAGGAAATACAACACTATTACCAGTTTCCGAATTAAAGCGTTACTTATTGTTTGACAATACATGTGTAGTTATGAGAAGTGAAGTTGGAAATAAATTAGTGGGAGCTATTATATCCTTAGAATTACCCATTAGAAATTCAAATGGTGAAACGTCGGAAATAATCACACATGGATGTACGACTTTCTTAAATATACACCCTGCCATCCGAGGGTTCGGAATGGGAATGATATTAATAAGAGGTTTAATCTGGAAAGGATTTGAGAAACAGATTTTCTGTGATTATCATACAGTACACTTTAAAATTGGAGATAACAGTATACCATTAAATTGTTATTATCGTCCAATCAATCTAACTCGGTCTGCCAGCTTAGGATTCTTATACCCAGACTGTTATAACACAAAAGCAGCTACTAGAGTTAGATTAAGATATAGAACAACATTACCTGATCATCATAGTTATGTCAAAATAACTAAGAGTAATATTAAATCTTCGTTGCAATATTATTATAGTACTGTGGAGAATAAGAAATTAGCCTTTTATCCTGACACAGATTTATGGTCCAAATGGATTGAAGCATTCCCTACATATTTGGTTTACAATGGTGACGATATCGAGGGGATAGTTTCTCTGAATACTATTTACTGTGTGATCGCAGCTACAGGATTGGAGGGTCGGATTGCGACTCCCGTGATCTGCAATGGGAATATGAGATCAGTTCTACCAGTGTTAGTTCATATTTCAGATACATTAAAATACGATCTGTTATATTTTCATCAATATGGTGATGTTACAAGTAAATATTTAGAATCAATTAACTGTGTTAAGAACCCGCATACTATGTGGTTTTCACTATATAACAATCAGATAAATTTTAATGTATCCGATCTTTCAGTTCCACTATTGTAATTTTTGGAAGACAAATTTCCTAAAAAGTTAATTTAGAGACAAATCTCTATAATATAATATTATAAATTATTATATTATATTATTGATTAATTGCGTTTGAAGGTAGTAACCTTCTTTATATTATATCATTCGAAGAAGATATATGTAATACATTCTATCGATCAACACCGTGTCTTAGTGGTTCACTTTTTCTTTCCAACTGTGAAAGTATTCAGACAGGTATATGAACAATAAATTTCATAACTTTTTGATCCGATGGGTCTATATTCATAACAACATTTATTAGACCAAGTAGAATTATAAAAATTCTGATTATTGTCTGTTAGCCAGTTTTTTAAATATCTATGACATGTACCATCAGCTGAACAGTCGCTGTTTCTGTATATATTGCTAACATTCTTCATAATACAACAATTAGTACTGTATTTATCCCACCAATCGATAGGTAGTTGTATGATTTTTGGTTCGGGGTGGTTAATTCTGTTGTTAACTACTGTTTGATTTTTAGAAAATAGAAACAAACAAAGTACGGTTATTGTTGTTAGAACGATCAAGATACGGAAAGATGATTTTCGATCGTTTTGACCAGATGTGAATGAACTTGTATCTAAAAATAGTTGTTTCTTTGGTGATAACGAATTATTCCCGGTTCCAAGTACAGGGGATCCAGTATCTGAGTCTTCCGAATAGGAGCCACTATCAAAAGAGTAACTCCCGAAACTATCATAGCTGTCACCATACATTCCTGTTCGATTAGTATTAGTAGAAGGGATACTCTGGCCAATATTATTGTATGATTGTAGATGTTCCATTAGATTTTAATTATAGAAAAAGTCTCCCGTAAAGAATCAATTATGTTGTTTGATTACTATTTTAAATCATATTTTATTTTATTTTTGTATATATAAATATGAGTCGCAATTGCGGTTGTAATAAAAATAAGGACAATAAATATTATAAAAGTAGGAATTATAATGATTACAAATATAATAATCATAGATCTTACAAATCGCATCATAAGAAGGTGTATAAGAAGAAGTATAAATTAAACTATAAACACAAGAAAAAATACAATCGTATTAAGTCCAATCCTCAAGAATACACTATGTATCAAAATAAGTATAAAAATTATCGAGCTATGTCTGGATCTCAACTAAGATCTTGGGATATTATTCACAAAAAGGCAGCTAATGCGGTGACTGATGATTTGAAAAGGGAATTTGGTCAATATATAGAATATTTGTCCCATAGTTTTCCGTGTCCCAAATGCAGACCTCATATTAAATCATATTTGGGATCTCACCCATTAAAAAATCATTACGAAATAATTGAAAATGGTAGAGATATAGGGATGGCTAAATGGTCTTGGGAATTTCATAATGATGTTAATAAAAGATTAGGGAAATCCATCTTTTCATGGGAGAATTTCAAACAAAAATATTAAATATTATGGGTTTGGACTATTTAGCATCCTAAATAGAAATACTGTTTATCATCACATATATCGGCGTTAATATCGGAGTGGGTTTCAAAATCTTGATACATCTTGGGCAACATATCCTCAGGTTTCCATTTATTTTTTAGACGATCCAAATTCGAGGAAGTTTGATATTTACCATTATTACTATAATTAGTCCCGTTAGTTTCTCCCACATCGAAGAATACAATTTGTGCAATTCGGCGGCCTACCACCAGAGGAATTGTATAATGACACGAATTATTAGTAATTTCCATCGTCCATCTTGAAGTATACCCTACATCACCCCAACCAGCACATCGACACGTTTCAATGAAATTCCTACCCAGAGACGAACGACTCTTCATCATGGTAGTAATATGATTTACACCTCCAATAAATTCATTGGTATGTGCTAAAATTGTTTCCCCTGGGCCGATCAGTATTATTTTATCGTCTATCTTAATATTCTGTAGGAATAAACCGCTATATTCTTTTCTAGGTTTGGCTTGTTGAACTTTTCCCCACACTCTATCTATATCACATTTACTGTACATATTGTAGATATGACTACTTTGATGTTTTGGGATAGTTTCTCGGAAGTAGTACTCACCTAAAGTTATATCATAAGATGAGGTGTTCAAGTTACGTTGGTCAAATGGTTCGATCACAATCTCGCCTTTATTTCTAAACTTAATTATAGCTTTATCACTAAGGGTACTTAGCCTATCCATACTTAGATGTAATATTTATCTTCATAGATAGATATTATTATTTAGTATCACTTTTGAAAGATCTGGTTGGGTGATCTTCCTATGGTATCTTCACCTTGTATATATTTAGTCGAATTTGTTGGGATTATATTTATTTCCTGATCTCCTGTATTTTTTTTACTATCGAAATATGTAATTATTATCTTTTTATCATTGTAATCATTTAATCCGTTTTTAGAAACCACCTTATTTTTATTATAACATGAACACTTTTCCATAGAATTTAAACTTGGTTTCGGATTCATTGTTTATTTGATATGTATCATTATAAATAGAATTCTAATATTTAAAATGGATTATCATATCCTTGAAACTTATACTTTGAAATCGATGTCTAGAGACATCAACAAAGAGATATCGGTTATGATTGAACGCTTAAATCGATTAAGGGAACAGAAAGACATTATAGATTTAATAATTATTCATCGATATGAACAAGAGAAAGATAATCAGGTCGATAATGAAACAGTAATCGATCCTCTAAAATAGATAGTGGAGTACATAAAAACTGAAACAAATATCGCCAATATAACGACACCTTAAAAGATATGAACGAAAATGTAGTCTTAGATACGTACGATAAGACTAAAAAATGGTTAGGTGAACATGTCCACAAAAATTTTTTCCCTCGAAATCGTCCTGAGTTTGACATTTTGTGTAGTTTAGTTTTTCGTCACCCTACTAAATCCGAATGGAAAAATCAAATACCAACATCTTTTAAAATATCTCGGAGTCCTGGAACGGGATCTTTGGTAATGTATGTTAGATTTAAGGGAATGAGTAAATACAGAATTGTATCATGGGTTGCGTGTGCAAAGGGAAAACTAGCCAAACATCAAACGTCGGGAAATGATAATAACAAACTTAATGGTGCTATGAGATATGCTATTAGAATGCAGATCAGTAATTATCGAAAAACTCATCATGATCAAAAATGTACATTATGTGGAACAGGTTATCGTATTGAGGTAGATCATTATCCAAAACATTTTATAGATATTAAAGAAAGTTTTATTAAGATGAAGACAGAAAAGGGTAATGCTCCACCCACTGACTTTAAATGGCATCCGAAAAGGGGTAATTTTATGTTTAAAGATGGAACTAAGAATAACGATTATTATGACAAAAAGTGGAAACAGTCCTGGCAGCGATACCATAAAAACAAGGCCAGTTACCGATATTTATGTTCTACTTGCAACAAAAAGACCAATAAAAGTATCGCCACTGTTTCATCAACTATTATTTAAAAATTATAATAAATATAATGATGATTAAGAAATTACTGGATGTATTTAATTTTAATAAGATTATTCAGGATAATAACAAACTAGATCATGAAAATTTTATTCAAGATGTACTTGAGGATGTTGATTTATTATCAAGAAGACTTGAATATGATATTTTTATTGAAAACTGTTCTCATGATTGGGTAAATTATGATGATGCCAAGCTAAATAGAATAGCAAACGATCTTAAAGTTAAAACCAAACTTCAATTAGATAGAATTTCTACAAAAGCTAAGATAGGACCTTTGAGTGTGTTAGATTCAAAAATGTTACAACTATTGATTGTGTGGTCACCACCCACTCCTCGAGTGAGTGGAAAGTGTATGATGTGTGATAAAACGATCACAGTAATTTATATTAACGATAAAGAACATATCATGATGTATTAAGTGGATGGATGGGCTAGTGAGAAAGATCAGTTGGATAGTATCTAACCGCCCCTTGTTCTGCATAGATAACTTATTAAGGATGATAAAAATGATTAAGTAATAATTCGATATTATTACTTATAATACAGTATGAATATTTTTATACTATCTTGGATAATCAAAAACTGTGTCAAATATCACTGTGATAAACATGTAGTTAAGATGATATTAGAAACTACCCAACTTTTATCTACGTGTCAGCATATGGTAAATTCCAATCAAGCACAGATCTGGACTAGCGAAGAAAAGATATATCGTAAAACCCATATGAATCACCCCTCATCTTTGTGGACCAGGGAGTGCAGGGAGAATTATATTTGGTTATGTCATCTGGGATTGGCTCTCTGTCGGGAGTATGGTTTTCGATACGACAAGAAACCAGAGGATCACAAATGTTATCAAAAACTGGTGTTTTTGATAACTCATATTCCGCCGCAGTTAATATCCAACGACGGGTTAATCACATTACCCAAAATGGCAATGCCTGACAAATACAAATGCCAAAACCCGGTTACATCTTATCGTACATATTATCTTAATGATAAAGAACGAATGCTTGTCTGGCGCAAACGTGGTCCTCCTAGTTGGGTTCCTACATCACATCGTCGTGTTCATTACAATTCAGAGATCAAACGCTTATCTAAAATACTAGATAAGCTAAATGGACGAGTTAGAAAATTAGATGATCATATTAAGGAAATCAAAATAATAACTTCCGAAATCGATGACATGAAGCAGATTTTGGCTAATCTGTAATCTGGATATAGTTTAAATCCCGAAATCAAAAACAAGAAATTATTTTGTCGTCAATACAAAATGAGTTTTACACAAACTGGTATTGAGCAGAAGAGACTGCCATCAGGTGCAAAAGTAATAATATATAATCTGAAAAAAGTGAAGATCCATATATATGTTGCTCCTGAAAAATCATTTGGTAATGCTACCCATATTATTGAGACTCCAAACTATCTGTCATTAGTTGATACTCAATATCAGATTCCATATTCCAAAGAATTTCGGAAATATGCTAATTCCTTAAACAAAGTTATTGCAGGTGTAATTATCTCTCATGCTCACCCTGATCATTATTTCGGACTTACATCTTCTTTCAACGATGTCTTATCTTATGCACTTCCCAAGACAATAGAAGATATTAAAAACAAAGGACCAATTATGATCCAAGAAGGTAAAAAAGAATTAGGGGATCTGGTTCCCGATCATGTTACTGTTCCTACTAATGTTCTCCATATGGGAGATGTAGTGGTGGATGGATTGACCTTTAGATATAGAAAATATGACAAGGCGGAGGCAGATACTCAAGTAGTGATTGAATTACCGGAATTGAAAACTGTTATTGTGCAGGATGCTATATCAAATAGATATCATCCTTGGATGGGAAATTACACAGATAATTGGATACGAATGCTGGAATCTTTGAAACAGGAATACAAATCTTATCGACTAGTATTATCTGGACATGGTAATCCCGGATCGTCTGGTGCTTTTGATCGAATGATCAAATATTTACAAGATGTTAAAGATATCATTGACAAATCTGGAGGTGATAAGAAATTAATCGAAGAGAGAATTGTTGCAGCATATCCTAACTATAAGGGTAGACATATTATTCCAATGTGGTTGAAATATATGAAATAATTTATAAACATATAATAATTTTTATTATATGTTTTATTACAGAATTGTTGTCTTTCTTTTCCAAACAGTGGTCTGTGCTTCTTTGCGTGCCTGTGGTGAACCGTATTGAGGTGGACGCGAATCACGACCTCTAGAATACGTTCTTCTGTTGGAATGACCTTGGTATCCCTTACCCTGATAACCACCGACATCTCTAGTTTGATGACTTCTGCCCCTTCCTCGTGCTCCGCTCCAATTCCTCGAACTGTCTCTCGTGCCTCTATATCCTTGTCTACCACGACCTCTCCCACCTCTACGACCAAATCTTTTCTCCTTCTCTTTCTCCATGAACTGTCTGAACTGTTTCTTCTGTCTATCCAAAGCTACCATTTCCGGATCTCGGATAATTACGATGTTATTTGCCTGGGTGTACAATCTAGCTCTCTCTTCTGAAAACACTGTTGTGCTATTCACTGCTTGAATAACTCTAGTTGGTTCAACAAACGGAATCAATACTGTTCCTTGCCACTCCGCATTCTTTCCATCCATCTCGACAATGACTTCAGTTGGGTAGAGATCAGCGATTGGACTGTCCTTCGACATCAAATGTGTCACTTCTCTAGGAAGCAAAGATTTTGATTTGAGAGGTAGAACCGATAACAGTTGATGTATTGGGTTTAAGACCAATTGATTACCTTGAGTCAAGTATCCATCAACACTCCCGATTTGGGAAAGTACTAATGACAGATCAGAAAGTAATGGTGTGTGATGGTAGCGGTAAACAAAATCAGCATTGATAGCGGCTGTTCCTCGAGTGTAATAGTTATACACCCATGCCATTCCAATGAGGTATTGTTCACACATATCTACAACCTTGTCCATAGACACGCCAAAATTATACCCTGGCATAATTTTCTTAAAGACTCCAAATGTCTGACCTCGTGGGGTCAGAGCATTTTGATACCATGCGCCTCGGAATATGTCGTAGTTGAACTCTGTCTGGAATGTTATCTTTTTACCAATAATCATAGCCCCACCTTCTTCTATCTTTTCGGTCCTTACAGATGCAGCCCTCAACATTCGGGAGGGGTATTTGACATCTCTAACTGCTTCGTGTTGCAAAAGCCTTGTCTCTTCCTTTGCTAGATTAGTTAAAAATGCACTCAACCCAGGCCAGTCAATATCAGATTTTTTATCATCCGGGGTGGTTAGAGATCTTCCGGTATCCTTATATACTTGCATCAGGGTAGCAATAGCCTCATCCATATCCTCCAATGTTGGAGAGTGAGGTAGGAAATCGTTACCAATCGTAAACATCATAACTACAAAATCCTGTATTGCAGTTGGTAATTTTAATTCTTGCTGAATAGCTTGCTTGAAACTATTTATGTCAATAACATCCCTAATATCTTCACGCATCAAAGAAATATTATCTAAAGGAGCAATCATACTAAGCATAATCAAATCCGCGTCCATACCATAGAGAACGTGAGAACCCATTCCACTAATTTCACCTGATCGCATCAGGTCCATAATCTTGTGTTCTCCTTCTCCTGGAACCATATGAGATGAATAAATCACCTTAGGTGGGAGAGTTGACTGGTATGAAACTATCCAGCGCTGAAGAAAGTTGTCAAGACGAATCATGAAATCTGTTCCCGGCGTGATAGCGTTAGAATCAAATACGACCTTACCAGCCTGATCCATTGCAGATCTAAATCGCCTTTGACGCTGTTGGGATATCTTTCCTTGAGGGGCCACTCCATCGACGGCGATAACAAATATTTCAGTTGGGCGTACTTGTGCGAGGATTTCCTGTAGTTTAATTGATATGGCATTGTATAACTCGGCCTCCAACATTTTTGGATCGGCTTTCTCAACCAGACGTCTGCGAGCTGGATTTTCTCCTTGCCCGTATGCGTAAACTAGTTGAGCCTGTTCATGAATAATACCGTTTGCGTCGAGAGAAAACGACGAAACATATCTCGGGACATTTCTTCGTAGAACTCCCTTATATCTCTTGTCACGTATCCATTTGTAAAAGTGTGGCACACCCATGATGAAAAATATGTATTTTAAATACACTTATTTATTTTTAAAAAGGATAAAAATTAAAATATCATTTTTATCCTATTGTCTGGAATCAATTAATACTTAAATACTACCTAATAGGGTAGTTTTTGATTAGAACAATCCGAATATGGATCCAAAGAAATATTTCTCTATGATATTTTTTATAAAGTAATATTGATCCAATTTATTATTTTTGTAATATCAAATCAAAAATAAAATTAATGGAATGTCATCTGCACCGACTGGGACTTTTTCTATAAGTCCTAAGATTCCACCATTAGTGAAACCAATGTTATTCAAATCAAATAAAAACCAGAAAAATATTAATACTATTACACTAGACAAACTTTTAGGAAAGGGTGCGTATGGAACCGTCTACATGTGCCGTGATGAAAATGGAGAGAAACTAGCTGTAAAATGTATAAAAACAATGGATTTTGGCATTCCATCTTTGATAGAGGCATCTATTATGTCTGTAATTCATCATCCAAATTTGTCCAAAGCTCTCAAAATTCACTCTACTCCGGAAAAATTATATATAGTACAGGAGTTAGCAATTTCAGATCTTAGGGTTTATAGGGTCAACAATGAAATCTCTGAAGAATTGGCCTATCGTTGGATTCATATGATTTGTCAAGGAATTAATTGTCTCCATAAACATGACATTATTCATGGTGATATAAAAGCTAGTAATATTTTAGTTTATCCTGGAGAGAAAATAAAGATTAGCGATTTTACACTTGCAACCAACACCATGTGGAAAAATAAATACTGTCCCTGTACTCCTACCCATCGTCCGTTGGAGATCTGGTTGGGTAATAGTTGGGGTAAATCAGTCGATATCTGGTCATTGGGATGTACTATATTTGAACTTGTTTATGGTAAAACATTATTTGTTAATCAAACAAGAGATGCGTTTATTAATGCATTATTAGATTGGTACAATTATTTACCATCTCAATATAAATATTCAGATATAAATGTTTCATACAGAGAAACATTTCATTATACTTTTAGTTTACCTGATTCGTTTAATGTATCTTCACCTCTTGATAGTTTGATTCTATCCACTTTGATTATAGATCCATCTTACCGACCATCGGTGGAGGAAATATTAAAGTATGACCAATTTAGGTCTTACCCAAAGGTGCCATCGATGGTAATCAGTTCTCCAATAACTTTTCTTTTGCCCAAAACTGAGAAGAAACTCAGAAAAAAATTAGCACATATATTGAATGATAAAATAACAATAGAACTATCTTATAATTTGTATTCTCGATTAACGGGAATGGTCAATGCAAATGATAATATCAAAATGTTAACTTGCTCATGGATTGCACATAAAATGGTCCACCGAAAAAATATTTCTTTAGATATATTACCATGTGAATTGCATGAGATATTACAGATGGAAAGAAATATATGTGACTATCTTTCATATCGTTTATATTGTAAAACGAATCAAGTTGTATTTAGAGATAATAAATATCAAACTGAACTTTGAATATTTTTGGTAAATTAAACTTTTTTCTCAATATAAAATGGATTATTACTACGACGATACGTCTGGATCATCAGAAAGATATGAACACGGATATTGTAGAAGAAGTCGTGAGTCGTCTTCTGAATATAAACCTAAGAGGAAGCACAACAGGAGAAATAAGCACAAAAGAAAGAAGGATCGAGGCAAGGCTACCAAAGCTTCCAAATATTATTATTCTAGTTCCTGCGATAGTAGTTCAAGTGAATGTTCTTACTCTTGTGACGAGAAAGGACCTACTGGTGCTACTGGACCTAATGGAGCAACTGGAGCAACTGGAGCAACTGGAGCAACTGGAGCAACTGGAGCAACTGGAGCAACTGGAGCAACTGGAGCAACTGGAGCAACTGGACCTACTGGACCTACTGGACCTACTGGACCTACTGGTGCTACTGGACCTACTGGTGCTACTGGTGCTACTGGACACAAAGGTAAGAGCAAGAAAGGTCCACGAGGACCCCAAGGACCTAAAGGACCTCGTGGTTGTCGCGGTTTCCCCGGTGCTCGTGGAAAGTGTGGACCTACTGGTGCTACTGGAGAAACTGGACCTCAAGGACCTCAAGGACCTCAAGGCGAGAGAGGAAAGCAAGGTGATCCCGGTCCTCGTGGGTATCCCGGTTGCCGTGGACCTACTGGTGCTACTGGAGAAACTGGACCTCAAGGACCTCAAGGACCTCAAGGCGAGAGAGGAAAGCAAGGTGATCCCGGTCCTCGTGGGTATCCCGG